>OBLW0100001016.1_pt1 | contig 24207 bp, 24 predicted proteins | sample 1520161 | NCBI WGS metagenome assembly OBLW01 (sample SAMEA3539309, study PRJEB22396) | soil metagenome | biome: tundra; feature: field; material: soil | place: USA | collected 2010-05 | depth 0.15 m | reverse complement strand
ATTCGCCTTTGGCGCCGTAGCCTTTGCCTCGGAAGACTCTGCCGTCCTCCAGCGCAAGGATAGCCTGCATTCTCGCTCCGGTGAGTGGATTTTCCGAATCTTATCAGGGATTGCCGCTGCGGCCAAGAGCGGAAAGCTCAATCGGCAAAGAAATCTGTGGATACCTGGGAAGCGTAGCTTCGTGTTCGATGTTACGGCTCCACTGCCGCCAGAATGTAGTCGGTCAGCAGTTTTTCCGTCTGTTCGTGCATGCCCCGGGTGTTGTAGTTCGTGCTGGTGATGACCACTGCCATATCGAGCCCGGGAAAGACCGCGATCTTGTTCCCGCCGTTTCCGCTCATATAGAACGCAGGACAGCCCTTGCCGTTCGACTTGAATGCCTTGAGCCACCACAGGTAGCCGTAGTCGGTGTCGTCGTCAATGCGAACGTGAGGTTGCGTGGACAGCTTCACCCAAGCCTCGTCGACGATGCGGGTTCCCTGCCAAGTACCGCCACTACGGTAGAGTTCGGCAATTTTCAGGAGATCGCGGCTGGTCAAGCGGAGCCCGCCACCGGTCTGGGGTACATTCATCGGCGAATAGACCCATTGCTCATCGGAGATTCCGAGCGGCCCAAAGAGTTTCTCTCGAGCATAACGATCGGTGCGCGTGCCCGTCGCTTTTTGCAGCACCTCGCTCAGGGTGAAGACTCCCCCGGTGCAGTAGCTGAAGTCTCGACCGTATTTCGGTGCATCCACCTGCTCCCCCACGTGCATCCGGCCGCGCACCGGCAAATCGAGAACGAACTGAGCCCAGTCTTCGATCACGTACATCCGTTCTTCATTGCCGCGCGAGGCGTCATTCCAGTCGTCACATTCCAGCGGTGACGACATGGTCAGGAAATCCTCAACGGTAATCTTGTCCTTGCGGGGATCTGGATTCTGCATCTTCCGTGCGCGTTCGGGCAGCAATGCCAATACGCGGGCATCCGCGCCACCCAACTTCTTCTCTCCAATGGCGATACCCACCAGCGCATCTGTGATGCTCTTGGTGGCCGAACGGGTATCGCGCAGCGTGGCTGCGTCACCGTCGAAATAGGCTTCGTAAACCAGCTTCCCATGCCGGGCCACGAGTACGCTACCGATCTTCTTGAATTCTCCGGCGCGGATCGCAGTTTCCATGTCGCGCAGCGGCTTGGCCGCTACTCCAGCGGACTCGGGAGGAGCCGTCATCAAGCCGTCCGAACTCTTCCCTGCGGTCGTGGCACCGGCTTGGGCACCACTCCGAACGGTCAAACCAGTTGCCAGGAAGACTCCCAGACAAACCGCGCAGACTCTTGTCATGTTGTGCCTCGTGATTCAGACGGATGAGGACGAAAAAGGTGGGAATAATTCTCAATATACGAAGGACAAAGTTGCGGAAACAGAAACTGCCGGGTCACTCACCGCACTCGACCCAGCTTATCCATGGGCCAATACCCGAACACTGCCTTGCCATAGATAAAGCTCTGGTTGACCGGGCCAAAATCGCGGCTGTCGTTCGACATGGAGCGATGGTCGCCGAGCACAAAGAACGAATGCGCCGGGACCGACAGTTCGGGGTACGAGCGGGAATCGGTATATGCCGGGGGAACGTAGTCCTCGTCGAGTGCCTGGTCGTTCACATACACCTGGCCGCCATCGATGCGGATGCGGTCGCCCGCCATCCCGATCACGCGCTTGATGTAACTCTTCGACGGGTCGCGCGGATAGCGGAAGACCACAATATCCCCGCGCTCAATGGGTTCCAGCCGGTACACAAACTTGTTCACGAAGATTCGTTCCTGATCCTCGAGCGAGGGCATCATGCTGGTCCCCTCGACCTTCACGGGCTGGTAGAGGAAGATGATGATGAAAGCAGAAATCGCCAGAGAAATAATCAGATCGCGGATCCACACACCGATCCCGGTTGGAACACGGACTGGAGGGGGTGTCCCCAGCGTAGAAGATACGCCTGCGGACGGCGTCGGTGACGCCGTTTCGCCGACCGAACTTGGGTCCGAAAATGTCCCCGGCATGTTGTCCTATTGTATACAGAAGCGGCTCCATGGCAGCGGCTTGAATTCAAGGCGGCGTCTCGGTAGGACATGGCTCTCTTCGCGCACTTACGGCCTCCTCCGCGTCGGGTTACAATAAGCGCACGCGAGGACATCGTTAATGACAGACCGTCTACTCCACAACAAGATCGTGCATCGCAGCCTGACCTTGGCCTTCCTTTTCCTGGTAACCCTGAGCATGTCGGCCCAATGGACCTCGCCGCAGGAAGAAGGGGGAGGCGTCCCGGCCTACAACGCCGGCCCTCCGCCCAAAGGAACGAAGCTGCCTGCCCTTCTGACCAAGGCCGACCTCTGGGGAGCGGACGCGCAGAATCCCTACCAGACCCACGCCTACGAACTCGCGGCAAAAATTCCTAATGTGCTGCACCAGCAGCCTTGCTACTGCTATTGCGACCGCATGGGCCACAACAGCCTGCATAGCTGCTTTGAGAACACGCACGGCGCGCAGTGCTCAACCTGCCTGAAGGAGCTTTATTACTCCTACCAGCAGCACCAGAAAGGCAAGACGGCCACGCAGATTCGCGCCGGAATCATCAAGGGAGAATGGAAGCAGATCGACCTGATGTCGGCCGCCACGATCAACTAAGTTGGAACTCGACCATCGCGAACCGCAGACGGCAACTGGACCTTCACCCACTGTTTGAGTGATACTTTAGTGTTTAGCTGAATGCATGATTCCAAGGAGTTCCCCATTACCAAGAGCACAGGAAGAGTTTTGCACATGGCTCAGAAACCTACCGCGAAAAAAACCGTGGCGGAAGATCCGCGTTACACGCAGGCGTTGCAGAGCTACGAATCCGGACTGCGCGCCATGCAGGAGCACAAATTCGATAAGGCGAAACCTCATTTTCAGAAGGTCATCGCCGGGCCCATTAAAGAACTGAACGACCGCGCCAGCATTCATCTCAGCATCTGCAACCAGCATCTGGAACGCTCCGTGGCCTCGCAGTTCAAGAGCCCCGAGGAGCACTTCGACTACGCCGTCTCGCTGATGAATGTCGGCGACTACGTCACGGCCCGCGAGCATCTGGAAAAATTGCTCAAGCAGAATGCCAAGTCCGACTATGTGGTGTACGGTCTGGCTGCGCTCGACTGCCTTACGGGCCACGTAGAGGATTCTCTGCGGCGTCTGGACGAAGCCCTGCGCCTGAATGCCTCGCTGCGTTTCCAGGCGCGCAACGACTCCGACTTCCAGAATCTGGCTGAGGATCCGCGCTTCACGGAACTGCTCTATCCCGATCCGGGCGGAGAACTCGGCTCCTCGGACGTCGACGTCGGCGAAGAAGAGCCGGTTTAGCCAGCCTCCAGGGACACCCTCGATGGAAACCAAAACCGCCGAGTCCCTCTCGTTGGAGCAGACCGCGCGCGCGCGAGGCCTGCGGGTCGTCGCTATCGGCGGCGGCACCGGGCTTTCCACCCTGCTCAAGGGACTCAAACGCTTTGTGCTTTACCCTTCGGAAATTCCGGCGCAGGGGAATGCGCCATCGATTCGCGATCTATCGGCCGTGGTCACCGTCAGCGATGACGGCGGCTCCAGCGGCCGCCTCCGCAAAGAACTCAACATGCTGCCGCCGGGCGACATCCGCAATTGCATCGTCGCCCTCAGCGAAGACGAGGCCCTGCTCTCCAAGCTCTTCCGCCACCGCTTCGACAAAGGCTCTGGACTGGAGGGTCACAGTTTCGGCAACCTGTTTCTTGCGGCACTGACCTCGCTGACCTCTGATTTTTCTGAAGCGGTGCGGCTCTCGTCCGAGATTCTTCTCACTCGCGGCCACATCTATCCGGCCACGACATCGAACGTTGAACTGGAAGCGCTCATGGAAGATGGCACCCGCGTCCGCGGCGAAACCAACATCACCGCCAGCAAGGGTCGCATCCGGGAACTGTTTCTCGTCCCACCGAACGTCGAACCAATGCCGCAGACTCTGGAGGCCATCGCCAACGCCGACCTGATCACCATCGGTCCGGGATCGCTCTTCACCAGCCTGATTCCCAACCTGCTGGTGCGCGGCATTGCGCAGGCTATCGTCGAATCGCCGGCTACCAAGGTTTACATCTGCAACCTGATGACGCAAGCCAATGAGAGCCTCGGACTAACCGCGGCCGATCACATTCGCGCCCTCAATCGGCATGCGCACAAACAGATTTTCGACTTCGCCCTGATCAACCGCACTCCCGCCTCTGACGAACTTAAGGCCAAGTATGCCAGCGAAGGTGCCTGCCAGATCGTGAACGATCTCGACGCCATCGAAGCACTCGGCGTGATTCCCGTCCTCGGCGACTATCTCGACGAGGGTGGAGTCGCGCGCCACAACACCTCCCGCGTAGCCGGCGACCTGATCCAACTGGTCGCGCAACGCCCACGACAAAGCCGCGCAACGTAGTCGATCCGCAGGCTGGCTTGATTCTCATATTTCCTTCTTCAACTCTTGTCATTCCTTCTTTAATTCTTGTCATTTTTTTTAACTCTTGTCTCTATTCTTTAACTCTTGTCATTCCGAGCGAAGCGAGGAATCTGCTTTCTGCCGAAGCCTCCACGTCTGCTGTTTGTCGCAAGTCCGACCATCCTGTATCGTGAATCTTCCGTCTTGAAGCTCAACCGCTTCGAGGCCGATCAAACCATGCGTCGTTCCTTATTCATCGCTTGCGTTCTGCTAATCGCGTCGTCCCTGTCCCTCGCCCAAACCGGCCCCGATAAAGGCGGCCACGAAGTCCAAGTTTGGGCGGGCGGCGGCCACTCCGTCAGCGGCGGACGCGGCAACACCGGCGCCTTCAATGCCGGCCTGCGCTATGGATGGATTCTCACCGGCCCGCACCTGCCGGGCTTCCTCCGCGGACGGTTCGAATATGCAGTTGACGCAGTCCCAGTCTTCTTTGTTTTCCAGCCAGCGAATACGGCCTACGGCGTGGGCTTCGACCCGCTCGGCCTGAAGTGGAACTTCGATCGCCACGGACGCTTCTCGCCCTACCTCGAGCTCTGCGGCGGAACCGTTTTCACGAACCATAGCGTCCCCACCGGCACGAACACGGTGAACTTCACCGACCAAGCCGCGTTGGGCATGCACATCCTTGGAGCCAAGCACAACGTGAATCTGGAACTGCGTTACATGCACATCTCGAACGCTGGACTAGCGACGCCGAATCCCGGGGTTAACACGGTGCAAGTGCGCCTGGGATTCGGAAACTTTTTCAGCGGCAAGAAGCGCTGAGCCATCCCTCCGTGTCCTCCGCGTCCTCTGTGGTAAAAAGTTTTTCGTTTCTGTGGTGCGAGCACTGACCTTGCTTCCGCACTCCGCCCCCAGCTATTCTTCCTACTTATGTCCACGCTCGTCGAATGTGTTCCCAACTTCTCCGAAGGCCGCGATAAATCCAAAGTTGACGCCATCGTCGACGCCATGAAGATGCCCGGCGTCTACCTTCTCGACCGCGAAATGGACTCCGACCACAACCGTTGCGTGATCACGCTGGTCGGCGAGCGCGAAGCGATTCAGGAGGCCGCGATTCGCGGCGTGGGCAAGGCTGCGGAACTCATCGACCTCACAGTCCACACCGGCGCGCATCCGCGCATGGGAGCGGCCGACGTCGTTCCCTTCATCCCCATCGACGGCGTCACGATTGAAGATTGTGTAGCCATGGCGAATCACGTGGGCGAGCAAATCTGGAAGCGATTCCAGATTCCTGTGTACCTGTACGAGGCCGCTGCCAGGACCCCCGAACGTCAGGGCCTGGAGAATATTCGTCGCGGCCAGTTCGAAGGCATCCGCGCTGAGATCGAAACCAATGCAGCGCGCCGTCCCGACTTTGGCGAACCCCGTGTGCATCCCACCGCAGGCGCAACCGCCGTGGGGGCGCGCAAATTTCTCGTCGCTTATAACGTCTTCCTCAACACGACCGATGTTGACATCGCCAAGAAGATCGCGAAAGCCGTGCGCTTCTCGAACGGAGGCATGCGATTCGTAAAGGGGGCCGGCTTTCTGGTGCGCGGTCTGGCCCAGGTCTCGATGAATCTCACCGACTTCGAACAAACTCCCGTCCACCGCGTCTTTGAAATGGTAAAGCGCGAAGCCGCGCGTTACGGCGTCACGCCGGTGTCGAGCGAGATCGTTGGACTAATACCCAAGAAGGCTTTGGAGCAGGCGGCCGAATGGTTTCTGCAGGTCGAGAATTTCGACTCGTCGTTGATCCTGGAGAACCGCCTCGCGGCCGTCATGAGTGGAAAAATGGCCGTCGGCGGCTTGCGCGCCGGAGTCGAGCCTTTCGTCGAGCAGTTGGCCGCACCCACCGCGACACCCGGCGGCGGCAGCGCGTCCGCCGCAGCGGCAGCCATGGCCGCGGGTCTCGCCGCGATGGTCGCATCCATGTCGCGTAGAAAGAAAGCGTACCTGCAATATGAAACGCAGCTCAACGCAGCCATCGCGCGACTCTCCCCTTTGCGCGAAGAACTCAAGGCTGCCATCGACGCTGACGCTGAGTCCTACAACTCCGTGATGAAGGCCTACAAGCAGGCCAAAACCGCCACGGATGAAAAGTCTGGCGAGGCCATGATCGACGCGGCCCTCAAAGAAGCGACTGCAGTCCCGCTGAGTGTCGCCGAAAAGGCCCACGAAATCAGACAGATCGTGAAATCGCTCGACCCCATCACCAACCCCAACATGAAATCCGACTTGACCACGGCCAGCGCTCTGGCCAGCGCGGCCCTTACCGGTGCTCTAGCGAACGTAGAGATCAATCTAGCATCTCTGAAAGATCAAACCTTCGCCGCGGAAGTACGCTATCGGATCGCAGTCCTCTCATAGAGGCCTTGCTTGCAACTTCCCTGCCGGCGGCTATAGAACGGGAAGCCCGCATCGCGTCGAACCTTGTCCCGCGACCGAGTGGAAATCCCCCCATCGGGGTTTGCGCATCGTAGAAAGTGTTGCGCCGCCACAGGAGACGATTACCGATGGGCCGACCTGCGTTCCTGTGCTTTTCCCTATTGCTGTTTGCCACCAGCGCTCTGTTGCTTAGCTTGAACGGCTGCGGTGGGAGCAACTCGACCAGCACCACAATTCCACCGGGAACAATTCAGCATGTGGTCATCATCTTTCAGGAGAACCGCACCCCCGACAATCTCTTTCACGACACCGTGTTGATTGCAAAAGGAGCGGACATCGCCAGCAGTGGAATCAATTCTCTCAGCCAGACCGTGCCGCTCAGTGCCGGTTCGTTGGGGATCGACTACGACCTTAACCACGCGCATTCTGCCTTTGTTTCCATGTACGACGGCGGAAAGATGGACGGCGCTGACTTGATCAGCTACTCCTGCTCGCTAGGAGCCACGAACTGTCCACCACCCAACCCCCAATTCTGGTACGTGAATCCTTCGGAAGTGCAACCCTATTTCCAACTCGCCGAGCAATACACGTTTGGCGACCGGATGTTTCAAACGAACCAGGGACCGAGTTTTCCCGCCACCAGTTCATCATTTCCGGCACGTCCGCGCCCACCGCAACCAGTACCTGTTCGTAGCGGAGAACGCACAGGGATACGCTAAGTCGGGCAGTCTGACGGGCTGTCTGGCTCCTCCGGGCGAATACGTTTACCTGATCGACCCCAACGGCAACGAGTCCAGCACGACCTATCCATGTTTAGACCATCCCACGCTGACCGACGAACTCAACAATAAAGGCATCAGTTGGCGCTACTACACACCCTCCGCCGGCTCGCTGTGGACCGGTCCCAATGCAATTCAGCACATGTGCGGGCCCAATGTTCCTCCGCCCAATGCCACAGCGTGCACTGGTTCTGATTGGACCAACAGCGTCGTTATTCCTGAGACGCAAGTCCTCACCGACATCTCCAGCGGGAAGCTCGCGCAAGTAAGCTGGGTTATCCCGACCGGGGCGAATTCCGACCACGCAGGATCCATTGGATCCACAGGCGGACCCTCTTGGGTGGCCTCCATCGTGAATGCCATCGGCACCAGTTCCTACTGGGCCAACACGGCCATCATCATCACTTGGGACGATTGGGGAGGTTGGTACGACCACGTCCCACCGCCCTCAATCGTTAACGACGGTAAGAGTTGGGGTTCAGGCTACGTCTATGGATTTCGCGTGCCTCTGATCGTAGTCTCGCCCTACGCCAAGGCCGGGTATATCTCCCATGTCAACCATGATTTCGGAAGCATACTGAACCTCGTCGAGAAGACCTTCAGCTTGCCATCTCTCGGCTACGCGGATGCCCGCGCCGACGATCTTTCCGACTGTTTCGACTTCAACCAGGCACCGATCTCGTTCCAGACCATCAACGCGCAGTTTAATGCAGCTCACTTCCTCAACGACAAGAGCCCAAGAATCGATCCGGACGACGATTAACGGCCCATGAGCCCATTGTCGGGACTCCAACCGGTCAATGGGCATGTACTTTTGTTCCCTCCGCCGGCCTTGCAAGTAAAATAGAATAAAGCGATCTATAAACTACAAAGGTCGATCGTGCATCCAATGAAGGTACACGCAACCCTAACGTTTTCTGATTCGAGGCTTTATGAAACTGGTTAAGATTTGCCTGACTTCGCTGCTTCTGGTGAGCTTGGCCTATGCCATGCCGCTGAATTCGTCTGCTCGTTCCTGCGTTCCCGCCGATCTGCTGCAACTGATCTCGGTGGACTACCGCGCCCTCAAAGACTCGCCCACCGCGATGTCTCTGAAGCAGCAACTCATGCCCGACAACATCAAGCAGTTTGAAGCTGCCCTCAAAGCAATCGGGCTCGATCCCGAGAAAGATGTCGATACCCTCGCCTTCGCCTCCTTCCACGCTGGCAAGCAGGGCGTTAAGACGGTCGGCGTAGCCGCAGGCCCCTTCAACATGAAGGCCGTGCTTAAGAAGATGAAGCTGCAGAAGTTCGTGCCCAAGAAATACGGCACCTCCGACATCTATCCCATGGACGGCGGCTTCGTGATGAGCTTCCTCGACGACAGCACGCTGCTGTTCGGCGACTCCACTTCCATCCGCGTCGCGCTCGATACCCGCGATGGCCAGGTTATGAGCCTGGACACCAACGGCACCATGGCCGACATGATGTCAAGCGTTGACTCCGCGCCGGTCTGGAGCATTCTCGACCAGGCGGGCACGCAGAACGCCATGCACTCTGCCATGGGCGACGCCTCCAAGGTCGCCGACTACGACACCTTAAAAAAACGCCTGTTGGGCTCGCGTTACACCATGAACTTCAATAGCGGCGTGAATTTCGATCTCACGGTGGTGACTTCCGACTCCATGAGCGCGGGCACCCTATCGTCGCTGGTCAAGGCCGGCATCCTCCTGAAGAAGATGAGCGCCACGCCGGCTGAGAAGATCGCTGTCGACAATACCACTGTGGATTCCGACGGCGCGAACGTGCAGGTACACTTCAAAGCCAACGACCAGCAATTCCAGTCGCTGATGCATTCGGACCTGTTCGCCGCAGTCACGCACTAAACAAAGACGATTCGCCACGGAAGCACTGCGACACGGAGAAATCTTGGGTCGCAGTGCTTTTGTCTTTGGTGGATTTTCTCAGTGACGGAGACTTCCTAAGTTGAGCGAAGCGGGCTCCGTGGTGGACCTCACTTCTTTCGTGCCGATCGTTTCTCTCGCGCCCAGCCTTCTTTCACGACCTGCCGCGCGCGCCCGACCGCCAACGCATCCTCGGGAACATCCTCGGTGATGCACGACGCCGCCCCCACATACGCGCCCTTGCCCACTCGCACCGGCGCCACCAGCGTGCTATCGCTGCCAATGAACACTCCATCTTCGATCACTGTGGTGTGCTTGTGGACGCCATCGTAGTTGCAAGTGATGGTCCCCGCGCCAATGTTCACGCCCGCGCCGATTTCGGCGTCTCCCAGGTAGGTCAAGTGATTCGCTTTCGATCCCTTGCCCAGCTTGATCTTTTTGGTCTCGACAAAATTCCCCACATGCGCACCTTCGCCAATCTCGCTGCCCGGACGCAGGTGCGAGAAAGGCCCGACCACCGCGCCCGTGCTAATGCGCGCATCCTCCATCACGCATCCTGGACGAACCAGGACTCCATCCCCAATTTCGCAATCGCGAATCACGCAGTAAGAACGCACGCGGCTGGCCGTGCCGATGCGCGTCTTGCCCAGCAACTGGACATAAGGCTCGATCACGGTGTCGGGCGCAACCTCCACGTCGGCATCGATCACGCAGGTTGCGGGATAAAACACGGTTACGCCGTCCGCCATCAACTGCCGGCACTTCGCCAATCGCATCTGTCCGTCAATGTCAGCCAGTTCCGCGCGTGTATTCCCGCCCAGAACCTCGCTGGCATTCGCCGTTTTCCACGCCACCACGCGCCCGCGCGCCTTGCGCAGCACCTCGGCCATGTCGGTCAGATAATATTCGCCGTGCGCATTGGCCGTCGAAAGCTTGCCGATGTTCCCGTAGAGTTCCTTCACCGCAAACACATAGAAGCCGGAATTGATCTCACGAAGCTTCTTCTGCGATGGGCTTGCGGCTTTCTCTTCGACGACGGCCTGCACTTCGGCGCTACGTGGGCTTTTCCGCAGCACCCTGCCGTACCCAGTCGGATTCTCCAGGTCGGCGCTCAGCAGTGTCATCGCTGCCTGCGCTTCCAAATGGAAATTGCGCAGGCGCCCAATGGTTTCCGGCGTAATCAGCGGAGCGTCTCCCGAGAGCACGATGACGTGGTCATATCCGGTCAGCGCCTCACGGGCAACCATGAGCGCGTGGCCAGTGCCCCGCTGCTCAGACTGGAGCACAAAGTTAACGCCGGTATGCTCCATTGCGGATCGCACCCGGTCCGCCTCGTGCCCGATGACGGCGTACACGTCCTTTGCGGGGACGATACGCATAGCGGCACGAATTACGTGCTCCAGCAGCGGCTTCCCGCCGACTTCATGTAATACTTTAGGAAGTTGGGATTTGAGTCTGGTCCCCTTGCCCGCCGCCATGATGGCGACGGCGATCCGCGGACCCGCTTCCAGCCCCGGTTCACCGGACGCAACAGAAGATGTGCGCTTCTGAAAAGAACTTTCCCGAGCAGAAGAACTGCTTTTCGATTTCTTCATTTGCCCCAATATACCGCGCCCCTGCGGCAATGGCTATTTCCCGGCTCTTCGCCTAAAATTCGTGGCCGGCACGGCGAAGAGGCGACAGCCTCCAATTCACGGAGAACAAGACATGCCCAAGTACGTCATTGAGCGCGACATTCCGAACGTTGGCGATGTGACCCCGGACCAGGTCATCGCCATCTCACAAAAATCCTGCAGCGTACTGAACCAGCTGGGTCCGACGATCCAATGGCTGCACAGTTACGTCACCCAGGATAAGATTTATTGCGTGTACATCGCCCCCAACGAAGAAATGGTGCGAGAACATGCCCGGCAAGGCGGATTCCCGGCCAATCGCGTTTCCGAAGTCAAGATGGTTATCGATCCGACCTCGGCCGAGACCTAGCGATTCGCACTAGAGCCCCAGGCCCCCATCCACGGCCAGTATCTGCCCGGTGATAAACTGCGGCGCGGTCGCGAAGAATAATACCGCTTCGGCGATCTCGTCCCCGCGCCCGTTTCGCCGCATCGGCGTCTGTTTTGCCATGCGCCGCATGAAGGCCGCCGCGGATTTCTCTCCCAGATCGATCATGCCCGGAGCTACCGCGTTCACCGCGATCTCCGGGGCCAGTGCTTTGGCCATAACCTTGGTGAGCATGTGCAGCGCCGCCTTCGATGAGCAATAGTGTGCGTGCGTGGCCCACGGGATGAGTCCGCCCAGCGACCCCATATTAATGATTTTAGTCTCCAGGGGACCGGCGGACTGACCTTTACCGCGCTTTCGCCGCATCCACTTTAGCGCCTCGCGTGCCACCAGAAACGGCCCGCGCGCGTTGGACGCGAACATCGCATCCCATTGCCTCACCGTCAGCTTCTCGAACTCTACACCCTCGTAGTTCGCCGCATTGTTGACCAGAATGTCGATGCGGCCCAGTTCCCGTCCAGCCTCTTTCATCATCGCGCGGACGCTCGCCTCATCGGTCACGTCGCAGCGCAGCGCGAACGCCCGCACTCCGAACCCTGACAGGTCCACAACAGTCTCCCGCGCCTCGCGCGCGGAGTTCCGGAACGTGATGGCCACATCTGCGCCGGCCTGGGCCAGTGCCAGCGCCGACGCCCGTCCGAGTCGCCGGGCTGCACCAGTAACGAGGGCAGTCTTCCCACGAAGAGGTTTTGCCTCAAGGTCTTGCATGCAGGGATTCTACCGCCTGGCGCACAAAGCTGGCGCTAGGAGCTTCGATCCAGGGAGTACTCCGCCGTGAACCCGAGAGTTACGAGTCTCATTGGACTGGCAACAAAGCTCGTAGCGTATCGATCAGCGCCCGGGCCTCTCGCGACTTCATGACCACGGCACTCGCCTGCTGCGTCGCTCCGTTCGCGAGACCCTCCGCGTCCGTCACCAAAATGATGACAGGCACTTCGGGCCGCAACCGCTTCAGCTCTCCCGTGATCAGCGCGGCTTCTGCCCCGTCATCGTCGAGATCCACAACCACCGCATCCACGGCTTCCTGACCAAAGCGGATGACCCCCTCGTGCCCACTGCCTGCGCTGAGCACATTCCATCCATGCTCCTTCAGCAGCGAACAGCGCAAATTCAGATGTATGGGATCGTTCCCAATGCAGAGAACAGCGTTACCGCTTCTCTTAGTCACAGGCACCCCTCGTCCCCATGCCCACTCGAGAACCCCAGCGTCCCGCCCTCGCCCTTTTTTAGATTGGTAGTTACCACAAGATCGTGTAAGGCGCAGTGATTTGAATCATGCGGGAATCGCGAGAGTGCGTCCGCCAGAGCTGTCTTGTGAAAGTGGTCCAGCCACCTGACCTCGTGATTCTTCTACTTTGTGAGTGGAACAACACCGTTTCCTCGCGTTATTATCTCCTCGCATGCCTGAGGCCCGCAGCGTTGTGATCTATTCCCGCAAGGGCTGCCACCTGTGTGAAGTGGTCAAAGAAAGCCTGTCAAAACTCTCGCGACGCGGCGGTTTCACTTGGGAAGAAATTGACGTCGACATGGATTCTGAACTTCGCCGCCAGTTCAACGATGAAGTTCCCGTCGTTTTTATCGATGGCCGCAAGGCGTTCAAGTACCGCATGGACGAGCAAGAGTTCCTGCGAAGGCTGGCCAGCTAACCGCTTCGTCGCAGCCGCATTCTTTCCAGTACAATCTCTCCCGGCATGCTGCGAACTCAACTCTACGCTGACGCTCACAACCTCTTCTTGCACGATCTTGTGCTCGACTCCTGCCGTCGCAACGCCCAGAAGATCGCCCTGATTGATGCCTCCTGTGGACGCCGCCTCACCTATGCCGAATATGGAGACACCGTAGAGCATCTCGCTCGCGGCATGATCGCCACCGGCGTGAAGCCTGGCGATGTCATCGCCATCTTTCTCGCGAATTCATGGGAGTTCTGCGCCACGTTCCATGCCACGCAACTCGCCGGAGCCATCCCGACCCTTCTCAACCCGACCTACCGCGAGCGCGAAGTCCGCTACCAACTGGAAAATTCCGGCGCCGTATTCCTGATCACGGATGGCGGAAACATCGAAGGCATCAACTTGGGAGGCTTGCCCAACCTGCGCCGCGTCTATACCACGCGACAGCCTGCGGTGGGTTCCGAGCCCTTCGTGAACCTGCTCAACCCAGTCCACGCGGTTTATCCCAAGCCGGATCATTCTTCGCAGCAAACTCTCGCAGTTCTTCCCTACTCCAGCGGCACCACCGGCTTGCCCAAAGGCGTCATGCTCTCGCACTACAATCTTGTCGCCAACGTGTATCAACTGCTCGGCCCGAATGCGACCAAGCTGAGCGCCGGCGACAACATTCTCTGCTGCCTTCCGCTCTACCACATCTACGGACTGAATGTGATTCTCAACCCGTCGCTGATTCTGGGCGCGACGCTCATCCTGGTACCGCGCTTCAACGTCCCTGCGCTCACCAAGCTCATCGTCGACGAAGCCGTGACCATGATGCCTCTGGTCCCACCCGCGATGAATGCTCTTTGCCAGGCAGCGGAGGCAGGACAGTTCCCGCGCGACCATCAAGTGCGCTGGGTCAAGTCCGGAGCAGCTCCGCTCGCTCCCGACCTCGCGCGCCGCTTTACCGCGCTCACCAATATTCTGGTCTGTCAGGGATACGGCATGACCGAAGCCTCGCCCGTAACCCATGTTGGCTTCCTCGAACCGGAACTCTATCGGCCAGACTCGATCGGTCATCCCCTGGCCGAAACCGACTGCCGCGTACTGTCGCAGCCCGAAATCGATCCCGCCGACACTCCTGACGACCTCACAGAAGCCGCCGCCGGACAGCCCGGCGAGTTGGTCATGCGGGGCCCGCAATTTATGCTCGGCTACTGGAACGAACCGCAAGCGACTGCTGCCGTTCTGCGCGATGGTTGGTACTGGTCGGGCGATATCGTCACTCGCGATCGCGAAGGCTTCTATCGCGTCGTCGACCGCCGCAAAGAAATGATCAAGTACAAGGGCTTCGCCGTCGCCCCGGCGGAGGTCGAAGCCGTATTGCTGGAACATCCCGCAGTGAAGGAGTGCGGTGTGGTCGGCCGTGCCGATGAAGCGGCCGGAGAGATTCCCGTGGCCTTCGTCGCCCTGCGCGACGGGTTCGTCGACAGCCGCAAATTGGGAGAGGAACTCTGTGTTTTCGTCGCCGATCGCCTCACTCATTACAAGCAGCCGCGCGAAGTCCACTTCGTCGGCGCGGTTCCGAAGACCGCTTCCGGAAAAATTCTGCGCCGCGAACTAAGAAAATCCATTGGCTGACGGAATGCCCGGCGCGAACGCCCCATCCCCGCAAAGCACCCAGAAGTGACACGCTTTTGACACCCCGCTGACAATTCCCTCGCGCCCTGCCCGCACACTGATCCCCAGCACACCCGCGGGTGTTTGTCGCCAACCGCGCGTGCCCCGCAAATGCCCAGCCCTGCAACCGGTTTCGCGGGATGGCGGCGCGGAAACGATCACGTTCAACTCAGTTGACATCGCCACAGGAGGATTGTCATGAATTTGTCTCAATTGAAAATCTGGGCTTGCGCAGCCTCGCTCGTCGCCGCTAGCGCGCTCTCTGCCCAGGCCCAGGGAAACGGTTTCAACACCCCCGGAAATGTTCTAATTTCCGACCAGTACAATAACCGTCTCATCGAAGTGAACCCCAACAACAACAAGGTCGTCTGGACTTTCGGCAACGGATCGAGCGTGGCCGGGCCTCACTCGGTGGTCGGCGTGAATGACGCGCAGCGCGTAGGATGGATCACCCTGGTCGCCGGCACCGGCGTCCCCGCGGGAGCGGAACCCACTTGCCCGAACGGATGCCCCGACAACCGCGTCATGCTAGTCGATCCCAGCGGCAACATACTCTGGCAGTACGGTAAAGCAGGTGTCACCGGATCGGGATCCAATGAGCTGAATACGCCGGTGCAGAATACATGGCTGCCCGACCACCACATCCTGATCACGGACCAGGGCAACATGCGGATCATCGAAGTGAACATGGGACGACAAATCGTCTGGCAGTACGGCCAGACCGGAGTCAGCGGCGATGGCTTCAATCAGCTCAACAATCCCAATAGCGCGGAACTACTGGCCAATGGGCATGTCCTCATCGCCGACGAAAGCAACAACCGCGTGATCGAAGTGAATCGCAAAAAGCAGATCTTGTGGAGCTACGGATGCGCCACCTGCACCCAGCTCAACGGCGCCGCATTTGCCAGCCGCCTGCCCAATGGCGACACGCTCATCAGCGATTCCAACAACAACCGCATTGTCGAAGTGGATTCCAGCAGCAACGTCGTCTGGACCTACTACACCAACACCCGCACCGGCAGCGTCTCGTCACCTCTCCCGACTCGCGGCGTGCGCCTCAAAAACGGCAACACACTCATCAGTGACCAGTACAACATGCAGGTCATTGAAGTCGACGCCAACCAGAACATCGTGTGGAGCCAGGGCGCCATCGCCGTCTCTGGCACTGGCTTCGACATGTTGAATGGCCCTTACGACGCGAAGGTTGTGGGCGACTACACCGGCCTCACCCCGCCGTTTGGGGGCGATGACGACCACCATCACGACAAGTAGGAAGAGATATCCCTAAGTTGGGTGCCCCATTTCTCGCGCGTTCGTTGCGCGAGAAATGGGGTTCTTTGTTTAGCAGAATTCCAATGATTCCGGTCAGAGTTTCAGGGCTTCTCCGCTTTTTGCTCTCCGCCCTGCGCCGGCAACTTCCTCGTCACGAAGAAACTCCAGATCACTTCATTGGCATTGATATCCTGGCTCGTCTTGCCAATCGTCTTCTCCGCCTCGTACTGCTCGCCGCCGGGCCACGTGTTGCCCGCTCCTTTGACGCTGTAAAGGACAACCTGCGCGTCTTGTTGGCAGCCCTTGTAAGTGTCGACTTTAGTTTCCATCCCGCCCTTCTCGCGCGCCGACAACTTGCTCTTCTCCGGCTTCTCCGCGCAGCGATCAATCTTCGCCCACGCCTTGGCGCTATCTTCCACCGAAATCGTCGCCAGGTTCATGTTGTGCTCGGTGCCGCCGCCATGAGGAACCACCGGGTCTGAAGTACCGCTGATCATGACGAGCGGCACCGGACGCGAGGGCAGACAGAGCATCGTCTTGGGCATCGCCGCACCGACCGCGGCCACCGCCGCCAGCCGGTCTCCCAGGGAACATCCGAGTCGCAGGCTCATAAAGCCACCTTCCGAGAGACCCACCGCATAAATTCGTGACGAATCCACCGGAAACTTGGTTTCGAGTTTATCCAGCATCTGGTTCGTGAAACCCACGTCATCCGCAGGAGTGGCCCTTCTCTGCTGGTTGGGCTCTCGGTTTGGGCCTTGCTGTCCACCACCGCCTGGATATCCTCCACCTCCTCCCGGATACCCGCCGCCGGGGTAACCCCCTCCGCCCCGGCGTCCGCGTCTGCCGGGCCCCATGTTCATGGGCCGGCTCTCTTGCGGATGAACCCCTACATTCCACCGCCCGTGCAAGGCAACGGGGTAGACCGCAATCACGCCGTCCTTGTCCGCCAGGTCATCGAACCGAGTGAGGCGTTGCATGTCTTCCGCGTCCTGATTCATGCCATGCAGAAGGATCACCACCGGATAGTGCTGTTGCGCGTCGTAGCCTTTCGGCAAGCGAACCATGAAGCTGCGGTCCACATCGTCGACCGTCACCGTTTCCTTTGTTTGTTGCGCCACAAGGACCTGAGTCATCCACAGAACCACTAGGCAGCCGGCGGCCGCCACCGAACGAATCCCGTACGAGTTTCCTGATTTCATCGAGTCTCCAGAAGGGTGAACCATAACCTTGCAAAGCAGCCAACTTCCCTTGCTTGGAAGCGGCTGCCCGCGCGGGGGTTGGCTTGCAGGGGAACTTTCCCGCAGGGCACTCCGTATCTATTCTTGAAAGCGATTTCGGCTCGTGCAAGCAGAACAGGAAGGAGAACCACCATGGACGGACTCACCGGTCTCGCAGCAGTAATCATGATTTTCGGAATGCCCACGGCTGTATTAGGAATGTACACCTTTTATCGCGTACGCAAACTCCGCACGGAAGAGCGGCTGGCAGCCATGCAGCGGGGAGTGACGGTCCCCATCGAACCCGATCTCACCGAGGCCGCCCACTCCCGTCGTGCCGGAATTTTGCTGATTGCGGGTGCCGTCGGCTACATGCTGACCTTCACCATCATCGCGAGAGTCGAACCCGACGCCCTCATTGCCTCCGCCTTCGGAGCCATCCCCTTCACTCTGGGCCTGGGCTATTTGCTGGACTCAACCCTGATTCGCCGCGAAGCCCACACGTCGTGACCGTCACGGTAAGGGAGCGCATCTGGAATCAAAAGAGCGGGAACTAAAATGAAGCGGGTGCCCCATTTCTCGCGCACTTTGCGAGAAGTGGGGATTTTGATCTCACTCCCCCGTCAGAAACTTAAACTGCGCCTCCGTCAGCGGCACTACGCTCAACCTTCCCTGACGCGCCAGCGGCGATTCAGCAAACAGTTTGTTCGCCTTCGCTTCCGCCAGCATCACCGGTTTCGGATTCGCCTTTCCGGCTTTAATCTTCACCTGCGGGTTCTTCGCGTCCGACACATCGACCGACACTACGGTCGCCGTCCCCACCGCGCTCTTCTCATCACCCGTGTGGTAAATGACTAGCCGTTCGCCGGGCTTCATGCCACGCATATTTTTCAGTGCCACCGGATTCGCAACGCCATCCCATATGGTCGTCTTCTCTCGCTGCAAATCCGCGAATGAATACGTCGTCGGTTCCGTTTTCAGTAAGTAATCCATCCGTCTCCAATCATTGCGGCTCGAAGGCGCGCTGCGCTTAGTTCGGCTTCTTGTTTTGATCCGGTGGTGACGGATCTTGCTTCGGCAGCGCGTTCGGATCCTTGGCGTGGTCGTCATACACGGAAAACTGCCCCCGCGGCCGTTGCAGCTTGATCGTGATTTCCGTCTTCACCTTGCTGATATCGTAATCTTCTCCGAACGTTTGAAATCCGTGCGCCAGCACTTGCACCCGCAACATGCCGTAGGGAATGCCATCGAAATTAGCCTTCCCTTCCGGGTCGGTCTTTAGCTCCATGCCTCCGCGACCCTGCTTGCCCTTCTCATTCACCGCATGCATGATCACTGCCGCGTTGCGCACCGGCTTCCCGTTGTCGTCCTTGATGACGAGGAAATACACATAGGATGTCGGTTCGTCGTCCTTGTCTTTTTGCCCCACTGCCGTGCCCACCATCGCGAGCATCGCCAGCACAACCCCGGTAACCAAGATCTTCTTCATGCGAGCCATTTTATGCAGCCGCGCGCTCCCTGTCATCTTCGCACCCAAGCGGCGACCGCCGGCACCCCCGCTCTTTTACAATGCCGAGGTGAAGACTTGGGACGTAATCATCATCGGCGGCGGCATCATCGGCCTCTCGCTCGCCATCGCCCTGCGCAAACGGGGCGCGACCGTTCTGGTGATCGAGCGCGGAGAGCCCGGTCGCGAAGCCTCGCACGCTGCCGGAGGCATGCTGGTGGACTGTCCCTTAGAAACTCCCGCAGCCCTGCAAGCACTCGCTACCGCTAGCGCCCGCATGTATCCCGAATTCGCCCACGAACTGGAAGTCGAGTCGGGGATGAAGGTTGACCTCCGGAACGATGGAACCATCTTGTTCCCCTCCACCGACCATTTGCATCACGCCAATGATGCCCCCTTTGTTCCCGCGATCCTCCCAGAGTTGGAGCCAGCCCTCGTCGAAACCAATCGTGACCGCCAAGCCTTCTATCTGAAAGAGCGCAGCGTCGATCCCCGCGCGCTCTCAGCCGCCGCGTGGAAGGCCGCGAAACAACGCACCGTGGACTTCTCTTCCGGCGACGAAGTCACCGCCGTGACGGTGACCCAGGGCCGCGCCACCGGAGTCAAAACGGCCAAGACCGCATTTCGCGCCGCCAAAATCGTCAACTGCGCCGGAGCCTGGTCCGGACAGATCCCCCCTCTCCCCTTCCCCACCCGGCCGGTCAAAGGTCAGATGCTCTGCCTGGTGATGCCGTCGCGCACGCTCCTCCAGCACGTCGTCCGATCTCCCGAGGCCTACCTAATCCCGCGTAGCGATGGCCGCCTCCTCGTCGGCGCCACGGTCGAAGAAGCCGGCTTCGACAAGCGCACCGACATCGCCACGATTCAGCGCCTGCATAAAGCCGCAATCGCGCTGGTGCCGAAACTCGCCACTGCCAAAATCCTCGAAGACTGGGCGGGTCTGCGCCCCGGCACTCCCGATGGCCTCCCCATCCTCGGCGAAACGGCAACTCCCGGCTACTACGTCGCCACCGGCCACTTCCGCGACGGCATCCTGCTGGCTCCCATAACGGCAGAAGTCATGACGGCGGTCATCGAAGGCCGCGCGCCGGAACACGACCTCGCGCGGTTTTCCCCAGCAAGATTTCAGTGAGACACGGGTGCCCCATTTCTCGTGCGTTCTTTGCGCGAGAAAGCCTGCCCTGAGCGCAGCCGAAGGCTGGGATTCCCCGGAACTTCAGTTGAGCGTAATGCGTTTCTCCACTACGCTGGTTCGCGGCGGAGGATTCTTGAATCTCAGCATAGAAAATGTCAGCAAGCGCTACGGCAGCGGAAACTGGGCGCTGCGTAACTTCACTCTCCAGTTAGGTCCGGGCGTGCTCGGATTGCTCGGCCCCAACGGCGCCGGCAAGACCACGCTCATGAGCATCCTCGCCACCATCACTCGCGCTACGGAAGGCAGCGTCGTGTGGAACGGCACGGATCTAGCCGCCAGCCCCGACGCCCTGCGCTCGACTCTCGGCTACCTCCCGCAGGACTTCGGCGTCTATCCCAACCTGAACGCGGTCGAGTTTCTCGAATACCTGGCCGCCGTCAAAGGTCTCGATGCCGCGGCATCAAAAAGGCGTATCGATGAACTTCTGAACCTTGTCAACCTCACGGACGTCCGCAAGCGCCCGCTAGGCAGTTACTCCGGCGGGATGAAGCAGCGGGTCGGCATCGCACAGGCGTTGCTGAATGATCCTCAACTGCTGATCGTGGACGAACCCACCGCCGGCCTTGACCCCGAAGAACGCGTGCGCTTCCGCAATCTGCTGTCGGAACTCTCCGGTGAGCGCATCGTGATTCTTTCCACGCACATCGTTTCTGACGTGGAAGCGACCGCCACCGACATTGCATTGATCTCGCAAGGCACGCTGGTCGCGCATGCATCCCCGGAAGACCTGCTGCGAAAGGTGGAGGGAAGAGTCTGGGAGTGGGTGCTCCCCAGCGCCGAACTCAACGCCGCGCGCCAGGGCTATCTGATCAGCAACACCGCCCGCCGCAGTGACGGTGTCCACGCCCGCGTTCTCGGCGACACCCCTCCCCACGGTGCCCAGCCCGTCACTCCCAATCTTGAGGATGCATACCTCTACTGCCTCTCGCAGCACCGCGCCGGGGTTGCCGCATGAACGCGCCGCGCGTGCTCTATCACATGGTCCGTGCCGATTTCCTGGAGCGCGTCCGCCGCTACAGTTTTCTGGTCACTCTGGCCGGGGCTTTGTACGTCGCCTATGCGGTCGCCGCCGAGAAGGTGTGGATCGTCGTTGGCAACGGATATCGCGGCGTCTATAACTCTGCCTGGATCGGCATGCTCATGACCGTGTGCTGTTCTACGTTTCTGTCGCTGGCCGGCTTCTACATCGTCAAGAATTCCGTGCAGCGTGACACGGATACGCGGGTTGGCCAAATCCTCGCCGCCACCCCGATGCGCAAGTACTTCTACACCTTCGCCAAGACTCTCAGCAATTTTGCGATCCTCGCCTGCATGGTTGTGATCCTCATGCTGGCCGCACTTGCCATGCAACTGATCCGCGCCGAGGGTCATTCCTTTTCTCTCTGGAAACTTTGGGCACCTTTTGTCTTTTTCGCCCTTCCCACCATGCTCCTGACGGCTAGCGTCGCCGTGCTCTTTGAAACTCTCCCCGTTCTTCGTGGAGGCGTGGGCAACGTCATCTATTTTTTCTTGTGGACTTTGGTGCTTGGCTTGGGTGCGACCGGTCTCGACGATCCCAGCGGACTGCAACTCTTGTATCGCAGTGCTCGCGGCACCTTACAGGCTCTGGATCCCAGCAGCCCTGAGAATTTCCACTTCAGCCTCACCATTGGCGGCGAACATGCCGTCCGAACGTTCCCGTGGAATGGGATCGACTGGACCATCCACGTCTTGCTGGTGCGCCTGCTCTGGGTTGGCGTCGCCGCCGGCATCGCTCTTCTGGCATCTGTATTCTTTCATCGCTTCGATCCCGCACGATCCTGGCGCAAGAGGACTGTACAGGTTGCACCAAAGGCGGCGGAAACATCGCCATCCCAAGAACGTCCAACGCCACTTCCTTCGGCAATCCCAATCACCGCCGCTCACCTCACGCCGTTGGTCCGCACCTCATCCGACTCGCGTTTTCTGCGGCTGGTGATCTCCGAACTCCGCCTCATGCTGAAGGGCCAGCGCTGGTGGTGGTATTCCGGTGCTGCCGGATTCCTTGTCGGCCAGTTCGTGTCGCCCGAGCCGAGCTTGCGCTCGGGATTCCTGCTGGCTGCCTGGATCTGGCCCATCTTGCTCTGGTCACAAATGGGCTGTCGGGAAGCGCGATATGCCACCGGGTCCTTGCTCTTCTCCTCCGAGCGCAGCCTCTTCCGCCAACTTCCTGCGCTGTGGACCGCGGGCGTACTCATCGCGTTGCTGACCGGAAGCGGAGCCGGCGTTCGCTTCGCGCTCGGGTCCGATTGGCACAGCTTCGCGGCGTGGCTTGCCGGAGCCCTCTTCATCCCAAGCTTTTCCCTCTCCCTTGGCATTTGGAGTGGAAGCAGCAAAGCCTTCGAAGCGATTTACACCGTGTGGTGGTATCTCGGTCCCGGTCACCAAATTCCTGGCCTCGACTTCATGGGCACGACTCCGGCCTCGAGTTCGCCCGCGACGTATGCGCTGGCCGCAGTCGTGCTGCTGACGGTTTCCTACTGGGGACGCCGCACTCGCCTGGGATACGTCTGAATCAGAGGACGGCTCTGATGTCAGCCCCTACAGTGGCTATCCCCTTAGCGCTATACTGATGTGTTTTCCCATGTCACCTGAATCTGCAATCTTGAGTTCTCCCACGAAAGGATTCCCCATGGCTTCTTCCGCAGTCGATTTTGCCCGCAGCAATCAGCAGCGATTTCTGAACGAACTCAAAGATCTTCTCCGCATTCCCAGCGTCAGCACTCTCGAAGAGCATAAGCCCGACATTCAAAAAGCCGCCGACTTCGTGGCCAACGACCTGCGCCGAATCGGCATGGAAAACGTCGAGGTCATTCCCACCAAGGGACACCCCCTCATCTACGCCGACTGGCTGCACGCCGCCGGCAAGCCAACCGCGCTCTGCTATGCACATTACGACGTCCAGCCCGCCGAACCGCTCGACGAGTGGCATACTCCGCCCTTCGAGCCGACCGAGCGCAACAACAACATCTACGCCCGCGGCGCGGTCGATGACAAAGGCCAGCTCTGGATGGAAGTCAAAGCCCTCGAATCCCTGATGCAGTCCGGTGGCGGCAAGCTTCCGATCAATGTGAAAGTGATTTTCGAAGGCGAAGAAGAAGTCGGCGGCGAATCCATCGACGAATACATCGTCAAGCAGAAAGCCAAGCTGAAAGCGGACTTCGCCCTCGTCTGCGACACCGAACTCTTCGCGCCCAATCTTCCCACGTTGTGCGTCGGCCTGCGCGGTCTGGTCTACACTGAAATCGAGGCCAAGGGCGCCATGACCGATCTCCACTCCGGTGTCTACGGAGGCGCTGCCCCGAATCCTTTCTTCGCCCTCATCGAAATCATCAGCAAGCTGAAGGACTCCAAGGGCAAAATCCTGATTCCCGGCTTCTACAAGGGCGTCAAGGCTCCGACCAAGGACGAACTCAAAGCCTGGAAGCGTCTGCCCTTTAACGAAGAGAAATACCGCAAGGCCGAAGTCGGCTCCAAGGTCCTCACCGGAGAACCCGGCTACTCGGTCCTCTATCGCACCTGGGCGCGCCCCACGCTCGAAGTCCACGGCATGCCCGGAGGCTTCATCGCCGCCGGCGCCAAGACCGTGATACCCGCCAAGGCGGCGGCAAAAGTCTCCATGCGCCTCGTACCCAATCAAGATGCCGACGATGTCTTCAAGAAGTACTCAGCCTACGTGAAGAAGCTGACGCCGAAAGGCATCGAAACAAAAATCACAATCCACAGCAAGGGTCCGGCCGCCGTCGTCGGCACCAACAACCCTTACATTAAAGCCGCCACCGAAGCCTTGCACGATACGTTCAAGAAAGAGACGGTCTTCATCCGCAGCGGTGGCTCGATTCCTATCGTCACCGGCTTTCAGGACGTGCTGAAGATTCCCAGCGTGATGATGGGCTTCGGCCTCCCCGACGACAACCTCCACGCTCCCAACGAGAAGTTCCACATCCCGAACTTCTACCGCGGGATCGAAACCATCTGCCGCTTCTTCGAGAAGCTGGGATGAGGATTAGGGATTAGAAAGGGCGCGGCTTTCAGCCGCTCCGTCCAACTCCAGT
>OBLW0100001015.1_pt1 | contig 24212 bp, 25 predicted proteins | sample 1520161 | NCBI WGS metagenome assembly OBLW01 (sample SAMEA3539309, study PRJEB22396) | soil metagenome | biome: tundra; feature: field; material: soil | place: USA | collected 2010-05 | depth 0.15 m | reverse complement strand
CACCGAGATCTACCCTCTTTCCCTACACGACGCTCTTCCGATCTCTGATCGTCAAAGCTTTCTCTCTTCCGGATCACCCTCGCCTTCGCGCCCTCCGCCAGCACCTCTGCCGCCCGCCCGCGCGTATTGTAGTTCGATCCCAGCACCGATCCGTAAGCACCTACATCGAGAATTGCGAGCAAGTCGCCCTCGCTCGCAAGCGGTAGCTTTCTGTCCCGCGCAAAAAAGTCGCCGGTTTCACAGATTGGGCCGACCACATCGGTGATCTCGGTTTCGCGCGGCACGCCGCTGACGGGAATAATTTCGTGGTATGCGCCGTAGAGAGATGGCCGCAGTAAATCGTTCATCGCAGCATCCACAATTAGAAACCGTTTACGATGATTTGTTTTCCGATAAAGAACCCGAGTCAGCAAGACTCCCGCCGCCCCAACAATTGACCGTCCCGGCTCGAGCAGCAAATGCACTTTCAACCCGAGCAAAGGGCTAAGCACAGCTTCTGCATAAGTGGCAATCTGCTCCTCGAAATTCCCAGGCCTGTCTTCATAGGAAATTCCCAATCCCCCACCGGCATCGATATAGCGAATGTCATGGCCTTGTTTGCGCAGTGTCGTAGTGAGCTTCGCAACACGTCTGATCGCCTGCTGAAATGAACTAACATCGGTGATTTGCGATCCGATGTGAACACTGATTCCGGCCACATCCAGATAGCGCTCTTTCGCGGCTTGCGCGTACAAAATAATCGCTTCGCGAATCGGTACTCCGAACTTATGCTGATGCAGCCCGGTTGATATATAGGGGTGCGTTTTGGCCGAAACATCTGGATTTACCCGCAATGCAACCGCTGCCCGTTTCTTTAGTCGTCGCGCCGTTGCCGCGAGCAAGTCCAACTCCGACGAACTCTCGACGTTAAACAGGAGTATCTCGGCTCGCAAAGCCAGTTCTATTTCCACGGCCGTCTTGCCCACTCCCGAGAACACAACTTTCCTGGCGGCTTTTCGGTCGGTGCGCAGAACTCGTTGCAGTTCCCCGCCCGAAACGACGTCGAAACCCGCGCCTTCATTCGCAATGAGACGCAGAATTCCCAACGTTGAATTGGCCTTCACCGAATAACAGAGAGTACGAGGAATCGACCGAAACGCGCGATCAAACGCCTTCAATCGCTCGCGGATCATCTCCGCGGAATAGACGTACAGTGGAGTTCCATACCGCTCGGCGAGGCGCCGCAGCGACACGCCCTCACAGCAGATCTCAGGTGTACGAGCTCCAGAAGTTGCGACCCGGTATTGATAAGCGGGAGGCCGAACGATTTGCGCTGCCGGAGTTCGCTTCACTTGCGTTTGCCCGCACCGGCTTTCACCTTAATTGCAACCACGGTTTGATCGTCAAACGCATCTGTTCCCGCGGCATGTTCTGCCACCGCATTGAAAAGCTCGCTCACTACGCATTCAGCCGATTTGGTAGCACACGAGGCAACAATTGCTTCGACCCGATCCTGCCCAAATGAATGCCCGTGCCGATTCCGTGCGTCGAGAATGCCGTCACTGTAAAACACGAACAGGTCGCCCGGTTTTGTCTTGAAAGTAAATTCGTCGTAATCGGCTTCATCGAACAATCCCAGCGGCAGCCCGGTTGCCTCGACAAACTCGATCTTGCCGTCGTGGTAATAGATCGGCCGCGGCAAGCCCGAATTCGCCACCAGTAAAGTTCGACGCTCGTCATCCCACACCGCATAAATAATTGAGACAAACTGTGCCGCGATTCGCCGCTCCGCAAGCGACAGGTTCACTGCGGAAAGCATTTCGGCCGGACTAGGCTCAATCGGCGCATGGGAACGTAGAATTCCACTCACCAACGCCGCATAAATCGCTGCTGGCGCGCCTTTTCCGCTTACGTCTCCGATCGCTATTCCAAGTCGCGATAGCGAATAAGGAACGAAATCGTAGAGATCGCCGCCAATCGCCCGCGCCGGAACGAACTTCGCTTCTACGTCCAGATGCTGCATCTTCGGCAGTGAATGGGGAAGCAAGCGAAATTGCAACTCGCGTGCCAACGCCAAATCACGCTCCAGTCGCTGTTCTTGACGGGCAATCGTCTCGTAGAGCCGTGCATTTTCAATCGCGATCGCAAGCTGCGCTGCCAGCGTCGTCAGCGTGCGCTTATGATCCTCGGTAAAATAGCCGCGCTTGGTGTGCTCCAGATCGAGCACTCCAATCACTTTCTCCTGATAAATCAGTGGGACCGCCAACTCCGACCGCGTCTCGGGATTCCCCTCAATGTAAAGCGAGCTCTTGGAAACGTCAGGCACCAGCACCGCCTCCTTGGCCTGGGCCGCATAACCTACAATACCGCGTCCCAGCGGAATATCGTGCTTGATGTGCAATCTCTCTTCGAAACGCTGCGCGAAACGATGCTGAAGTTTCTCGCCAGACTGATCGAGCAGAAGAATGCTGAACATCTGATAGTCGATCAGACGATTGAGCAACTCGGCAACACGCTTGAGCAGTTCATCCAGATTAAGAATGGACGATAGTTCGCGCGCAATCTCGTTCAACAACAGCAACGTGCGAGCCTGGCGAGTAATGCGGGTGTGCAACCGCGCATTCTCGATGCCAACCGCCATGCGCGATCCGATTAACGTCAGCAGCCGTTTGTGCTCTTCGGTAAAGTAACCTTTTTCGCGAGCTTCAATGTCGATCACGCCAATCACGCGATTCTTCACGATCAGCGGAACTGCCAGCTCTGAGCAGACATTTTGCAGCGCCTCGATATAAGACTCTTCTTGGGTTACATCTGGGACGAGCACCGCCTGCCTCGTTTGCGCCGCGCGGCCGCTGATTCCCTGCCCGACCTTGAGCCGAACTCGCTCGGCCACTCCTGGCGGATAGCCAACATGAAAGCGTACGTACAATTCCTGAAGTTGCTCGTTAAGCAGCAGGATCGCAAAAATCTCGTAGTCGATGACCTTGCGAACCAACTCCGCCACGCGCTTTAAAGTCGTTTCAAGGTCGAGCGTCGTGTTCACGACGTCGGCTACTTCGAGCAGAAGAGGTTCCACCTCGGATGGATGCAGAGTTTGCGAGGCGGTCGTTTTCACAAGCATCATCATACCAGCCGTTCAGGACGGCTCTTTCCATAGTTCGGGCTAATTTGCGATGGGCAATTTACAAACGGGCCGCCCCGATGCCGACAAATTACAAATTCTCCAAGACGCAGATATCCGGCAGATTCCGATATCGTTCTGCATAATCCAGGCCATAACCTACGACATAAGCGTCCGGTATCGTAAAACCGATATACTGCGCCTCAATCGGCTGCTTGCGACGCGAGGGCTTGTCGAGCAACGCCGCGATACAAAGCGATCTAGGCTGATGGGCCCGAACCAGCTTGGAAATGTAGTTCAGCGTCAACCCGGTATCGAGAATATCTTCGACTAGAATCACATTGCGGTCGGCCAGCGACTGATCCATATCTTTCGTCAAACGGACCTCTCCCAGCGAGTCCCACGATGCGTGCCCAGCCGGATCTTCTTTGGCAATCGGACGGTTTCCATAACTCGACACGCCGATAAAATCGAAGGTTGCATCGAGCGGAACCTGGCGGGCCAGATCGCTTAAGAAAATTGCCGCGCCCTTCAGAACTCCCACAAAAATAATCGATTCGCCGGCAAAATCGCGAGCGATTTCCGCTCCCATTTCGGCGACTCGCTGCGCAATCTTATCGCGTGACAGCAATACTTTGAGGTCAGGCATTGAGCACATCTTTATACACGAGTTGGCGCGCAACCGAAAGTTCAAGCCGGCCATCTCAGCGTCAGTGGAATAAGTTTAGAGAGCGGGCGCTCACTGGAAGGGGCGTTTGTGACCGCCCGAGGCGAGCGGAAACTTGACTGCTCTCTCTGGCACAACGGCTTCCGCTATAGAATGCTTAGTCACACTTTTTGGAGGAACTTCGTGAATATCAAGGGAATCGAACTCACGTGGCTGGGTCATGCTACCTTCCGCATCCAAACGCCGGAGGGAAAAACGCTCTACATCGACCCGTGGATTGGTGGCAACCCCAAGTGTCCCGAGAACGAAAAGAATGTCAAGAAGGCCGACGTCCTTATCTGTACTCACGGTCACGGCGATCACATCGGAGACGCAGCTGAAGTCGGCAAGAAACTAAATCCGACCGCTGTCGGCATTTTCGAGCTTTGTCTGTGGCTTCAGAAAAAAGGCGTCAAACAGATCGCTCCCATGAATAAAGGGGGCACCCAGACTGTCGCAGATGTGAAAATTACCATGGTCCACGCCGTCCATTCGTGCGGCATTCAAGACGGCGATCAGATCATCTACGGGGGCGAAGCCTGCGGATATGTGCTCGAATTCTCGAACGGGGTGAAGCTGTACCACGCCGGAGATACCAACGTCTTTAGCGACATGGCCATCATTCGCGATCTGTACGCGCCGAAGATTGTGATGCTTCCGATCGGCGATCATTTCACCATGTCGCCGCGCGAGGCCGCGTATGCCTGTAAACTGTTGCAACCGGAAACGGTGATCCCCATGCACTTCGGAACGTTTCCGCAATTGACGGGCACGCCCAGCGAGTTGCAGAAACTTGTTCCCGACGTGGAAGTGTTAGAGATGAAACCCGGGCAAACGATTTCGTAATCTTTAACCGAGTGGTAAGTTGTCAGCCGTGAACACACTCGCTAGCACGCAATTTTGAAATCATAAGGAGCTACATGGCGGAAACAATTAAGCCTGACACAGCCAAGCCTGACTGGCGCATGGGGGGAATTACCGTCTCGGAAGTCGAGGACTACATGTATGACATGTTGCCCCCGCGCGACGAAGTCCTCGCCGAAATGGAAGACGATGCGGCCAAAAATGATGTCGCGATTGTCGGACCCGCCGTCGCCCGCGTCCTGCACCAACTGGCCCTGATCAGTGGAGCTAAGAAAATATTTGAAATGGGTTCCGCGATCGGCTATTCGACGATTTGGTGGGCACGGGCCGTGGGCGAGGGGGGGCGCGTCATCTACACTGACGGCGATCCCAAGCGAGCCGACAAAGCACGCCGCTACTTCGAACGTGCCGGAGTCAGCCACCGCATCACCGTTCGCGTCGGCGATGCCCTGGAAATTCTGTCTGAAGAGAAAGAGCCCTACGACATCATTTTCAACGATGTCGATAAAATCGACTACCCACGCGTCTTCCGCCTTGCGCTACCCCGGCTGAAAAGCGGCGGACTCTTCATCACGGATAACGTTCTTTGGAGCGGAAAGCTTCGCAAGCCCAACCCCGACGATCAAGCCAAAGCAATTCTCGAATTTAATAATCTGATCTATCAGTCGAAAGATCTCTTCACGACCATCTTGCCCCTTCGCGATGGCGTCGCGGTTTGCGTAAAAAAGTGAAGCGCTGAGTGGCCGTCCTCATCACCGTTGCGATGCTAGAATTGCTGTTTCCTCTTATGCGATGAAGACCTTTACGAACGCCTCTATAGAACATATTCCCGAAACGCTCACGCGCGCAAAAACTCTTGCGCGGCCCGATTCGAAAACCGACGTCCTTATCGTTGGTGCCGGCCCCACTGGCCTGGCGTGCGCCATCGAGATTCAGAAGGCCGGTTTCAAAACCATCATTATCGACAAAGGATGTCTTGTAAATTCGATCTACCACTATCCCACCAACATGGTGTTTTTCACGACTCCAGAGTTGCTGGAGATTGGCGAGATCCCATTCACGACGGCGAGTCCCAAGCCGTCACGTCTTGAAGCGCTCGAATATTACCGCCGCGTCGCCGAACATTATCAGTTGCAGATACGGCAGTATGAGTGGGTAAAAACTATTACCGGTGAAGACAACGATTTTCGCGTCACGGCAACCGATCGTCATGACGCCATCCACGACTATCGCGCGCGCAAAATCATAATGGCTACCGGATATTATGATCTCTCAAACCAACTGAATATCCCCGGCGAAGAACAGGACAAAGTCCTGCACTACTACCGCGAACCTCATCCCTATTACGATTCCGACGTGCTTGTGATCGGAGGCAAAAATTCTGCGGCCGAAGCGGCTTTGGATTTATGGCGGCACGGCGCCCGCGTCACCCTTGTGCATCGTGGACCTCAGATGCACAATCACGTGAAATATTGGGTGCGTCCCGATATCGAGAACCGCATCAAGGCAGGAGAAATCACCGCTCACTTCAATAGCACCGTGCAGGAAGTTGGCGACGACTGGGTTGCGGTTCAAACTCCCTCCGGCGACTTGCGGCTGAAAAACGATTTTGTCTTCGCCCTCACGGGCTATCATCCCGATTACGATTTTCTTCGCAGTGTGGGCATCGAGCTCGCCACCGAACAACTCCGTCCCGTCTGCGATCCCGAGAATCTTGAATCAAATGTCTTAGGCATCTATGTCGCCGGAGTCATTGTTGCGGGCTCCCGAACCAACGAAATATTCATTGAAAACGGACGCTTTCACGGCAAACTGATTACCGCCCACCTCAGCGAAAGACTGGGCCGCGGAAATCCAAATATTCCTCTTGACGCGACCTAGATGCCTACGCCAAAGGATGGCCAGGTGTTATCGACGGACTGAAACGCTTCGCCGATGACCAGAGAGGATAGGAAATGTCATTAACAACACCAGCAAATAAAGCAACCTCGCTTATTACTCCTGACGACGATGCCATCATCTCTGAAATCGAGATTGCCGCTCCACCTGCTCGCGTCTTCGATGCGTTGACTGCTCCCGCGCAGCTTATGCAGTGGTTCACCGACGTGAGTTGTCCAGCCAAGTATTGGAACATGGACGCGCGCCTCGGCGGCCGCTACAGCTATGCCAGCGAGAACAGCAAGCTGGTCATCAATGGAGTCAGCGAATTCACGTGTCACGGAGAAATCACCGAGATCCACAAGGACGCCGCGACGGGCCACTACTTACTGGTTTACACATGGCTCGCCAACTGGCATCTCGACAAAGATCGAAGAACAGTTGTGCGCTGGGAGCTCACGCCCACGTCATCTGGCACACGCGTAAGAGTGACGCACAGCGGTCTGGCTGAGGAACCGGAAGCTCGCAAGGATTACAGCGGCGGATGGATAGGCGTGGTGAACAATCTCAAACAGTTCGCGGAAACGGGGAAACCGCTGCGCAGTTAATTTGGCCAAACCAACTTGCCACCGACCCAAGTCTTGATCACTTTGACGTCGCGGATTTTGACGGGGTCGATGGTAAGCACGTCATCGCTCAGCAGGACCATATCGGCGAGTTTGCCGGGAGTGATCGAGCCTTTTTCCTTCTCTTGGAATTCGGCGTAAGCCGAGCCCGAGGTGTAGGCCTCAATCGCCTCCTTAATACCGAGCTTTTGTTCGGGAAACCATCCACCGGGATTTTTGCCGTCAAGCGTGGCACGCGTGGTTGCCGCGTATAGAGTCAGCATCGGGTTGAGCGGGGCAACGTCCCAATCCGTACCGAGTGCCAGGCGAACGCCACGATCAAGAAATGTACGGAAGGCGTAAGTTCGGCTGGCCCGGTCGTGCCCGATGCGACCCTCGGCCCAGCGTCCATCATCGATGGCGTGATAAGGCTGCACCGAAGCGATCACATTCAACTGCGCGAAACGGTCAAAGTCTTTCGCCGCCATATGCTGCGCATGTTCGATGCGCCAGCGGCGATCACGATCTCCGTGAGCCTTCTCAATTTCGGAGTAGATATCAAGGATGGTAGAAATTCCCGCGTCACCGATCGCGTGGGTGCAGAGCTGGAGGCCCGCTCCGTCGGCGGACATCATGCGATCGCGCATCAGCGAAACCGGGTGCATCTCGTCCGACAGAATTCCGCGATTGCCGGGCTGATCTGAAAAGGGTTCGAAGAAATATGCCGTGGCTGATCCGAGCGAGCCATCAGCGTAAGCCTTAACGGCCCCGATGCGTAGATATGGACCACCGAACGCACGCCGCACGCCGATCTTCACCTGATCGTCGACTTGAGTGATGAGCGGAGCGGCGTAGATGCGTGTCGTAAGCTTGCCTTCGCCGAGCAATTCCGCATAAATCGAAATGTCCGCGTATTCAGGATTCATGTGCTGCACGCTGGTCACGCCCAGCGACGCAGCATGGGCCAGGGCGCGCTCGATGGCATGGCGGCGCTGATCGTGACTGAGAGGAGGAACTGCCTTGAACAGGAGATCCATAGCCGCATCTTTAAGCGCTCCGGTAGGATTTCCATTGCGATCGCGGACGATTAGTCCGCCCGCCGGATCAGCCGTTTGCGCCGTGATCCCCGCCAGCTTTAACGCTACCGAGTTGGCCAGCACCATGTGGCCGTCGTAGCGTCCAACCGCGACTGGTGTTTCAGGCGTCGCCGCATCAATCAGTTCCTTGGTTGGAAGAACTGCGGGCGACCACTTTGTTTCGTCCCAATCGCCGCCTAGTACCCACTCGCCTTTGCCCGCCGTGCCAGTTCGCTCAGCGATACGCCGAGCAAACTCGCGCGGACTAGCAGCGTCATTTAGTTGTACGCTATCGAGCTGCGCGCCGCCGTCGGCGAAGTGTACATGGGAATCGTTAAAGCCCGGCAGCAGCCGCTTTCCACCAGCATCGAGCACAGTGGTATGTGGACCGCGCCACGCATCCACTTGCTGATTCGAGCCGACGGCGACGATTCGTTCGCCAAGGATCGCTACCGCTTCAGCCTCTGGACGCGAGGAATCGACAGTCCAGATATGAGCGTTGCGAACGATGAAATCAGCTGCTGGCTGCGTTTGAGCCATCGCGCAGAGCACGCAACCGAAAACTGCGGTCAGCATGACAAAGCGTTTCATTTTTTGCTCCGATTTACTCCGACATGATAGAGATACGGTGGGCGAAGCAGGGCAAATCGTTATCACCGTTCTCCCCACTTGAGCTTGGTGGCTAGAACTTCAAAAAATGTTTTCTTGAACCGCAACAGGCGGGCCGGATGCTCCGCCTTCACACAACGAACGATATCGCCGTCCCGCACCGGCATGCCGACTTGTCCGTCGAGACTAAGGTAAGCTTCTTCTTCCCCGGTCTTGACCTGGATCTCGATCTCGACCGTGTCGCGTACCACTACTGGACGATGCGTCAAGCCATGCGGCGAAACTGGGGTAATGAGAAAAGCATCCACATCCGGTTTGAGGATCGGACCGCCCGCTCCGAGCGAATAGGCAGTTGATCCCGTAGGCGTCGCAATAATAAGGGCGTCCGCTTTGTAACTGGAAACAAACTCCGCGTCGACGAAGAGCTCAAAGTGGTTCAATCTAGCAATCGCACTCTTGCTCACAACTAGCTCGTTCAAAGCCTCGTGCGTCGCAATAGTTTCGCCATTTCGAATCAGCGAACAGCTCAGCATTGAGCGGCTGTCCACAACGTATTGTTCCTTCTCGATGGCTTCGAGAGCTGGATAAAGATCGGCTGGCGCCAACTCGGTCATGAAACCAAGCGTGCCCAGGTTGACTCCAAGAATCAATGTTCCCGACTTCGCCACTGCGCGCGCGGCCGAAAGCAAGGTACCATCGCCGCCAAGTACCAAAGCCAGATCCGGAGAGTAGGCCGACAATTCGCTGCGCGGCACCAAGTTAGCTGCAGGAAAATAGGCGGCGCTCTCTTCATCCATCAACACTTTGTAGTTACGTTCCAGCAGCCACTTTTCGAGTGCGGGCAGCAAGTCCGACAACTCCGGACGCCCTGGCTTCGAAATAATTGCAATCGTTTTTTGACGGGCTGACTTTGAAGAGTTAGGCATAGCGGCGAATCTATGTTCCGACGTCACTTCCAACGTTACTTCGACATCGGAAGTCCGATTGTACAGAATCAGCCAACGGCAGGAATCGAAAACTGCGCGTGCAGCAGAAATTCGCGATTGCCTTCGCCTCCCAGAATAGGAGACTCGATCGACTCGGCTCGACTGAACCCGAGCGCTACCAGCGCCGCCTCAATCTTAGCCACGGAGGCCCGCTGCGCCGCCTCGTCGCGGACGATCCCGCCCTTGCCCACCAGTTCCCTGCCCACTTCAAATTGCGGCTTTACGAGAACTACGATCTCGCGACGGGTCGCCTCCGATGTTGCCGGAGCAGCCCAAGCCGCGCGAATCACCGACGGCAGCACAAGCGTGGCCGAGATGAATGAGACATCCATCGCAATGAAATCGATAGCCTCTCCCACGTCCGCCGCTTCGAGGTAACGGGCATTTGTTTTCTCGAGAAGCCGAATTCGCCGATCATTGCGCAAACCAAAATCCATTTGCCCGTATCCGGTATCAACCGCAATTACGCGCGCCGCTCCGTGTTGCAACATGCAGTCGCTGAATCCTCCCGTGGACGCCCCCACGTCGAGGCAGACCTTATCCTGAAGATCGATTTGCCAATGCTCCAGAGCCTTCTCCAACTTCAAGCCCCCGCGGCTTACATAACGGAGGTCCGATCCGAGCAGGCGCAAACGAGACTCTTGATCGATAGAGGCCCCAGCTTTTTCAATTTTTTGTTCGTTGACGAGAACTTTTCCGGCGAGTATCAGGGCTTGGGCGCGCTCTCGCGACGGCGTCAATCCACGCTCTACCAGCAACTTATCAAGACGAATCTTCACCGGCGCGAGTTTAAGTTCGGCGAGTCAATACCGCAAGCACCCTGGATAGTGCAGAATGTTGAAGCGATGCGTTGACAGATGTTTACAGAATTTAGATCCCGATTTTCCACAAACTTTTCCACTACGCTGTTGAAAAGTTTGGTTCCAAATAATTAATATTTTTCACAGGAACACAGGAACAATGTGCAGCGAAACTCAAACGGTCTCGCTGCCCCGTAACCATAACCGAACTCTTAGCCAGCAACTTCTTCCAATAACTTTTGATCGATATCAAAATTGGCGTGCACGTTCTGCACATCTTCGTTATCTTCGAGCGCTTCCATCAACCGGATCATCTGCGTAGCCTGCTGCCCTTCCAGTTTGATGTAGGTATCCGGAACCATGCTCACGCTCGATGATACTGGCGTGATACCAGCCTTTTTCACCGCCTCAAGCACACCTTCATAAGCGGAGGTCTCGGTCAGGATCTCCCAGTTCTCGCCATCGTCCTTCAAATCCTCGCCGCCCGCTTCCAGGATGATGTTCATCAGGTCGTCTTCCTTGGCCGCCGACTTGGGAATGATGATGTCGCCCTTCTTGTGGAACATATACGCCACGGCACCCGCTGCCGCCATGTTGCCATTGTTCTTACCGAAGACGTGGCGGATTTCACTGACGGTGCGATTGCGATTGTCGGTCGAAATCTCCGCGAGCAAAGCCACGCCGCCGGGGCCGTAACCTTCCAGCACAAATTCTTCGTAAGTCAGTCCGGGCAGTTCGCCGGTGCCGCGCTGGATGGCGCGCTTGATGTTGTCGGCAGGCATGTTCTCAGACTTCGCCGCCAGAATCGCTGTCCGCAGCCGCGGGTTCATATCCGGATCGCCTCCCGACTTCGCCGCCATCGAGATTTCTTTAATCAGCCGGGTGAATATCTTTCCGCGCTTCGCATCAAGCGCACCCTTTTTATGTTTGATTGTTGCCCACTTAGAATGGCCGGACATGGTTCTACCTCATCTCTAGAATGCTCGAATGGCGCTGATTCTCGGAGCTTTCTCGGAACTATGGATTCCGCCCGCGGAGGAAATCACAGCATCAGCCTCGACGTACTAACCTTCAGGCGAACCAAGATTATAGCATGGGTGGAGTACGCGGAGGTCTTGAGGTTCGGGACGGCTCTTGACGTACCTTTCGACAATAGCAACCGCCCGTGAGGTCTTCATCCCCGTATCGTGCAGATTACAGAAACCGGTGAAGGTCGAAGCCAAATTCACGCCAACTAGGCCGTAGGTGAACTGCCCTAGATTCCTCTGAAGCGTGCCAATTGAAGACACGTCGCCATAAACATGACCATCGCGAGCAATCCTCCGCAGTAAGGTGCCCTGCACCGAATGGGCATTTACTATGCCCCCGCTGCACGCAGCATCGCCAGCGTCAGGAGCGAGGCAGTACTTTTTCGTGTATGCCTTCCTTCTGATCGCATCGACTTCCCACGGGTTCAGCCGCGGACTTGCGCTCATAGGCCCCCCCAGCCCATAGGGTAAAGCCAGTGAGGCGGTCATTCAATAGGTGCCTCGCGACCAGGTCCGCGCATCGCAAGAAGCGGCATGGCCTGAGTCGCCCGGTTTCCTGGCATTTCGCAGGCCGTACGGCGTGCAGCCTCGATCCTTGACATGGACTTATATTCCTTACTATCATGTAAGGAGTTTCCAGAAGGGTACGCTATGGCAGCCGCAACCCTCACTTCGAAAGGCCAAATCACCATTCCCGCACGAGTACGCGATGCCCTCGGGCTGGAAGCGGGGGACCGCGTGGAATTCGTCGAGCAGCGAAAGGGACAATTCGCCATCGTCGCAGCCACCCGATCCGTCCAGGAACTGAAAGGGATCTTTCAAGGCAAGCGCAGCAAGCCGGTATCGATTGAAGAGATGAACGCCGCCATCGCCAGACGCGCTTCCCGGTCTCGATGATTCTTCACTCGATGATTCTTCTCTCAACGACGGTCTTGCTATCGCGCATCTTATGATCGGCCTCGACACCAATGTCGTCGTCCGCTATCTTACCCACGACGATGCCGCTCAAACGGCCGCGGCGGTGACAGTCATAGAATCGCTCTCCCAGAATTCGCCCGGATTTCTTTCCCTGATCGTCATTGCGGAATTGGTTTGGGTATTGGAGTTTTCTTACCGTTTCAAGAAGAACGAAATTGAGCGCGTGCTGGACAGTTTACTGCGAAGCAAAGAACTGGTGATTGAGCGCGCGGAAATCGTCGCGCAGGCATTGCGGAAGTTCAGCGCCAGTCGCGCCGACTTTGCCGACTGCCTGATTGAGCGCTGCGGCCACGCGGCGGAATGCCAATACACTGTCACCTTCGATCACAATGCGGCTAGCGCCGCAGGGATGAAACTGCTCCGCTGATTCGGCCACGGACTATTTCGGATCTGGCTCTGGTTAGAGATCCCAATTTTTCTTTGGTAAACAGACCTGATGAACCTCGGCGCGATCAGGGAGAATAACCGTAACCTTGCGGGCGCTGGTTCCGTTTGAACTTCTCCGCCCAACCCGCTAGCCTATTCCGATGGAGCCGCCGCTAGCTTGCACGCTCACCGACGCTCAAATGCGGGAGCGACGCAAAACGCTCTTGAATGCCTTCCGAAGTGCGGCTCTCGGAACGACTTCCCTGCCGCTCGGGTGTGCCTATCGCTTCAAGCCGACTTCTGAAGTCTTAATTCAACTCACTACCCTCGTCGATTTGGAGCGCCAGTGCTGTCCGTTCCTAACCTTCAAAATCATTGTCGAGCCGGGCAATCAACCCATCTCTCTCGAAATCACCGGACCGCCTGAAGCCAAGCCGCTAATCGCCGATTTCTTCGGCTAACGACAAAGTGTCCGCCGGGGGGTGCGCCACTTCTCACGCTTTTTGAGAAGTGGCCCGCCGAGCAGTGGAACCCGTGAGACTCCGGTAGCATCATCACCAGATAACGTCGCGGCAGCCGAGCCTTGATGTACGCTTGTCGGGAATCCCTGATGCCCGATAACACTCTCATTCGCCAACTCACCGAACTCGAAGCCAGCCGTTATCGTTTCGGACACAACCAAGCCGCAAGCGTCGTCAAATTAATCAATCAGATCAACACCGCGAATATCTCCAATCCATCTTTGTTGATCCGATTTCACGAGACTCTGCTTTTCCTGCGCGCGTTTCCGCAAGCGCCGTCCGTACTCCGCGCGGCCGAGCGCATCCTAAACAACTTTCACAAGAAAGTAGAAGCGCTAACCAAAGCGGCCGCTGACATGGACGATTTCGACACCTTCGAATTTTCCGGAATCGCCGGCACACAGATGGAAGACACGCTTAGTTTCGACGTCGCCAGTTGGCTCGTGAGCCGCATGCCGGGCGAAGTCGAGATTGCTTGGGATAACTACGAGCCCGGACGCCAGTTAGGCAACACCGGTCCACGTTTTGTGCCGCTGCTTGAAGATGACGCGTACGTTGAAGCCGATACGCCTTGGCGCACTTGGCTCGAAGCCGCCAGCGGCGCGTCTATAAAAAAGAAAAACGCCACTCCCGCATGGCTCATCGCAAGCTTTGAAAAGTTGCCCTTGCCGTCTCAGCAAAAAGCGGAACTCTACGAATCCCTACGCGTCCCCTTGCGTTGGAGCCTCAAGAACTCCCCCATCACGCGCACGCGAAACTGGAGGCCCGTCCGCGAGGTTTTTTATCACAGCGAAGCGGACCAAACGGGGTTGATCAGCCGCAGCCAAGTGTCGCTAGCGGATGAATTGGCTAAGCGTCCGCCAAAACTGACAAAGCTCCAACGGAAAGACGGTGCAGAAATCATCGAACTGATTCGCGAGGTCATGCTGGTACGCTATCGCGAACTCTATGGCACTACGCTAGGCGATCCGTGCTCGGTCGTGAAAGCCGATGTCGGACGCGGCGTCGAAATCTATCTCTGGAATCTCCCGCCCGATCGGCGTCTGCCACTGCGCGCCTACGTCGCGGGTCTCACCCTGAAAAATGGCGTCCCCATCAACTACATCGAAGCCATCGGACTCTGCGAATGGATGGAGGTCGGCTTCAACACGTTCTACACTTTTCGCGGCGGCGAAGCCGGGTGGATCTATGCCCAGGTGCTGCGCTGCTTGTGTCACATAATGGGCACGACTTGTGTTTCGGTCTATCCGTATCAACTAGGCCACGAGAACGAAGAAGCGATCGCGTCTGGAGCGTTCTGGTTTTACCGCAAGCTAGGTTTTCGTCCTGGCCGGCCAGAGCTGCAAAAGCTCGCCGAGCACGAAGAAAAGAAAATCGCAGAAGATCCGAAATACAGAACGCCCGCACGCACCTTAAAGCGATTAGCCGCCGGGCACGTCTTCTACGAGTTGCCAGGAAGCGAAGTGGGCGCATGGGATAAATTTTCACCCCGCAAAATAGGACTGCGGGTAAACAAATCCATGGCGCAAGAATTCAACGGAGACGCCGTTCGGATGCGCGCGGATTCAAAGCGCGCCCTGGAAAAAGTATTAACGGTAAATACGTCACGTTGGACGCTGCTGGAAAAACAAGCCTTCGAAAATCTAGCGTTAGTCCTGACGCGTACTTCGGCCTTAAACAACTGGACAAGAGAAGAAAGAGACTCGTTGGTCGAAATAATCCGAGCGAAACCAAAGCCTGATGAGATGCTCTACCTTCACCTGACACAGCAGCATCAGCGACTAAGAAAATCGCTCCTCGCTATTTAACGGAACTGCGCGCCCTACTGATTAAGCGTCAATTTAACTTTCTGCCGGAACAGAACCCGGTCGTACACGTTGTTATTGTTCAGACGCACATAATACAGATAAGGCTCGTCCCCAAGAACGGAAAAGTTCAAGTCTGGCGCGGCCGGATCAATCAACGAAAAGTACGCATATAACCAGCTCCCCTTCGGATCTTTGGCGCTCAGGTCTTTAAGAGTAACTACCAATTTCGGCTTCGTCCAATTCACTAAGTCGGTCGATGTAGTGAGATACAGACCCGGCGGCCCTAATTCGTTATCCCAATAGTCCCACAGCGTGGCGACGACAAAACTCTCAGACTTATAAAGATTGATCGCATTGACAAATCCCATGTAAGGAACTGGAGCGTAGATATGTCCCGCGGGATGTGAAACTGGGCCGAGATAAGGGTCGACAAATGAAACGGAAAAATCTGTGCCGCTCCATCCCCGCCATGATGCAGGATCAAAAACATTCGAAGTGCGAATCGGCGCGCCACCGCTTGGCACAATACAATGGTGAGGGCCCGTATCGCCCGAACAATTTGGAGGCCAACTCCAATCCGTCGCCACCGCGTAATACCACCCGTTCAATTGCACCACATTCGTGTCGACGCTGTAGCCCATCGGACCGCGGTCGATTTGGTATTTATACGGAATGCCGGCCAGGAAATTCTTTGGGGCCTTGAACGAATCGAAATGGTAGCCACCGTCATTTGAGAGGTGATAGGTATCCGAATCGTATTCGCACTCGTTATAGTTCTGCGAATGGCACTCACCTGGGTGCGCCCATCCGTGATACTCGGTGTGTGAAAGCGCCGCAATCGTCTTCCCATCCAACGTGTAAAACGAATCGAGCCAGACTTGATCGTTAAAGTCCGCAGGATTGGGATCGTTTGCCGACTGGAATGCCGCCTGGCAACTGCGCTGTAGGTGATCGAGGTCGGGACCGAGGCTTTGGAACATGTCGGAGCTAGCCGACACCAGATGAACAGTGCCGTTGTAATCGCGAAAGGCGCGGGCCATCGCGTCCGGGATATCGTTCTGTGTGCAGGAGTCTTGCGGAGTTTTAAAAACCGCTACCCGCGACCCTTGCAGCGAACCGGTGATCGTGGGAGTAGCCAAGTCCGCGTTGCGGCTCTGTGGTCCGCTCTGGGCGGTCGAAATACCGGTGAACACTACGCACAGTGCCAGAAGCCTGACTCCCACCATACCAATGATTATCCTGCACATTTCCGGCACTCCTCATCATTAAGATCATTAGGGTAGAGGTGGCTAATAACTACTGCCGACTTGATATCTTAGATGTAGTATTCGCGGCTTGCGCACTTCTAAATTCCTACGCTAGGGCCGCGAAGGTCACGGTTTTGGACCCGCCTCGCTTTGAATGCATAGACGACCGCCAGCAGTGGAGGCGCGAGCAAAAATCCCCAGAACGGAATCACGAATCCCAAGACGAGCGGGAAAAAAATCGATGCCCACATCGGCACTCGCGTGGCCCGACGCATGATGTAGGGCTGGAGCAGTAAGCCGTCAAGCACGACGATGACCGCATAGAGAATGACTACGCACAATGGATGCTGCCAGTCATGCCAGCGAAGAACGGCCGCCAAAACTGGCCCAAGCAATCCTAAGATTGGTCCGAAGTGCGGAATGATCTGCAACACCGCGGCGAGCAACGCCCACAGCGGAGCCCATGGCACGCGGATGATCCACAGTCCTATCAGCCAGAGAAAGCCGACGGCGAGAGAGTCCTGTATTTGGCCGATCGCCCAGCGCTTGAGGGCCGAGGCGGTAGTGCGGACGTGATCTGTGGTAGTCACTTTGAAAGCTCAAACTTTCTTCGAAATTCCGAGGGCAGTTCAGGTGTAGCTCCGGGCTGTGAACAAACATATCTGGCCACTTCGTTAGCTACAGAGTTGATTTCGTCCAGGTCCATTTTTTCAAGCAATCCCAGAACTAGAGCGGCGGTGAAGGCATCACCGGCTCCGACTGTGTCCACGACTTGCACGCAACGAGAGGCGCAGTCGGACCATCTCGTGTGGTGACCGGGCTCTGACTCGTCCGGGCTTGGCAGAGCCCCGCCACCACGAACGTCCTCCAGTTCCTGATAGAGCAGGCTGCCATTCGCTCCCCGCGTGAGTGCAATCACGCGCAGGTCGAAGGCTCGCGCCAGTTGCTCGATCTGATTCTCCACCGAACCGGTCAGGGCGAACATGTCGACGAGCCTCGGCAGTTCGTCATCATTCAACTTCAGCACGTTCGACAAATTCAGCGATTCTTCAATCACGTCGCTCGAGTAAAAGCTCTGACGCAGATTAATGTCGAAGACCTTGAGCGTAGGCGTCGCCGCTGTTACCAACTTCCGAATTGTGTCACGCGACTTTTGGGAACGCCGCGCGAGGCTGCCAAAACATATCGCGTCCGCGGAACTGGCGACGGTGACGGCCTCAGCAGTGAGCGCAATGTGATCCCACGCTACATTTTCCCGAATGGTGAAATGGGCTAACCCATTGCCGGAGAGATGAACCTGCACCGTTCCGGTCGGCGCGTGCGCGTCCACTTGCACGGTCGCGTCGGGCAAGCCCATATTGCGAAAGCGGCGTAGCACTTCGCGTCCGTGCTCGTCATCGCCAACGCGAGTGATTACGTTGGCGTCAGCACCCAAAGCCCGCGCGTGGTAAGCGAAGTTGGCGGGCGCGCCGCCCAGTTGCGGTCCGGTGAGAAGGAGGTCCCACAACACTTCACCGACGCCAACGACTTTGAAGGCCATGGACTATTCGATGCCCAGTTGCTTCTGGATTTGCTCGAGCGGCACGCCTTTTGTTTCCGGCACCATCGTTTTCACCCAGATCAATTGCAGCACCATCATGCCGGCAAAAAACGAGAAAACGTAACCGGGTGGAAAACTAGAGACCATGCGCGGGAAAAAGGTTGTTAGCAGAGCGGCGAATACCCAATGGGTGAAACTGCCCAGAGCCTGACCTTCAGCGCGCTGGCGGTTGGGAAATATTTCTGAGATAAAGACCCAGATGACGGCTCCCTGGCCGATGGCGTGGGCCGCAATAAAAGCGAAGATGCAAATCGGCACGATCGAATAATGCTGCGTGAAGAATGCCCAGGCGACGAGGCCGAGCGACGCGATGTATCCGAACGACCCGATGAACAGTAGCGTACGGCGGCCTAAGCGGTCGATCAGCCATAGGCCAACAAACGTAAAGACTAAGTTGGTGAGACCGATGCCGATGGATTGGAGCAGCGCCGCCTTTGCGCCCAGTCCGGTGAGTTCAAAAATGCGCGGCGCGAAATAGAGAATCGCATTAATGCCGGAGAGCTGATTGAAGAAGGCAATCAAGATCGCGAGCAGAATCGGTTTTTGCAAACGCCAGGTCCAGAAGTGAGTTGAAGAAGTTCGCTCCGATGACGCAGCCAATATTTCGTTGGCCCAGGCTTCGATGTCGCCGGCGGAAGCTTCGGGCTCGATGCGGTGGAGCACGTCGAGGCCCGCCGCTCGATCGCTTTTCCTGGTGAGCAGCCAGCGCGGGCTTTCGGGAAGCCCAAAGCATAGCAGCGCGTAGAGGAGCGAGGGGAAGGCGGCTACTCCCAGCATCCAGCGCCAGGCGCTTTCTCCGGTGCCCGCCAGCAAGGCGTTCGATACGAAAGCGATGAGGATGCCGAAGACAATGTTGAATTGGAACATTCCCGCGAGCCTTCCGCGATGTTTGGCCGGAGCGATCTCCGAGATATAAAGTGGAGCGGCTACGGTGGAGATGCCGATGCCGAGGCCTCCGATAACACGCGCGGCGATGAACAGCGAAACATTGGTTGCAAAGGCTGAGCCGACTGCGCCGACGAAATAGAGAACGCCAATCCAGAGCAGAGTGGCTTTGCGCCCGAAGCGGTCGGCGGGCCAGCCTCCAATGAGCGACCCGACAACAGTGCCGTAGAGTGCGGACGCCATCGCGATGCCGTGGAGTCCGGGGCTAAGCTGCCAGAGCGACTGAATTGTTTTCTCTGCGCCGGAAATGACGACAGTATCGAAACCAAACAGAAAGCCAGCGAGCGCGGAGGTCAGTGACCAGAAGAAGACGCGAGCGTTCATAGTTGAGCGGGCGGTGAGCGAGCGCATCCACCATATATGGATCGTTCGTACTGCGCAAACCGTAGTGCGCAAATGAAAGCGATGGGCTCTGGCCTTCGCCAAAACTCATAGCCGCCGGTGAACTTGAACGGCCTCGTTTGACCGTGTATAAAGACTTAAGACGCATAACGTCTGGGCTGCGCCCGGATTGCGCCGTGCAGACTCGAGATCCCTCAGATAGTCTGCAAAACGATTTGGTTAGAGCGGAAGTGGTGGAATTGGCAGACACACCATCTTGAGGGGGTGGCGCCGAAAGGCGTGGGGGTTCAAATCCCCCCTTCCGCACCAGTACCTTAGTTATCTATCGCTTACAGGTTGGTGATACCTACACTGATACCAGAATCAGGAAGGCTCACCAAATGGCAAACCGCGAAGTCAATCTCACCAAGCGAATCCAAACCAGCACCGGGCTGCGGTACTGTCCTGTGGTCCTGTCCGCTAATGGCCGCGTCAAGCCGGATGTGGTGCTTGTCAACGGAATCTCTGAACGACATCCTGAAGGTTGCTACCAATTGGAGTGGCGTGAGGGCTCGAAGAGGGTACGGATTTCCGTCGGCAAAAATGCAGCGGACGCAGACGCCCAAAGGCTACGCAAGGAAGCCGAATTGAACGCTGTGAATCATGGCGTCACGATAGAGCATACGAATACACAGGTAGGCCGCTCATTGCGTGATGCCATCGAACATTATCTCGAAGATGTGCGGTTGCGGGTAGCAACGAACAAAGGTTCTGCCAACTTCGGACGCCACAATAGCCACGGATGCTACAGCACCGCGCTGAACTATTTCCTTGAATCCTGCCACAAGATGACCATTGAAGAAATCGACAAACGCGATTTGCTCAAGTATGCGAACTTTCTCCGCGAAGAGAAGGATCAAGCACCCGTGACCGTGGTCAATAAGTTCGGCATCGTCGTAAGTTTTCTCAAGGCTCAAGGCATCAAGACAAGCGGGCCGGATGGGATGTTGAAGCCGTCCGACTGGCCAAAGGCGACGTTACCCGAGCCCGAGATTTACGAACAGGAAGAACTAGACACGCTGTTCGCAAAATGCGATTCCGACCAACGGCTCTGGTTTGAATTCTTTCTGATGACGGGCATGAGGGAGCAGGAAGTCATGCACACCTATTGGAGTGATATCAATTTCACAGATCACACTGTACGCGTATCCTATAAACCTGATCGTGGTTGGACGCCGAAGGCTTACAAGGCCCGCACGATTCCTGTTCCTGAGAAACTGATCACTTCCCTGCTACGCTTGAATCCGTCCAAATCGAAATTGGTCAACGGTTGCAATCTCGTATTTCCGACCGCCGGGTGCAAGCCGAAGCGGGACTTTCTGGACTGTCTGAAGGCTGTCGCAGAGCGGGCAGGATTAGAGCCGGATACGTGTTGGCTCCATAAGTTCAGGAGCACTTTCGCCACTCGCTGCCTGTGTAATGGGGTTGACCTTCGCACGGTACAGGAATATTTGGGACACTCCGACATGGAAAGCACCATGCGGTATTTGAAGCCGAGCAGATCAGCAGAAACGCGGGCAAAAATGAATGCGATCTTTGCCTAACCATTCGGTTCATCGTACACTTCGCATGTCGCCAGCTATGGCCGCTGGCGTGACGGATCGGCTCTGGGATGTGAATGACCTTGTAGCCCTTTGGGAAGCCTACGAGCAGCGGAGGGCGGAAAGAGCGGCGTAAAACCTAGCGTTTATCATAACAACTCACACTCTTTCAGTTGTATGCTAATTAGAATCGGAACCCGACATTTGTCCGCGAATCGTTACACTTGAACCACGCGGCAGTGCCGACAGTTGCTCTTCCCAACCTTCTCCAAATTGCAACACGACATGGGGGAAACCTTGCTCTAGCCTGAGCTGTCCGTTGCCATAGTTATCTCTTATGCTCCCGGATAACTTTAGCCATTTCCCCCCGAGTAGCCGATTAAACTGTTCTTGCGTATTGTCGTTATACGCCGCTATAAGATCTTTCAGACTGCAACTAATGATTGTGCGTCCACCTGGAAGGACTGTCTGTGCGCCGCCAAATCGCTGTTGCGAACTGAGCACTCCGATGGGGGTCGGCGTGGCGGCGCTTTCCAGATTCTCTCCAATTGAGATACCAGACTTTTTTCGCAGTGCAATGGCATTCAATACAGATGCACTGAAGACAGCTATACACAGGATCACGAGCGGAATATTGTCTAATGTTTGGGCCGGTACTTGACTCACGGCTTCCGCCTTCGGCTTGAACAGGACGTATAACGCAACGGCAGCGCTGACAATATTGGCGACTTCAGCCGATCTTTTCCAAAGGTCCAAGCCGCTAGCCTATCATGGGAGTTAACGCTCATACAGCGGCTCCGTTGCGGTGCTAGGCGCGAATTGCTTCATTATTAAAATCCAAAGTAGCCCACTACCCGAAACGCGGGTCGCTTGACGGGTTAGCCCAAACGTGCTAGTATGGGGTCAGTACAGGTTTACCCAAATCCGGGGTAGATCGTGACATTTGAGATGGACGGCGAGGCTTCTTAGACGGCGACTCGAAAAGCAGAAAAAGTCTAAGCGTAGCCGCTCGGCTACAGTGACGTGGGAGTAGAGCCCACGGTTCTCCGAGAAGATTTGGAGGACCATGCTTAACAATTCCAACGCGACACGCACACTTGCAGAGCAGATTGAAGGGATGGACCATGCTCTGGAAGCGAAAGAACTGGCTGCACTACTATCCGTTTCGCCCATCAGCATTTACAAACTCGCTCGCTCGAAGAGAATCCCACATGTGCGTATAGGAACCTCTGTGCGCTTCTGTGGGAGGACCGTGGCGCAATGGCTTCGCAGCAAGGAAGTGAACTGATGACCCGGAGAAGTGCCAAGGGGAGACCCGGTACGCGTACAACGACTCGGGCAAATCTCGGTTGGCACTAATTGAGCAATTCGGGCCAGCAGGCGAAGGAACACAGGATAGAGGAAACAAGCTGATCGGTTCCCCTCCCGGTAGTGGCTGAATTTGAACTTGCACGCGAATGAGAGTGGAGAGAGAATTGCGTCCATGACTACATTCTTAATGCCAGATGCCACTCATACCATAGTGGGCGTTGATGAAAACGACTCGCCTCTTAAACAATCCGCGATGCTGGGCGAACTACGCTCAGGGATGGAGATCATTGCCCGGTGCCAGAACGCCTCAGACGCCGATATTGTTCGGCGAACTTGGCAAGGTATGAACGACGAAAAACACTACTACATAATAGAGAACAAGAAATAAGAAAAGCCCGCTGGAGGGCGAGGCTGTACCATGGTACCAAGGTAACAAGCAAAAATCGGGGAGGGGTTCAAATACTGTCTTCCGCAGTAGCGTTGAAAACAAATGACTTAACGTTAAACAGTGGTAGCAGTGGTATCAGGACGGTATCAGCGGAAAACATAGCACGGAATACAGCAATTGGTGCTCGTAAGTGATTGATTAAGTACGGGTACGGCTCGGGTCGGGGGGCAAATAGAATGACGGTTTCCCCCTGGTTTCTTCCCTGTTTTGTAGGGTACAAACGGAAACAAGCCGTAAATGCAAGGAAACAAAGGTTCTAAGTACCTAATAGGGGGTACCACCCTTTTATTAAAGGCGGATGGCAGGGGGTTCTGCGGCTATCTCGCCAGCGGTGGTCGCTTTGCCGGGTCGCTTTGCCGCGCCAACGAACGCCCTTCTTGTCTCTTGGGTGCTGAGCCGTATCGCATCCATCACAATCACTTTCAAAATAAAGAAGCCCGCCTGTCAGCATAGTTTTTAAGCGGCCAGCAGCGAAATTTTGCTGTGTACCGCTGTGAGGTCGTCGGTCGTGAGTTGCGCGTATCGGCGGGACATGTCGAGCGACGTATGTCCGAGAGACTTCTGCAAGTGAAATACCGAGCCGCCGCGTTTGATGTAGTTCGTCGCGAACGTGTGCCTGAACGCGTGAAGCGTTCGCGCGGGCGGTTCGAATCCGAGTCTCTTGCAGAGACGCTTCACTTCATGAAGTGCCGTGCCCCTTCCGAGTTCGTCACCTGAACGACTTGCGAGCAACAATCTCGTCGGCGAGAAGTCGCGCATGTACCGATACAAGACTTTGCGGAGTTCGAGAGAGAAGGGAACTTTCCTCTGCTTGCGGCCCTTGCCTGTGAGTGTCAGCAGCAGATTGTCCATGTCCACATCAGCGACTTTGAGCCCTGTGACTTCGCTGATGCGTGCGCCCGTATCGAGCAAAATCAAAATCATCAGGTGCAAACGACGCTCGAAGAATTTCCGCCCAGAGAAATTGATGAGTTTCTTGACTTGCTCGTCGGTGAATACGGTCGGAACGAATTCAGGTTCCTTCATCGGCTTGACGTGTGGATGTCGGCACCCGCCGCCGCATTTGCCCTGTGACCCGCTTGCCCAGTGTAGATAGGCGTTAATCGCACGAGTCGCGGCGTTGCAGCCTGTGGCCTTCATTCCTCGTTCGCGCATTTTTACGACAAGCGTGTTCAACGTCTCCTGCGATGGTTCTTCGCAGTCGAGCGATTTCAGCGCGTGCGTATACCACTTGATGGTCGCGGGACTGACGTTCATGACGTACTGGCGCTCTCTGATAAACTGTTCGTGACGTGGCAGCATGACTTCTCCTAAGCGTGTGAGGTATTTTCAAGGAAAAGTTTGCAAGCCGTTGATTCGACGGAGAGATGGCCGAGTGGCTGAAGGCGCACGCTTGGAAAGCGTGTTTACTCGA
>OBLW0100001014.1_pt1 | contig 24230 bp, 29 predicted proteins | sample 1520161 | NCBI WGS metagenome assembly OBLW01 (sample SAMEA3539309, study PRJEB22396) | soil metagenome | biome: tundra; feature: field; material: soil | place: USA | collected 2010-05 | depth 0.15 m | reverse complement strand
TGATCCACTGCCTCCGCGAAGATGTCGCGGAGGTAAGCCCTGATCTGGAGCACTCTGTCCTTGGAGTTGGTTTTCGCTAGATTGTTAAGGTGCACTTGCAGGGTGAACTTGTCCAAATTCTCCAGAGGAGTCTTGTCGAAGGGATCGATGAGATCCCTTTGGATGAGGAGTTTTTTCACCTTTGCTGTTTCTTCCTTCCAGTGCGCCTCTTTGAGAGGGAAAAAGCGGTTCCGAACAAACCATCCGAACGTGACAGAGCTATCGTTCATCACTCTGCCGGCGTTTGGTCCGGACTGTCCGGTTTGCTTGGTTATTTCACGTTCCAGTACTTCTCGCGCTTCAGACGCTTTCATCTGCGACTTCAGCCCGAGAACTACCGAGATGACATCACCTTTCTGCTGATTCGTAGTCGGATCGAATACCGTCTTGCGAAAGTACCCGTACCATTTCTTTCCACGGGAAACGACCCAACCCCTTTGATACGACTTACCCATTCATTCCTCAGTTTCTGCGGGGGAACAAGTGGGCCTGCACCCATTTTACGCGCGCTTGCGGCGGATTTGAGTGAGGCGTTCCCGTTCGTCGATGAACTCTTCAATTCGGCTCGCCCGATAGCGGAGAGTCCCATCACCCATACGAATAACCGGAAGGTACGGGGCTTTGCGTGACGAGTGGTCCCACACCCAGTCTTTTGTGACATTCAGTCGCTGAGCGACATCCTCCGCTGTTAGCAGAGGATCCCCGTCTTGCCCGTACCCAGCGTGACGAACTCTCTTTGGATTTTCGGGCTGAGCGTTGGAGACCGCGTCCAGGTCGGTGACTGGCGTTGATGGAGCTTCAGTAGATGACCTTGGGAACGGGATCGTAGAATTGGCTGGCATACATGACCTCTTTAGCCAACTTGACCCAGTTCTGCCGCCCTGTCCAATAACTTTTCGGAACAACGTTATTCCTGTCGGGAATAACAGATAGCAAGGCGCTGATTCTCACCTTAAAATCTCCTCGAACTCTCAGATTTGCGGAAGCAATCGTGCTCAGAGCATGTGACTTACGGGGATGCCTGTTATTTAAGAAAAAGCTAAGAGACATTGATTCACCACTCGCGCGATCCTTCTCGTGGCCATGTCGGTACCGATTCGGACCATCGCCGCGAGTCGTGCAAACGGCGTGTGAGTAATCGAAAGCTTAGCGAAACGATGACTGCTATGTCTCTTGTCGAGAGGTGGATGAAGATTTCTGCTGCGAGTCGCGACAACAAAGTTGCCGATTCGAATCACTCTGACTTAATTTTGTTATTCCTCCCAGGAATAACAGAGTGACCAGAATTCATTGGACAGCGTGATTGAGTGCGACTAGCCTTGCGCCACAAACAGCCGTTTTAGGCTGCTCTGCCCGGAGGCGCACACGTCATCACGTTGGCTCCAATTTAGTCTCAGCGAAGCCAACACCTACGTTGCCGCCAATCCGCTGCGCTCTGGCAGACGCAACCGCACCAAAGAGAGCATTGACACGGTGTGTCATCGGCACCTTGATTCCGATATCGGGGAGTCCGACCTCAATTCGCTCCCGGCCTCCGGTACAGTTCTCACGTCAACCGCGATCCTCTCGACATCGCCCGGCAAATATCCGATCCTCTGGCGCGTTGTCGGTTTTACCTTCACCCACCGGGAAAGCACGCCTAGACTGCGCACCATCGTCTTAGGCAGCTATCTCGATTGCACCGGCTGCAACCGGATTCTCCACCTGCAAGGATTGCCGAATTGCCAGTACGATCCGCCTCGGCTTTCTGTCTCCGACTATCCGGGAATGGCAGCATGAGATGAAGCTGCGCGCACCCCGACGGCACTTCAGTATCCAGCGACGTGCAACCAGCGAAACTGCCATTTGTGTGTGGGGGAATGTGCTGCCCTAGAAACGAACATTCCGTGCGAAGATTTACACAGTTAGCATGGAAGAAAATGTGTGTAGGTACTGCATCCATGAATTCCGACCTTCTAGGTACCACCCGGATCAAAAAGTCTGCAGCTCACGAGATTGTCAACGCCGCCGCCGCACAGACTACCATCGGAAAAAGCTTGTTGAAGATGCCGCTTATCGAGAGCAATGCCGCGACAGTCAACAAAAGTGGCGCGAGAAAAACCCCCACTATATGAAGCGCTATTGGGCAGACCGGCGAGCCGGCGACCGTCTCAATGCAAAACAATCCCTAACGTCCGAACTAATCCGGCTCCTGAAATTAGTAAAGAACAACTCGGCTGTCGATCTTCGTTCGCTGGATGCAAGCATTTGGCTTATCTCTACAGATGGGTTCTGTGAAAAGAACAACCTTGCTTCCGCCAAAATCATCATTGTTCAAGGTATTCCACTCCCCACGGGCTAGGATCGGGTCAGTAAAGAACATCTCTTTGAACCTAGCTCGCACCCGTCATATAACTATTACTGTTCGGAGAATCCAGCATTGGGCGTTAAGGCAGTCGCCTTCCGGGTGACCACGCCAGCCAGCGGTCCGCAAGAGCAGCCGTGACTCTTACAGGCCGCCCCAGCTCCCATCGCGTGAAATCCGCGCATTCAGACGACTGACAGCCATGGAAGAAACTGGACAACAGAAGCCTTCAGGGTCGGAACAAGGTCCTGGCGCAACCCGCGTCGTGGAATACGTCCGAATGTCAACCGAGCACCAACAATACTCAACTGATAATCAACGGAAAGTCATCCAGCAATATGCCGAAGGCCGAGGAATGATCATCACGCGGACATACACGGATGCCGGCAAAAGCGGCCTTCGAATTGACGGTCGAGATGCGTTGAAAGAGTTGATTCGCGATGTGGAGAATGGCCAAGCGAATTTCAGTGCAATTCTTGTCTACGATGTCAGCCGTTGGGGACGATTCCAGGATGCCGACGAGAGCGCCTATTACGAGTACATTTGCCGACGCGCGAAGATTGATGTGCACTATTGCGCCGAGCAATTTGAGAATGATGGCAGCCCCATTTCGACAATCGTTAAGGGCGTGAAGCGGGCCATGGCCGGTGAGTACAGCCGCGAGCTTTCCGCCAAGGTCTTTATCGGGCAATGTCGCCTTATCGAACTCGGATTTCGCCAGGGCGGCTCAGCAGGGTTTGGGCTTCGTCGAATGCTGCGTGACGTGACCGGCCAACACAAGGGAGTGCTCAACCGGGGAGAACAAAAGAGCATACAGACGGACCGCGTCATTCTTGTTCCAGGGCCGCCCGAGGAAATGGAGATCGTTCGTTGGATGTACCGCATGTTCGTGGAAGAAAGAATGCTCGAATCAAGACTCGCCAAGATGTTGAACGAACGCGGCATTACCACAGATTTGGGGCGGGCCTGGACTCAAGGAACCATTCACCAGATCTTGACGAACGAGAAGTATGTTGGCAACAACATTTACAACAGAATGTCCTTCAAGCTGAAGAAGAAACGTGTTCTAAACCCGCCCGAGATGTGGATTCGTAGCGATGCGGTATTCGAGTCGATTGTGCCAGCCGAACTGTTCACGAGGGCGCAGACCATCATTCGCGAACGTAGCCGCAAATACAGCAATGACGAATTGCTCGGGCAACTTCGCGGCTTGTTGGATCGCGAAGGCCGTCTCTCTGGTCTTCTGATCGACGAGACTGACGGGATGGCTTCCAGTTCGGTCTATCGCGGCCGGTTTCGCAGCCTGATTCGGGCATACGGATTGATCGGGTACACGCCCGAACGCGATTACGAGTTCATCGAAACAAACCGTCAGCTGCGCCTGATGTATCCCAAGATCGTCGCCGATGTCATTGACAACATCCGCCATCTCGGAGGTGCTGTGAACAGTGATCCCACCACCGACTTGTTGGTGGTGAACAACGAATTCACCGCAGCTCTCGTTATCGCACGATGCCGCCAAAGAGACTCGGGGGCATTTCGATGGTTAATTCGCATGGATTCCGGTTTGAACCCAGACATCACCGTTGCAGTGCGAATGGCCGCCGACAATCAGAGCCCTCTCGACTACTATCTCCTGCCAAGTCTCGACATGACCTTTGAAAAACTCTTGCTCGCCGAGGACAATGCGGCCGGTTTAGATACGTATCGCTTTGTCACCCTTGATTTCTTTTTTGGCATGGCCCAGCGCGCACGGATACCGGGGGCCGCATGAACTCCACCGCGCCGACCGTTCAGATGATCCCCATAGAGCAAATAAATGTCCTCAATCCGCGAAGCCGGAACAAGGTCGCTTTCCAAGGCATCGTAGCCAATATTTCCAGTCTTGGTCTCAAGAAGCCCATTACCGTTGCTCGTCGGATCGAACCCACAGATGGCAAGCTATACGATCTGGTGTGCGGCCAAGGCCGCCTTGAGGCCTTCATGGCCCTCGGCCAACTGGAGATCCCTGCAATCGTGAAGGAAGCATCAAGAGAGGAATGCTTCTTAATGAGTCTCGTGGAAAACATTGCGAGGCGCCAAATTCGCCCGCTGGAGTTGCTCAGAGAGATCGACGGCCTGAAGTTGCGGGGCTATAGCACAACTGAGATTGCGAAGAAAATTGATGTTGCAAAAAGCTATGTTGTGGGAATTGTGCACCTTTTGAAAAACGGTGAAGAACGTCTTCTTCATGCCGTCGACAAAGGCCGGATACCGCTGTCGGTTGCGATGCAGATCGCGAGCGCTGACGAGGACGGCATGCAGCGAGCTCTCTGCCAGGCCTATGAAGATCAGACTCTTCGGGGCCGCAAACTGCTCACCGTTCGCCGCATCATAGAACTACGCAAAGCCAACGGCAAACGCTCAACTCCAGGTGTCCGACGTAGAAATGACGGCTTCCAGTCAGCAGAGTCGCTCATTCGTGTCTATCGTCAAGAAGCCGACCGGCAAAAGCTCTTGGTGAAGAAGTCGCAGCTGACGGAGCACCGCTTGCTGTTCATTGTGTCCGCCCTAAGAAATCTCTTCGGTGACGAGAACTTCATCACGTTGCTGCGTGCTGAAGGACTGGACTCGCTACCCGCCTACCTTGCGGAAAGGATTCAGATCACCGAAAGGAATTGATCATGGCTAAGCAAGTTTCCATCGCGTTTAATCCCCAAGGGGTTGTGGTGCCGATCACAAACATCTTGCCACTCAAGCAAGTAAAGCCTGTCATGCGGTCCAGCCAAAAGTACCAGCAAGTCCTTTCTTCTGTGCGCGAAGTCGGCATCGTTGAGCCGCTGATCGTATTCCCACACAACGGCCAGTCGGACACGTATCTATTGCTGGATGGCCACGTCCGCCTTGAGGTCCTGAAGCAGATCGGCGAAACTCATGCGCGCTGCCTAATCGCGACTGACGATGAAACGTACACATACAACCGGCGTGTAAACCGGATGGCCACAATTCAGGAACACAATATGATCCTAAAAGCGATTCGGCACGGCGTCTCGGAAGAACGGATCGCCAAAGTACTGAAAGTGGATGTCTCTGTCATCCGACAGAAGCGGGACTTGTTGAATGGTATTTGCAAGGAGGCCGTCGAGATCCTCAAGAATAAGCATGTGTCGCTAGGAGCATTCTCTTTTCTACGAAGGCTAAAACCAATGCGCCAGATCGAGGTAGCCGACCTCTTGGTGGCGACGGGAAACTTCTCGGTGCCCTACGCAAAAGCTCTGCTGGCAGCTACCCGCTCCGACATGCTTGTCGATCCTGACAAACACAAAGTGGTTGAGGGTCTGACTCCGGAACAGGTCGCGAAAATGGAAAAAGAAATGGAAGTCTTACAACGCGATTTAGGGCTGATTGAGGAATCTCATGGAAATCAGGTCCTGAATCTAGTCCTGGCGCGCGGCTACCTCGCGAAGTTGCTCGGAAATGCCCGTGTTGCACGCTACCTTGGCCAGCACCACGCAGACATCTCTCGGGAATTGCAGTCGGTCTCAGAAGGCTCTTCACTGGAGAACTGAGCCTCGGTTTAGTGCAATTGAATCGTCCGCCAGTGAATCTCATTGAAAAGGGAGGATCCAATTTGATAGTGCCGACGCTACCCAGCCGTCCTTGCTTTGGCGCGAGCGTCCACAATGCGCAGGAGATGATTCGCAAGCAGGATAATCTCGATGGCTTCGGACGGGCTATCGAGGTTCACGTCCCGGTGGGAGTGCGGATTCTTGTAAGACGCTATCGCTCCGGCAAACAGCTCCATCCGCCCTACCCTTTCGCCGCCTTCGGCGTTCATGTCTGTCAGCGGCCCCGCCTCCGGTGCAAAGGCTTCACGCATCAGTTTGACGCCGATCAGATTGTCGCCGAGCCCCGCTGCCGCCCGCACGGAAACCTCCACTGCCTTCATGGCCTGAAAAGCCGCTACGTCGAATTCACCCCGCATGAACGCACGCCAGACGGGATCGGCAATCTTCGCATGGAGAATTTCTTTGGGCAGAAGGTTGGCGACCTTGAAGCTTTTGAAATCCGCTTCGCTTTCCATCGCGCGCGCGCGGCGGCTCAGTTGCAGCCACCCGTACTGTCCATTCTCCATGTCCGGAACGATGAGCCCTTGCGCCTGGAGCCATGCCCATGCTTCCGCCAGGGCGAGATTGATTTCGTTTTCGCGCTGCCGCGGGTATGCCGGCTGACCGGATGTGGAATGTCCCCATAGTTCTCTCTGCAGATTGCCGGTATGAAACTTTGCTTCAGTTCTTTTCTTCAACAGGAAAAGAACGGTTGCCGCCAGCTCTTCGGGCGCCAGCGCCAGCAGCATCTGCACGTCTGGGATGGTTCTCGGTAATTCGTACATCCGTTCATTCCTCCCTTTCTCAACGGCGTAGTTCTGCTGCGACCACCTATGAGATGTATCTCCGAATGGGGCTATCCAACCGCGCTTAAGCGTTCCCACAGCGCCCGCTCTCGCTGATGGGGATCGTTGACCAGCACCCGCTCGTCGTCGGTCAGGTCTGCGAGAAATCCAAAACCCCGAACGCAATCGGCTGTGATCCGGTTACGGTCGATGATGATGGTACGACGCAGGAGCTGTCCCAGATCGTCCCAGTCGAAGGCCCTGCCATCCTCGAATTTCTGCATCAGACGCGCCGGATCGAAAGTATCCCGCGCCTGCCAGAGTTTCAACACGACAAGGCGGCGGATGAGCGCCTGATCGAGCGGCCGCGTGGCAAACATGCCGAGATCGTAGATGTCGCGCGCCTTATTGCGCTGATAGCAGGCGCGTATTTTCTCGGCCAGAATTTCGGGCAGCGTCAGGCATGCGATTTCCGCCGGCGCGAAAGGCAAAACCCTGAAATAGCTCTGGTACATTTGTGGTCGGCCCTCTGTCGGCAGCGTTGGCGTTTCGCGCCGACTGATCTGCAGCTTGACTGCGCTGTTACCACTCATGTTCCAGTCATGAGCATAGGTGGGATTGACGCCCCATGACAGCGTGTCTGCGGTTTCGTAGTAACCGCCGTCCGGAATAGCGAAGCGAATCCCGTGAAAGGGCTGCTCGAATGCCTCCATCATGGCGAGGATGACATCTTCGTGGTCGTGCTGCTCGATGCCGGTGAAATCCAGATCGGTCGAAAATCGCCCCTGATTTCCGACGAACATTTTTCGCAGACAGGTGCCGCCCTTGAAGGCAAGGCGGTCCAGAAGGCCGCGTTCAGAGAGAAGCTGCAGCAGGAATGTCAGCACGACCTCTTTCTCCGCGATCATGATGTCGCGAAGGCCGGATTCCGTGGCATAGCGCTGCACTTGCGGCTGCGTGATCATCCTCAGTGTTCCTTCCTGATCGCCTTGCGCCGGCCGAGCCCGGCGCTGCCGTGCAACTCCTCGCGCGGGACGTTGACGAACAAATGCCATGTTTCGTCATAACCGATAGCGTCCGGCACCTTGTGCACAGGCGCGGGACCGAGCCATGCGCTCCGGCTGCGACCGGCGAGTTGTACAAGGTGTTCGCGCACATCCGGCGGAATTTCTGCCTGGACATGATCGGCGAGCCAGCCGAAGCGTCGCACGACGGCGCCCGATCCGATCCGCTCCAGATAATCGACCGCCTTGTTCCAGTCGAACCGGCGGCTGGCCGTGGCCAGGATGATGGCAACCTCGCCTGCTCCGCCGGCCAGCGCCGGGCGGTCGATGCAGTCGATGGCTGTTTTTTCGCGGTCGGAGATCATGACATTGCGGCCAAGCACGTCCACGGGCTCGAAACCAAAGAATTTTTTCGGCGCGGGATTGACGATCCGGACCCGCGATTCACCGACCTGGCGTGCCCGCAGATGCACCGGCGTCACAAGCACGATTACGTTGCGGTGCTGCGTCGTCAGCCCGTAGTGGGCGGCCGCCGTGCCATAGCCGATGTAATAAGGGTCGGCGATATGGCTGGCGAGAGCCAGTAGATTGCTGTCGCCCAGAGCATCCGGCCCCTGTTCCGGGGGAATGACCAGATATTTCCCCCAGCTGGCCCGCTCCAGCCAGCCTTTGCGGCGCAACGACTCGATGACATGGTCGGCGGCCTTGGGGAAGCCGCCGAGAAGCTCGATAATCTCCTCCCGCGTGGCCTCCCGCCGGCCCCTCTCATTCAGGGCGAGGATGACTCGGCTTTCCTGCTGCGATAGAGAGCGGGTTGTGGGCTCCACGTCATCCTCTTTTACAAAACCCCCTTAAACAGGGGGTTTTGATGAATAGAATAGCATATTGAACGATTACCCAACCCACAGTTAAGTTACACAAAACACCCTCAAAGAGGGTGTTTTGTGAATGTTAATATCAGTTCATCCCTGCATTCTGACCCGCTCACGAGAGCAACTTGTCAGTTGGCGATTTCGGATCGGGATCTCTCGGCTTGCCAAGTGAAACAACTGCCCGCCGACTGGCGGTGCACGATCGCCTACAATGCGGCGCTCCAAGCGGCAACGGCCGCTCTGGCTGCTGCGGGCTACAGGGCTGCACGGGACAATCATCTCCTGTGCGGACGTTACCGATTGTCGCGGCGGAAGCAGCTTGTGGAGGAATACTTCGACAGCGTATCGGGAGATGAAGACTGGAGTCCCCGCTACAACATTGCCCCCACCCAGTTGATCCCCGTCATCCGCCAGCATCCCAAGGAGCCCGTCCGCGAACTCTCGCTGATCCGCTGGGGACTCATTCCGTCATGGGCAAAAGATGCGTCCGTCCCTCCGGCGTTGTAGCCTCCCGCTCTGCTACGTGCAACCCAACAACAACACGAGCTGCCCCATTTAGTTACTTTGGTTTTCGGGACTGTGCATTCCGGACCAGGCGAATCATTCTTTCCAGGCCTACGCTGTATTTATAGGCCGCTGCTCTGTCCTCTTTGGAAAGAAGCCATGAAATTATGACTCATATCACTCATAATCCAATACCCAGACTGCATGAAGCTCCCCAACCACCCCTTGCTTACCCCGGCGCAACCCCTGACGCAGACCCTGCAAAAAGGCCACCGCTCGGCCAGCCCTGGCGCTGGTCGGATCACGCTCCGTGGCGGCGCAAATCGCCAAAGCATCGGCCATCACTTAATTGAGGAATCAAACGGGGACCGATGCCGTGAGTGCTCATCATTTCGTTTGGTAAATCATGTGCCCAATCGCACAAGACGCGCAGCTCCCGCAAGACGACGAGACCCGTCGGCTGCGTGCAGCCTTTGAGGCGTGCCGCGCCGAGGAACTCGCCGCTGCCGATCAGTTGTCAAAGCCGCGTCATAGTATGCTGTATCCGGCATACACTCGACTGGTGGATGCGCTTGGGGCTGTACGGCTCAAGTGCAACGACATCAGGCTTGCGATCAGAGCACATCGTAAGGAGATGCGAGACGAAGGAAAGTAGCGGTACGAGCGCTTGACACGGTAGGCGTCTGGCGTTGGAGTCTTCAGATGGACTGCATCTTCGAATCGCTTAGAGATGTTCTTGCGCAAGGGGCCACCCCGGTCCTATGACATTTCATGATGGGCACAGCTGCCCACAATTGAATAAAGCGAATAAAGCACAAACACATGTAAGTTTCGAGCTTAGGCGGGCTCAGGGTTTGCGGGCTGCGCCAACCGCCGACATCTGCAGCGAGGCGAGCGGCTTCTTCAGGTCCCCAGGCCTTAGCTATGAATAAGTCTCGAACGAAGTCTGTTTTATAAATAACAACGCCCCATGCACAAACCTATTGCGCTTGAAACTGGATGCGCAATACATTTTTGCAACATAAATATCCTCAATATGCCATTCAGGCAGACCCATTGCGCAAACGATCGTTTGTGCAACACAGAGCGGCCTCACACCAGCCCAGTGCTGGCCTACCGTGTCGCTGCATGATGGCAGCACGGGCGCATCACCCCGGTTTTACGTTCCATTGCGCCCTAAACCCCAACATGCGTTCTCCGACCGCTTCGTGGCTTATATGCTTACGCGGAATATCCGAATCGAGCAGGATTTGATCGATCAGCTCTTTAACTCCACCGAGAAACGGCTGGTCCGGACTCTTTTGCTGCTCGCTCGCTACGGCCAGGAAGCCCAACCGCAAAAGATGCTTCCCAAAATAACGCAGGAGATGCTGGCGGAAATGATTGGCGCAACGCGCTCCCGGGTAAATTTATTCATGAATATAATAAATTCAGGAAACTGGGCTTCATTAAGTATAATGGCGGGCTGCATGTCGACACTTCCCTGCTGAGTGTTGTCCTGCACGAGTAACCACCGACTTTCAAGCGATGCCAAGATAGAGGCGTAGACCCTCCGCTTCGTTGTGGCATAGACTTACGGAGCTCATGCCTGCAAAGCTTGAAAAGGTGTGGCGTAAGGCTCAGCTGCCCCCAAGAAGCACCCAGAAATAAGGAGGCCGGCTTGTCACATAGCGTGCGCAGCGTTTCGGGAGATCCGTTTGAAAACCAGAAGCATGAACCCACAGAGAACAGCCGTCGGAAGCGAGTCGTGCCGTCGAACGGCCGGACAACCCCTGCGGGAAACCGGGTATATAACAAGATCCTTCTATCCATTCCCGACGACGAGCACGGCCTCATTTGTCCTCACCTACAATTTCTCAGCATGCCTCACAATCTTAGTCTCCACGAACCGAACCAACTAGTCGAGTTTGTATATTTCCCGAATGCAGGTATGGTGTCTCTTGTCGTTGCTATGAAAGATGGAAAGACTGTTGAAGTGGGAGAGGTAGGCAAGGAAGGGTTTGCAGGGATCCCGGCCCTCTTCGGCGTGTCCAGGAGCCCGGTGCGCATGATTGTACAAATTTCCGGAGGCGGGTTCAGAGTGAGAACTAGCGCATTGCAGGGCGTCTTGCGATCAACTCCCGAGCTTCGACTGATTATGGGCCATTACGCAGTATTTCAGGGGATGTCCATCGCACAAACGGCGGCCTGCAATCGGCTCCACAATATTGAACAGCGGCTCACCCGTTGGCTACTCATTACTCAGGACAGAGTGGAATCTCCGACCTTCGCTATCACCCACGATTTCCTTGCGACCATGCTAGGAACGGACCGACCGACCCTAAGCAGCGCAGCAGGTATTCTGCGGGAGAAGCACGCCATCGAATACACCCGTGGCGTAGTTCAGATCTTGAGTCGCGCAAGACTTGAAGATCGCACCTGCGAGTGTTACGGAGCAATCGATCAGTACAACCCGATTGGACAAGATAAATGACGTAGCCTTCCGTCTTTCCCGTGTCATCCTGGCCGATCTGCTGCGGCAGTCGGTCTATAGCCGCTTGGCGGGCTATGAGGACCTCCACGACGCCGAACGACTCGCAGCCGCCCCGATGTTCCGATTGATCAGTTTGCAAAGGATCTTGGACCGCACGGCCCGCATGGCCATCAATCGTTCGACGCTGTCCCCCGGGTGAAGAAACTCGGGGTAGATCCACAACGAGTGTGACAATCTCCTTCTACACCCTCGGCAATATTGTCAGGCCCAGCCACCCGAAGTGCCTCCCGCGTCTTCGAATTGTGCGTGTCAGACCCTACCATCCACATCTGCGGTTGCACTCTGTGACCCAAATTGAAATGTGTCGCTTACACGACAGACAAGCTTTGTTCCAGTGACTTAGATTCCCCCCTTTAGGATCACTCGCTGTTGACTCTAAGAAGGGAGGCATATGGCGCACTCCGCAGTTCCACCTTTGGCTGTCTCCCGGAAGCCCGGTTTTGCCGACACTTCACTCAAGAATGAAGCGCCCTCCTCCGGTGTGTCTTGGCCGGCGGTACTTGCTGGTGCATTTGCGGCTGCCGCTTTGTCGCTGATCCTGCTCGCATTGGGCACAGGCATCGGCTTGTCCTCCGTTTCGCCGTGGTCAAACATGGGCGCATCGGCCTCCGCGATCGGTATCGGCGCTATCGTCTGGCTGATCGTCACGCAAATCATCGCTGCGACAATGGGTGGCTATTTGGCGGGCCGATTGCGCACGAAGTGGGTCAATATCCACACGAACGAAGTATATTTCCGGGATACCGCGCACGGCTTTCTGGTGTGGGCGGTTGGTCTGGTAATCACGGCTGCGTTTTTAGCATCGGCAGCCACGTCCATGGTCGGAGGAGGGGCACAGCTCGGTGCCATCACTTCCGGGAAGGCAACAAGTGCTCAGTCGGACGGCCAGGCCTCTGATCCCAACAAGTATTTCGTAGACACCTTGTTTCGTTCGGACCGTCCAGCGTCGGAGACGACTGACGCTTCGATACGTGCCGAGGCCGGAAGCATTTTTGCGAACGCGCTTCGACAGAAAGATGTTCCCGCACCCGACAAAACTTATCTAGGTCAATTGGTAGCAGCAAGAACGGGCCTCAGTCAGACCGACGCCGAACAACGCGTGTCTGATGTTCTCAGCCAGGCCCGGCAAGCGGCCGATACCGCCCGCAAGACCGTAGCACATTCCTTGTACTGGACGTTCCTCGCTCTTTTGATCGGCGCTTTTTGCGCGAGCTTTGCCGCGACCATCGGAGGAAAGCAACGCGATCATGTAGTTACGATTTGACGCGCTTTTGATTTCCAAAAAGGGGCACACAGATGCGTTCAATTTTGCTCTTGCTGCTTGGGATTCCGATCCCCATCATTATTTTGATCGGACTTTTCAGCCACTTTTAAACCCGCTCGCAACGTGACGGCAGAATCATAGGTTGATCATTGCGCGGGTACCGCTTGAGAGCCGCTAGCCCGGAGATGTGGCGCAATCCAGGAAGCGTGTGGAACGCTGCCAATGCCAGATCTGGTGGGAGCCAATGTCCCGGTGAAAGAGGGCCACCGTCGATTTAGAAGTTGAACGGTTCGAACAACGTTACGATTACGGCTTTAAAAGAAGACTTAAATGAAATTGAATCGCTTGACACATCTTTACGTCGAGGAACTGAAGGATCTCTACAGCGCGGAGAACCAGCTGGTGAAAGCCCTTCCTAAGATGGCCAGAGCCTCAACTTCCGGGGACTTGCGCGCGGGTTTTGAAGGGCACTTGGAGCAGACGAAAGAACACGTAGCACGCCTCGAAAAGATTTTCAAAGCTCTCGGAGAAAGCCCGAATGGCAAGAAATGCAAGCATGGAGGGCCTCATCAAAGAAGGCGGCGAACTGATCGCGGAAGATCCCGCGCCCGAGGAATTGGATGCCGGGCTTATCTCCGCCGCTCAGCGGGTGGAGCACTACGAAATCGCCGGTTACGGCTGTGTCAGCACTTACGCAAAGATTCTCGGAGAAGACCAGGCCGTGTTGCTCCTGAGGCAGACTCTCGAGGAAGAGAAGGAGACAGACAAGAAGCTGACTCAACTGGCGGGCCAGATCAACATCGAGGCCGCCAGCTCCGAGGAATCGGATGCAGGCAGCAAGTCGGGAAAAGCCGCGAAGACCAAGGCGGGCCGAGCGTAGCTAGTCGCGTCGTCGAACAATTCAAAAGGAGGAATAGAAATGAAGGGAAGTCTTATCAAATCACAACGATTGCTTCTGGCTTTAGGCTCGCTGGCTCTCGGCGCGTCGCTGATGGCCATGCCAGTCCCGCGGAATCAAGATAACCAGCAGACGGCGCCCGACAACACCAAGAAAAACAAGGATCAGACAAGCCCTACCGCCGACCAACAGAAGACCAATCCTTCGGACCGCGCCATCACACAGAAAATCCGAAAAGCGGTTCATGATGATACGAGCCTCTCCACCTACGCACACAACATCAAAATCATCACTCAATACGGCAAAGTCACACTCCGAGGGCCGGTGCGGTCTGAAGATGAGAAAAACAACCTCCAGGCAAAGGCAGCGACAGTCGCTGGAGAGGCAAACGTAACCAATAAACTCGAAATCGCACCTTCGAAATAGCCAGGAACAAATCGAAATTAGCCTCCACTCAAAGGAGAATTACAAATGTCAGGTAAAAAAGTAGGGGTATTTGGAATCTACTCGACTCGTATTGCGGCCGAAAACGCCACGGATTCACTCATGAAAGCGGGTTTCCCGGCTTCCGATATTTCCGTACTGTTGCCGGAGAGTCTCGGCGGCCCCAAAGACATGGGCACGGAAAAGGCTACGAAAGCGCCCGAGGGTGCGGCAGCAGGCGTGACCACCGGTGGCGTAATTGGTGGCACGCTCGGCCTGCTGGCAGGTGTTGGTCTTTTGGCGATTCCTGGCCTCGGCCCATTCATCGCCGCGGGTCCGATCATGGCAGGGCTGGCGGGGCTGGGCGTTGGGGGAGCAGTGGGCGGAGCTACCGGCGCCTTGATCGGCGCGGGTATCCCTGAATTCGAAGCAAAGCGATATGAAGGCCGCCTGCAGAAGGGCGGAATTCTCCTCTCCGTGCATTGCGACACGGGTGAGGAGATCAAGCGTGCCAAGGAAGTCCTGAAGTCTACGGGCGCAGAGGATGTTTCCTCCACGGGAGAATCCTCCGTTGATACCAAGACAACAGATCGTGACGTGACCAGTAAGCCGGCGCGCGGAACCCATTAATCCAAGCGGAGGAAGTCTAATCACAACTTCCTCCTTTTCTCCCTAAAATCAAGTTCAGGATTGTGCAGGATAGCTATTGGTATAGGAGGATCGCGATGACAAGAGATCATAAGGCAGGAACGATTCTAACCTTTGCAATGGGGGCTGCCGCAGGTGCCGTGGCTGCTTTACTCCTTGCGCCCAAAACCGGAGAGGAACTACGGGGCGATATTGCCGCCGGGGTCAGCGATGGAGTCAATCAGGTCCGCGGCACTGGCAAAGATTTAAAGCGGAGAACACAGAAAACCGTAGCTCTAGCGCAAGACCAAGTACAGGATGCGATGGAGGCGGGACAAGAAGCATACAGCCAAGCGAAGCAGGCTTGAGTTTCGCCAACCAGCCAGGGAAACTCCCGAACTGATGGGGAGCGCGGCTCGCCAGAGGGGCCGTCAACTGCTAGAGCTCTACATCCCGCAGAAAGGAGCACGACCGATGACTTCAAAGACTTCTGAGCCACAGAAACTTTCGTTCTTGACTGACATCAAAGAGATTCGCCGACGTGCCCGTCAGCACATTCAAGACGGAGCGGTTACAGACAGCTACAAAGGCGACCGGACGGTCGTCTTGCGCGTCCTCAATGAGGCACTCGCCACGGAGATCGTTTGCGTGCTGCGCTACAAGCGTCATCACTACATGGCCAAGGGCATCCACTCGCAGGCGGTCGCGGAAGAGTTTCTCGAACACGCGGCCGAAGAGCAGGGTCACGCCGATCAGATCGCGGAGAGAATCACTCAACTGGATGGGGAGCCCAACTTCAACCCCGAAGGCATGCTGACGCGGAGCCACTCAGAATACGTCGAAGGGGAAACGCTTGTCGAAATGATTCGCGAAGACTTGGTGGCCGAGCGCATTGCGGTCGAATCCTACTCTGAGATTATCCGCTACCTGGGCGACAACGATCCCACAAGTAAACGGATGATGGAAGAGATTCTCGCCAAGGAGGAAGAGCACGCCGATGACATGAAAACGCTGTTGGAGACGGTCGGGAAAGCTGAAGAAGTAATGGCAGAAGTAAAGCCGAAGTCCTCGGAGGGCGGCCATCGTCGCGCTTCCTAGACTTTGATTTGGTCCAGGCCACATTAGCTCGGGCTTTTCTTTCATACCAATGGAACTCAATCATCTACTGGAGGAAACATGACAAACGATAGCTTCAAGAAACTGTATGTCGACGAATTGAAAGACTTGTATAGCGCGGAGAGCCAATTACTCAAAGCGCTTCCGAAAATGGCCGCTGCTGCCTCCGCAACGGAGCTACGACAGGGATTCGAAAAGCACTTAAAACAGACCGAAGGTCACGTTCAGCGCCTTGACAAGATCTTTGAAGCCCTGGGTGAGAGTCCAAAGGGCAAGAAATGTGTAGGCATGGAGGGTCTGGTTAAGGAAGGCTCCGAGGTCAGCGAAGAAGGCTTCGAAGGCGCGGTGTTGGACGCAGGGTTGATTGGCGCGGCCCACTCCAGCGACGTCCACAAATTGATTTTGAGTGATGATGGAATCAGCTTGGTACCAATGGAGGCGGATGCTACCGCAGGCCCCAAACAGAAAGAGAGGGTCGGTAAAAGCATCACTGTAAGACAAACATTAATCAAAAGATAAAAGCATCGGATGAAAGCCGGAGATCTGGCCTGAATCATGGGACAATTGCATCCTAGCTTTATTGTCGGCATCGGCGGCTCAGCTGGAGCCCTTAACGCCTATAAGGCGTTCTTGGACGCCCTGCCATCTAATACCGGTATGGCCTTTGTCATTGGCTCCCAGATTCATCCCACCGCCAACAGTCAGTTAGCTGACATTCTGTCGCATCACACGAAAATGCCAGTAACACTGGCTTCCGCGGCGATGCCGATCCGGGCGAATCGCGTCTACGTGATTCCTCCAAATGCGGACCTGCTAATTGAGAGCCGTACCTTCAAAGTCGCCACCCCACGCGCTAGTAGGGATGAGCGGATAGATTTGTTGCTTAGTTCTTTAGCGGAGGCTATGGGGGCGCGTGCGATTGGCATAATTTTCTCTGGGTATGGTGGCGATGGTACTGAGGGATGCAAACACATCAAGGCAAACGGAGGAAAAACCTTTGCTCAGGACATGTCTGCCGAAGTAGACGGCATGCCTCTCAGTGCTCAGGCTTCAGGCTGTATTGATTTCGTTCTGCCACCCGGCAAAATTCCAGCTGAACTACAAAGATTGGTAAGAACTATTGCAACCAAGAAGAAACATGATTTCGACCCGAAGATGTTCCTTGCCACCATCGGCGAGGGTCGGAAAATTGTGCTGGTTCCCGGGAAACAAACAATCTTCACGCAGGGGGACGCGGCTGACACAGTCTTCTACATCCAGAAGGGTAAGGTGAGACTCACCGTAGTCTCGGAAAAAGGCAAGGAAGCTACGATAGCCATATTGAATCCGGGCGATTTCTGCGGAGAAGGTGGTCTTGCGGGACAGCCTCTACGCATGGGGTCTGCAATCGCGATGACAGATTGCGAACTCATGCGAGTCGACAAGAAGGCAATGATGCTTGCGCTTCACCACGAGAGTACATTGTCCGACATGTTTACGGCATATTTGTTGGGCCGGAACATCCGATACGAAGCGGACTTGGTCGACCAACTCTTTAGCTCCAGCGAGAAGAGACTAGCTCGGGTTCTGCTGTTGCTATCTCACTTCGGCAAGGAAGGCGTACCCGAGACTGTAATCCCCAAGATCAGTCAGGAGACCCTCGCGGATATGGTGGGCACAACCCGGTCGCGGGTCAGTTTTTTCATGAACCGGTTCAGAAAGTTAGGCTTCGTTGACTACGGCGAAGGCGGACTGCAAGTTCACAGTTCACTTCTCAATGTCGTTCTGCACGACTAGAACTTCGTTCCGAAAAACGGAACCTCTGCTCTCTTACAGGCCCCAGCCACTTTCGACTTCGCGGTCGAACACCCCATCGTCGAGTCCCCCTCCAGCTGGCATGGCATGCGTGCAACGTGGCGCGTTCGCGCTAGTCAGACCCTTCAAGTCCCACTCCATATCGCTTTGCGGCCGACTGGATTCGCTTCCACGCCGCACGACGTTCCGCTTCCGTAACGCCCTTCACCTGCTTGAAGCGCGCGGCAGCGTTGCGTACGTGAGAGGCATTTTCCAGCGGCTCCTTGCGTTGCTTGGGGAAAGCGAACTTGGTTGCGGATATCTGATCACGAGCTGGCTTGGTTAGCTTTGCCATTATTGTTTCTCCTCTCGGAGCATCCCTACTGCGCACGGACGGGCCGCCGGGACTCTTTACCACGTTGGATTATGGCAGCTTTTCCAGCTTCTGGCGCGTGGTCTGGTTGATGTCTTCTTCTCGCGTGGATTCAGCCATGCGCGGCTCATCCATTTCCTTTTTGACGCGAGCGAGTGTCGCTTGGTTGGATTCTTGCTTGGGATCGTTTTTATGCATACTTGCACGATGTCACGAGTCCAAAGGGATTACAGGTCAATTTGGAACACAGCTGGCAGTTTCAGAATTGTCTTCATATACCGAGCAGTTTTGAACAGTCCGGACCCATCTCCGAAACGTAGCATCTCAAGTGTGACAAGCGTGAAACGACGTGCCGCTTTTCACACGGTTGGAGGGTTGGACTATCGAAGACGAACAGTGTCAGAAGATCGGCGGAGGGTATTAGGCAGTGAAGTTCAGATTTTTACTGTTTCTCTGAATGGAGCCAACTTCTTATCAACGCCGATCCAAAGTCCAACATCATGAAAGCTGAGAGGAGCGCCCCGTGACGTGCTGTCACGCGGAAGAGTGGCGCTTCGGCGCCGCGTACGAAGTCCAAAATCAATGCGGGCTTCAGCCTCGGTGGGAGCATTTCTTGCCAGTGTGCATTGTTCTGCAGCCTGTTTACTTGTGCCGCCAAGCCGTTGAAAAGGGTTCGCGCTTAGCGGCTGAAGGGATCTGCCTGTCCCCTTAATCGAGGCATCAATCAACTTGTCCGTCTGCGCACGCCCGGCAATTCCCCCAACAAATCAACAGCGGTCTTCTCCTCTTTCAGATCCTCTGACCTAACTGCAATGACCGACCCCAACAATTGGGCGGATGGAGATCCGACGGTAGTTCTCCCGCGTCGCAAAAAAGGCCGCCGCGTATCGTGCGAGCGGCCTTGAAGCTAAAATCACTTCGACGTTTATCAGGACGGCTCTATCTCAATCGACCACCCTGAGGCCTAAGCCTGCTTTTTCTTCTCTTGATTGTGTTGCTCTTGTTCCGACTGCGGACTCTTGGGCTGTCCGCTGGGGTCCTGCTGTTTGTGCTGTATTGGCTGGTTCGGCTGGTTTCCAGGTTTCTGCTCCGAACCGGGCTTCTGCGGATCGCTATGTTGTGGGTTACGATTTTCTTGATCTGACATTTTATTTCTCCTTATGCTGGTGTTTCTGTTGTTGGTGAGTTGTTGCAATCGTGTTCAGTCTGATTTAGGCGTTTTAACCGGGACAGCAGCGCGGGTCCGTGCGACGAGGAGTGGCTTCGTAGGGGCTGATATGTGGTAGTGCGCCGGCTGATCTCAAAGCAGTACTGAGCGGGGAACGGCGGAGCATCAGTTGTCCCGAACGCAGGAACATGCTCCGGACGGAGCCCGCCTATTTACTTCTCGAACACTTTTTCGATCTGCCCGACCTTCTTTTCAACTTTCCCGGCGTTATGTTCGGCTTTGCCGTCAGCCTGTAGGTTAGGATTGTTCGTGACTTTGCCTGCCTTCTCTTTGACTTTGCCTTTCACTTCGTGAACGGTGCCTTTGATCTCATCTTTCGTACTGGTGTTCATCTGTTTTCTCCTTGTCGTTGAATCTTGCATATTTAAGGGGCGAGCATGGGGCCCTTGCCGTGATGTTCGATATGGGCCTTGGCCGCTTGCGCCGCGTGGTGCGTTGCGTGGCAGTGGTGACCTGTGCTAAGTGTGCGCGCGGTGTGCTGCGGTTTCCAACGCTAGCCGCGCCGACGAGAGTATCCCCAGCCCCCGCCACCGAGCAACAACAACACCACAAGCACAATCAATATGGTTGACATGTTGTAACCTCACTTGTAAGAGGAAGCTGGACTGGCCTTTGTAACGGTCGCCGCACTTCTCCTTCACTATGCAACATGATAGAAGTGGCCAAGGCGGATGTCTGGTCACATTAGACCGCTTTTAGCGATCGATTTGTACGGCGCGCCACGCAGGATTGTGAGCGGATTGGTGCTGCGTATCACCGCTCCCGCCTCCGGGTTGACCCGGCGGCCCTGGCGCCCACAAGAGTATGTTCCTGAATGGGCTAGGCGCAATCGCCACCGCGATCACCGTAGCTATAGTCTTGGTCGCGAAATTCACTGAAGGCGCTTGGATCACGATCGTCTTAATTCCTGCGATGATTCTGATGATGAGGAGCATCAAACGGCATTACGATAGGGTGGAGAAAGAAACGCAGACTGACGCCCCAGTGAACACTCAGGATCTCTGCGCCCCAATTGTGCTGCTTCCGGTCGATCGCTGGAGTGTTGTTTCGGAAAAGGCACTCCGATTCGCCTGGGGTCTCTCAAATCAAATCCGGGTTCTTCATGTGGAGTGCGGAGAAGAGACCGAGAGCCTGTGTAGAAACTGGGGCCGCCTGGTGGAAACTCCTGCCAAAGAAGCGAATCTTCCCGTCCCTGAGCTGGTGCTGCTGAAATCACCATTCCGATTTGTGGTCAAGCCAATCGTGGAATACGCACTGAATTTGGAGAGAGAGAACTCCGAGAAGCACGTCGCTGTCATTCTTCCCGAACTGGTGGAGAGACGCTGGTACTACCTCTTCTTGCACAACAATCGCTCTTCTGCACTGAAGGCACTCTTGTACCTTCAGCGCAGCCAGCGAATCAGTGTCATCAATGTTCCATGGTATCTCAGACGTTAGGCAGATGCCGCATCACCCGCCCGCTGACGTGAGGGGCACGAAGGGTTGCTCCGCCAGATCTCGCATTCTTTAGAATTCTGCTGCGAAACTCGCAGTACAGGTTGCGGTATGTAAACGTCCCGGAACGGGAAACGGCCGCCACGTTCTCACTAACTTGTGAGTGACGCTACCGAATCAAGTCCGATGCGAACCGAATCCGTTATACACGGAACGCCCGATCGGTTTGAAAAACGGTAGGGGCGGTGCATTGGAATTTATGCCGGGGAATGCACAAGGATATCCGAACAAAACGCCGCAGGGCCGGTCAAAGTCGGCGGAAGAGGTCAACCCATTATTGGCGAAATCGACCATGCTGGCGCCTCCGCCGCCGGGGTACAAACCTGGGCAAGCCTGAATGCCTTGATCGACAGTTGAGACTCCGCAATGGCTGAGCGTCGAAGCAATCGCCTGTTGCGCAGCAGCTTTGTTGAAATAGTGAATGTCGCCGGTGTGGTTCTCGTCGATTCCGAGGAAATAATGGGTTTGCACGTTGCGCACAAAGTCGGCACTGACTACCATGCCGCGACGAATTTCCCGCTGCACACCGATGTTCATCTCGACAGAACGCGGAGTGCGATAGTTGGGATCGTACATATTCGTGCCCAGACCGAATCCAAACTTGTTCTGCAGCAACGATCCGGCGTAGTTCGGGTTCGGCGCATTCAAATTAAACGGAGAGTCGGCCTGGTACAGTTTCTGGAACGCGGCGATCTGGCCAGCGACCATTCCGATGGCAACGGGGTTATTCGTCGGCATGCCTCCAGCCATCGCGCTGCAAAAGGTTGGCTCGAGTGCTCCACCGGAAATTGGAACTGGCTGTGGCGTAGCGGTTCCGTTGCAGGCAATCGGTGACTGGAGAAAGACGTCACCCACTGGCGCGCGGTATAACGGATCGAGCGGTGCAACGATGGTGAGCACGTTCTCGTAGAAGAGACCGATGCCGCCACGAACGGACATCTTACCCTTGCCGGTCGGGTCCCAGGCAAAACCTAGTTGGGGCGCGAAGTTCGAATTGGGTTGGCGGACCCGATTGCCCAAGCCTGGTATCAACGCATTGAGTTGGGGAATCGGGGAGAACTTACTATCGCTCCGGCCTGGCTCACGCGCATAGCGCAGGCCATAAGTCAAAGTGAGATTCCTTTTAAATTTCGAATTCACGCCCACGTATGCGGCAAGACGCTGGTAGAAGAAACTGCCGGCCGGAAGTCCCAATCCCGGCGTCGGCGTCACGTATCCGAGACCGTTGCTCACCGTGACATATTCAACGGGATAGTTCAGCGGGTTGGTATCGCCGCCGGGGAAGGGCCCCGTTTGCGCGAAGGTTTCTTCGGAGAGGCCCACATTCGTGGACAGAAATGGTGCGAGGGACTGAACTGGCACAAAGCCAGCGGCAGCGATACGGTTGAAGTCGAAGCCGTAGCGGATGATGTGCGAGCCCAAAGTTTTGCTGCCATCGTACTTGGCCTGGTGGTCGCTCTGTAATATCGCCTGCGGCGCACTACCGGTAGGTCCGATTGCTAGTCCGGTATTACCCATCTGTATGTTCAATGGATAGTTGGCCAGCGGCAAATTAGTACCGCTGGTTGCGTCGAGGTGCTGCAGCCCAGTTTTCAAATACCCGAATCGGAAGCTGTGGCTGAAGCTCCCCGTATTAAAGTCGAACCCGGCCACATGTGTCCGCGTGACATTCTTGCCGCCGTACACCGAAAAACCCAAGCCTCCATTTGCCGAGAATGCGTTCTGAAAGTAGCTGAAGCGGTAGAACGCGCGCACTGAGTGGGTGAGCTGATAATCCGCCTTCGCCATGAGGTTGTCCTCATGGAATGGCGAGCTGAAGCTGCCGGAATATTGCTGAAAAGGGGCGGCCACTAACACCGGTGCCTGCTCATGCTGCAGCGTGCGCTCCCCATCCAGAAAGTAGAAGAATTTGTTCTTGACGATCGGCCCGCCCAGGCGCCCGCCGTATTGGGAGCGTTGAAAGGGCTCAGTAAGTCCAGGCGGCGTGGGCAAAGAGGCAGCCAGGGAGCTGTCGCGGAACAAACTGAAAGCTTCGCCATGAATGGCATTGGTTCCCGAACGCGTGGTCACATTGATCGCTCCGGAGGTCGTCAGCTCCGTAGAAAGATCCATGCTCGACTGGCTAAGTTGGAATTCCTGGATGCCGCTGGCGGGGATGTCGGTAGTGGTCGAGCTGAATATCTCGTCCGAGACGTCAATGCCATCAACTTCGATCCGAGCAGTACGGCCGAAACGGCCACCGAAGGAGATGGACGAATAGCCGTCCTTGCTGAAATTCGCTCCATCCTGAATTTGAACGCCGGGTTCCAATTGCGCTAGGTCTAGAAAATTGCGGCCATTGACTGGCAGGTTATCAATCTGGTCAGCATTCAAGACACCTTGCACAGTGGCTTGTTCCGTGTTGACCCGCACGGCGGAGCCTTGCACATCGATAATCTGATTCTGCTGCCCGATTTGCAGGTTCACGTTCACCGTAGCCGTGTTGCCCACCAGCACGGTCAGTGACACTTCTGCTGAACTGAAGCCTTTGGCCGAAACCAGCGTTTTGTAATTGCCCGGGGTCAGCGCTCCCGAGTTACGAACCGGAGGAATTCGTGGTGAGATGAATAACTTGACCGGTGGCAACGTTGGTAATCGTTACACTTGCACCGCTGACAACTGCACTCGATGGATCGCTGGAAATGCCCACAATGCTTCCGGTGCCTACGGTCGTCTGGGCGATTAGTGGGGCGAGAATGCTGAAAAGCGTCAGCCAGGTTGCGAATAGGCAAGGGAAGACACGCGCGACTTTTCCAGCGGCAGTACTCATGACGTAATCCGCTTATGGCGGCAGCCCCATGCGGCGGAGCAAATCCTTAAATCTGGGATCGGAGCGAAGGGGAACAAGCAAGGGATCCACTTTGAGAATCATCACGCCCCAATCGTGACTGGCCATTTCGCGATGGTTGTATCCCTGCTCCAGCCAATAGAAGGCGCGATCCTTGTCGCCCACAGCCACATATGCTCTTGGGAGCCAGATGAAGAGACTCACCATTATGCGAAACAGCGTTCAGGCTGGGTTCAATCAGCCAAGGCCCGACTTGGAAGTCTCCTTCCACAACTACTCTCCGGGGAAAGCTAAGGCCAGTAATTATAGCGTCTTAATAGTTCAGAACCGAGGCGAAATCCACGCTTGCCCCAAGCAACCCATGTCGCCTACTCCGCGCGGAGATTCTAACTTGATGCTGGCCTTCAGCAAAGCTTGAGCCTAGAACCCAATTAGGGTACAATCGTACCCATTATGAGTACAGGAGGGAATTACGAGGTCGCGAGCCGAGGGCTTTTTGGCCAGACGCGTAGCGCGCTGCTGGCCATGCTTTACGGCCA
>OBLW0100001013.1_pt1 | contig 24240 bp, 14 predicted proteins | sample 1520161 | NCBI WGS metagenome assembly OBLW01 (sample SAMEA3539309, study PRJEB22396) | soil metagenome | biome: tundra; feature: field; material: soil | place: USA | collected 2010-05 | depth 0.15 m | reverse complement strand
AGCGGATCATCGTCAACCTGGTCGGGAACGCGCTGCGGTACTCCCCGGAAGGATCACCCCCCCTGCTGACCGCGAGCGTCCTGGGCGACCGGGTCGAACTGCGGGTGGTCGACCGCGGCCCTGGCATCCCTGAACAGGACCGTGACCGCATGTTCGTGCCATTCCAGCGGCTGGGAGACACGGACAACACCACTGGCGTCGGCCTCGGCCTGGCCCTCTCACGCGGGCTGACCGAGGCCATGGGCGGCACGCTCGAGCCCGAGGAGACCCCAGGCGGCGGGCTCACCATGGCCCTGTCGCTGCCCGCGGTGGTCGAGCCGGACGGCCAGGGCCCGCGCGACCCTGGTTACCGCGAGCGGGACGGCGCCACCAGCGCCGCCGCGGGGGGAGACGGCGCAGATGCCGGCTGAGCCTGGCACGCTTGATCAGGTGACCCGGGTCCTCGTTGTGGATGATGAACCGCAGATCCTCCGCGCACTGCGGATCAACCTGCGGGTGCGCAGCTATGAGGTAGACACGGCGGCGACCGGCGCACAGGCCCTGGAAGTGGCCGCGCGGCACCCGCCGGACCTGGTGATCCTCGACCTAGGCCTGCCCGACCTGGACGGGGTCGAGGTCATCGAGGGGCTGCGCGGCTGGACCACCGCGCCGATCATCGTGCTGTCCGGCCGGGCCGACAGCATGGACAAGGTCGAGGCGCTGGACGCGGGCGCCGACGACTACGTCACCAAGCCGTTCGCCATGGAAGAACTGCTCGCCCGGATGCGCGCTGCCGCGCGCCGGTCCGGGACCGCGGACGACCAGCCCCGGGTCCGCCTCGGCGACCTGGTCGTCGACCTCGCCGCCAAGCGCGTCACCCGCGACCCCGGCCCGGCTAGTGGCTCCCCCAGTGGCTCCCCCAGTGGCTCCCCCAGTGCCGAGGCCAGGAACTCCCCCGCTGGTCAGGCTGGCTCCCCCGCCGCGGACTCCCCAGAGGGCCGGGACATCCGGCTCACCCCCACCGAGTGGCACCTGCTCGAGGTGCTGCTGCGCAACCCGGGCAAGCTGCTCAGCCAGCGTCAACTGCTCGCCGAGGTCTGGGGACCGGGATACGCGGACGCGGCCGGCAACCTCCGCCTCTACATGGCTCAACTGCGGCGCAAACTGGAGCCCGACCCGGCCCGGCCCCGCTGGCTGCTCACCGAGCCAGGCATGGGTTACCGCTACCAGCCCGGCCCTGACCCCGCCGAGCCAGTTCCTCATGACGGCTGAGCTGGGGTCCCCGCCGGCTCGTCTGGCGCCAGGCGGGCCAGCTGGAAACGCAGCCGGCAGATCACCACGTCCTCGGTGCCCTGCTTGATGGCCCGGTTGAGCACGATGCCCCGCTGGTTGTGCAGGACCCACTGCCACGGCCCGCGCGGCTGCACTTCGGGGATCAGCACGACCAGCCGCTCGTAGCGGTCATCTTTCTCCAGCGTGCGCAGGTACTTCACGATCGGGGGGCCCAGTGACCGGCGCGCCGTGCGCAGGGTGACCAGCGGCACATTCGGATGCCAGTCATCCCACTGCTCACGGAAGCTCGCGTGGACGCGTTCCTCGTCCGGGTCGGCGTAGCAGATGGTCACCGCGACGACCTCGTCGCCCAGCGAAAGCGCGGCCGAGATCGCCTCCCTGGTCAGCCGGGACATCCCGCCCACCGGAACCACCACGAGGGACGTCATGTGCTCCGGCGGCCCCGGGATGCGCCCCAGCTCGAGCAGCGCGCCGATCCGGTCGTAGTTCACCCGGATCCGGGTGAACAACAGCACGAGCAGCGGCACGACGATCACGACCAGCCACGCGCCCTCGGTGAACTTGCTGACCAGCTCGATGGCCAGGGCAGCGAAGGTCAGCACCGCGCCCAGCCCGTTGATCATCGCGCGCCGGAGCCAGCCGCGGGCGTGCTGCTCGTGCCAGTGCCGCACCATGCCCGCCTGGGACAGCGTGAACCCGACGAACACGCCGATCGCGAACAGCGGGATCAGGGCCTGCGTGTTGCCCTTGGCCACCACGAGCAGGATGGCCGCCACCACCGCGAGCACCGAGACCCCGTACCTGTGCACTTGCCGGTCGGCCTTCAGGTGGAACAGGTGCGGCAGAAAGTTGTCCCTGGCCAGCAGGCTGGCCAGGACCGGCAACCCACCGAACGAGGTGTTGGCGGCCAGGGCCAGCAGCACCGTGGTGATCAGCTGAATGGCATAAAAAACCACATTCTTCCCAACGGCCGCCGCCGCCAGCTGGGCCAGCGACGTCTCGGTGCTCGACGGCCCGACATGAAACTTCTTGATCAGGACCGCGATGCCGAGCAGCATGACGCCGAGAATGATCCCGAGCCACATCTCGGTGTGCTGCGCCCGGCGGGCCCTGGGCTCGCGGAATGACGGCACCGCGTTGGCGATCGCCTCCACCCCGGTCAGCGCCGAGCAGCCCGAGGCGAACGCCTTGAGCAGCAGCAGGATGCCCACCGCCTCGGCCACCTTCGGCAACTGGCCGGACGGGGCGACCACCGGGTGCGAGCGCAGCAGGCCACCGACGATCACCACCGCGATGGCCAGGATGAAGATAATCGTGGGCACGATGAAGGCCCGCGCCGCGTCGGCCACGCCGCGCAGGTTGAGTCCGGTGATCACCGCGAGCACGCCGAGGCAGAGCCAGACCCGGTCTCCGTACAAGGCCGGGAAGGCCGACGTCAGCGCTTCGACTCCGGCAGACACGCCGACGGCGGCGTTGAGAATGTAATCGACGATGAGGGAGGCTGCGGCGATCAGGCTGGGCATCCGGCCGAGGTGCCGGCCGGCCACCGCGTAGGCGCCGCCGCCACCGGGGAACGCGGCGATCACCTGGCGGTAAGAGATCACCAGCACGGTGAGCAGGACGACGATGGCGACCGTCACCGGGAGTGTGTACGCCAGCCCCACAGTGCCCGCGGCGGCGAGCACTATCACAATCGCCTCAGGGCCATAAGCCACCGAGGACAGCGCGTCAAGGGACAGGGCGGCCAGGCCCTCAAGCGCGGTCAGCCGCTGGCGCTCGTCGCCCTGTTCATGGTCCAGTGGGGACGGTGCCGCATCGGGTGTGCTCACTCGTGCACCATCCCATGATGTGCATCCCGGATCAGCAGGGGCACCCGCACAGCGAGTGCCGGCCACGAATCTCGGCAAACCGACACCGGCCAGCCGACGTCAATGCACCGTCACCAGGTGCCAGCCTGGTGCCGCTCACGGCCCAGCGATGATCTCCAGCGTGATCGTGGAGGTGTACGTCCCGGCCGCCGTCGCGGCCGGCACGTTGAGCCACCATCCGACCGGATTGGCGCCGACCCCGACGGTCATCGATCCCAGGCCGGTAGCCGCGGCGGCGTCATAGATGATGACGGACGCCGGTGCCGTCGCCGCGGTGGTAATGGCCACCGGGTACGTCGTCTCGTCGGTGGGCAGCGTGCACGCCTCCCCCGGGGAGCAGGCAGCGGTCGGCGCCGTGATGGCCGAGATCGAGGTGATGCTCCCAGTGGTCGAGAACGTTCCAGCATTCGCCAGGGTCACGCTGCCACTGGTGGCGAACTGCGTGGCCGAGATGGTCAGGTGCCAGCCGGCGCCGGTTCCCGTGGCGTCGTCGACCAGGTACGACTGGTCCACGGTCGTCGGATCGACCAGGTTCAGGTCAAGGCCGTTCAGCGTGCCCCCCCACGCCAGAGCGCTGGATGAGGTCAGGTTCAGGCCGCCGGCCGTCAGGGTGAGCGTCCCGGTCAGCGAGCAGGTGGTCCCGGCCGCTACCGCGGACCCGCATCCGGCCGCCTCGGCAGTTCCCGAGGTCAGCAGGACAGCTCCGCCGATTCCCCCGGTCAGCAGCACGCAGGCCCCGAGGAGGCGCGCCACGCGCCTCCTGGTCATCTGCATCGACTGCCTCATCGCAGTGCCGTCCCCACCCGAAGCTAAGTTACTCTTTGTATTTACATAGTAACATTAAGCAGCAATTCCGGATAGGGACGCATTGCGGCTAATGCCGCAATGCGTCGGCCGCATCCAGCGGCCAGAGCCAGCGCACCGACGGACGAGCAGCGATCACCCAACGGCGGACGGGAGCGCCGAGCAGTTTCAACGGCGCGACGGTGGGCCGGCGCTGGAGGGTGAGTTCTCGATCCGTTGCCCCGCTGGAATTGACGGCCTGGCGGTCGGAATCGGCCAGGCGGGGACGACCGGCCGCGTGCCTGGCGGCTTGCCTGCCGGGTCACGGTCCGGCGATGATCTCCAGGGTGACCGTGGAGGTGTAAATGCCGGCCAAGGTGTTTGACGGCACCGCGATCCACCATCCCACCGGATCGGCGGCGGTGGACCCGCCGATGGTGATCGACCCCAGGCCGGTTGTCGCACTGGCGTCATAGATGTTGATGGGGGTTACTGCCGCCCCGGTGACGATGGCTACTGGGTACGTCGTCGTGTCGGTGGGCAGCGTGCACGTCGACCCCGCGTGGCAGGTAGCACTCGGGCCCACGGTGGCGGTCAGCGAGCCGAGGCTCCCGTTGGTCGAGAACGTTGTCGCATCGGCCAGCAGGCTAGGGGTGCCGCCGCCGGTTGTGAACTGCGTGGCCGCGACCGTCACGTGCCAGCCAGCAGCGGTTCCCGTGGAGTCATCGACCAGGTACGACTCATCCGCGGCCGTGGGGTCGGACAGCTGCAGGTCAGTGCCGTTCACCGTAGCGCCCCATCCCAGGGACGTCGGCGAGGTCAGGGACAGCGCGCCGGCACTCAGGCTGAGCGTCGCGGTGATCGTGCAGTTCGTGCCGGCCGGTACAGCGCCGCCGCATGCTGCTGCCTGGGCAGCCCCTCCGGCGAGCAGGACAGACGCGCCGATCCCTCCGGCCAGCAGCACGCAGGACCCGAGCAGGCGCGTACAGCGACTCCTGGCCATAAGCATCGGATCTGTCATTCTGATGTGCTCGCCCGTCAAAGTGTCACTTACGTTAAGTACTCTTATAGTAACACTCAGTAGTTAACTGATATAGCTCCGCCTTGCGTTCAGTCCACCCGATATTGGTGAAACCCTTGCTGTGTGGTGGTTCACGACTTCTGGCCGAGTTGCTTGGGTCCACTTGGAGGGTGAGCGCCCGGGCCAGGTCGAACGCTCCGGCACCGCTCCTGGCAGCGGTCGGGCCCGTGGTGGAGGTCGCGGAGGTGATGCTCCCGTTGGTCGAGAAAGCCGTCGTCGGCAGCGCCAAGGAGCTGGCTGTGAACACCGTGGCCGAGGCGGTCACGTTCCAGCCGGCGCCGGCCGGGTCACGGCGCGGAGATGACCTCCAGGGTGATGGTGGAGACGTAGCTGCCGGGCTTCTGGTTGGCCGGGATGGTGACCCACCATCCCATCGGGTTGGCGCCGGGCAGCCCAAGGACAATCGACCCCATGCCGGTAGCCGCGGCGGCGTCATAGATCTTGAGGGGCGTGGTCTCGATAGCCGTCACCGGGTACGTCACCCCCGAGTCGGTCGGCAGCGTGCACGTAGTGGCCGCGGAACACGCGGCGGTCGGCGTCGCGGCGACTGTGGCGGAGGTGGCGCTCCCGTTGAGCGAGAGCGCCGTGAGCGGCAGGTAAATGGGCCCGGTGGCGGTGAACTGCGTGGACGAGGCGGTCACGTTCCAGCCGGTGCCGCTTCCCGTCGCGTCATCCACCAAGATCGCCTCCTGCCCGGACCCAACGGCCAGCACGCTCTGGTCAACACCGGTGTCCGTGGCTGTCCACGTGTAGACGGTCGGCGGGGTGAAGGTCAAGGACCCGGCGGTGAAGGTAAGCGTCCCGAGGTCCGTGCACGCCGTCCCGGCTGCTAGCGGTGTGCCTAGGCACGCCGTCGCCTGAGCGGCTCCCGCGCCCAGCAGCACAGACGCACCGATCCCCCCAGTCAGTAGCACGCAAGCACCCACGACAGGCGCGATGCGCCTGCTGATCATGCTTCTCAGATACCTCTTTACGATGACATCCCCGATCAATTGGCATGCGTCCGCTGAAGTCACGGGAGGTCGGCCGGGTCACGGCGCGGAGATGACCTCCAGGGTGATGGTGGAGGTGTAGGTGCCGGGCTTCTGGTTGGCCGGGATGGTGAGCCACCATCCCATCGGGTTGGCGCCGGGCAACCCGAGGTTGATCGACCCCAGGCCGGTGTTGACGAGGGCGTCGTAGATCTTTACGGCCGTGGTCCCGATGGCCACCGGGTACGTCACCGACGAGTCGGTCGGCACCGTGCACGTGGTGGCCGTGGAGCACGCGGCGGTCGGAATCGTGGCGGCTGTCGCGAGGGAGGTGCTCCCGTTGAGCGAGAGCGCCGTGGTCGGCAGGAGAATGGTGCCGGTGGTGAACTGCGTGGACGAGGCGGTCACGTTCCAGCCGGCGCCGCTTCCCGTGGCGTCATCGACCACCATCGTCTCGTGCCCGGTCGTCGTGTCCAGCACGCCCTGGTCAACACCGGTGTCCGTAGCTGCCCACGTGAATACGGTGGGCGGGGTGAAGGTCAGGGACCCGGCCGTGAAGGTAAGCGTGCCGATATCCGTGCACGGCGTCGTGACTGCTACCGCGCCTGAGCACGCCGCGGCCTGAGCGGCTCCCGCGCCGAGCAGAACAGACGCGCTGGTCCCCCCGGTCAGCAGCACGCAGGCCGCCAGGACAAGCGCAACACGCCTGCTGGCCATGCGCGCCGCCTGTCTCATCGCGATGGCGTCCCCCGCCCGGAACCGAAATTTGCTCTCTATATTTAGATAATACCATTCGGATATTTAGATAACACCATTCGGTAGCATCTCCGGATGGCCCAGAATTCCGAACAGAACCAGCATTGCGGATAGTCACAGCATTGCAGATAATTTTCGTATTTCGGATATTTACCGTACTCCCATATTCTGGAAGGACCCGGCATTCCGGATTGCCATGTATTGCGGCTAGTGCCGCCCATGCCCGTGCGTCACGTGGCCAGCTTGCGTCTGCGCATCCGCAGCAGCAGCACGCCCACCGCGGCCAGCACCAGTACGCCGACGACCAGCAGCGCGACCGCCCACGGCGGGATCCCCCCTTCGGGGATCATGGCATAGACGCCCTTGCCGGTGTGGACAATGCGGACGCGCGGAGCGGCGGGCATGGTGACCAGCCCCCCCCAGCTGACGATCAGTCCGTCACCGTAACCGATCCGCACAGTGCACGGAAAGGTCGCTCCCTCCGGGAGCCCCGGCCCGTTGACAGCGATCACGGCCTGGTCATGCGGCAGGACAGTAGAGGCGTAGACAGGGAACGAATGGCGGCTGCCCGCGGCGGTGCACGACGCCTTACCCGTGCCGTGGGTGAACGTCTGGCCGGTGTTGGCCAGCTCGATGTTCAGCCGGGCGGTTGGTCCGATAGCTTCTCCCGAGACACCGGGAATCCGCAGCCGCGTCGTCATCCGGGACAGCGATCCCACGGTGACCGCCACGCCCACCGTGACCCGCTCGATGATGATTGCTCTGGCCGTCGCCTTCCCGTTCGAGCCGACCTGCACCGAGTGGGGCAGCACGGCGGGTTCCGCCGTAAGGCCGGCCAGGTACTGGCCAGGCGGCGTCCCGGCGGGCACCCGCACCATGAAGAGCAGCTTCTCACCGGTCCCGACGGGCAATGAGACCTCTCTCGGCAGGCCGCTCACCCAGCAGCCCGGACCGGAACATCCCTGGAAAGACCGGCTGAAGGCGCTGCCCCCGTTAGCCGCCGTCACTCCAGTAGCCCGGCTGACCTTCAGCTGCTCGGCCGTCTTCCCCAGATTGCTGATCAGCGCAATGTCCGTGGCCGAACCGCCCGCCGCCACCGTCATCATGAAGTACGGTGCCGCGCGCCCATCGCTGGCTGGCGCCGGGGTAAGGCCGAATTCCCCGTTGCCGCCTGCCCCGACCGCTGCAGCGGGCAGTGTGGGGGCCACAGCAGCCAGCGCCGCCAGAGCGGCGGCTACGGCCAGGCCTCGTCTGAGGCGCCGGGCTGGGCCTGCGCTGCGGCCATCGCCGCGACAGCGGGCTGCCCGGCGACCCGGCCCATTCATGGGCCGGACACCACTTCAAGCGTCACAGTCGATGTATATGAGCCCACGTAGACAGAGGCTGGCACTTGAACCCACCATCCAATCGGATCCGTTGCGGCGCTGCCGCCGATGGTCATCACGCCTTCGCCGGTGCTGACCGAGGTGTCGTAGACCGTGTAGACCGTCGGCGAGCTGACTGCCGTGGCCATGACCACGGGATAGGTCGTCGTGTCCGTCGGAAGCGTGCATGACCCGACGCAGGTCGCGGTCGGCGCGGCGCCGGCCAGGGAACTGCTGACGCTGCCGGTGAAGTTAACGGCCCCGGCATTGGGTAGCGACTTCGGCCCGGTGGTGAACGTCGTCGCGGAGACCGTGATATGCCAGCCCGCTCCCGTAGCGGTGTTGTCAGTGGCCGTGAGCTGCTGATCGCCGGAAACAGCGTCCACCACGCTTCTATTGCTGCCATTCCCGGTGACGGCCCAGGTCAGCGACGTCGGGGAGGTCAGTGTCAGGAAGCCGACGGGCTCGACCGTGGCCGCGATGCTGGGTGCGGAGGTGCCGGTGGTGGCGAGGACCGTAGTAGTGGTGGTGACGCCGGTGACCGTGTAGGTGGTCCCGTCGGTCAAGCCGGTAATCGTGCAACTGGTCGCGCCGGTTGTAGCGCAGGTGAAGGCGCCAGGGCTGGTGGTGAACGTGTAGCCGGTGACGGTGCCGTTGTTCAGGTAGACCGGCGTCGTCCAGGACATGGCCGCGGTGGCGTCGCCGGGTGTCGCGGTCACGCTGGTGGGGGCCTGCGGCCCGACCAGCACGGCGGCGTTGGCCTCCGCGGTGGCATCGTTGCCGAGCTGGCCGTTGGCGTCGTTCCCCCAGCAGAAGGCGGTGCCGGTGCTGTCCAGCGCACACGAGTCCTGATCTCCCGCACCGACCTGGGTCACGGTCCGGCCGGCCAGCGCCCCCCCGGTGTACACCGCGGTGGGGACAGAGACGGTCGTGGTGTTGTTGGTGCCGAGACGGCCGTCGGCGTTGTAGCCCCAGCAGAAGGCCACGCCGGTACTGCCCAGCGCGCAGGTGTGAAACTCGGTGGCGCTGATGGTGGCGAGGGTCACGCCGACCAGCGCGCCGGCCGTGTAGACGGCCAGCGGCACGGCTTGCGAACTGGGGGTTCCGTTGTTGCCGAGCTGGCCGTTCGTGCCGTAGCCCCAGCAGTAGGCCAGGCCGGTGCTGTCCAGCGCGCAGGTGTGCTGCCCGCCGGCGGTGATCTGGACGATGATCCGGCCGGCCATCGGTGTCCCGGTGGTGTACACCGCCGCCGCCGCGGGCTGCGGCGTGCTGGTGACGGTGGTGGTGGTGCCGACCTGCCCGTCGGTGTCGGTGCCCCAGCAGTAGACCAGGCCGGTGCTGTCCAGCGCGCAGGTGTGATAGTAGCCCGCGGCGACCTGGACCAGGGTCCGGCCGGACAGCGCTGTCCCACTGGTTGTCACCGCCACCGGGGTGCTGCTGCTGGCGGTTGAGCCGCTCACGCCGAGCTGGCCGCTGCTGCCCTGGCCCCAGCAGTAGGCGGTGCCCGCGGACGACACCGCGCACGTGCTGTATTGCCCGGCGCTGATCTGGGTGAAGGTCAGCCCGCCCATGGTCACCGCGACCGGGACGTTGGAGGGGGTGGTGCTGGTGGTGCCGTTGCCGAGCTCGCCGTCGTTGCCGCGCCCCCAGCAGTAGGCGGCGCCGGTGCTGGCCAGCGCGCACACATGCCAGTACCCCATGGTGATCTGTGTCAGCGTGACCCCCACCAGCACGCCGCCGGTGTACACGGCCACCGGTGTGAGCTGCGCGGTCGACGTCGTGACGCCGTTGCCCAGCTCACCGTCGCTGTCGTCGCCCCAGCAGTAGGCCTTGCCGCTGTAGATGGCGCAGGAGCTTTCCCGGCCGCCCGCCGCGATGGCTTCCGGCGGCCAGGGCGTCACCGTGGCGGCGATGCTGCTGGCCGAGTTGCCGTCGGTGGTCTCGGTGACCACCGTGACCGTGTAGGTGGTCCCGTTGGTCAGGCCGCTGATGGTGCAGGTGAGCGCGCTGGTCGTGCTGCAGGTCGCGCCACCGGGGCTGGCGGTGGCGAGGTAGCCGGTCAGGGTCCCAGTGCCCAGGCTGGCCGGGGTAGCCCAGTACACGGCGGCGGTGGTACTGGCCGGGAACGCCGCGACGCTGGTAGGGGCACCCGGAACGATGCCCCCGACGATCACGGGGACGTTGCTCTGGGTGGTCGAGGCGTTCCCCAGATCACCGGTCGTGTTGACGCCCCAGCAGTAAAAGGCTCCCGTGGTGTCCTGCACGCACGTGAAGTTCTGCCCGGCGTCGATCTGGAACAGGGTCGCGCCCGCCAGCACCCCGGTGGCCGTCACCGCCGTCGGCGTGGTCTGCGCGGCGGTGGTCGAGCCGTTCCCCAGCTGGCCGTTGCTGCCGAGGCCCCAGCAGTAGGCGGCGCCCGTGACATCCACCGCACACGCGAAGCTCGTGCCGGCAGTGATCTGGGTCAGTGGCATCCCGGTGCTCGTCGCGCTCACCGCCACCGCCGTGTTCTGCGTGGCGGTGGTCGACCCGTTCCCCAGCTGGCCGCTGCCGCCGGCGCCCCAGCAGTAGGCGCCGCCCGCGCTGCCCAGCGCGCACGTGAAGGTGCCCCCGACGGTGATCTGGACTAGGGCCACCCCTGAGAGCACCCCGGATGTGGTTACCGTCACCGCCGCGCTGGTGGTACTGCTCGCGCTGTTCCCCAGCTGGCCGCTGGTGCCAAACCCCCAGCAGTAGGCGGCACCCGCGCTGGACAGCGCGCACGCAGTCAAACCGCCAGCGGCGATCTGGGTCAGGGTCTTCCCCGACAGCACCCCGGACGTGGTCACCGGCACCGGCACCTCTTCGAAGCTGGTGCTGCTGTTTCCGATCTGGCCGTCGTGATTGTTGCCCCAGCAGTAGGCGACCCCGGCGCTGGTCAGCGCGCACGCGAAGTCACTGCCCACGCTGATCTGGGTGAACGTCAGCCCGCCCGACACCAGCACTGCCTGGGAGCTGGCGGTCGCCGTGTTGTTCCCCAGAGCGATTACGTCGCCGCCACCGATGGTGCTGTTGTTGCCCCAGCAGTAGGCGTTGCCCGTGCTGGCCAGCGCGCACGTCCAGGTCTCTCCGGCGCTGATCTGGATCAGGGTCAACCCCGACAGCACCCCGCCCGTGTAGACCGCGACTGGCGTGGATTGGGGGGTTGTCGTCGTAGTGTTGTTCCCCAGCTCGCCGTAGGTGTCGTCGCCCCAGCAGTAGGCCTTGCCGTTGCGCAGCATACAGGAGTGGTTGTACCCGGTCGCGATCATGGTCGCCTGGGACATCACCGCCACCGGCACGTCAAAGGTAGCGGCGCTGGCCGTGGTGGCGGGGTTGCCGAGCTGGCCGCTGGCGTTGGCACCCCAGCAGAAGTCGGCGCCCGTGTTGCTCAGCGCGCAGACGAAGGTGGTGCCCACGGTGATCTGGGTCAGGGTCAGCCCCGACAGCACCCCGGTCGCCGTCACCGCCACCGCCGTGTTCTGTATAGCGGTGGTCGAGCCGTTCCCCAGCTGGCCGACGGCGCCAACGCCCCAGCAGTAGGCGGCGCCCGCGGCGGACAGCGCACACGACGAGTTGGAGCCGACGCCGATCTGGGTCAGGGTCACTCCCGACAGGACTCCGGATGTGGTCACCGCCACCGCCGTAGTGCTGGTAAGGCTCGCGCTGTTCCCCAGCTGGCCGCTGGTGCCAAGCCCCCAGCAGTAGGGAACACCCGTGCTGGCCAGCGCACACGCGAAGTTGGAGCCGGTGGTGATCCAGGTCAGGGTCACCCCGGCCAGCACCCCGGCGGTGACCGTTACCGCCACCGCCGTGCTCTGGGCGGCGGTGGTCGTGCCGTTGCCCAGCTGGCCGCTGCCACCGGCCCCCCAGCAGAAGGCCACGCCTGTGCTGGCAAGCGCGCACGTGGAGGTGCCACCGGAACTGATTCCGGTCAGGATCAGCCCCGATAGCACCCCCGATGTGGTCACCGGCACGGCCGTGCTCTGCGCGGCGGATGTCGTGCCGTTGCCCAGCTGGCCGCTGCCGCCCGCCCCCCAGCAGAAGGCGGCGCCCGTGCTGGCCAGCGCGCACGCGGAGGCACCATTGGCCGTGATCTGAGTCAGGGTCAGCCCCGATAGCGCCCCGCCGGTGTACACCGCCACCGGCAGGCTGCTGCTGAGGATCGAGTTGTTCCCCAGCTGGCCGCTGGTGCCCAGGCCCCAGCAGTAGGCGGCACCCGCGGCGGACAGCGCGCAGCTGAAGTTGGTGCCGGTGGTGATCTCGGTCAAGGTCACCCCCGACAGCACCCCGCTGGTCCAGGCGGCGACCGGCACGCTGCTGGTCATGGTGCTGTTGTTGCCGAGCTCGCCGTTGCTGTTGTCACCCCAGCAGTAGGCCTTCCCGCTGTCGATCTCGCACGAGTGGATGTTCCCGGCCGCGACCGTGGTCGTCTGAGACAGCGCCACCGTCGCCGGCACCAGGAAGTTGTTGGCCGTGTCGGGATTGCCGACCTGCCCGGAGCTGTTCACCCCCCAGCAATAGGCGGTACCCGAGGTGTCCAACGCACAGGTGGAGAAGTATCCGCTGGCACTCACCTGCGTTAGGGTCACCCCCGACAGAACCCCGGACGTGGTCACTGCCCCCGGCACGTGGTTGACGGCGACCGAGTTGTTCCCCAGGGTGCCGTTGGTGCCTTGGCCCCAGCAGTAGGCGGCACCCGCGCTGAGCAGCGCACACCCGTAGCCGTCGCCGGCGGTGACCCGGGTGAAGGTCAGCCCGTTCATGGTCACCGCCACCGGCACGTTGCTGTTGCCGTTCGAGTCATCCCCGAGCCGATAGCTGCTGCCGGTGCCCCAGCAGTAGGCGGCGCCCGCGCTGCCCAGCGCACACGCGAAGCCGTTACCGGCGGTGATCTGGGTCAGGGTCACCCCCGCCATGGGCGTGCCGGTGGTCGTCACCGCCACCGGCACGTTGCTGGAGGTGGCCAGGTTGTTCCCCAGCTGGCCGCTGGTGCCCAGGCCCCAGCAGTAGGCGGCGCCCGCGCTGCCCAGCGCACACGCGAAGGTGATGCCGACGCTGATCTGGATCACGGTCACCGCCGACAGCACCCCGGAAGTGTTCACCGCCACCGGGGTGCTGCTGCTGGCGGCCGCGCTGTTCCCCAGCTGGCCGCTGGTGCCCAGGCCCCAGCAGTAGGCGGCGCCCGCGCTGGTCACCGCACACGCGAAGCCCACTTCGGCGCTGATCTGGGTGAGGGTCAACCCACCCGATACCGCCACTGGTGCGGTCTGCGGAGTACTGGTGGTCGTGCCGTTCCCCAGCTCGCCGTCGCTGTCACCGCCCCAGCAGTAGCCGCCGCCCGTGCTGGCCAGCGCGCACGTGAAGTTATCACCCGCGCTAATCTGGGTCAGCGTCAGCCCCGCCAGCACCCCGCCGGTGTACACCGGCACCGGCACGCTGCTGCTCACGGTCGAGTTGTTCCCCAGCTCGCCGGAGGCATTGAGGCCCCAGCAGTAGGCATTACCGCTGGTGATCTCGCACGTATGGGAGTACCCGGTCGAGATCACCGGCTGGTTGAGCGCCGCGACCTGGGCGGCGGTCAGCGCGGAGGAGTAGAGCGCGACGTCGTCTATTTCGCCGTTGACGTAGTCAGTGGCGGCACCGTAATAGGCCTGGCCGATCATCGTGTTGCCCGCCGCCTGCCAGGCCGTGGTGTAGGCCGTGCTTTGCTGCAGCGCCCCGTTGATGTACAGCGCTATCGTCTGGGCCACGGAGTTGTACACGGCGACCAGGTGGTACCAGGTGTGGACGACTACGTTCGCGGGCCCGAGGGCCTGCTTGACCGCGGTCCCCGTGGCGTCCGACGCCCGCACGGTGAACGCGAAGGTATCGGGACCGCTACCCGTAAACTGCAGGTAGAAGCCGGAAATGCTGCTGCCGGTGCCGGTGGCGAGGCCATTGATGGAGACGAAGGTCTGAGCTGCCGCGCCGATGGCGTTCAGATACACCCACGCGGAGACCGTGTAGCTCGCCGCGGTGTTGACCACCGCTCCGGTGACGGTGACGGCGCCCGTGGCCGTGCCGTTGGTCGCGATCGAGTGCGTGCCCACCTCCGGCGCGGCCCAGGTGACGCCGGAACCGAGGGTCCCGGTGTAGCCATGTCCCGAGGAGTCGGCCGTGGTGGTCCCCGAGCCCTCGCTGAACGGCCACGATCCGGCCGGCGCGGGGACGGTGGCGGCCGCGGCCGCCGGTGCCGGGGCTACAAGCTGGGCGGCCACGCACACGCTGGCCACCAGGGCCAGCACCGTCCCGGCCGCCGCCCCGCGCCGCCACGCCCCATGCCCCACGACCCCGCGCAGCACGACCCCGCAACGCGCCAACCCCGGCCATGCTTCCCCCAGCCGGGGCACCGCCCGCCGCGGTCGTGTCCAACTCTCGAACAAAACCCGCCCTTCGATTCCTTTCCGGTTTATTACCCAATGAACCAGGTATGCGCCTATTTCCTCTTACTGTGTTCGACCCGGCACCCATTATGGTTCGGGAATTCATGAAAAGGCTCAGGGCAGCCCAGCCCAGGAAACGCGCATTCCGCAATGCTTCTCTCCCCGGGAGGACCATCCGGCAAACGCACCGAAGCAGATGTTTACACAGCATGAACTCCCAGTTCAACTCCAAGAAGTAAGAGTCCAGAAGAACGGTCCGTTAGGGGTCAGCGGAAGCCAATCAAGTATAGAATAATCGACATATCCCACAGGCTATCCGGCTACCGGGACGAAACGGAAAAGGGCACGGCGCTATGCGGAAACTCCGCTACCCGCCTAGTGGGCGCTTATGTTCATGGGGCCGCCGGATCCTCGGGCCGGAGCGCCCGCGAGCGCTGCCACCCGCGAGGCTCGGCCTGGGACGGTCACCGTGACGGCGAGGTCACCGGCGCGCACGCCGACGGGTCATGCGCTGGCCGGCCGCCCTGCGAATTGAGCACCACCAGCCCACACCACGGGCTCGGGTCAGCCGATGAACACGAACGCGACGATGGCCAGGACGACAGCCACGCCGATCACGGCGGCCGTGAGGGTCAGGACCTGACTCCGCTGGGCGCGCATGGTCCAGGGCTGGGCGGAATCATCGCCAGGACGTCCGTCCGCGAACGCACGAAACTGGGCGGTATTGGCTGAAGGGTCCTGGTCACGCTCACGCATGCCGCTGACTGTAGCCGCCCGGGCCGGGAGTTCGTCGGTCTTATTACGTAATCATGTCGAATCCGCCGCGGAGAGCGATCACCGGCCGGCCCCAGGTGGCAGGATGTCAGCCCGGCTCACCAGCCGGGAGAGCACGATGACGCTGCGGGTGCGCACGACGAACGACTCGGCCCCGATCCGCTCCACCACCCGCTCGAAATGCTGCACGTCGGCGGCGCGGATGTGCAGCAGGGCGTCCGCCTCCCCGGTGATCGTGCAGGCCCCCGTGACCTCGGGGTATTTGCTGACCGCCGCCCCGATGTCCGCGGGTGAGGTCCTCCCCCGGCAGAACAGTTCCACATAGGCCTCCGTGGTCCAGCCCAGCGCGGATGGGTCCACGCTGGCGGTGAACCCGGTGATGGCCCCGGAGGCGCGCAGCCGGTCCACCCGGCGCTTGACGGCCGGCGCGGACAGGCCGACCCGCGTACCGATCTCGGCGTAGGTGGTGCGGGCGTCCTCGACCAGGGCGGTCACAATCCGCTCGTCAAGATCGTCGAAGGCTGGGTATCGACCGGGCACGCCCCTGATCCTGCCAGTCCCCCGCTCCCCAGCCAGGTCCCGCCCTGTCTCTCTGCCAGTCAGCTGGGGTCGGAGTTGGCAGAGCCGGAGACTGGATGGACCGTGGCCAGGTTGTCCTGGGCCGGGTGGGTGCGCCCGGCCGGGCCCGCCGCGAACACCTGGAGCAGGTTCAGCGTGGCCCGGTCCACGAAGTCCTCGGCCGCCACGCCCACGCCGTGACCGCAGGACGGGCCGCGCATGGCGCACACCCAGCGCATCGTGCCGGAGGCGAACACGCCCGCCCCGCTCGGTGTCGTGTAGTACCCGGAATCGGAGTAGCTGGCCGCGCCGGCGCAGGTCAGCGGGGAATGAGCGAGCACCTCCATCGGCCGCGGGATCGGCGCGGCCGGATTCACCCGGTCGTATTCCGGGCCGACCATGCCCGGGAACGACGTGCCCTTCCGCACGCCGGTGCCCGCGAAGATCCAGTTCCCGGGGTCGTACACCACGTACGGCGCGCTGACCGGGTTGCACTCGTAGTACACCCCGGTGATAACGCTTTCCGGCCTCGGGTCGGGCGGATCTCGCCAGTCTTGCGTCGTCTCGCTGTTGTCCTTGCCGTAGAGGGGGTCCTCGGCGGCGTCCTTGTAGCAGATCTCGATGCGGTCGGCGCCCAGGGCTGAGGACGCGTACCTGATGTGCCGGTACATGGCATTCGCGCCCAGGAACGCGATGTTGGCGCCGGCGTTGCGGGCGTCGAGGAGTGCCGTGCGCATGGGCGCCGAATAGTACTCGTCATGTCCCAGGGAGATGACGGCGCGCGAGCCGTTGAGGATTGACGGGTTTTGGTCTATGTCGACGTCGGTTTCGTAGGCGAGCGGCACTCCGCTGCTCTCGGCGAGGGCGATCGGCGCCTGCTCGAATGACTGGAACCACTGGGCCCCGTTGTCGGCGTAGGGGCGGTCGAAGCTCACCTCGCGGGACCGGTCGGCGAATCCCGAGGGCCCGCTGTACAGGTCGTAGCCACCCCACAGGTTGTACGCCTGCCAGGTGGTCACGCCCTGGAGGATCACCACCGCGCCGGCCGTCGACGCCGAGCGGACGGTGATCGGCACGTACCGCTGGCCGGTGGAAGCGACGAGCTTCAGCAAGTAGGCGCCCGGCGGCCACGCCGTGGGCTGGATGGTGAGCGACGGGCGCCAGGGCGCGGTCACCATGTTGACCCCGGCGGCGAATCCTGCCGCCGGCTGGCTCTGGCCAGGCACGCTGCCCGATGACCAGACCAGCCGTCCGCCGCTGCCCTGGTACGAGCCCATCCGGTAGGCCTGGACGCCGAAGCTGGCGGCCGTGGTGGAGACGTACAGCTTGAACGGCTGGCCGGGGAGAACGCTCACATGATCGGCGTAGCCCTCGATGGCGTCGGGCGCGCCCTGATCGGTGATCTGCCAGGCACGGGTTCCTGGCTTCTTATTCTCGGCCACCGGGAACGGCTGCGCGCGGGCGGCTGGCTTGCCTGCCTTGCTGGCGCTGCCGCTCGCGTGCTGGCCCGTCCCCGGCCCGTGGGAGTTGACCGCCGACGCGCAGGACGCGGTGCATAGGGCCGCGGTGACCAAGCCCGCGATCACACCTACTACCGAACGAGCCGGAAGCCGCCCGGTACCCCAGCTCTTGGCCCACACACTTCCGCGATCCACAGGAACTTTCATGATCATGATCGGTTGCTAACGGGACGTGGCATCAGCCCGCAATTCAACCACTTTGACCGCTTCCGCCGGAGGTTTCCGGCCAGAAGCCACCATTTTCTCATTCACCCGTTGATGCGGCCGGCCCAGGGCGCTGCGGCGCACCCCGGCGAGGGCCGGAACGGTTCCCCTGGCCGCCGGGCGCGGCGCCGCTGCGGCGCCGTGGCGCATGGCGTGACCCGGGCCATTCCCCGTTCGCGCCGGGTCGCGTACCTTGACGGCGTGGGAACAGCGCGGCCGGACCTGCGAGCCGGGACGCCGGACCTGTGAGCCGGGACGCCGGGCCTGAGCGGCGCGACGAGAACCTGCGTGCCGCCCTCACGGCCATCCGGGAGACGAGCAAGGCGGCGCTCGGTGAGATGCGCACCACCTTGGGCCAGCTTCGCCGGGACAGTCCCGGGGAAACGGCGGGCACGCCACCCGCTGGCCTTGACCGGCTGCCCGCGCTGTGCGATGCCGTCACCGCCGCGGGCGCCCCGGTCACCGTCAGCGTCGAGGGCACGGAGCGGCCGTTGCCCCCGGCCGTGGACCATATGATCAGGCACTGGTCCGGGCCGGGTTCCGGATGCTGCTGGAGTCAGCCGACGACATCACGATCGTCGGAGAGGCGGCCAACGGAGGGCGCGCGGTGGCCCTCGCCCGCGAACTGCGCCCCGATGTCGTGCTGATGGATCTCAGCATGCCGGAGGTGGATGGCCTCACCGCCACCAGGCGGATTACCGCCGATCCGGAACTGGCGTCGGTCAAGGTGGTGGTTCTCACCACCTTCGATGACGACGAGCACGTGTTCGGCGCGTTGCGCGCTGGCGCGTACGGCTTCCTGGTCAAGGACGTCGAACCCGAGGAACTGCTGCAAGGCGTGCGGGTGGTGGCGCGCGGCGACGCCCTTCTCGCGCCCAGCGTCACCCGCTCCCTCATCGCCGCGTTCACCGCACGCGGCGCCCGGGCAGGCGCGCAGCCTTCCGGCTACCCGGCCAGCGACATGAGCCAGCCTCGGTCCGCCGCACGCGGCGCGCAGCATCCCGGCATCGCCGCACTGACCGAGCGCGAGCGTGAGGTCGTGACGCTCGTGGCGGCTGGCCTGTCCAACGACGAGATCGCGGTCAAGCTGGTGGTGAGCCCGCTGACCGCGAAGACGCACGTCAGCAGGTCGATGATCAAGCTGGGGGCCCGGGACCGCGCCCAGCTCGTCGTGCTGGCCTACGAGAATGGCCTCGTGGAGCCCGGCGGCCGCTAGCCTCCCGGGTGACGTCCGCCTACCTTATGGTCGCCGACCTTCTGCTTACGGCATTCTGACGGAAGGTGTGAAGAAGTCACAAAAAGCACAGTGCTCACTATCGTGGCCACATCAGGCGCAACGCACCGATGGAGCTAAGGAACGCATATGCGCTTCTGCACGAACTGCGGATTCGCGCTGATCGGGGCGTCCAGATACTGCCACGGATGCGGGATTCTCGTTGGCGAGTCGTCGGACAGTGGGTCGTCCGTGACGACCGCTCCCAGGGACGACCAGCCCATTCAACCTACTGGGCAGGGCCCGCCGGCCTCCTGGGGCCGCCAGGACGTGGCTGATCCCTGGGCTGCGGAGGAACCCGGCCCCCCGGCCACGGGCCAGCCTGATCCATGGACCGGGACACCAGCCGACGCCCGGACACCGGCCGATCCCAGGCCCGACGACCAGCTTTCTCCCTGGAACGGGAACCAGCCTGAGTCCCGGAACGGGAACCGGTCCGCTCCCTGGAACGGGGAACGAACCGATCTCTGGAACGGGGAACGAACCGATCTCTGGAACGGGGCGCGGGCTGATCCCGGACCCGAGGACCAGCCCCTCGCCTGGGACGGGAACCGATCTGAGCCATGGGCTGCGGACCGGCCTGAGCCGTGGCCCGGGGGGCAGCCTGATCTCCATCCGGGGGCGCAACCGGCTCCCTGGGACGCGGCGCCAGCCGAGCCCCAGGCCGGGGCGCAACCGGTTCCCTGGGACGGGGCGCAAGCCGAGCCCATGCCCGAGGACCGGCCCGCTTCCTGGGACGGGCAGCAAACTGATTCCAAGCTCTGGAACGGGCTTACTCCCTGGACCAGCGAGCATGCTGATTCGAAATCCGGGGATCGGCCTGATCCGTGGGACGAAAACGGGCCCGCCCCGTGGAACGGGACGCAGGCTGATCCACCGGCCGATGACCGGCCCGCGCCCTGGGCCAGCGAGCACGCTGATCCGCGGGCCAACGACCGGCCCGCGCCCTGGGCCAGCGAGCACGCTGATCCACCGGCCGATGACCGGCCCGCGCCCTGGGCCAGCGAGCACGCTGATCCGCGGGCCAACGACCGTTCCGCGCCCTGGGCCAGCGAGCACGCTGATCCCAGATCCGAGGACCGTCCAGTTCCCTGGGCCGGGAACCGGCCCGCGCCCTGGGCCAGCGAGCACGCTGATCCGCGGGCCAATGACCGTTCCGCGCCCTGGGCCAGCGAGCAGGGTGATCCAGTTCCCTGGGCCGGGAACCGGCCCGCCCCCTGGAGCGGGACGCAGGCTGACTCCTGGAACGGGGCGCAAGCCGACTCCTTGAACGGGGTGCAGGCCGACTCCTGGAACGGAGTGCAGGCCGACTCCTGGAACGGGGCGCAGGCCGACTCCTGGAACGGGGCGCAGGCCGACTCCTGGAACGGGGCGCAAGCCGATCCTCGGGTCGATGACAGGCCTGCCCCCTGGCCCGGCGGCCCGCCCGATCCCTATGCCGGGGTGCACGCTGATCCCGGATCCGGGCCGCCGCAACCGCCTCCCTGGGGCGGACCGCCGGCGGCGGGCGCCGCTGCCGCGCAGGACCTGTTCAATGAACTCTTCCGGGATCCCCGGCAAGCCGCCATGCCTCCGGGAGGCCGCCCGGCACCAGGGTTTCCTGGCGTCGGCTGGTCGCGCTCGGCCAGGGCGCCGCGCCGTCCTGCGCGCTGGCCAAGTCCCGCCATGACGGTCTCCGCCCTGGGCGCGACGCTGGCGCTGGTGGCGACGGGCACCGTGCTGACGGCCTATCGGGCCGCCGCCCACCAAGCTGCGATGACCCGCTCCCAGGGGCCCTCCTCCAGCCCATCCCACGTCACGCAGCCTTCCCCGGTCGGCAGCGACGCGGTGGCCATCGCGCCGACCGCGGCCGGGCAACCGCAAGCACAGCAGGTCGCGGCGTTCCTGAAGACCTACTTCGCGTCGATCAACAGCCGCAATTACCTGGTCTACTCGCATCTGTTCATACCGCAGATGCGAGAGAGCGCTCAGCACTTCGCCGCCGGGTACCGGTCCACCAGCGACTCGAACGCCACGCTGGACGGCGTCTCCTCCATCGGTGGCCAGATCCTGGCGGTGACGGTGACATTCACCAGCCGTCAGAACCCCGCTGACAGCCCCGATCACGCTGCCTGCGACAGATGGAACGTCGTCCTGGCGATGACGCCTGCCGCCCCCGGCGACAGCGCCGGGACCGGGTACGTCATCACGCGCTCCCCCGCCCCGCAGGCCGCCACCGCGCAAGCCTGCGCCTGAACCCAGCGCTCGACGAGGAGATCGCGGGCAAATCGATCGCCGGGCAAGCCGGTGATCAGCCCGACCCGGGGGGCATATCGAGTGGCAGTTGGTGTTCGGCCCTGAGGAGTGGCAGGCGCTCACCGCCGGGTGCGGGACGGCGAGTTCGACTTGGCCTGAGGGCCGGCTGCCAGGCCGCTAGGGCATCGGCATGTCGCGGTGCCCTTTTTCGTTGGGGCGCTTGGGTTTCGTTTGGGGCGCTCTGGCTGGTGAGCCTGGCCGTGACCGCCTGGCCCGGCCGGTCGTACCGCCCCAGAGGGGTTGCCCCGGCGCGCTGGTTACGGCAACCTAACGGGAGGAAACTAACAGTCACAAAAGGCACAATCCGGCCGCAAACGGCCACATCGGTCGCAGTGCGTTGATGGAAGCGGGTAACGCGCATGCGGTTCTGTACGTATTGCGGATTCGCGCTGACCGGCGCACTGAGCTACTGCGGAGGATGCGGGGCTCCGATAGACGAGGCGCTGGGCAGCGTGCCACCGCAGGCCACGACGTCCGCCCTGGGCGCCCCGCCCGCCTCTCCCCCTGGGCAGGGGCCGCCCAATCTCTGGGGCCGCCAGACCACACCTGGCCTCTGGCCTCAGCCGGAGCTGCTCAGTTCCCCGCCCAGCCATCCCGTGCCTGGTCCGTCGGCTCATCAGGACCCGCCCGGCCCGCGAACCAGGGAGCGGCCGGCTGGCCCCCCGGCCGCGCCGGACCCGTTCGGTGGCACATTCGCGGCCGACCGCCCGCGGACGGCCGCGATGGCTGAGTTTCTCCCAGCGGTGGGACTGCTGGGCGACGAAGCCCGGACGGCGCGAAAGACTCCGCGCCGTCCGCCACGCACCACCGGCCACGGCGTGATGATCTTTGCTGCCCTGGCCACGATCGCGTCACTCGCCACCGCCGGGCTCGGGGCCTGGTGGATCTCCAGCCATCAGGCCGGGCTGCGCTCCACCTCGGCAGGCACCCGGTCCCGGTCCCCGAGCGCGTCCTCCCCGAGCGTGCGGGGACCCACGGGCGGGCCGGCTCCCACGGCCGCGAGCGATGCGGTAGGCATCGGGCCCGCGCTGGCTGGAGACCCGGTCGCGCCCCCGGTCGCGGCGCTGCTGAAGGCCTATTTCGGCGCCATCAACAACCACGACTACGGCACGTACTCGCTCCTGTTCATCCCCGAGATACGCGAGAGCCGGGAGCACTTCAACGCGGGATACCGGTCCACCATCGATTCCGGAGCCACGCTGGTCGGCCTGACCGCGGCTGGCGCGCAGGAACTGGCGGCGACCGTGACGTTCACCAGCCGGCAGGACCCAGCCGACAGCCCCGACCACGCGTCCTGCGACCAATGGAACGTCGTCCTGACCCTCACGGGCACGGGCACGGGCACGGGCACCGGCACCGGCACCGGCACCGGCACCGGCACCGGCACCGGATATCTCATCGCCCGGTCTCCGGCCGGCTACCACCCCACCGTGCACTCCTGCCCCTGAAAGCGCGCGCCTACTACGGGGGGAGTACTCCCGTCGAGTACCCGGGATGGCCAACTGCCTCCCGGCGTAGGACGCGCTGCGAGCCGCCGATCGCGAGTATCGGGAGGGAACCCACTCCTCCGGCTCGTAGGAGCACGCGATGCCTCGTCCATCCCCCGCACGCCCCCAGGGCACGAACCCGGCGCTGCTCGGCCGGATCGGCCGCACCTGCTACCGGCACCGGTGGCTCACGCTGCTCACCTGGATCGTCGGGGTGGCCTGCCTGATCACCCTGTGGACCCGGTTCGGCGCCCCGGCACAGGATTCCTTCTCAGGCAGCGACCCCGGGCAGGCCCTACTCAACGAGCACTTCCAGCGCCAGTCCGGCGACACGCTGACGCTGGCCATCCGCTCATCCGCGTCCGTCACCAGCCCGGCGGTCCGGGCCAGGGTGACCAGCGCGCTGGCCCCGTTCGACCGGGCCCCGCACGTCTCATCGGTCGGCAATCCCTACCTGGCGCCCGGCCAGATCTCCCGGGACGGGCACATCGCGTTCGCCACCATCCAGTTCAGCGTCCCGTCAACGAAGATCAGCAACAGTGAGGCCCTCTCCCTCATGCAGGACGCCCGGGCCGCCTCCGGTCACGGCGTGACGTTCCGGCTCGGCGGTGACGTGGTGGACCTGGCCGAGACGCCGTACGGCGGCCCGACGGACGGGATCGGCATCGGCGCGGCCGCGATCGTGCTGCTGATCGCGTTCGGGTCTTTGCTGGCCATGGGGCTGCCCGTGGTCACCGCCGTGCTCGGGATCGGCGCGGGGCTGTCACTCATCGCGTTGCTCGGTCATATCGTGCCCGCGCCATCCTTCTCCCCGATCATCGCGTCCATGATCGGCCTCGGGGTGGGCGTTGACTACGCGCTGTTCATCGTCACCCGGTTCCGCGAGGCACTGCGGGGGGAATCGGGGGGTCGGCCCCCCGGGCAAGCAGAGCGGGCCTCCGCAGGGCCCGAAGATGCGGCGGTGACGGCGATGCGCACGGCTGGCCGGACCGTGCTCATCGCGGGAACCACCGTGGTGATCGGCATGCTTGGCCTGCTTGTGCTGCGCCAGTCGCTGCTCAACGGGGTCGCGGTCGCCGCTGCCGCCACGGTCGCGATGACGATGCTCGGCTCGCTCACGCTGCTGCCCGCGCTGCTCGGCTTCACCGGCACCCGGCTGGCCAAGCCTTCCCGGCTCCGGATACCGCGCTGGCTGGGCGGCCGGCCGGCCGGTGCGCGGGCTGCCCGCCCGGCGGCCGAACGCTGGGCCGCGATGATCCAGCGTCGGCCGGCGATCGCCGCGGCCGTGTCCACCGGCGTGATCCTGGCTCTTGCCGCACCTGCGCTCGGCATGAAGCTGAACATGCCCGACGAATCCAGCCAGGCACGAGGCACCATGGGCTACCAGAGCTACGCGATCATGGCGGAAGGCTTCGGGCCTGGTTTCGACGCACCGCTGATCGTCGCCGCCAAACTGCCGTCACCCGGCGCGAGCACCACCCGGCTTGTCGCGGCGATCGCGTCCACCCCAGGAGTGGCCCACGTCACCCCCGTGGCGGTGAGCAAGGACGGCGAGGCAGCCATGCTGATCGCCTACCCGACCACCAGCGAG
>OBLW0100001011.1_pt1 | contig 24245 bp, 16 predicted proteins | sample 1520161 | NCBI WGS metagenome assembly OBLW01 (sample SAMEA3539309, study PRJEB22396) | soil metagenome | biome: tundra; feature: field; material: soil | place: USA | collected 2010-05 | depth 0.15 m | reverse complement strand
ACGATGTCCACCAGGCCGGAACAGCCATAGAGGGCCGGGAGGATGCGCTCCGGGGAGTAGCGGCGGCGCAAGTCGGCGACGCGCTCGGTGCCGGCGCGGTAGGCGGGGAGATACATCCGGCCAAGCAGCGGGTGGCGGCCCCAGGCGCCGGAGAGCTTATCGGCGCGTTCGGCCGACACCAGAAAATCCTGGCGCAAAGTGGCCGCCACGTCCGCTTGAGGGACGCCCTGGCCCCAAGTGAGGTATGACGATTGGTTCTTGGCGTCGTCCTGCAAGAGCGCCAGCAGGACGCCGATTTGCAAGTCGGGGTCGGGCAACTCGCTCACTTCCAGCGCGCCGTGAGCCATCAGGATGGCATTGTTGGCGATGCCTTCAAACAGGGCGGCCGCACGCGTGTTCATGGTCAGGACCGTGGCTTCGAATCCCACCTTGTCGCGCACATAGAGGTTCTGCAAATAGGCGAAGGTGGTGACGTGGCCGGGGACCACCTCATGACTGACCAACTGGAGAAGCTCGGGAAACGAGATCTGGAGCGAAGCGTTGATCTCATAGCTGGCCTCGTATTCCGGTCCGCCGTCCGGGCGGCTGGCGCGGCCCAGGTAGTTCATGGAACCGGAAAACCAGGCATCCTTGATGGGCAGGAACTCGATGTTCGCGCGCGGCACGGAATGCAACTCGATGGGGAGGTATGGAACCAGGTTGACGGCGGTCAACTGGTCGAAGTAGGCGATGACAGCCGCTCCCAGACTGCGGATGGAGGCCAAGGGGACCAGGTGGGCCTTGCGCCAGGCATCCACGGCCGCCAGCAGCTCGTCGCGGCCCAGCGAAGGATAGCCGGCATCGGCCAACAATTCGGCGACGCGCTCGCGCTTGGCGGCGGGGTCGGAGGGTTCCGGCGGGCGGCCGGTGGAAGCGAGGACGCATCGCTCGTATGGCACGGGTTCGCCTTGGCCGATAATCTCCATGGCGAGGTCCCACATGATTTGGAAGGAATCGGAGAGAGAGGAGAGGTATGCGTTGCGGCCCTGAAGCCCGCGGATGGCCCCTGGAATGTCCACCGCGGCCAGGTAGGCGCGGATGGCGGCGGCGTCGGGCGTCTTGGCGGATACTCCGCCGGATTCGCGCACGCGGGCGGCCGCGGGGTGCGTGTAAGCCAGCGGGAGCGGCTCGCCGGAGAACCAGGAATCGGCGATGAAGCGGCCGGTTCCGGAGGCGCACATCACGTCTCCGCCCCACAGGGTGTCGATGCCCAGAATGGCGTTGCCCACGGTTTCGTTAAAGCTCGCGCTCATCGTTCTGCCTCCTCACCGCGAACGGACCGAAACCAAAAGTATACGCAAAGCGCCACGAAGAACGCGGCGGAGACCATTTGGGAAGCCGCCTCGCTACCGTAGAACGGCGTCCTGATCCAATCTTCGGTGAAGTTGGATTTGAGCCGGCAGGCAGCCCCCAACACGCCGCCGAGCGCGCCGCCGGCCATCAGCCCGGAGGCAATGATCACGCCGCGCTCCCTCACCGTGGCCCCGCGCCGGCCGCCCAACTTTTCGGATCGCTTGCCCACGAAGTGCGCGAGGCAGCCGCCTACCAGCGCCGGAGTGTTCAGCTCCAATGGCAGGTACATGCCGAGGGCGAACACGAGTGCGGGGACGCCGAGCATTTCCATGACGATGGCGATGGCTCCGCCCGCTCCGAACAGGATGTAAGCCACCGGCTGACGGCTCATGAATCCCTCCACGAGCGCCTTCATGATGGAGGCCTGCGGCGAGGGCAGCACCACGCGCAGGTCGCCCGGCGCGGCATCGCCGAACTGAAACGCCCGCGCCAGCAGAACGATGGTAAGCCCGACAGCCACCGAGGACGCCGCCACGCCCAGGAACTTTACCTTCTCCTGGGCCGCCGGAGTGGAGCCCAGCCAGTAGCCCGTCTTGAGATCCGTGATGGCCTGCCCGGAAATGGAAAGCGCGGTGCAAACCATGCCGGCGATGGCCATCACGAAGAACATACCGGTGGCGCCGGAGACCCCGAACCGCAGCAGCACCACGCAGGAAATGATGATAGTGAGCATGGTCATGCCGGAGACCGGATTGCGCGCGGTGGTGGCGATGGCGTTGGCGGCCACCGAGGTAAAGAAGAAGGAGAAGAGCAGGACCAGCGCGAGACCGGCCAGGACGGCCGCCAGCGATGCCCCGAGATTGCCCAGAAATGCCGCCACGCCAAGGGCGGCGACAATCACGCCGATCAGGATGGACATCACGGAAATATCGCGATCCGTTCGCTCCGGCCCGGCCAGCGCCGCGCCTTCGCCGCGCCGGAATGTGCGCATGGCGACGCCGAAAGACCCCGCCACGATCCGCATGGACTTCAGGATTCCGAAAATTCCGGCCGTGGCGATGGCCCCCACGCCCACGAACCGCACGTAGCCGCGGAAGATTTGCGCCGCCGTCATGCCCGCAATGGGCGCCGTGGCGGGGTAGACCGGGACGTCGATGTGGCGGCCGATCATCCAGACCAGGGGCACCAGCACCAGATTGGAGAGCACGCCGCCGGCGCACAGGATCATGGAGCTGCGCAGCCCCATGACATAGCCGAGTCCCAGGATGAAGCCGATGGCGTCGAAGCTCATCACCACGCGAGCGCGCTCGGCCAGCGTGTGCATGACGCCGGTGAACTGGAAATCCAGGTACTCCTTCCAGACGTGAAAGGTGGTGACCAGGAAATCGTAAACGCCGGCGATGGCGGTGGCCTCGAGCAGCAGCTTGGCCTGCGCTCCGCCCTTTTCGCCCGTGACCAGCACTTCGGTGATGGCGGTGGCTTCGGGATACGGCAGCAGGCCGTGCATGTCGCGCACGAAATAGCGGCGCAGAGGGATGAGGAACAGCACGCCCAGGCATCCGCCCGCGAGGCAGATGAAAATGGTCTGCGCCGGGCGCGGATCGAGCTTCAGAAGATAAAGCGCGGGCAGCGTGAAGACGGCCCCCGCCACCACCCCGCCCGCGACGCCGCCGATCCCAGTGATAATGACGTTTTCGAGCAGGCTGGAGCGGCGCGGATAAAGACGCGCCAGTCCGATAGCCAGAATGGAGATGGGGATGGCCGCCTCCATGACCTGCCCCACCTTCAGGCCCGAGTACGCCGAGGCTACGGTGAAGACGACGCACAGGAACAGGCCCCAGCAAATGGAGCGCGCGGTGAGCTCGGGAGCGGCGGCCGGCGCGGGCACGACCGGCTGGTAGACCGTTCCCGGCGGAAGCGGCGTGTAGGCATTCTCGGGGAGCCTCTTGGCTGCGGCATCGCCCTCGGTCATCGGCGCGGGACCTCCTGGTGCAAACGAGAATCCGTATCGTACTACAAGTGGCAGGCGAAAGCGCCTGCCCCACCGTCACGGGCGCTGGGGGTTGCGGGATTTGGAGATGGCGGGGGTCTCCTGGGTGTCGGGCTGAATGGCGTAGGTCATCAGGCCGGTCTTGAGGATCTCGAAGGCGGTTTGCGGATCGTCGGCGTATTGGAACAGGTTCAGGTCCTCGGGGGAAATCATGCCATACTTGATCAAGGCGTCGAAATTGAGGATTTCCTTCCAGTACTCGGAGCCGTAGAGGACGATGCCCATCTTTTTCGCCAGCTTCTGAGTCTGCGTGAGGGTCAACAGCTCCATCAACTCGTCGAGAGTGCCGAAGCCTCCGGGAAACACCACCAGCGCCTTGGCGAGATAAGCGAACCAGAACTTCCGCATGAAGAAGTAATGGAACTCAAAGCTCAACTCCGGGGTGATGTAGGGGTTGGGGAACTGCTCGAAGGGCAAGCCGATGTTCAGGCCGATGGTTTGGCCATGGGCGTCGGCGGCGCCGCGATTGGCGGCTTCCATGATGCCGGGGCCGCCGCCGGTGCAGACCACGAACCGGTGAGTGCTGTTGGTGAACTGCTCGGACCACTCGGTGACCAGCCGGGCCAGCGTGCGGGCGTCGTCGTAGTACTGCTTCAGGGGTCCGTCTTCACGCAGGCGCGCCGATCCGAAGAACACCACCGTGTCCCGGACCTTTTCGCGGCGGAAGTGCGCCAGGGGTTCCAGGAATTCGGCCAGGATGCGCAGAGCGCGTGCGTCCGGGCTGTTCAGGAACTGCTGATTCAGATAAGCAACGGGACGGCGGTTACCTTGAGGCGGCGTCGGATTCGGCATGTTTTTCCAGTTCTTCCACTTTTTTTTTCAGTTCGCGAACAGTCTTCAAGAGATCGGGCAGTTTGGGGAAAGCCGTCACGGCGCGCAGCCACTCGCCGGCGGCGAAAGCGGGCGAACCGGAAATGCGGCCGGATGGAGGCACGTCGCCGCCGATGCCGCTTTGCGCGTACACGATGGCGCCTTCGTGGACCGTCAAGTGCCCAGAGGAGCCAACCTGTCCGGCCAGTAGCACGTTACGTTCCAGGACCGTGCTGCCCGCGAGGCCCGTCTGCGCGCAGATGATGTTGTCCTCCCCTACGGTGCATGCGTGACCTACTTGAACGAGGCTATCGATCTTGGCCCCGCGTTTGACGCGTGTTTCTCCCACGGTGGCGCGGTCCACGGAGGTGAGAGACTGCACCTCCACGTCGTTTTCGATCACGGTGACGCCGGACTGCACGATTTTGAAGTGCGTGCCGTCGGTGCGTTTGGCGAAACCGAAGCCGTCGCCGCCAACGACGACGCCGTTTTGCAGGATCACGCGGTCGCCGATGCGGCAGAATTCGCGCACGGCGGCATGCGAGTGGGCCAGGAAATCGTCGCCGATCACGGCGCCTTCATAGATGACGACGTGCGGGTGCAGCACCGCATTGCGGCCGATGCGCACGCGTTCTCCGACCACCGCGAACGCGCCGATGGAGGCGTTTTCACCCACCACGGCGGTGGGCGCCACCGAGGCCAGCGAATGGATGCCCGGCGCGGGGCGCGGCGGCTGGTAGAAGAGCGCCAGGGCTCGCGCGAAGCCCAGGTACGGGTCCTCGGTCACCAGGAAAGCGATTTCCATTCCTGAAATGGGCGCCTGGACCAGAATAGCGCTGGCCCGGGTGTCCTTGACTTTCCGGGCGTACTTGGGATTGGCCAGAAAAGTGAGCTGTCCCGGTCCGGCGTGCTCCATTCCGGACACGCCGGCGATGTCGATCTCCCCGTCGCCCTCCAAGCGGCACCCGAGGGCACTGGCGATTTCACAAAGTTTCATGAGGCTACGCCCAGACTCCAGGGTACCGCGCCGACTAGCGCCCGCTCGCGGTGGGAAGCGGAGCTAATTTCACGCGGCGGCGAAAGCTCACCTGCTTCACGGGGCCGATGCCGAAAATGGTAATCGCGGACCCGGACAACGCCACCAGCCCGGCCACCAGGAAGGCGAAATAGAACTGGCCGGTCCGCTCGACGACCCAGCCGGTGACCCAGGGCGCGGCGACCCCGGCGAGGTTTCCCACGCCGTTCTCCATGGCGCACCATTTTCCGGCGGCGCGCGGGCCTGCCAGCGTCTGGGCGATGGCCCACAGGTTGGAGCTCCACATCCCAATGCAGACGCAGGCCAACATGAGGAGAGTCATGGCCGCCCGGTCGCTCGTCAACACCGGGACGGGCAGAATGACGATGGCCAGCGCGAGGCCCCCGCCGGTAAAGGTCTTGCGCACGAACGTGGTTGTGCCGCCGGCCGCAATCCAGCGGTCGGAGAGCCATCCGCAGAAGAGGCTGGAGGCCGCCGCCGTGAAAAATGCCAGGGCGCCCAGAACCGCCATCTTGGGCGCCGGGAAATGGCGTTCCTTCTGCATGTACGCTGGAAGCCAGGTCACCAAAAAATACCAGAAGTAGTTGCCGCAAAACAGGCCGAGGAAGGCGAACCATGCGGAGCGCTGGCGCAGAATATCGAGGACCGACGGAGCATCGCCGTCTTCCTTCGGAACGTCTGCGTGGCGGCCATCCGGCATGAAGAATAGCCACACAACCAGCCACAACATGCTGCCGAGGCCCAGAGCCAGGAAGAACACGCGCCATCCGAAGCCAGCCATGAGAAGGCCACCCAGAAGGGTTCCGATGGCGGGGCCGCTCCTGGTACCCGCATCGATCGCGGCATTCGCCAAGCCGCGTCGGCGCTCCGGAAAAGTCACCAGAATGCGCGCATAGGCTGGGTAGGCGACGGATTCGCCGATGCCCAGGATCAGCCTTAGGGCAAACAGCGGCGCGAACCCCCGGCTGATTCCCGTGCCCGCTGTTGCCGCGGACCAGAGGAAGAACCCGGCGGCATAGACCCAGCCCACGTGAAAGCGGTCCACCAGCCACCCGGCCAACGCAAAAAGCTGGCAAGCGGCATAGGTCCAGAAGAACGCGGAGAGAAGCAGCCCGAGCTGATAGTTCGAAAGCCCGAGTTCCTTCTGAATGGAAGCGGCGCCAACCGAGAGGGTGGTGCGATCGATATAGTTGATGAAAGCCGAAGCCACCAACAACGCCAGAATCCAGCGCTCTCGCTTGGACAGCATGGGAGCATTGTAACCGGAGGCTGGGCGGCGCGGTGTGGCGCTACGTCGATTTGCGCCGCGGCGTGCCGAGAACCTCGCGCAGTTTCCTGGCCAGGGACTCGCGGCTGAAGGGCTTGGCCAGGAAAGCCACCCCTTCCTCCAGCACGCCGTGTTGCGAAATAGCGTTCTCGGTGTAACCCGAGATGAAGACCACTTTGATTTTCGGCTGGGTGTTCCGCAGCTCGGCGGCAAGCTGCGCGCCGCTCATGTTCGGCATCACCACGTCCGTCACCGCCAGGGCAATTTGGCCGGAGTGGGACTTGGCGATCTCCAGCGCCTCGGCGCCGCTGGCCGCCGCCAGCACCCGGTAGCCCAACCGTTCCAGGATTTTGGTGGTGAGTTCCCGCACGCCCTGTTCGTCTTCCACCACCAGGATAGTTTCGGCGCCCTGGGGCGCTGCCACGCTTCCGTCGCGCAAGTCCGTTGCCGCCTCTGTCACCCTGGGGAAGTAAAGCTTGAAGGCGGTGCCTTTGCCGAGTTCGCTGTAAACCCAGATATCGCCGCCGGCCTGCTTCACAATGCCGTAAACCGTCGCCAAGCCGAGGCCGGTGCCTTTGCCCCTCTCCTTGGTGGTGAAGAACGGCTCGAATATCTGCCGCCTGGTTTCGACGTCCATGCCGTGCCCGTTATCGCTCACCGCAATCATGACGTACTCGCCGGGTTTCACCCCCATGTGCGTTTTCGCATAGGTGTCGTCGAGCATCACGCCGGCCGTCTCAATGGTGATCCTGCCGCCCTTGGGCATGGCGTCGCGCGCGTTGGTCGCCAGGTTAAAAATGGCCTGTTCCAGGTGCCCGGGATCGGCTTTGATGTTTCCGGCAGTGGGGCTCAGATGCAACGACAACTCGACGTCCTCGCCGATCAGGCGGCGAAGCATCTTCTCCGTGTGCAACAGCGCCATGTTTACATCGAAGACGCGCGGCTGCACAATTTGGCGGCGGCTGAAGGCCAGCAGTTGATTGGTAAGGGCCGCGGCGCGGTCGGCCGCTTTGAGAATCTCTTCGGCGTAGCCGCGCAGCGGGTCGAGCGCCGATAGCTGATCCAGAATCATCTGGTTGTAGCCCGAAATGACGGTGAGCATGTTATTGAAATCGTGCGCCACGCCGCCCGCCAGCCGGCCCACCGCTTCCATCTTCTGCGCGTGCATCAACTGCTCTTCCAGGCGTTTCCGCTGGCTGATGTCGCTGACGAACGCGATGCCGAACAGGCCATCTTCGCCGCGGAGGTAGCTGAGACTCACTTCAACCGGGAATTCCGATCCGTCCTTGCGCCGCCCGGCCAGCTCCAGGCCCGTTCCCATGGGACGAACGTGGGGGTTGGCGAAATAGGCCGCGCGATCCGTCGTATGCTTGCCTCGGACCGATTCGGGCAGAAGCATCTCGATGGGCGAACCGAGCATCTCCGCGCGGGTATAGCCGAACATCTCCTCGGTGCGGGCGTTTGCCAGCACGATCCGGCCGGTCTGATCGACGCTGACGATGGATTGGGAAGCCGATTCAAGGAGCGCGGAAACCATGTGTTCGCTCTTTTCCAAGAGTCCCGCAATGTCCTTACGGACCGCTGCGCCCGCCGCCGCGCCGGTGTGGCCGGCTTTCGGTTTAGCCATAACAGCATCCCCTTCCTGGTGTTTCAATTGTGACAGGTTTTGGACGGGAATGGAAAGGCGCTTCAATCGGCGACCGCCGGCCGGCCGCTCACTTCTTAGCCAACTTGAGATCGACAACCGCTTCTTTTCGCGAATCGAAAGAACTCAGCGTCCTGGTGGGGCTGTTCAAGCCGTCCGCCGCGGCCTTGAGCTCGTAATCGATGTCGGGGCTCAGCTCGTGGAAATAGTACGTGCCGTCGTCTTTTGTGATGAACGAGTTGACTTGCAGGGTCTTGGTGTTCTTCAAATACACCACCGCCTGCTTCACTGCCACTCCGTCGGCCGAGAACACCGCCCCCTTCACGCTGCGAGTGTGGTCCGATCCCTTCTTCTTCTTCTCCTGTGCCCGAACGGCGGGCGCACACAGGAACAATACCGCCAAAAAACCTGCCAAAAACCTGCCCACTCGATTCTCCCTCCCCACCGGCGCGACGCCAACGCGCCGCGTTGCGAGCGTGGACGCCCGGCTACTTCCAGTCTTCGTCCTCTTCTTCCTCTTCTTCTTCGTCGTCCTCGAGGAAGTCGTCGTCTTCGTCTTCCTCTTCCAACTCTTCCGTCGATTCCACTTCCAACGGACTGACCCCCGCTACCCTCAGGTCCGCTCCACACTCGTCGCAACCGATGGTGTCGCCTTCTTCGACATCCTCTGCGTCCACATCAATCGCGCCACCGCATACCGGGCACTTGAGCATCGATGATTCCTCCCCAAGATACTACTGTTAAACGATGGATAGCTGCATTTGCAAGTCGTTTTTCAGGACTGTTTGGCCATCTTGGCCAGGCGCCGCCGCGTGGTGGCCGGTACGATGCCTTTCAGGCGGAGATACATGAACAATTGAGCGCGATGGGTCAGTTCGTGCTCCTTGATGGACTGCACCATCTCGAGGCGCGTGAGCCTCTGGCCGTCGAAACGCGTGATCTCATGCGCCATAAAATCGGCGGGTTGGGCAGCCAATTCCGCCAGGCGGCGGTCGAGCGATTCCCGGAGGGCTGCGGTTAGCCCGGCGGCGCCCGAGTCCGGCGCCAAATTTGCGATGTGCCGCATCAGCCGCTGCCGAAAGTCGGGGACGGTGAAATCCTCCTCGCCGGCCAGCAGCATTCCGGTCAAGCCTGCGCCCGCGTTCAAAATGTGATGGGCTATTTCGCCGAACGTCTGCATCTCCGGCGTAGCCCGGAAATCGAATTCGTTCGGCGGGAAGTCCTCGACCGCCGCAATCGTGTCCTCGCGAATCGCACGCCAGGAGTCCAACACCTGTTCCGTTCTGATCATCTCCACATTGTACCCGGCGGAGGTGGGGCCGGCGATTCGCCTGCCAGGGCGCTCGATAAGCTACGCTGAAATCGTGCGTGCCCTATTCAGGCTGGCATCCTCCCTCTGCCTCGTTTTGTTCGCGTGGACTCCTCCTTCGCTCGATGCTCAAAAGAACGGAGACGTCGCCCTCTGGCTGACCAATACCGATAAATCGGCCCTTTTCGCTCCGCAAAGCCCGCCCCTGCGGTTTTTGAAGGCCGCCAATCAAAATCCCACCGTCGACGTGGACGACAAGCGGACCTTTCAGTCCATCGACGGCTTTGGCTATGCCCTGACCGGAGGCAGCGCCCAGCACATCATTCGCATGGACCCGGCCAAACGCGCGGCCTTGATCGAGGAGCTATTCGCCACCGGCGGCAGGAGCATCGGCGTCAGCTACTTGCGCGTTAGCATCGGCGCATCCGACTTGAACGACCACGTCTTTACTTATGACGACCTTCCCGCGGGTCAAAGCGATCCCGATATGGCCCACTTCAGCCTGGATCAGGATCGGGCCGATGTGATCCCCGTCTTGAAAGAAATCCTCAGGGTGGCTCCGAAGATCAAAATTCTGGGATCTCCCTGGACCGCTCCCTCCTGGATGAAGACCAGCAACAACCCCAAAGGCGGCAAGCTCAAGCCCGAGTATTATCCGGCCTATGCCAGGTACTTTGTCAAGTACATTCAGGGCATGCGCGCCGAAGGCATTCGAATCGACGCCATCACCGTCCAAAACGAGCCGCTGAACGAGAAGAACACCCCCAGCCTGTTGATGCTCGCTCCGGACGAGGCAGATTTCATCAAGAATCACTTAGGCCCCGCGTTCAAGGCGGCCCGGATCGATACCAGAATCATCCTCTACGATCACAACTGCGACGTGCCCGAGTACGCCACTTCGATTCTTGGCGACCCTCAAGCCGCCCGGTATGTCGATGGCTCCGGTTTTCACCTGTATGGCGGCCGCATCGAAGCGATGTCCCAGGTTCACGATGCGTACCCGCGCAAGAACCTGTATTTCACCGAACAGATGGTCACCGGTTCCGTGGAGTCCCGGCCGACCGTCAATGTAGGATCTCCCGTGCGCAGGCTGATCGTCGGCGCCACCCGCAACTGGAGCCGTAATGTCCTGCTTTGGAATCTGGCTGCCGATCCCCAAAACCGGCCGCACACGGACAATGGCGGATGCGGCACGTGCCAGGGCGCCATCACCATCGACGGCGACAATGTCAGCCGCAACGTGGCCTATTATGCCGTCGCGCACGCCTCCAAATTCGTTCGCCCCGGCTCCGTCCGCATCGATTCCACCGCCTCGGACACGCTCCCCAACGTGGCCTTCAAGACGCCTGACGGCAAGAAAGTCCTGATTGTTGTGAACGGCGGCCAGGCGCCCCAAGCCTTCAACATCCGCTATCGCGGCGCCCTGGCCGTGACCTCGTTGAACGCCGGCTCCGTGGGTACGTACGCGTGGTAACCCGTGGCCGGGCTACCGCCCGGCTTTGGCAGGCGAAAGCGCCTGCCCCACCGCGGACCGCTATACTGGCGCTTATGACGCGCAGACAGCTCCTGTCGCTCCCCTTGGGAACGCTCGCCGCCGGCCCCTGGTCCCGCGCGCAAATGGCCTCGCGAGGCGTCAAACCGATCCCCCGCGGCAAGCCTTCGGGGCTGCCGTTCAACGCTTATTTCGTCAACGTGGCTCAATCGGCCGGCCTCGGTTCCCCCGTGATCTATGGAGACGTGCAGGTCAACGACTACGTGGTGGACTCCATGGGATGCGGCGTGGCATTTATCGATTACGATAACGATGGCTGGCAGGACATTGTGGTCCTGACCGGCCGCCGCTGGCAGAACACGCCGGCCGAGGCCATCATCCGGCTCTACCGGAACAACCGCGACGGCACTTTTTCCGACGTTACCGCGGCCTCCGGGCTGGGCCGCAGCGTGTGGGCAAGCGGCATTACGGTGGGCGATTACGACAATGACGGCTTCGACGATATCTTCATTACGTGTTGGGGCCAGAACCTCCTGTTTCACAACGATGGCCATGGCGTCTTCACCGATGTGACGGAAAAGGCCGGGCTGCTGCATCCGGGAACGCGCTATGGCGCGGGGTGTACCTGGGTGGATTACGACCGCGACGGGAAACTCGATCTGTTCGTGTCGCATTACATGGACTTCAACCGGGATACCATGCCGGCGCGCGGCAAGGACCCCGCCTGCAACTACCGGGGCGTTCCGGTCTACTGCCTGCCGAGCCCCCGCCCTCAGGAGCCTTGCCGGCTGTATCACAACAACGGAGACGGAACGTTCACCGACGTGAGCGAGAAATCCGGCGTGCTGGCCGTCAAGCCGGGCTATGGTTTGACCGTGGTTTCGACCGATTTCGACGCAGACGGCTGGCCGGATATCTACGTGGCGTGCGACAGCTCTCCCAGCCTGCTATTCCGGAACAATCACGACGGCACGTTCACGGAGAAAGGTCTCGAATTCGGCATTTCTCTGAGCGAAGACGGGAAGGCGCAAGCGGGAATGGGAGTAGGCATTGGGGATATCGACACGGACGGCAGCCTGGATATTCTCAAAACGCACTTCCGCGACGATACGCCAGTCCTTTACCATGGCAACGGCAAGGGCTACTTCCGCGACGTGACGCTCCGCGCCGGGCTGGGAGTCGAGACTCGATTCGTGGATTGGGGCGCCGGCATCGTGGACCTGGACAACGACGGTCTTCCCGACCTGTTCTGGGGCACCGGCATGGTCTATCCCGAGGTGGAGCGGAAGCTGCCGGAGTATCCGTACAAGACGCCGTGCGTCGTCTTCCGGAATCTGGGCGGCGGGAAATTCGAGGAATTGTTCGAGGAGGCGGGACCGGGCATCGCCGAGGCGCACTCCACCCGCGGCCTGGCATTCGGCGATTTCGATAACGACGGCGACATGGATATCCTGATCATGAACATGAACGAGCCGCCGTCGTTGCTGCGGAACGACATGAAGGGCGGCAATCACTGGCTCAAGGTGCTGCTGATCGGCGTCGCATCCAACCGCTCCGCCATCGGCGCGCAGGTGGTAGCCACTTACGGCGAACGGAAACAGGCGCAAGCCGTGACGGCGCAGTCTTCGTATCTGTCGGTCAACGACCGGCGGCTGCACTTCGGGCTTGGCCCGGAAAAGACCGCCAGCCTGGAGATCCGCTGGCCCAACGGGGCGCTGGAGAAGGCGCCGGATGTGGCCGCCGACCAATTGGTGGTGATCCGCGAGGGCTCCGGCATAATCCGTACCGAGCGTTTCGCCGCTCGCCCGGCCGTGGTTCCGCCAAAATGAAAAGCGCGCTCCGGCAGGAGCTTCGGTGAGCTACTCTCATAGGGAAGGAGTCCAATTATGAAGCTGTTGCTTTGCGCGATTCCGGCGGCGGCGGCATTGGCTCTTGCGCCGCTTCCGCTTCAGGCCCAACACTTGTCCCCGCTACCACCGACCCTGCCGACGATCGCGGCGACGTCGTCGTACGTCACCTTCGGAATGGCCGGCATCGCGGCGGGAGAGACGGCGCGCGTCAACGCCCTCAACCTTGCGGCGGGCGGCCCGATTGTGGCCGGTGGTTCCTGCCAGGTCACGGTGACGTTCCTCGATGAAAGCGGAAAGACTCTGGCCACCCAAACGCTTCCCGCCGGACAAGGGCAGGCGGTGCACTTCGATCTGCCAAGAAGCGGCGCCGAGTCCGGGGCCGACCCGGTGGAGATTCGTGCGACGGTGAGCGCGGTTTTCAGCGTTTCGGCGACCGCGAACACGTCGTCGCCCGCCTTCTGCTCGATTGTTCCCACCATGGAGATCTTCGATCAGAGCACGGGCCGCACCTCGGTACATCTGGAGACCACGCACACGCTGTCCGCGGTAGTGCCCCTCACGGTTTTGCCCGACTAGCGCCGCGGTCGACAGAAACGCCGGCGTAGCAGGCCTGGAGGCCAACTGTACGAATCGGGACAATTTACACGGTAGATATTTCAGCTCTATAGGTCTGATTATCCTTAAGTCTTTTGGTTTCTTCTGTGGATTTCTTGGCATTGGGAGTGCACTGAAAAATAAGCAAACAGGGGTCAGCGATCAAGCGCCTGTTCGCTTACCGACCGAGTGTATTGCTTAAGTAGTAACCAAGACAGGCATCCTTATGGATGTGGCGCCTCTCATTTCGAAACTTCTTGCGGAGCGGAAACAGATCGAACGGGCTATCCTCTCTCTGGAAGGCCGGCCGGCGCAACATCGGGGCAACAAGAGGCTTCCGATTTTCCCATCGCCGTTCAGGTCAACGAGAGCTTCAACCCTTCGCGTCGTTTGGCCAGCACCCGCAAGGTAGTTCTAGCCGGCGGTCGCCGCGTTGGCGCACGGCTTCCTCCAGCGACTGCCGCACCCGATCGTCGTTTCGGTACATGCGCAGCGCGCCGATGACGTCCAGGGCTACCCGCGAATCCGCCGCGGCCACCAGAGACAACAAGAATTCCAACGCGGAATCCTGGCGAGCGGTGGCGAGCGCAAGCAAGAGAGTCTTTCGGGTCGGGCTGCGGACCGTCCGATCCCATTTCTCCCTGAGCGCGTCAATCGCGCCCAGCAAGCGGCTGGCGCCGAGGGCCAGAATGGCGGCTTCGGCGATCGCTTCATCCGCATGATCCAGGTACGAGGCGACGAACGTCAGCGAACGTCCGGCGCCGGTAGCGAGCAATCCGGAAAAGCACTCGGCCAGCACGTCGGGCTCGGCGTCGCCCGTCAGAACCTTCAAGGACAGAAGCAGTTCGGCGGCTTCACCGACGACCGTTCCCAGGGCGCGGGCCGCGCCCGTCCGCACGCGCGGCTCCTTGTCCACCAGCAAACGAACCACGTCGAAAAGGGCGTCCGGGTGACGAGTCCTGACCAGGCCGAGCGCGCAGTCGCTGCGCAACTGCGCCGCGGCGTCCACCGGCGGGCCGAAGGAGGCCTCAAGCTGGACGTGGCGCACGCCTTTGAGGTACACGTCCGGCGATTCGTAGTCCATGGAGTACAGGGCGCCGGCGATGGCCGTAACCGCCGCGCAGCTCTTGTCCAGCTTGGCCGGGTTCGCCATCAAGCGGTGGAACGCCGCGGCGAGATCCGCCGTGAGCTCGGTGACCCGAAGATCGCCGGCGGTCTTGGCGGCCTTTGCGATCACCAGGTTCGATTTGTTTCCAAGGAAGCTCCGCAGTCGCCGCGCGAGCGGTTCGGAGGCAGGCTGATGGCGCAGTTCCGATAGGGCGTCCAGGGCCTCCACGGTGGGATCGCGCCTCTTCATACCGCAATGATAGGCACAAAGGGACGCCCACGATCAAAGAAAGGCGGCTGGGTGTATACCGATCAGGACCTGGAGTCCAAATTGAAAACTAGCGGAGTGCACGTGCCGCTCTATCCCTCGGATCCGATGGTCTCAAGCGGTCTGGGCCGGGCGCCGCGCACGCGCTCCCACCAGTGCTGCAGGCGGTCGAAGTACAGGTAGACCACGGGGGTCGTAAACAAGGTCAGCGCCTGGCTCATGAGCAGCCCGCCGATGATGGTGATGCCCAACGGACGCCGCAGCTCCGATCCGGTCCCCTGCCCAAGCGCTAGCGGCAGGGCCCCCAGCATGGCGGCGAAGGTGGTCATCAGAATGGGCCGGAAGCGCAGCAGACTGGCTTCGAAGATGGCGTCGCGGGGACTCTTGTGCTCGATGCGCTCGGCGGCCAGGGCAAAATCGACGATCAGGATGCCGTTTTTCTTTACCAGCCCGATCAACAGAATGATGCCGATCATGGCAATGACGCTGAGATCGGTGTGAGTGATCCTGAGAGCCAGGAGCGCGCCCACGCCCGCCGAGGGGAGCGTGGAAAGAATGGTGATGGGATGAATAAAGCTCTCGTAGAGGATGCCGAGCATCAGATAGACGGCCACCAGCGCGGCCGCAATCAGGTAGGGTTCGCTGCTGAGCGAATCCTGGTAGGCGGCGGCGGTGCCGGTGAACATGGTCTGGATGGTGGGCGGCAGACCGATCTTGCGTGCCGCGGCGTCGACGGCCAGTTCGGCGTCGCCCAAAGCGACGCCGGGCTGCAGGTTGAACGAGATCGTCACCGAAGGGAACAGGCCCTGATGGTTAACCGAGAGCGGCGCAATGGCCGGACCATAGTGCGCGATGGCGTCCAGAGGAACCTGCTGGCCGTTGGGCCCGCGCACGTAGAGGTCCCGCAAGGTCTCCGGGTTTTGCCAGTACTGCGGCGCGGCCTCCATGACCACGTGGTACTGGTTCAGCGCTTTGTACATGGTGGAGACCTGACGCTGGCCGAAGGCGTCGTAGAGCACGTTGTCCATCAACTGCGAGGAGATGCCGAAGCGCGCGGCGGTTTCGCGGTCGTAAGTCACCAGGGACTGAAGGCCCTTGTTCTGCTGATCGGTGTTGACGTCCACGATGATGGGGATGGACCTCAACTCCTGGAACATCTGGGGAGCGTAGGTAATCAGATCCTGCAGGTTGTCGCCCCGCATGGTGAATTGATAGAGGGCTGCGCTGTTCCGTCCGCCGACGCGGAGGTCCTGGCTGGCCTGAAGGTAGAGCGTGGCGCCAGGAATCCTGCCGAGCTTGGGACGCAGGCGCTGCATGATGTAATCGACGGTGATCTTGCGCTCATTGAGCGGCTTGAGCGCAACGAACATGCGGCCCTGATTGACGGTGGACGCGCCGCCGCCGCCGCCACCGCCGCCGGTGAAGCCGATTACGGTGTCCACGGCCGGATCCGCTGCGACGATGTTGACCATTTGCAGGAGGGTCTTGTCCATGGATTGAAACGAGGAGTCCTGGTCGGCAATAATCTGGCCGCTCAGGCGCCCGTTGTCCTGCTGGGGAAAGAATCCGGTGGACGCGTGAGTAAACAGGTACACATTGAGGCCGATGGTGGTGAGCAGGGTGAGCAGGGTCAAGAAGGAATGCCGGAGCGCTACCGTGAGCGCCTTGCTATACAGAGCCACGTTCCAGTCGAACATGCGTTCCACAATCCGGTAAACCCGGCCGTGGGATTCGTTCCCCTTGAGAAGGTGGGCGCACATCATGGGCGTGGCTGTGAGCGAAATCACCATGGAAACAAGGATCGCCACCGAAAGCGTAATCGCGAACTCCCGCAACAGGCGGCCGACAATGCCTCCCATCAGCAATAAGGGAATGAACACCGCGGTCAGCGACACGCTCATGGTGACCACCGTGGAGCCGATTTCCTTGGCGCCCTTCAAGGCGGCTTCAAACGGGCCCAGCCCGGCTTCCAGGTAGCGCGTAATATTTTCAATCACCACGATGGCGTCGTCCACCACGAAGCCGGTGGAGATGGTCAGCGCCATCAGCGAGAGGTTGTCGAGGCTGAAACCGGCCAGGTACATCACGCCAAAGGTGCCCAGCAACGATACCGGCACGGCGACGCTGGGAATGAACGTGCTGCGGGCGCTCCTAAGGAACACGAAGACCACCAGGACCACCAGCGCGACGGAGATGATAAGGGTGCGCTCCACGTCGTGGACGGAGGCGCGGATGGTCTGGGTTTGATCCATGGCCACTTGCAAATCGATGGACGCGGGAATGGCGGCGTGAAGTTGGGGCATCACGGCGCGGATGCGGTCCACGGTGTCGATGATGTTGGCGCCCGGCTGGCGGAATATGATGACCAGCACGGAAGGCTTTCCATTGGCATAGCCGGCGTTGCGCAGGTCTTCCACGGAATCGACCACGTCGCCGACATCGGAGACGCGCACGGAGGCGCCGTTGTGGTAGGCGATGAGCAGGGGCTTATAGTCGATGGCGTTAAATAATTGGTCGTTGGCGCCCACCTCCCACATCTCCCGCCCGTCTGAGAAATGTCCTTTGGGAGTGTTGGCGTTGGCACCGGCCAGGGCGGCGCGGACCTGCTCCAGGCCGATGCCGTACTTGTTCAAAGCGGATGGATTCAGCTCGACGCGCACGCCGGGAAGGGCGCTCCCCCCGACGCCCACTTGTCCCACGCCCTGAACCTGCGCCAGTTTCTGCGCCATGATGGTGGACGCGGCATCGTACATTTTGCCTTTGCCCAGCACGTTGGAGGTGAGAGCGATCATGAAGATGGGCGAATCGGCCGGATTCACTTTCCGGTAGGTGGGATTGCTGGGAAGATTGGTCGGCAAGTAGCCGCGGGCGGCGGCGATGGCCGCCTGAACGTCGCGCGCAGCGGCGTCGATGTTGCGGTTCAGATCGAATTGGAGCGTGATGCTGCACGATCCGAGCGTGCTCGAAGACGTCATTTCGGAGACGGCGGCGATACGTCCGAACTGGCGCTCGAGCGGAGTGGCCACGGAGGACGCCATGGTTTCCGGACTGGCGCCTGGCAAGCCGGCGTTCACCGAGATAGTGGGAAAATCGACCTGCGGCAGGGGAGATACCGGGAGAATGCGGAACGCCACCGCGCCGGACAAGGCAATCGCGACCGTGAGAAGCGTGGTGGCAACCGGCCTGTGGACGAATGGAGCGGAAATGTTCATACATCACTCCGCGGGGAGAGGCTTCAGAGCGCGACTCGATGCCGTGCGCCCCGAAAATCGCCTGGCCAGCCGGTCGAAAAACAGATAGATGACCGGCGTAGTGAAGAGGGTGAGCATCTGGCTGATGATCAGGCCCCCGATCATGGTGATGCCGAGCGGCTTGCGCAATTCCGAGCCGGTGCCCGTGCCGAGAGCCAACGGCACCGCGCCGAGCAAAGCGGCCATGGTGGTCATCAGGATGGGACGGAAGCGCAGCAGACAAGCCTGGTAGATGGCGTCGATGGGCTGCATGCCCTCCTTGCGCTCGGAGTCCAATGCAAAATCGATCATCATGACGCCGTTCTTGTTCACAATTCCGATGAGCAGCACGATGCCGATGAGCGAGATCACGCTGAAGTCCGAGCCGGTCACGTTGAGGGCCAGGAGCGCGCCCATACCGGCCGAGGGGAGCGTGGACAAAATGGTGATGGGATGGATATAGCTCTCGTAGAGCACGCCCAGGACGATATATTCGGTGGCCAGAGCCGCCAGAATCAGCAACCACTCGTTGGACAGGGAATTCTGAAAGGCCTGCGCCGTTCCCTGAAAGGCCGCTTGAATGCTGGCCGGCAATCCGATCTCCTGTTTTATCTTGTTCACGGCATTCACGGCGTCGCCGAGGGAAGTCTTGGGCGACAGATTGAAGGAGAGCGTGATCACCGGAAACTGGCCCTGATGGTTTACGGTGATGGGAACGGCCACGGGTTCCACATGCGTAAAGGCGCTTAGCGGAATCTGTCCGCCGTTGGGGAAGGCCGTGGAGGATGCGATGGCGCCCGACGCGCTGGTGGTGAGGGTGGAGCCGGCGGCATTGGCGCCCGAGGTGGCGGCCGAACTGGTGTTGGTGGGCCCTTGCGAAACCCCCAAGGTCGCCGAACCGCCCGCCACCAGGCCCGCGGCGGCGGATGTTATGCCCGTGCGGATAAACAGATTGCGCAAATCGATGGGATTCTGCCGGAACGAGGGTTTCACTTCGAGCACGACGTGGTACTGGTTCAGTTGCGTGAAGATGGTGGAAACTTCGCGCTGGCCGTAGGCATCGTAGAGCGTCTGGTCGATGGTGGAGGGCGTGATTCCGAGCCGTGCGGCCGTGTCGCGATCGAATACCAGCGTGGCGCGCAGTCCCTGCAGTTGCTGGTCGGTGGCCACATCGTTCAGTTCCGGCAACTGCCGCAACCGGGCCAGCATCTTCGGCGCGTAGACGTTCAATTCGTCGGCGCTGGGGTCTTCCAGGGTGTATTGGAACTGGGTGCGGCTGACGCGGTCTTCCACCGTCAGATCCTGCACGGGCTGCATGAACAATGTCGCGCCGGCCACTTCCGCCAAATGCGGCTGGAGGCGGCGAATCACGTCGGAGGCGCTGATTTTGCGCTCGTCGAGCGGTTTGAGATTGATCAGAATGCGGCCGCTGTTGAGGGTGGTGTTAGTGCCATCGATGCCGATGAAGGAGGAGAGGTTCTGCACCGCCGGATCGGTCAGAATCACCTTGCTCAGGCGCTGCTGGAGCGACGCCATCTCGGGAAATGAGATGGTCTGCGCCGCTTCCGAAACGCCCTGGATGACACCGGTATCCTGGATGGGGAAAAAGCCTTTGGGGATGGTGTAGAACTGGTAAACCGTGAGGGCCAGCGTGCCGGCCGCCACCAGCAGCGTCACGGTTTGCCAGCGCAGTACAAAGCGCAATATCGTGCCGTAAAGCGCGATCACGGCCTGAAAGGCGCGTTCCGAGGCGCGGAACAACCGTCCCTGTTCGGCCTCTGGTTTATGCTTCAACAGCTTGGCGCACATCATGGGCGTCAGCGTGAGCGATACGACGGCGGAGACCAAAATGGTGACGGCCAGGGTGACGGCGAATTCGCGGAAGAGCCGGCCTACGATGTCGCCCATGAACAGCAGAGGAATGAGCGTCGCGGTCAGCGACACGGTAAGAGAGATGATGGTGAAGCCGATTTGCTCGGCGCCGCGCAACGCGGCCTGCAGAGGAGCCTCTCCCTGTTCAATGTAGCGCGCGATGTTCTCGATCATCACGATGGCGTCGTCCACCACGAAGCCGGTGGAAATGGTCAGGGCCATCAACGTGAGGTTGTTGAGGCTGTAACCGAGCATGTACATCACCGCGAACGTGCCCACCAGCGATAGGGGAACGGCCACGCTGGGGATGATGGTCGCCGCGAAGTTGCGCAGGAACAGGAAGATCACCATGACCACCAGACCCACCGTCAGCATCAGCTCGAACTGGACGTCCGAAACCGATGCGCGGATGGTGTTGGTCCGGTCGGTTAGGATGCTCACCTGAATCGATTTCGGCAGGGTGTCGGTGAGGTGCGGCAGCAACTGCTTAATGCGATCGACCACCTGGATGATGTTGGCGCCGGGCTGCCGCTGAATGTTCACGATCACGGCCGGCGCCTCATTCATCCAGGCGGCCTGGCGGACGTTCTCGACATCGTCGATCACGCCGGCAACGTCGGTGAGCTTCACCGGAGCGCCATTCCGGTAAGCCACAATCAGCGGGCGATAATCGTCCGACGAGAGCAACTGGTCGGTGGCGCCGATCTGGTAGGACTGGCGTGCACCATCGAAATTACCCTTGGCCTGATTCACGTTGGCGGCGACGATGGCGCTGCGAACATCCTCCAGGTTCAGACCGTAGGAGGCCAACACGGTGGGGTTCACTTGAATCCGAACGGCCGGTTTCTGCCCGCCGCTGATGCTGACCAGGCCCACTCCCGGCAACTGAGAGATTTTGGGCGCCAGGCGGGTATCTGCGAGATCCTCGACTTTCGAGAGCGATTCGGTCGTGGTAGTAAGAGCCAGGGTCAGAATCGGCGTGTCCGCCGGGTTGGTCTTGGCATAAATCGGCGGGACCGGAAGGTCCGACGGAAGGAAGGTCCCGGAGGCGTTGATGGACTGCTGGACTTCCTGCTCGGCAACGTCGATGCTCAAGCTGAGATTGAATTGCAGGGTGATGACCGAGCTTCCATCCGAGCTGGTGGAGGTCATTTGCTGCAAGCCCGGCACCTGCCCGAACTGGCGCTCGAGAGGCGCCGTGACCGAAGACGCCATGACGTCCGGGCTGGCGCCGGGATAGAAAGTGATTACCTGGATGGTCGGATAGTCCACCTCCGGCAACGCTGAAACCGGCAACTGTTTGTAGGCCACTGCTCCCGCCAGCAGGATGCCTATCATGAGAAGCGATGTCGCAACCGGCCGGAGGATAAACGTCCGGGAGGGACTCACTTCTTCTTGCCTCCGGACTTGCCGGCGGCCTGCTCGTCGGCCATTTGAACGGTGACACGTGTGCCTTCCGACAGCTTGTCGACGCCGGTCATGACCAGCACGTCGCCGGGGGCTACTCCGCTGGTGATTTCGGTACTGTCGCCTTCCGTGACTCCCTGGGTGATCTGCCTGACGGTAACCGTATGGTCGTCCTTCACCACGTAGACGTACGTGGAACTGGTGGTTCGCTGGATGACGGCGGTGGGCACAAGCGTGACTCCGTGCTTTTCCTCCACCAGCAAGTGCACATTGACGAACTGGTTGGGGAAGAGCTGGTTGTCGCTGTTGTCGAAGTTGGCGCGAAACCGGAGAGTACCCGTGGTCGGATCGATCTGATTGTCTACCGTCGCCAGCGTTCCGGAGCCGATTTTCTTGGTGTCCGCCCGGTCGTAGGCATCGACCCTGAGATGCTCCCCGGCGGCCATCTTGTGGAGCACCACCGGAAGGTCGTCCTCGGCGACGGTGAAAATCACGCTGATGGGCTGGATTTGCGTGATTACCAGGAGGCCGTTGGTATCGGTGGCGTGCACGATATTGCCGGGGTCCACCAGCCTCAGGCCAACCTTGCCTGTAATGGGCGCCGCGATGTTGCAGTAAACCAGGTTCACCTTGGCGCTTTCGATCTGCGCCTGGTCGGTCTTCACCACTCCTTCGAATTGCGCCACCGTGGCCTTTTGGGTGGCCAGTTGCTGTTCGGGAATGGCGTTCTGCGCCAGCAATTTGGTGTAGCGGTCCAGATCCACATGCGCATTAGCGAGCATGGCCTGGTCGCGCAGCAGTTGTCCCTCGGCTTGGTCCAGCGTGGCTTGGTACGGCCGCGGGTCGATTTCCACCAGCAGGTCGCCGGCATGTACCAAGTCGCCTTCGTGGTAGTGCACGCTCATCAACTGCCCGTCCACGCGGCTCTTGATGGTCACTGTATAAATCGGCGTCACCGAGCTGACAGGGCTGGTGATGTAGACCCCGATGTCTCCCTTGCGGGCCTTGGCCGCCACCACCGGGACGGCGCCCGATCCCTTCTTGGCGGCTTTCGAATCCGCGGCGGGCGTGGTGGAGAATATCGCTCCAGCTTTCGGCCAGAGGTACCAGGCGCCGACGCCCAATAATGCCACAATGGGCAGCCACAGCCATCGCCGGCCCGAAGGCCGCGCCTTGGGTGGTTGGGCCGGTGCGGACGGTGTCAGGTCGTCAGCTTGCTCCACCGTTGGGGAAGTGTCCTTCTTCATGTCGCTAACCGCTTGGTTTCCTCGCGCAACGTCCTCGAAAGCGATAGTCGTTCTCCGAGGGCACGAATAGTTCCATCTTAATCCATGGGAGGCCTCGGATTACGAACTCAAGCGGGCCACCGCCGATTAGTCCTTTAGGGCTTATCACTTGCCATGGAAGGGGCCCGAAGTGTATCTGAAATTGGGTCCCAAACCAAGATGTTAACGCAAAGCATCCGTGGCGTGGGCAGCGGCCGGAGACCGGGGCGCTTAACGGCTGCCTCCCCAAAACGGTTACGCACCCCGGGGGTTTCACGCCGCATGGTAAAATTCGAGGAGTTTCGCCGGCCCCGAGCGCATATGTACGACGCATTCTTCGGCTTTAGGCAGAGTCCGTTCAACATGAGTCCGGATCCGGCGTTCCTGTTCCGCAGCGCGCCGCACGAAGAGGCGCTGGCTAACCTCATTTACGGGGTCCGGAGCCGGAAAGGCTTCATCGTGCTCTCGGGAGAGGTCGGCACCGGCAAGACTACCATGCTCGAGTGCCTGCGCGACTTCCTTAACGCCCAACAGATCGCGTTCGCCTCATTGTTCAACTCGCGCCTGACCGTCGAGCAGTTTTTCGAAATGCTTGCCTACGATTTTGAGCTGGAGTGCGACCGCCACTCGAAAACCGAGGTTCTGCTGGCTCTGAACGGCATGTTGCTGGAGCGGGCAAATGCCGGCCTGACAACGGCCCTGATCGTCGACGAAGCCCACAATCTGGAGTGGGACGTGCTGGAAGAGATCCGATTGCTAGGCAACCTCGAGAACCGCAAGGGCAAACTCCTCCAGATCGTCCTGGCCGGCCAGCAGGAACTGGACGCCAAACTGGACGCCCCGGAGTTCCGCCAACTCAAGCAGCGGATCGCCTTGCGGTGCGCTCTCCGTGCTTTTCAGCCGGACGAAACCCGAGCCTACGTGAATACCAGGATGGCGTGCGCCGGTCTACAAGAGCAAACCGTGCTGTCCCCGGGGTTGATCGATGAGATCCATCTTAGATCCCAGGGTATCCCCCGGTTGATCAATACGATCTGCGATAACCTGCTCCTGACCGCTTTTGCCATGGAGAGCAGAACAGCGACCGTTGAGATGCTGGACGAAGTTACCGCCGACATGCGTCTTGAATACCCCACAGTCCGGCAAATCCGGGACGAGGTCTATATGAATCAGATTTTGGGCCGTTCTCAGGCCCCTCCTAGAGGCGAATAGCCGTTAACTGAGGTGTTTACCCTATTCAATTACCGGCCAATTACATCCGATAGTACTAGATAGCACCTTACTCAAGGGCTAGATCTTGGAACGCCACGAGCCAGGCGCTACTGAACCCGGCGGGGCGTTCCGCGCGTCCCACCTCATCCAAGGAGACTACACGTGCGTAGATTTCTGGAACATAGAGTAACGGTCGCTGCAATTCTGATGCTGTTCGCAGGCGCTTTTGCATGGAACACATCACAGGGTACTAGGACATCCATACCTTGGCCTTCCCAATCCGGCTTTCACCCCGCCGCACTCGGGTTAGCTCCGCTGCCGGAGTCCCAGGACCAGACGGCGCACGGGCCGGGCATGCCGCCGGATCCATGGGATCAGGTTCGGATAGCGCACGGACCGGGCATGCCGCCGGATCCGTGGGACCAGGTTCGGATAGCGCACGGGCCGGGCATGCCGCCGGATCCGTGGGACCAGGTTCGGATAGCGCACGGACCGGGCA
>OBLW0100001010.1_pt1 | contig 24256 bp, 20 predicted proteins | sample 1520161 | NCBI WGS metagenome assembly OBLW01 (sample SAMEA3539309, study PRJEB22396) | soil metagenome | biome: tundra; feature: field; material: soil | place: USA | collected 2010-05 | depth 0.15 m | reverse complement strand
CGGTCCTTGGCATCAAATACCTTGCGGAGGCCTATCGGGCGGCTGACCCGTCTTTCGCCGACCGTGTGACCGTCCCAGCGATCGTCGACACGCTCTCGGGGCGCGTGGTCACCAACGACTACCCGCAAATCACGCTTGATCTGAGCACCGAGTGGGTAGCGCATCACTGCGCCGGCGCACCCGACCTGTACCCGATGGCCCAGCGCTGCGAGATCGACGCGGTGATGCTGGAGATCTACACCGACCTCAACGACGGCGTTTACCGGGCCGGCTTCGCCGCCAGTCAGGAGGCGTACGAGGCAGGCTACGACGCGGTGTTCCGACGCCTAGACGCGCTCGAGGATCGCCTCTCTGACGGTCGAAGGTTCCTTCTCGGCGACTGTCTCAGCGAGGCCGATGTGCGACTTTTCACCACACTCGTTCGTTTCGACACCGTTTACCACAACCACTTCCGCTGCAACCGGAACAAGATCACCGAGATGCCCGCGATCTGGGCGTACGCGCGCCGGGTCTTCCAGACCCCCGGCTTCGGCGACTCGGTGGACTTTGACCAGATCAAACGGCACTACTACGGGACCCACGCGGCCATCAACCCGACGGGCATCATCCCCAAGGGCCCGGACACGTCCGGGTGGCTCAGCTAGCGACCGAGGCGAGATCTTGACCTGTGTTCTGGATGGTCTGTGCTACCGGGAGCCCCGCCGCCCGCCAGATTTCCAGGGCGTCAGGAGATCCGCTAACCGCTCGATGAAGCAGGGAACCTTGGAGGACCGCGACTGGCAATCACGTTTAGGAACGAGTGCCGCCCTCCGTGTCACGTTCTGGTGCTGATGCCAGGGGCCATCGCCATCTGATGTCGACGGTTTGGTGGACTCGCTGAGAGGCTTCTCGTCCATGCGGCTGCGAGCGCGGCGCTCGTCCGCACCCATGGGAATCAGCTTCGCCGTCGTAGTTCGCGGCTTCGTGCGGTGATGTACCGATGTCGATCGCCTAGGCGTACAGCGAGGATCAGAGGAAGCCAACTCCAAGACCAGCGGCATCCGGCTGAGGCGGCACCATGGCCGGGCATGAAGGACGAGGGCTTGCTGCACCCAACATCCGGTCGGGTCGGGTGGGCCGACCAGCAGAAGCATGGGCGACCCCGGCCGATGCGGGGGAGCAGCGACCGGGGTCTGGACCGAGTCGCCACTTCGAGGAGGGCGCCCTCGGCCCTCTACACATCATGCACACCAAGGTATGGGGTTGGTCAAGAACAGGTTTGTAGAAAGTTAAAAAAATGTCCAACGTAGGGGTCGGCGGGCCGTGGAGTGGAGAGTCGACTCAGCTGCGTGCGGCTGGGTGATCGGTCGTAGGTCTCGGTGGCGCGATCCGGTGAGTTCTCACCAAGGGGGGCCGGTGGCGTCGCGCTCACCCTTATGGGGAGTGGCAGGAGGACACGCGCTCCGCGCGGCGGGCCGGCGCCACCACCTGGCCCCTTGAGGGGAGACATCGTGCCAACCGTGATCGCCCACCACCATGTGTTTGCCTTTGAAGCACCTGGCCGACTTCCTGTCAATCACCGGTACCAGAACAGCGCGTATTCGCCGAGAGCGAGTACGCCTCCTGGTGGCTGGATTGACCGGACCCGATGGCGAGGGTGGGAGGAGATGTTGGTGCGACTGAACTGGATCTGAGTACGTTGCGGCTCCTGGCCGCTAGGGACACCGACATACTCCTGGGACTCTTTGCCAGGATTTCTTCTTCGTCATGGCGCCTGGCCGTTTCTGGGATCCCCTTCGTGTTCGCAATTCAAGCTGGAGTCATTGACCTACAGCAGCGGGCCTACTACGACATCGACAGCGTTGGACTGACCTGTCAAATGCAGGTGATGGGCGCGGGGTTTCAGCGCCTTGAAGAGACCAGGGATGGGTGAACCCAGGCTCTCTCGGATGCGAACCTGTCCAGTGACCTGTTGACGCAGAATCTTCACCGGCTCTGGGAGTTTGCCCGATCGACGACCACAGACCACAGTTCGGTGGGCAGGCTGTGAGCTAGCTGACTGCGCACGGGACCTGCGCCCGCGCGACGAGCAGGTCCACGAAGGCAGGGCTTACGCCCAACGGCTCCGCTACCGGCATGCCCGCGCAGGCGGCCACGACTGAGTCGGGCAGCCTGCCCGGCGCCACGAACAGCGAGGCGACGGCCGGTCTGTGAATCCCCTTGTTCGACAAAGCCTGTAGTGCCTGCGCCGGCGAGGGGGTCACGGTGGACGCGAAAGCGGGCATGACCGGTATGCCGTGTGCGTGAGCCAGGTCGCGGGCCAGCCGGTCGATATGCAGACGCGCCGCCCCAGAGCTCGACCCTGCCGAGGCCAGGACCAGAGCGTCGGCTTGTCCGTCGGCGCCGGCTGCGAGCAGGCGGTCGGCCAGTGCCATGAGCAACAGGTCGCGTTGGCGACCCCCGCCGGCGAGCAGCGGCGGCGCCATGCGGACATCCATCCGGGTGGTGACGCCGCTGGCCGCCACGGCCATTGGAACGTCATGGGTCAGGTGGTAGCCAGGCGCGAACAGCAGCGGCACGACGCGCACCGACGTGAAGCCTTCGGCAGCCAACCGTCGCAGTGCGACCGTCGCACCAGGGGCCGTGAAACCCAGGTAAGCCGCACGCACCGTGACGCCTGTGGCTGCAGAGACTGCCACGACCAGCGCGGACACCACAGGTTCAGCACGCGGGTCTCGACTGCCGTGGCTGAGCAGGAGAACTGCGGTCGACTGGGCTGTCGTCATGAATGCGCCTAGATGTCCCACTCGTCGGCGTGCTCACCCTCGCCGGCCAATGGGTCCCCGACCATCCCAGCGGCAAGTGTCTGGCCGCTTTGAGCGTCGATCAGCAAGAACGCACCGGTGCGACGGTGCCCGGCGTACGGTTCGGCCGCGATCGGTTCGGCGGTGCGAATCCTCAGGCGCCCGATGTCGTTCAGTCCTAGGTCGTGCGCCGCCACGATCTGTACCGCATCGAGATCCAGGACCCCGTCGACAGCACTGACGATTGCCCGGGTTGTGCGGGTGGTGTGTTTGAGCAGCACCCGGCTGTGTTTGCTCAACGGCACGTCGGAGAGCCAGCAAACCGTGGCAACCAGGTCGCGGGTCAAGGAGGGAACCGAGGATGCGGCTGCGATGAGGTCCCCACGCGCCACGTCGATGTCATCGCTGAGGCGCAGTGATACCGAGCGGGGGGCGAATGCCTCGGCCAGTGGCCCGTCGGCGGTGTCGATGCCGGCAATAGTGGTTTGGCGTCCGCTGGGCAGGACCACCACCTGATCGCCCACCCGAACGACGCCGGAGGCGATCTGGCCGGCATACCCGCGGTACTCGCGGTGGGCCGCGTCGCGGGCAGCCTCCTGCGGCCGCAGGGTCAGCTGGACGGGGAAGCGAAACTCCTCGTGGCTCGGGTCGTCGGCAACCGGCAGGGCTTCGAGGATTGCCAGCAGGCTCGGTCCGGTGTACCAGTCGGTGCGCGACGAGCGGTCCACGATGTTGTCGCCCTCGAGGGCCGACACCGGGACGATGATCAGGTCGGGGAGGCCGAGGTCGGTCGCCAACGCTGCCAGAGCCGCTGCGACCCGCGTGTAGACGTCTTCGTCGAAGTCGACGAGGTCGATCTTGTTGACGGCAACGATGACGTGGGGGACTCGAAGCAGAGCTGCCACCGCCAGGTGCCGCCGGGTCTGCTCCAGGACCCCCTTACGTGCATCTACGAGCAGCACCACAGCGTCAGCCGTCGAGGCCCCGGTGACCGTGTTGCGGGTGTACTGCACGTGCCCCGGGCAGTCTGCCAAGATGAACGACCTGTCGGCCGTGGCGAAGTAGCGGTAGGCCACGTCAATGGTGATGCCCTGTTCGCGTTCGGCGCGCAGACCATCGGTCAGCAGAGCGAGATCGGTGTGGGCCAGACCGCGGCCACGGGAGACCCGCTCAACCGCATCGAGCTGATCCGCCAGGACCGACTTGGAGTCGTGCAGCAGGCGCCCGACCAGGGTGGACTTGCCATCGTCGACCGAGCCGGCTGTTGCCAGCCGCAGGAGAGTGGGGTGCGCGCGGCTGCTCATCAGATCGAACGTCATGTTAGAAGTACCCCTCTTTCTTGCGGTCTTCCATCGCCGCTTCTGAGATCCGATCATCGGCGCGGGTCGCGCCCCGCTCGGTCAGTCGGGTGGCCGCAACTTCGACGATCACGTCTTCAACGGTCAGCGCGTCCGACTCAACGGCACCGGTGCACGACATGTCACCGACAGTCCGATAGCGAACCTGCCTGGTGACAACCGTTTCGGACTCGCGTGGCTGAGAGACTGGACCGACCGCGAGCAGCATCCCGTCGCGTTCGAAGACCTCACGCTCATGGGCATAGTAGAGATCGGGCAGGTCGATGTGCTCCCTTGCGATGTAACGCCAGACGTCGAGCTCGGTCCAGTTGGACAGTGGAAATACTCGTACGTGCTCACCCGGGCGGTGCCTGCCGTTGTAGAGGTTCCACAGCTCGGGACGCTGGTTGCGGGGGTCCCAGGCGCCGAACTCGTCTCGCAGGCTGAAGATCCGCTCCTTGGCACGGGCCTTCTCCTCGTCGCGACGGCCACCTCCGAAGACCGCATCGAACCTGTGGTCCGCGATGGCGTCAAGAAGAGGCTGAGTCTGCAACGGGTTGCGGGTCCCGTCGGTGCGCTCAGACAAGCGTTCATCATCGATGTAGTCCTGCACCATGGCGACCTCGAGGCGCACGCCCTTGGCGGCGACGGCGTGGTCGCGGTAGGACAGGACCTCGGGGAAGTTGTGGCCGGTATCTACGTGCAGCAGGGGGAACGGAACGGGTCCGGGCCAGAAAGCCTTCGCCGCTAGGTGCAGCATCACCACGGAGTCCTTGCCACCGGAGAACAACAACACCGGCCGCTCGAACTCCGCGACAACCTCACGAAAGATGTGGATCGACTCGGACTCGAGGGTGTCCAGATGGTCCAGGGTCAAGCGCGCCCCGTCCCTGGTGGCGGTCTCTACAGTCTGGGCGGTCGCGCTCATGAGTGAATCCCACATTCGGTCTTGCTGCTGCCGGACCAGCGCCCGGCTCGGGGGTCCTCGCCAGGGGCGACCTTGCGCGTGCAGGGCGCACATCCGATCGACGGATAGCCCTGTGCGACGAGCGGGTTGCGGGGCAGGTCATGCTTTACCTGATAGGCCTCGACGTCGTCATCGGACCAGGTCACCAGAGGGTTGATCTTGACCAGATCGTGCTTGTCGTCCCACGACACGATCGGTGTGCTGGCCCGGGTCAACGCCTCGATCCGGCGCACGCCCGTGACCCAGGCGGCCCGTCCGTCCAGGGATCGGGCCAGCGGCTCGACCTTGCGCAGGAAACAGCAGAGGTTTGGATCGCGGTCGTGCAGCTTCTCTCCGTACTCCGCGTCCTGCTCGGCCACGCTCTGGCGAGGCAGCGCCTCGATCACGGTGATCGGCAGTTCTCGGATAGCCACATCGAGGGTCTGCAGTGTCTCCTCGAAGTGATACTCGGTCTGTAGGAAGAGGACCTCGACGCCGGGGATCACCTGCGAGAAGAGATGAGGAAGGATCACGTCCTGCATGGAGGCAGCCACGATGACGTCCTTGCCGAATGCGCTTGCCGTCCAGTAAGCAATCTCCTCGGCGGACTTTCCCTCAAGCGCTGTGGAGACCGCGGCGAGGGTTCGATCCCGTTCTGCGGCAGGCAGAACGCGAAGGTTCATGAGGTCCAGTACGAGGGCACCCGTCATACCAGAAGGCCCTCATCTGCACGCAGAGCCCACGATGCGAAACGCTCGCCCGGCTCACGGTCCCCCACGAAATTGCGAACCACACGCTCCACGTACACGGGCAGTTCCTGCGCGGTGGTCTTGAGGCCGCGCACCTTGCGGCCGAAGCCTGCCTCCAGGCCGAGCGTTCCGCCAAGGTGGACCTGGAAGCCGCCAACCTGATTGCCAGCCTCGTCGGTGACCAGCTGGCCCTTGAGCCCGATATCGGCAACCTGGACGCGGGCGCACGAGTTGGGGCAGCCGTTGACATTGATGGTCAGCGGGACGTCGATCGCCTCGATGATCCCCGAAAGCCGATGTTCAAGGGCGGCCACTGTCTCGGCTGCCAGGCCTTTGGTCTCCACGATGGCGAGCTTGCAGAACTCGATGCCGGTGCACGCCATGGTGTGACGGCGGAAGAGGGACGGGCGGGCCTGCAGTCCGACGCCGTTCAGGGCCTCGATCAGCGCTTCCACTCGGGGCGCCTCGATGTCCAGCACCAGGAGCTTCTGGTGCGGCGTGAGCCGGACCCTCGAGGAACCGTGCGACTCCACAAGATCGGCCAAAGCGAGCAGCGTGGTGCCGGATACGCGACCGACCATCGGGGCTGCCCCGATATAGAACCTGCCGTCCTTCTGCTCGTGGACCCCGATGTGGTCGCCCATCTCGGCCGAGGGCGCCGGAGCCGGGCCGTCCGGTAGGGCTCGATGGAGGTACTCCTGCTCCAGGACCTGTCTGAACCTCTCGACACCCCAGTCGGCCAGCAGGAACTTCATCCGGGCTTTGTGCCGCATCCGCCGGTACCCGTAGTCCCGAAACAGGGAGGTCACCCCGGCCCAGACGTCCGGCACCTCACCCTCGGCGACGAACACGCCAAGGCGCTCAGCCAGACGGGGGTCTGTCGAGAGCCCACCGCCGACCCACAGGTCGAAGCCTGGACCTAGCTCGGGGTGCTCGACGCCGACGAACGAGATGTCGTTGATCTCGTGCACGACGTCGTTGGTGAGCATGCCGGTCAAAGCCGTCTTGAACTTGCGAGGGAGGTTGGAGAAGTCGGGGCTCCCGATGAAGCGGCGCTTGATCTCCTCGATGGCCCAGGTCGGGTCGATCAGCTCATCCTTGGAGATGCCTGCGACGGGGGAGCCCAGGATGACGCGGGGGCAGTCTCCGCAGGCCTCCGTCGTCGACAGCCCGACCGCCTCCAGCCGCGACCAGATCTGTGGCGCGTCCTCGATGCGCACCCAGTGCAGCTGGATGTTCTGCCGATCGGTGAGGTCAGCACTGTCGCGGGCAAAGTCGCGGGAGATCTGGCCAATGGCGCGCAGCTGTCCGCTGGTCAGTGCGCCGCCGTCAATGCGGACGCGGAGCATGAAGTACTTGTCCTCAAGCTCTTCCTGCTCCAGCGTGGCGGTCTTGCCGCCGTCGATTCCCTGTTTTCGTTGGGTGTACAGGCCCCACCAGCGGAGACGACCGTGCAGGTCGTCGGCCGGGATAGAGTCGAAGCCCTCCTTGGCGTAGACCTGTTCGACGCGCGCCCGGACGTTGAGCGCATCGTCCTCGAGCTTGAACTCCTCGTTGGCGTTGAGGGGCTCGCGCTCGCCAAGAGCCCACTGTCCCTGGCCGGCCCTGGTCTGGGTCCGAGACTTAGGCGCATGCTGGGCATTGAGAGTCATAACGCAGAGTTAAGCATATCCAAACACTTGCTAATGATCTCGTGTCAGGATCCGGACTCGTGCCCCTGTGGCGCCGATGTGAACCGACTCCGCGTTGTGAGTTGGCCCGGCGACGGTCTCCAGCATTCGAGACATAACGATAAGTTACTTGACCGATAACACTAGGCTATAGAAAACTCCTACCGTCCCATAGGAATGGCCAGCGCCAACGAGGTGCGGGCCAGCGCGGCCGGCGGTCGTGCGGAGAACCTGGAGCCCTGATGTCTCGACCCCTTGCTCGCGTTGCACTTGCCCTCGGCGCTGTCGTCGCCATCTTGGGCTTGTCCGCCTGTGGCGGGAACTCGCAGGCCTCGGGTGCTGCGCTCACGGTCGTGCGACTGGGATATTTCCCGAACCTGACGCACGGCACCGCGATCGTCGCCGACAAGGAGGGATTCTTCCGCAAGCACCTCGGGTCGACCACACTGGAGGTCTCGACGTTCAACGCTGGTCCTGCGGCGATCGAGGCGCTGAAGTCCGGCGCGATCGACGCCACCTACGTCGGTCCCGGCCCGGCTACAAACGCCTTTATCAACTCGGGCGGCCAGGCCCTCACCATCGTCGCTGGAGCGGCCACCGGCGGCGCCTCGCTGGTCGTTGACCCGTCGATCAGGACGGCAGCCGACCTGCGTGGCAAGAAGGTCAGCACGCCCCAACTCGGCAACACCCAGGACATCGCCCTGCGCTTCTGGCTCAAGCAGAAGGGCCTTAAGACCGATCTCCAAGGTGGTGGCGACGTCAGCGTCGTCCCCCAGGACAACGCGCAGATCGTCGACGCATTCAAACAGAAGCTGATAGCCGGTGCCTGGGTGCCGGAGCCCTATGCCACCGAGCTGGTTCAAGCCGGGGGCAAGGTCCTGGTGGACGAGCGCGACGTGTGGCCGGGCAAGACCTTCGCCATCACCGTGCTCGCCGTGCGCACCGACTTCCTCACTGCACACCCGCAGACCGTCGCGGCGCTGCTTTCGGGTGACCTGGATGCCGCGGACTTCATCGCTAAGGACCCGGCCAAGGCCCAGAAGGACGTCGGGGACGTGATCGCCAAAATCTCGGGCAAACCCGTGAAAGCGTCCGAAGTTGCGGCTGCATGGAAGCGGCTCACGTTCACCGTCGATCCCGTGCCCTCTTCAATACTCGTGGGCGCCCAGCACGCCTACGAGGTCGGAGTGCTCAAGCAGGCGCCCAAGCTTGACGGCCTGATCGACCTCACGCTACTCAACCAGCTGCTCAAGGAGCGTGGGAAGCCGGTGATCGCTCAGTGACGACTCAGCTGATCCAGACGGCTGGAGCCTCCAGAGCGGTGCAACCGGGCGACCAGCTCGCGCAGCCGTCTGTTGCGCTCGAGCAGGTGACCAAGCGATATGGCCGCGACAACGGGGTCCTGGCCCTGGACGGCATCAGCCTCACGGTCCTACCGGGTGAGTTCCTCACTTTGGTTGGGGCTTCGGGCTGTGGCAAGTCCACCTTGCTCAACCTCGTTAGCGGCCTTGACCAGCCCACGTCGGGGTCGGTGGCGGTGGACGGGCAGGCAGCTTTCATGTTCCAGGAGCACGCCCTGTTTCCCTGGCTGTCTGCCCTGGATAACGTGGCCACGCCGTTGCGGCTCAGGGGAGTCGGCAAGAAGGAGCGCGCCGCCCAGGCCCGGGACTACCTAGAAGCCGTTCACCTGGCCGACTTCGCCGATCGTCGCCCGCACGAGCTGTCCGGCGGCATGAAGCAACGGGTGGCCATCGCTCGCACCCTGGCGACCCAGGCCCCGATCCTGCTCATGGACGAGCCATTCGGCGCCCTCGACGCGATGACGCGCGACCTGCTGCATGATGAGCTCGAGTGGATCTGGCGAGAGCGCAACCTGACTGTCCTGTTCGTCACGCACAACGTGCGTGAGGCGGTGCGCCTGGGCGACCGTGTGGTGTTGCTGTCCAGCCGCCCGGGGCACATCGTCACGCAGTACGAGGTGGCGATCGACCGCCCGCGCCGCATCGAGGACCCAGCCGTCGCGACTCTGGCCGCAGAGATCACCGCAGCTCTACGCCGGGAGGTGGCACGGCATGGCACTTGACCTCATCGCCCGAGAGGACGACGACCGAAAGGTTCAGCGGGAGAGCGAGATCCGAGGGCACGACGCCCTAGATGTCGGTCTGTTCACCCCGGATCGCGCCCACGCCGTATGGCGCACGGCCTGGCCCAAGCTGGCCGCGCTGGCCATATCGTTGGGTCTGTGGCAGCTCGTGGCGATCAGCGGCTGGAGGCCGAGCTACGTTCTGCCCGGGCCTGTGCCGGTCTTCGCCGAGCTCGGCAGCCAGCTTGTGACGGGGGACTTCTGGAAGGCCGTCGCGATCACCATGACCCGTGGCGTCGTCGGATTCGCCATCGCCGCCGTGCTGGGGCTGGTCCTAGGGGTTCTCGTGGCACGGTCACGAATCCTGCGCGCCGCCATCGGGTCCCTGATCACCGGGCTGCAAACGATGCCGTCCATCGCGTGGTTTCCGCTGGCGATCCTGTTGTTCCAGCTGTCCGAGCAAGCCATCCTGTTCGTCATCCTGATCGGCGCGGTGCCTTCGATCGCCAACGGCGTCATCGGTGGAGTGGACTACGTTCCGTCTCTGCTGGTGCGGGCAGGTCGCAACGTCGGTGCGAGCGGCCTGTCGCTGTATCGGCACGTCATCCTGCCGGCTGCTCTGCCCAGCATCGTGACGGGCCTCAAGCAGGGCTGGGCGTTCGCCTGGCGCTCACTGCTCGCCGGTGAACTCATGGTCTCCATCGCCAACCGGCCCAGTCTCGGCGAGTTCCTGAACCAGAGCCGCGAGCTGAGCGACACGTCATACATGATTGCCTTGATGATCGCAATCCTTACCATTGGCATCGCCGTCGACGCGGTGTTCTCCACGTTCGAACGTGGCATCCGCCGCCGTCGCGGCGTCGTGGCAGGTCAAACGCAACAGAAGGAGTGAGTGTGCCGCGGCGACCAGAACCACTGCTGCCGTTGGGTTTGCGCCTGGGCGGCCGTCGGGTGGTGGTCGTGGGTGGCGGACCGGTGGCGCTTCGTCGGGTCGGTGCCCTGATGGCCGCCAAAGCCAGTATCACCGTCGTGTCGCCAACAGCCGTGGCGGCGCTGGAGGACCTTGCGCAGCGAGGCACTATCCACTGGCTTGCGCGGCCCTACCGGTCGGGTGACCTGCACAAGGCCTGGCTTGCCATGGCCTGCACAGCGGACGCAGCCGTCAACGCCGACGTGCTTGCCGCAGCGGAAGAGGCGCGCATCTTCTGTCTGCGAGCCGACGACGCATCGCGGGCCACGGCCTGGATGCCAGCCACCGGCCGCACCGGCCGAGCCACGGTCAGCGTTCACGGTGATCGCGACCCACACACCGCGGCGGCACTGCGCGATGCCGCGCTCGCGGCGGTGGAGACCGCCTTGCGTCAGGACCCCAAGAGCCGTACCAGTCACCGAGTCAACGCTACCGACTCTGGCGGGGTGATCTTGGTCGGCGGCGGTCCCGGAGACCCGGAGCTGATGACCCTGAGGGGCTTCCATGCCCTGGCAGACGCCGATGTGGTCGTCGTCGACCGGCTAGCGCCATTGGCCGCCCTTGACGGACTGCGTGAGGGAGTAGAGATTATCGATGTCTCGAAGATCCCGCATGGGCGGTTCACGCCTCAGGAAGAGATCAACAACATCCTGATCAGTCGGGCGCGTAAGGGTCAGGTCGTTGTCCGGCTCAAGGGGGGAGACTCCTTCGTCTTCGGACGAGGCATGGAAGAGGTCCTCGCGTGCAAGGAGGCCAGTGTACCGGTCGAGGTCATCCCGGGCGTGACGTCGGCCATCGCGGCGCCTGAGCTGGCCGGCATACCGCTGACTCACCGGGGCGTGTCGCAAGGATTCACGGTGGTCTCCGGTCACGCCGCGCCAGGCAACCCGCGCAGCACCCTGGACTGGGGGGCGTTGGCTCGTGGAGGAACGACGCTCGTCGTCCTCATGGGTGCGGAGACCTTGCCCTCGATCGCTGCGGCTCTGGTGGATGCAGGTCGAGACGGCAGCACCCCTGTGGCCTGCGTCATGGACGGCGCCCTGCCCAGCCAGCAGGTCGTCCTGACCACACTGGCAGCACTAGTCAGCTCCGGCGCCCCTCCAGGGCTGCGTTCTCCCGCAGTCACGGTCATTGGCGCCGTCGCCGGATTCGCCGCCGCGTAGCGGTCCTCGGACTCGTCGATCGTCACCTTGTCAACTTGGGGGGACCTGCGGATGATCGTGGCTCGGGAGGCTCGGTCCGTGGCTACGGGTCCGGATGCCTGCTCTTGACGCGGGCCTGCTCTTTCGCCGACGGATCGGGCCGATCGGTTCGTCGGCCGCCGGAGCTGTCACCTGGGCACGAGACCGGACCCGACGGTTGTCGTCGGCGCGGAGTATGCGCTGTCCGGGGTTCTTCGCGCGGTGACCGGCCGGAGTCGACTTGTTGCGCCTTGCGCCTGGCTGGTTCACAGTACGGTGATGAGCAATGTGATCGCACTGACGGCCGAAGAGCGTCACGCAAACCTTGACCTCGACCAGCTCAAGCAGCTCGTCGGCCTGGTGGAGTACGACCAGACCAAGGACCGATTCCCGGTGACCGGCTGGGATGCGCTGGTGTTCGTGGTCGGCAATGCGACCCAGACGTCGCACTACTTCCAGTCCGCATTCGGCATGGAGCTGGTTGCCTACAGCGGCCCCGAGACCGGTAACCGCGATCACAAGGCCTTCGTCCTGGAGAGCGGCTCATGCCGGTTCGTCGTCCAGGGTGGTGTCGCCCCCGACAGCCCGCTGCTGGACCATCACCGCACCCACGGTGACGGCGTCGTGGACATCGCCCTCGAGGTTCCGGACGTGGACAGATGCATCGAGCAGGCGCGCTCCACCGGTGCGACGATCGTCCAGGAACCGCAGGACATCACCGACGAGCACGGGACGATCCGCATCGGTGCCATCGCCGCATACGGCGACACCCGACACAGCCTGGTGGATCGCTCGCGGTACGACGGGGTTTATCTGCCTGGCTATGTTGCACGGACCTCTGACTTCGTCAGACGCCAGGGTGCGCCAAAGCGTACCTTCCAGGCGCTTGACCACGTCGTAGGCAATGTCGAGCTGGGCAAGATGGACGAATGGGTGAGCTACTACAACAAAGTCATGGGGTTCGTGAACTTGGCCGAGTTCATCGGCGACGACATCGCCACGGACTACTCCGCCCTGATGAGCAAGGTCGTCGCCAACGGCAACCATCGGGTCAAGTTTCCTCTTAATGAGCCGGCGATCGCCAAGAAGAAGAGCCAGATCGACGAGTTCCTGCAGTTCTACCAGGGTCCCGGCGTCCAACACCTGGCCCTGGCCAGCAACGACATCCTGGCCACCGTCGACGCCATGCGTTCTGAGGGAGTGGAGTTCCTGGTCACCCCGGACTCGTACTACGAGGACCAGGCCCTTCGCGCACGCATCGGCAATGTGCGTGTTCCGATCGAGGAGCTGCAGAAGCGCGGGATCCTCGTTGACCGCGATGAGGACGGATACCTGCTTCAGATCTTCACCCGGCCCATCGGCGATCGCCCGACCGTGTTCTTCGAGGTGATCGAGCGTCACGGTTCGCTCGGCTTCGGGAAGGGCAACTTCAAAGCGCTGTTCGAGGCCATTGAGCGCGAGCAGGAGCGCCGGGGCAACCTCTAGGGTTGCACGCCCGGATGCGGTGTTGCGTGGGGCGAATGCTCAGGGCAGTGCGGGCGCGATCGTGCCGATGACCTCGCCCAGACCGACGCGCGCACCATCGGGCCCGGGAGCCCAACCGGTGACCGTAACCGTGTCGCCGTCCTGCAGAAAGGCTCGGGTCGAGCCGTCGTCCAAGGTCAGTGGCTCCTGACCGTTCCAGGTGAGCTCTATCAGGCTGCCGCGGGTGTCCTTCTCGGGGCCGCTGACAGTGCCTGACGCAAATAGGTCACCGTCACGCAGGCTGGCGCCGTTGACCGTCAGGTGTGCGAGCATCTGGGCAGGGGACCAGTACATCTCGGCGTATGTCGGGCTGGACACCAGGGTGTCGTTGATGCGGACCTCGAGGTGGATGTCGAGGCCGAAAAGGCCCGTGCCCGTACCGTTTGCGCCAGAACCGCGCAGATAGGGGAGCGGCTTGGGTTCCTGGCGGGGCAGCGGAACCCGGGCTGCTGCCAGCGCCTCCATCGGTACGACCCAGGCTCCCAGCGTCGAGCTGAACGACTTGCCCAGGAAGGGACCGAGCGGGACATACTCCCAGGCCTGGATGTCGCGAGCGCTCCAGTCGTTGAACAAGGCCACACCAAAGAGGTGGTCGGCTGCGTGGTCGATGTCGACCCTGCTGCCGAGCGTGGTGCTATCACCAACGATGAAGCCGAGCTCCGCCTCGATGTCCAGCTGGACGCTCGGGCCGAACACTGGCGACGCGTCCGTGGGGGCTTTGCGCTGACCCATCGGCCGGATGATGTCTGTTCCGCTGACGACCACGGTTCCGGAACGACCGTGATACCCGACGGGAAGGTGCTTCCAGTTCGGGGTGAGCGCCTCGCCCTTCGGGCGGAAGATCTTGCCGACGTTGGTGGCGTGGTGCTCGCTGGCGTAGAAGTCGACGTAGTCGGCAACCTCGATGGGCAGGTGGAGGGTCACTTCCTCAAGCCGGATGAGGTGGGGCTCGATCCCGTCTCGGTGAGCAGGATTGGACAGAACCTCGGTGAGCCAGCTGCGGGCTGCTGCCCAGGCGGGGCGCCCGAGCGACAGGAAGTGGTTCAGAGATGGTTGCGCCCAACAGACTCCTGACTCCATTCCGACGAACTCGGCGGCAGCACCGGCATCGAGGACGAGATCACCGATCCTGACGCCGACCCGTCGCAGGTCTGGATCAGTCGTGGAGAACACGCAGTACGGGAGGGTGGCCAGCCCGAAGAGGTGGTCGGGCGGGAGATCGAGCCAGGTTGCCGTCACGCTTCGGTCTCCTTGATCAGGCCGAGCGCGACCAGGTCGTTGATAGGCTCTCCGACGCCACAGCAGCCGTATGACGTGAAGAAGGCACGCAGCACACTAGCGTCCGCATCGCTCATTCGGGTGATGATGTCCAGGATTGGCGCCGGGTCAACTTGCGTCAGTAATTGCCCCATCTCAGGGACCTCGGCTCCATGAGCCAGCGCCCATCGGGTGGCCGCGAGGACGTTGAGGAACCCGAACTGTTCCTCACCCGCGGAGGTGGTGTGGCTGATGGCATGGTGAAGCCCGCCGGTGAGCTTGAAGCTGAGGTCACGGTCGACACAGGCGCGGATGAAGGTCGCCAGCTCCGCCGAGGTCGGGCCGGGTCCCTGCGGCGTCGATCCCGTCCGGAACTTGGCCTGGACCAGATTGGGGCCGTTGGCATGCGACTGGATATCGAGCAAGCTGCGCTGCAGTCGGTCGCCGCGCGGAACCTCAACCGAGCACGTCATGGCCCATCCCGCGACCTGGTGCCAATCGGGAGACCAGCCGATCTCGACCCCGATCACGGTCACAGCGGGGCGCTGCACCAGACGGGAGATCGCCTCACCGACCAGGGCCAGGCTGGTGCCCGGCCGACCGACCAGGGCCACCTTCAGCGGGGGGAGCTCGAGGTTCAGTAGGTCCTCGATGGCAGAGGCAGGCAGGAGCAGCGGGCCGACCAGGTCCGCACACGGGCTCGACTGCCGTGCAACGTGATCCACCACTGCTTGGGGGAGCGGGGCGAGTCCGGGCGGGAAGACGGCGGCGTCGTCGAAGAGCCCCTGAAACAGCAGGCGCCCAGTTGGGCGCTCGGCCTTGACGCCGAAGGTCCCGGGCGTTGACATGCCAGGAAGAGTACTGGAGTCTTGGGCCGAAACGATGCGAGGACGACCATGGCGCACTACCAGCGGATCGGCAACGTGCCCCACAAGCGGCACACGCAGCACCGCAACTCGAAGGGTGATCTGTACTACGAGGAGCTGATGGGCGAGGAGGGCTTCTCCTCGGACTCGTCGTTGCTGTATCACCGAGGCCTGCCATCCGCGATCAGTGCGGCTCGATCGTGGGACCTGGCTGACTCGTTGGCGACGACGCCGAACCACCCGTTGTTGCCGCGTCACCTCAAGCTGCACGACCTCTTTGCCGATGGCGCCTGGCGAGGAGTCGACGCAGTAACCGGTCGTCGGCTTGTTCTGGGCAACGGCGACGTGCGAATCTCCTACGTCGTGGCTGACTCGCCAAGTCCGTTCTATCGCAATGGAATAGGCGACGAGTGCCTGTTCGTCGAAAGAGGTGGCGCCGCTGTCGAGACGGTCTTCGGCTCGTTCGAGGTGGCCAGTGGCGACTATCTGGTCATTCCACGGGCGACAACCCATCGCTGGGTGCCTGTCGGTGAGGAGCCGTTGAGCGCCTACTGCATCGAGTCCAACTCGCATATAGCCCCGCCCAAACGCTATCTGAGCAGGTACGGTCAGCTGCTCGAGCATGCTCCCTACTGCGAACGTGACCTGCGACTACCCCAGGGTCCGTTGCTGGCAGAGCACGCCGGCGCCCGCTCGGACGAACCAACAGAGGTATACATCAAGCACCGGGGCAACGGGCCGAACGGGATAGTCGGCACGACCTACACCTACCCGCACCACGTGCTCGACGTCGTCGGCTGGGACGGTTGTCTGTATCCGTATGCCTTCAACGTCGCCGACTTCGAGCCGATCACCGGCCGCGTGCACCAGCCTCCGCCGGTGCACCAGGTCTTCGAGGGTGACAACTTCGTCATCTGCAACTTTGTGCCGCGCAAGGTGGACTACCACCCTGGGTCGATCCCGGTCCCGTACTACCACTCCAACGTGGACAGTGACGAGATCATGTTCTATGTCGCCGGCGACTACGAGGCGCGCAAGGGGTCGGGCATCGGCAGGGGCTCTGTGTCGCTGCACCCCGGCGGTCATGCACACGGCCCGCAGCCTGGAGCCTATGAACGCTCGATCGGCGCCGAGTTCTTTGATGAGCTCGCGGTCATGGTCGACACGTTCCGCCCTCTGGAGCTCGGTGAGGCAGGGAGTGCTGCGGACGACGGCAACTACGCCTGGTCATGGGTCGGCGGCAACGACGAAAAGACTCTGGACGGGGCCGGCTGATGCCCTAAGAGAGCGCAAACCACTGCAGGAACGTCCATGGCCCAGGTCGGACCGCGGCCCCACTTGTCGAGGCGCACGCCGGGCGCCACCTCGGCCGCCGACCTGCTGGACGGTCGGGACCCGAGGAACAGGTAAGCGTGAAGGCACCATGCATCTCCTCGCAGGCCATATCGCGGCCATGGCCGAAGGCTTCGTTGCAGGGCCGACGACCTTGACCGGGAGTGGGTGAGTGTCCGCCGGTGTTCAGGGGGCCAGGTGATGTTGCTCGGCTTGGCGCAGCTGCGGGTCGGTGTCATGAGTTCGGGGCAGGGCGTGCGCCGCTGCCTCGTCATTCGCCTTCGTCTGGCCAGTGGCTGTCGAGGTGTCGTCTCATGCCCTCCCGCTGCCACGGCGAGGAGACGACCGGTGGCCCACCTGGCCCAAGAGCGCACCGCCACCCAAGACTCGGGCAGGCATAGGTGATTTACGTCAGGGAGCACGCCCTGAGATCATCGGCTGTCTCACTTTGAGCCGACCCCACTGCCACCGGCCTCGGCAAGAACGCGTTCGTCGTGACGCTCTCGGTCCCAGGCCTGAGCGGTACCGTTAAGTGCGCACCCACGCCGGAGGCAGCAGCCATGGCGTCAGACACTTCACCGTTCCGGGAAGTCGACCCGGCGAGTAGCCCGCCCAAGAAGCCCGATGCCGTCGGGCCCGAGGCATCACACCGCCAGAGAGTCCTGACGCTGGCACCTCGCCTCAGCCAACGGGTGCCACCGCACGGCCGAAGAGTGCGGGTGCCACGGCCCCCGCACCGAGTGCCACCACGACCACACGCGCGGCCGCTGCCTGGTTCGCGACGGCGGTGGCGCTCCTGCTCCTCGTGATGCTCATCCTCCTCATCCTGCAGAACCAGAACATCGTCGACGTTCGCTACCTCGGCTTCACCGGATCCATTCCGCTCGGAACGGCGCTACTCATCGCAGCAGTCGCCGGGGCTGCTGTGGTCACCATTGTGGGCGTCATCCGGCTCACACAGTTGCGCTTAACCGCCCGTCGAACACGCCGCCTCGAGGCAGAGCATGAGAGGAAGAAGCCGTGATCAGCGTGGCTGGCAAGACCACGGTGGCTGACATGGTCAATGCTTTCGCTGAGCATCGTCGTCACTGTTGATCAGAGCCTTCGACCGCAGGGGCGAGGCCCCGCGCTGGTGCGACGCAACGATCAGGAGTACCGACAGCAGGGCCGCAGCAAACCAGCCTCACCCCGGTAATGGCCTCACTCATGGACTGTTTTGCCACGCCGCTGGTCGGCATTGACTCGGTCCATCAACACTGAGATCGGCTGATCTCAGCCGATGCGCTCGGCCACGTCGGGCGGGAAGCCACCGGTGGCCACCGGGCCCCAGCTCGTGGGCGTGATCCGGATCAGCGACTTGCCCTGGTCGGACATGGCCTGCTTGTACTCCTGCCAGTCAGGGTGCTCACCGGCGATGGAACGAAAGTAGTCGACGAAAGGCTCAGCGGCTTCAGGCATGTCGAGCACCTCAGCCGTCCCGTACACCTGAACCCAAGGTCCGTCGAAGTCGTCGGAGAGCACGCAGATGCTCACCTCCGGGTCGCGTCGGGTACTGCTCGTCTTAGCTCGTTGCGGGTATGTCGACACCACGATGCGGCCCTCGGGGTCCACGCCGCAGCTCACCGGGGAAAGCTGGGGCCTGCGGTCGCGGCGGGTGGCCACGTAGATCCCTTTGTGTCGGGGACGCAGGAAGTCGAGGAGCTCGTCCAGGGCGACGGTGGTGACGGTGGCAACGTTGGACATGCCCGCGATAATAGCCTCAACGCTGGCCCGACCCGCGCCAGAAGAAGCCTTGGTCCCCCATCGCCGCATGCCTCGACGCCGGGGTCCTCGGTGGTTCCTGTGGGTCAGTACCCTGGCTTGTATGCGCACACGTGAACTGGGCAGGACCGGTCGTCAGGTATCAATCGTCGGTATGGGGTGCTGGCAGCTCGGTAGCGACTGGGGCCGTGTGGACGAGGCTGACGCGATGGAGGTGCTGCACGCGGCGGTCGACGCTGGGGTGAGGTTCTTTGATACTGCGGACGTCTACGGTGACGGCCGCAGCGAGGTTCTCATCGGGCGGCTCCTGAGCGAGCGGCCCGACGCGGCCCTCACCGTAGCCACGAAGATGGGCCGACGGGCCGACCCACATGTTCCCGAGGCGTTCACTCTGGCGGCTTTCCGCAACTGGGCGGACCGGAGCAGGGCCAACCTTGGCGTCGAGGTGCTCGACCTCGTTCAGCTGCACTGCCCGCCGACGCCGGTGTTCTCTGACGACCGCGTCTTTGATGCTCTCGACACTCTGGTGGCCGAGCAGCGCATCGCTGCCTACGGTGTTTCGGTGGAGACGTGTGATGAGGCGCTGACTGCTATCGCCCGCCCCCACATCGCCACCGTTCAGCTCATCCTCAACGTGTTCCGACGCAAACCACTGGAGCAGGTACTGCCGGCCGCCCTTCAGGCCGGGGTCGGCGTCATCGCCCGGGTGCCCCTGGCCAGCGGGCTCCTGTCCGGCAAGTACGACGAGTCCACCACCTTCGCCCCGGAGGACCATCGGACCTACAACCGTCAAGGCGAGGCCTTCGACATCGGGGAGACCTTCAGCGGTGTGCCGTTCGAGATCGGTGTTCGCGCGGCGCGCAGCGTGGCCGCTCAGGCCAAGGAGGGCACTACGGCCCAGCTGGCACTTCGGTGGATTCTCGACCAGCCCGGCGTCAGCGTCGTGATCCCAGGTGCGCGTAACGCGTCTCAGGTGAAGAGCAACGCCGCCGCCGGCGACCTACAGCCGTTGTCGGGCGATGTCCTGGACTCTCTGCGCGAAATCTATGACACCCAGATCCGCGAGCATGTCCATGGCCGCTGGTAACGGGCGGAAGTAGAGGGCCCCGGCCGGTTAGCTGACGTGGCGGCAGCCGACTGACGGACTGGCAGGTAGTTGACCTGCACGCCGACGTCGCGAACGCCCATGACTTCCAATGCTACTGAGCCGAGGATGACGTGAGGTTGTTGCACGGCTGAGATACTCGAGAATGTCCCTTCGCTCAGATGTTTGGCTGGACGCAGGCCGCTCGACGCGCCGGAGCTTGGGCTTGGCTGGTAGTCCGCGACAACCGCGTTTAGCGGCGCGGCAGGAGTATCTGAAAGGTTGATCCCGCCCCAGTCCCAGGGCTGGTGACGGTGAGCTGACCGCCTTGCGCCTCAACGAGGGCCTTGGCGATGGCCAGGCCGATGCCGGACCCTCCGTGCGCCCGGTCCCGCGCAGTGTCGACTCGATAGAAGCGTTCGAATACGTGCTGCAGGTGCGCGGCCGGAATCCCGTCACCGGTGTCCGCGACGGACAGCTCGGCGCCTCCGGTACCCGCAGATGCGCTGGCCGAGATCGTGACGGTTCCACCCGCGGGGGTATGCCGCAGCGCGTTGTCCAGCAGGTTGCCGAGGACCTGCCCGATCCGTTCGGGATCCAGGGACAGCTCTGGCAGCCCGGCAGTTATGTCGGTGACCAGTCGAACACCCTTCGTATGGTAGGCCTCAGAGACGGAGCCGACCGCTGCGGTGATCACTGGCTCGGGATGCACGGTCCGCACATCCAGCCGCACCTGTCCCTCCTCGGTACGGGAGACGGTGCCGATGTCCTCGGACAGCCGCGCAAGCCGCCCGGTCTGGGCGCGCAGCAGCTCTGCGGTCCCGGGGTCCAACGTCACGACACCGTCCTCCAGCGCCTCGAGGTAGGCCTCCAACGTCGCCACCGGGGTGCGCATCTCATGCCCGAGGTCGGCCAGCAGCCTGCGGCGGGTCCGCTCAACCGAACCCAGACGGTCAGCCATCTGATTGAACGCTGAGGCGAGCGCGTCGAACTCAGGGCCAAGGCCCGGCCCGGGAACTCTGATGTCGTAGTGGCCGCTAGCAACGTTGCTGGCCGCGTTGGCGATGGTGGCCACGGATCTGCCGATCCGACGGGTCTGGTACACGCTTATTCCCAACGCCGCCACGAGTGCGACCAGCAGTGCCAGTGAGAGCGAGATGGCGTTGGCGTTCTGGTAGGCCATCTCGGTATGGGCGATCTGGGTCGGCGTGGATCCGACGTTGGCCCTGGCCAGGTGCTCGTGGAACAACGAGGGGCCGACGTTGGCAGCAATCAGCCACGCGGTGAGGCCTCCCGTCAGAAGGACCAGTGTCTGGGCCACCAGGAGTCGACCGGCCAGACCAGCACCTCGAGGTGTTGGCTCGTTAGCCGGAGGGTTCATCTGCCGTCGCCCATCCCGTAGCCGATGCCGCGGACCGTACGCACATACCGCGGTGTGCTGGGGTCGTCGCCGAGCTTCCTGCGCAGGTGTCCAACGTGGACATCAACCAGGTGCTCGTCGCCGACCCAGGTCTGGTCCCAGACGGCGTCGATGAGCTGCCGGCGGGAGAAAACTAGCTTGGGTCGGGCCGACAACGCCTCCAGCACGTCAAACTCGGTGCGGGTCAGCACCACTGACTCATCGTCAAGGTAGACCTCGCGCGCGGCCACGTCGATGCTTAGCGCCCCGAACGAACGCGGCGGCTCTTCCCTGGTGGCGTGCGCACTGGCGGTGGTTGTTCGGGGACGGCGCAGCATCGCGTGGATCCGGGCGAGCAGTTCTCGGGGACTGAAGGGCTTGGTCAGGTAGTCGTCCGCGCCGACAGAGAGTCCGATGAGCTTGTCGATCTCATCCGTACGGGCGGTGAGCATGACGATGTAACAGTCTGAGAACGTCCGCACCGCCCGGCATACCTCCACGCCATCGACCACAGGCAGGCCCAGGTCCAGTACCATCACGTCCGGATCGACCTGGTGTGCCTGGTCGATCGCCTGCTGCCCGTCACGCGCCATCGAGACCTCAAAGCCATCACGGGTCAGGTAGCTGGCAACGAGGTCGGCCAGCGCGTGCTCGTCGTCCACGACAAGCACGCGGTAACCCTTGGCAGGCTGTTCTGGGCCTGCGTTACCCGTCGGCTGGCTCATGCCCCCAGTGTGGGCGATTGCCTTACCGGCTCAAGCATGGGGCCGGCACTCCACATGGACCGGCACAGCGATCGTCTGCCCGTGTGACGCAACTGAGTACTGATGCCACGTAACTCTTACGGTGATAGGTTTCCCCGGGCACGGTGTACGGCGGGAGCCGGTAGGGTCGAAATCCTGATGCTCAGAGCAAAGCGATTCTGATCGGGGAGACAGGGTGGCTGGGGGCTGGGTTCACATCCGGTGGGCCATGGGGTACATGAACATGACCACGTTCAGCGCTGTCAGGATCCCGATCAGGACGGCGAAGGGAACCATGGTGAAGCGCCGGCGGGCTGGGGTGAGGTACCTGCGGTGGGTGATCGCCCGCAGGGTGTACAGGGATCCGGCCAGCCCGAGGGCCAGGAAGGTGTACTGCAGTACCTGGATCGGCCCGTTGCCGACGAGCATCGTGGGGCCGGTGTAGTGGCCCCCGAACAGTGCGCCGACCGTGGAGATCACCGAGCCGCCCTCGGCCAGCAGGTGGAACATGTTGTGTGCCAGGTGTGCGGCGACGTCCAGGGGGATCAGGGCGTACCCGAACCTGGCGAAGTTCTTGAAGGTGTTCTCCAGGTTCCCGGCCGAGGCGACCTTGGCTGCGAGGGTGAGCAGGGCGACCGGGATGGACACCCCTACGGCGAATACGGCGGTGAAGATGATGGGGTAGCTGGTGATGCCGGTGGTCCGGTTGACCCAGGCGAGGGCGTCGCCCCATCCGGGCAGCATGGTCACGTTCTGGATGATGACAATGCCCATGATTGCCATCGCCAGGAACGACTCTTCGATCTTGGGGTTGCGCAGGAACCACAGCTCTTTGGTGGGCGGCCGCACGGTGATGCTCATCGCGTCGTTGGGGCAGGCCTTGATGCAGTTGCCGCACAGGTTGCAGTTGGCGCTGGAGTCCATGGTGCGGGGGAAGGAGAACAGCGGGCATGCGGCGACCGTGTCGGTGCCGTTGTAGCAGGCGGCCTTTGAGGTGCACGTCGCGCAGACTTCTTGGTCGGCGCGCAGTGCAAGCATCCCGGTTCGGGAGTAGTTGCCGGACAGCCCGCCCAGGAAGCACAGGTACCGGCAGAAGGTGCGTCGCTGGAAGAAGGCCCCCGACACGATAACGGCGAAGGTCAGCAGGAGCAGCAGGATCCCAGAACCCCAGGGGGACTCGACAATCCCGAACACGTGGTCTGCCCAGGTGATGGCCAGGAACGTGGCGTCGATGATCCAGATGCCGTACTTCTTCAGGAAGGGCGGCACGGGCCGGTTAACACCGACGAGCTTCTGGACGAAGTCAGAGAGCGCAGCGAAGGGGCACACCGCGCACCACAGGCGCCCGAAGAGCACGTACAACAGCGGCAGCAGCGGCCACCACAGCACCCACATCAGGGCTGTGCCGGCGTTGTCGTGGGCGTCGGGGGGCCCGGCCAGCAGCTCGTAGGCAACCAGGCCGAACACGGCGGCAATCGGGATCTGGAACGCGCCGGGGTACCAGCGGCTGCGCATCACGGCGGCTACGAACCGGTTCTTGAGGATGTCGCGCCCCAGGGGTTCACCGGGCTGCCGTTCGAACCGTGCGTCGTCGGCGTCGGTCCTGGCCTTTACTGCTCGATCCAGGCGCGGCGAGCTCTTCGGCCGCGAGGGGCCCTTGGGCCTTGTCTGCAGGTCCTGGCTCACCTCTTGGCCCTACACGTGATGCGAGCGGCTCTCTTGGCGAGGCCGGCGGCGAGATCCTTACGGCGCATCATGCTGGCGGTGAACAGTATCGCCGCCGTAGCTCCACCGAAGGTTCCTAGCACGGGCGCCAGCGGCCGGTTGGCAGCGGCACCTGTCGAGCTCCCAGACATGTCCATCCCTGGCATATCTGGCGACATGGCTGGGGCACTGGGTGCCGGCGAACTGCCACCGGGCATGTCCATCCCCGGCATACTCGCAGGGATGCTGGCTGAGGGAGCGGGTGTCGGGGTGCTGCCGGACATGTCCATCCCCGGCATATTTGCGGGCATGCCCGCCGTGCTGGCAGGTGTCGGCGAAGTGTCGGACCCGACGGCCACAGGAATCGCTGCAGCGCTAATCGGGGTCGCGGCGGATGACTCCTGGTGTGAGGTGAGCGTTAATGACCCCAGGACGGCGATCGCGGCAGCAGCGGTGCCAACCGACACGACACGGATCCGCAGCCGCCATCCAGGGGCTCCATATGCGGGCCGACGATAGTTGGTTTTGGTGCTTCGATCCCGGGTACTGCTCATCGTGATGTCGGTCCAACCTTCGCGGTGTCATGACACGGGCTTGGGCCGTGTTTACGGCCCAAGTCTTCCCCATGACTTTCGGCTCCATACCCCGTGTTTTCCCCGGTGATTTGTATGAAGGTTTCGTGAAGTTCTTCAAAGTGTCTCAGTCGTCGCAGTGTCGCCGGACCATAGTTAGGTGAACCTTTCTTAGGCAAACCTTCACACAAATGCGGTGAAGGTCTTCATGAACCTGGCGCACCGTAAAACCATGACCATAACTGAATTAGAGACGATCCGCCCATGAGATCGGAAGAGCACACGTCTGAACTCC
>OBLW0100001009.1_pt1 | contig 24263 bp, 18 predicted proteins | sample 1520161 | NCBI WGS metagenome assembly OBLW01 (sample SAMEA3539309, study PRJEB22396) | soil metagenome | biome: tundra; feature: field; material: soil | place: USA | collected 2010-05 | depth 0.15 m | reverse complement strand
CCAGGTGGTGGAGACGTTGCCGGAGTATTTTGGGCGCTGCGAGCAGGCGCCGGCACTGGCTACTTATATCTCCGGGCCGAGCGCTACAGCGGACATTGAAATGACGCGTATCAAGGGCGTCCACGGGCCACGTTTCTTCCATGTGGTTCTGGTGCGCGACGAGTACTGACATTCGGCCGAAGGTCGACTGTTAGCGCGTATCGAAGGCTGGGTCATACGAAAGCCACCGCGGCGGAGATCATAGGTTAGACTCGTCCCGTCTCAATGGGAAAAGTAAATAGCTGGAGGAATCCAATGCTCTGCTTATCTTGGAGCGCTGTATAAGTGGAGGCAACGGATATGGCAGATGTTACCGGGGCGGCGATGAAAGTGAAGACGAGGTCAAGGGTATGATCGAGTATTTGAACGGCGAGGTATTGGAAGGTATCGTGAAACATGAGGGTCCGTCCCGTCGCATCTTTACACAGTTTTGCGCTGTTGTGGCGGTAACCTTGGGGGCTGCCTGCGAGCGCCGACCGCATTTCGACAGCGGCCGTTTCGCTCAGGAGTTCGGCGACTCCGGTCATAGTTCCGGCTGGTACCTCTACAAGTTGGGCCGCAATGGCCTATCATGCATGTCCTGCTACATGGTGTCGACCAGAATCAATTCATGGCCCGCCATCCTTCGAATCACATCAATGTAGCCTATGCAACCTCCACTCAAGAGGCTGATCGTGCTTTGGCAGTAAAGGCGACGATGTTTCACGAAATGGGCCTTGAGGTGCATCCCTGCGGAGTTCGACCCTGATTCTTCCGGGGGCTCTGGTGCAGTTTTGCAACTCAATCCGGCGAATCAAACTGCGCCGGCGACGCGTGTATAGAGGATTACCGGTAATCGTTGGCACACTTCAGTCGAGCGCGCCGTTGCACGAATTGCCGTTTGCTCAAAGTCGAACCCTCATCGCCCGTCTTATTTGAGACGTACTCTGTTCCGTCCGAGATCAAGGTGTGAAGTCTCTATATGGCCATTAGAATGAAGGAAATCGCGGCTGAGCTTGGGGTATCCGTTGTGACCGTGCCGAGAGCAGTGCGCGATCACCCAGGTGTTACCAAAGAGACGAGAGAGAGTTCTGGACTTCGTCACGCGCTTGAACTATCGCCCGAACCTGATGGCCCGCAGCTTCGCCACTGGCCACAGTTCATTGATAGGGCTTGTCGTGCCGGATTTGATTCAACCTTTCTTCTCGGAAATTGCCAAAGGGCTTTCCGCTACCCTGAGAAAGAATAACTACTTCCTGATCGTTTCTTCTTCAGAGAGCGATCCGAAGCTTGAGCAGGATGAAATCGAGCATATGCTGGCGCATAGTCTGGATTGCTTCGTCATAGCTTCCTGCCAAAAGGATACCGAGAGTCTGCGCAAGATCGGCGAGGCAGGCGTTCCGCTGGTTCTGATCGATCGAAGTTTTCAGGGATTTTCCTGTAACTTCGTAGGCGTAAACGACTACAGAATCGGCGAACTTGCCACCGAGCATCTTCTTGGGCAGGGTTACAAGCGCATCGCTCATATTCGTGGCCCGGCGACCAACGTCGCGAACCGAGGGGCCGATGGGTATCGCGAAACCATCCGGCGGCGTGGCCTGCCGGTGCGGGAGAACTTTGTCATCGCGTGTGGCGAAGCATCCGATTCCGACGGTGAAGCTGGGGGAAGAAAGGCCATGGAAGGAGTAGTAACCTTGCGGCCACGGCCCCATGCCCTCTTCTGCCTCAACGACTCCGTTGCTGCCGGCGCAATGATGAAGGCGTTTGAAGCAGACTTGCGCATTCCAAGGGACATGGCCATCTTAGGTTGTGGAAATTTTCACTACAGCAGCAATCTACGTGTGCCCTTGTAGAGCGTCGACCAACGAGCCAGGGAGATAGGTGAGCGCGCAGCCAAATTGATCGCTGCGATGTCGAAGAAGCCGGTGTCCGCCTGGCCCCGTACCGAGATATTGGAGCCGGAGCTGATCATCAGGGCTTCTTCGCAATCGAAGCAGGAATCCGCTACGTTATCCGCTGTAGGCGTACGCCGCACCCTTGTTGATCGTCGAGATTTCGTTACGCTGCGGGATAGGGATTAATTTCAGCGGAATAGCCCGACTTTCATTCGTACTAGCTGCGGTCTTAAGCGGATCGTTCGCGCGGCGGGAGCTGCGCCTTGGCTTTTTTACAGCATGGAAATGTGCCACATCCGCCGGCGAGGTGAGGCGGGGTAGCGGACCAGCTACAATCTCAGAGATGATTTCAAGAGCGTGGTCTAGTTCAGGAAGCGAGCCAAGAAGTAATCGAACGATAGATATCATTCGGCGCAACCGGTGCGCCGCTCGTGCCCAGAACCATCTCCGGAGGCGCGACAACGTAGGCGGTATTCAGGTGTTCAGAGACACATAGACAAAGTGCCCGACTGTATTCAGGGTACTTGCAGGCGGCAAGCCAGACATAGCGAGCCAGAATCGCAGCGTCCACAGCACTGTTCTCCGGATCGTCAACATCGGGGAGGGGACTGATCCTTTCCTGGCTTTCAAACATTGCAATGCCGGTAAAAGGTTTGGGCTTGCTTCGCATGCCGAAGCAAGCAACGACGGCTTGAGGTCGGGCGCGGCGAAGCGCTTCTGACGCGGCCCATTCGACAAACGCGTTGGAGAAGATTAGAGCGCCGTTTCCGCTAAGGAAGAGATTCACCACAAAGTTCTGCAAACGATCCTGTCCGGCAAGCTCCAAAGGCCACCAGCGCGTCCAGTCCTTCTTTCTGAGTGCCGAGATCGTCTGATCAGTGGCAGTCATGTCCTTCGGAATTCTATTCAACTCAACGAGAAAACTGTTTCGGAACGGCGTAAGAACCGTGTAAGTCAGGCAGGCGGCGGTAGGAACTGAGGTAGGAGCAAGCGCATCCCTCAGCCTAGCATCTGCATCGATGAACCATAGATTCGCATTGTCGTGGCTTCCTTTTTGGTCCAATAAATCGCAAATGCCAGGCTGGTCTGCTTGTCCTCCAGCCACCAGGCCGCGGAGCTCCCGTGAGTCACCGGCAATTCTGATTGTGCGGCCCCGCGGGTCCCATTCCTTCCAAGCCGTACGAGGATCGACAGGCAGGTTTTTCGGGAGAAAGAGGAGAATTAGCCGATTACGACCGGGTTCTGTCCTCGCAAAGGCCTGAGCTCCGGCGTCAATCGCCTCGAATATTCGATGCACTTCACCGCGCCACTTTTCAAAGTATTCGGAACGGGCCAGTACCGAGGCGTTTTCCAACGTGTCGCCAGTCTCGGAGAAATTCCAACGATCGATGCCCATCTTCACTTCGAGAGCCCGTAGTTTCGCCGTCAGCGCAGCCAAGGCCGAGGGGCTGAAGGAGTCGAGTCCACCGAAAAACTCGATGAGTTGGCTCTGCTCGAAGGGGAAAAGCAATCTCCATTGAGTCAGTTGCTGATTGAGAGATGGACGGAGTGTCAAAGGTAGTCGCTGAATCGACTCGTGGTAGCTCTCCAACTCTGATGCTCTTTCCAACTGGTTTGCGCTCTGCTTGTTCATCGTCTCTCCGATTCACACCCTCACCTCGGACAGAAGTTTCCCCGAGACCTGCGGAGTCAAAATTCCGAACAAGTTCAAGATCGTAGGGCACAGGTCTATATGCTGGACGGGGCGTTCAATCACTCCTGAGCGCTTCGCTGCCTCACCCAGACACATCATCCATGCAAGACGCGTAGAGTCGTGATTTTGTCTGTGGTTGAAGAAGCCGTTTGTATTTGAGCCATCGAGATCGCGCCCGAACTCGGGGAGAACAAAGACCGTGGTCCTTCCCTTATAGGATGCGTTTGTCTGCACTTCGTTCCAAAGTTCACCCACGAGGCGGTCAATGGTGCGGATTCCTGATAGGTGCAGAGAATAGGATCCTGAATGTGCTACTTCAACATCCGAAAAGGTGATCACAACCAAGGAAGGCGCAAAGCGCCGCATTACCTCCACGCTGACAAGAAATGTAAATTCGTCGCCTGTCACGGGAGCATTCGTACGAACTAGATCCTCGATTGCTCGCAACACCGTCGAGTGGGTGCTGGAATCCAGGGACGAACTCTCATCAGAAACAGACCAGCCAATGCCTTCATAGTTATTGGCTTCCAATATTGTTGCGATTTCCTGCTGCATTGCTCCCCGATCGGCTGTATTTGCCACGCGTCCTGCCGATGCCGCGTTGACGACAGCGTTGATAAGGAGCTGCTTGGGAAAGATCACGTTGGCACCATAGTGGGGGCCATATCCGCCAACCGAGCTGGCCCCGATCTGGCTGCTCAGTGCCTTGTTACTTGAGATGAACCACGCGTCCTCCGGAGGCATCTGTAGGCGTTTGCGCACGTACTCGAAAATGGTTGGGCTGGCCGGCGGCGTCTTTCCCCAGTCGTCCTCTCGTTGCCAGTTCCCGGTAAGAATGCTTGAAATCGTGTTGTAATGCGAAGTCACTCCGTCGTTGCGCATAAAAGGGTAGAAAACGCTTTGCGGTAGCAATTCGCGGTTAAGATGAGGGATGTTTCCAAGGCCGGTTTCAAGAAAGGTGTCAGCTTGCCGCATTCCGCCGCAGGTCAACACAATAACTTTTGGGCGGCTCTGTAATCTGGACGGCCCGGAAGCGTTGCCAAAGGCGTATCTATGAGATCTACTCCATCGATCAACCAAAAGAATCGCAGCTGCTTTCATGAACTTTCGCCGAGTGGCATCCATCGCGCATCACCCCACATCGTATGTCATAAGCAGAAATCGCCGAGTCTTTTCCGGGTAGCCCACCACCCCAGTCTAGCTGATTCCTACCTTGTATCGGGGCCAAAGTGGACGCGTCGCCTCGTGATCGATCACCGGCTCACCTTCGCATTCTACTTCGATTACTGTGGTTGGCATGTCCGGCGCTTGCAGTGGCAGCCCAGTCAGCCGAAGTGAAGATTCGTCCTGGGCGAATGCCACAGGAGCGCCAGTTTTTAGAAGACGTGCGAACTTGACCCTCGTCTTGAGACCGCCAATCGCTATTACCGCTGGGGGCTGCAACAATGGTACCCAATCCGCAGCTGGAGTCCTTCCCGGCCAATAGTGTTGATGAATATAGAGAGTAGTGCCACGACGCGTATAATTTGCGTTTGTGTTCCAGCTAAACGATCCACGCTCTGTGCCGTAAAATGCTTTCCCATTCGTTTCAAGCCAAGCGCCGACAGATTCTAGTATCTGTACGGATTCCTCCGGTATGGATCCGTCGGGCTCGGGGCCGATATTCAGCAGATAATTTCCGGCACCCGCCGCGCAGGTTGCAAGGTTACTCAAAATCGCTTTCGGCGTCTTCCACGAGTCGTCGGAGCGATTATAGCCCCAACTTTCGTTCAGTGTCATACAGGTTTCCCAAGCGCGTCCAGTCTGCGCTGCCTCGATATGCTGTTCCGGTGTGGAGAAATCTCCCTCCAGTCCGTTACGGTTATTTACGACAATCTCCGGCTGAAGCTCAAATACCATTCGATTCATTCGCTCCGATTCCCATTGTTCCGGAGTTAATGGCCAGTCAACGTCATACCAGAGCACATCCACTTTTCCATAGTTCGTCATTAGCTCGCGTATCAATCCATGGGTGTACTCGACAAAGCGCTTTCGCGCCGCCTCATCTGTAGCGCACCGGGCCCCGTCTGGATGGTGCCAATCCATCAATGAGTAGTAAAAGCCCACACGCAATCCCTCGGACCGAGCGGCTTCAACATATTCCCGGACCAGATCACGTCCCAGCCCCTGCTGGGGTGCGCAATAATCTGTGAGCCTCGTGTCGAACATGCAGAAGCCCTCGTGGTGCTTGGTGGTCATCACCATGTATCTCTGCCCAGCACGCTTCGCCAGCTTCGCCCACTCACGGGCAGCGTTGGGTTTCGGATGAAAATGCTTTGCCAGAAGCTCATACTGAGGTATAGGAATCCTTTCAACCTCCATGGCCCACTCTTGCTGGCCCAGTAAACTGTACAACCCCCAATGAATGAACATGCCGAATTTTGCATCGTGCCACCAGGCCATTCTCTGTACCCGAGTTGTTGCTTGTTCGTTCGATGTAGCTGACGATTGCGCGTTCCTACCCTGTCTTACCGGGTTGCTTGCGGCCAGTGCGTTTTCTGCATGTGCCGAGCATGCCACCGCCCCGCCAATCGCGCCGATTTGCACTAAAAACGACCTCCGGGAAAACTCACTCGTGTTCATATCTCTCCAAATCAATCGCTACGTTTGAGGATCTTTTTTCAGTCATATGGCCAGCCGCACACGGCAGATCGGAACTTTGGGCACCCCGGCGACACAGTCGAATACGAGCATTATGCAATTTACCTCATTGTTCACTCTGCCAAAGAGCTTAGTTGGTGATCATCACTTCTCCGATCAACGGCGTACTTTCGGACGAGTCGCCGACGAAAATATTGAACTTTCCCGAATCGATTTGCCAGTCGCCTTTTGTTTCACTCCAGTAGGCGAAGGCGCGGGAGTCGAGCGTAATCGACACGTGCTGCATTTCGCCAGGCGCCAGACGAACTTTCTTGAAGCCTTTCAGTTCCTTGGCTGGACGCTTGACTTTCGCGGACGAATCTCCAACATACACCTGCGCTACGTCCGCACCTGGGCATTGCCCCGTGTTTGTGACATCGAAGGACACGGTCGCCTCTTGATGGCTCGCGATATGTGCGGCGGAGACGCGCAGGTTATCGAAGAAGAAAGTTGAGTACGATAGGCCATAGCCAAACGGGAAAAGTGGCTCCTTACCGGTCGTAGTGTAGTAGCGATAGCCTACAAAAACCCCTTCCTCGTACTTTAGCCGCCGTATTTGACCTGCAGTTGAAGGAGGGGCGTAGTAGTAGTTATGTGCCGGACTCTGCTCCCAGGAGCGATCGAAGCTCACAGGCAAATGACCTTCCGGCGAACGCTCCCCGAAGAGAATTTCACTTAGAGCTGTTCCACCTTCTTCCCCCGGATACCAGTTGTGAAGAAGCGCTGGCGTAGTTGCCAACCAGGCCCGCATGTCGACATTCCCCCCTGCCGTCAGAGTAACAATGGTCTTGCTGTTCGCCTGTTCCACGGCATGAATTAATATGTCCTGGCCCCAAGGCAAACCGAAACTACGATCCATGCCTTCCTGTTCCTCTGCTGTATTGAAGCCAACCGAAACGACAGCCGCATCCGAGGCCGATGCAATCTGCTTTGCATCGGTAGAAATTAGGTCGTGCACTGCACGGATTCCCAGCATAATGCGATTGTGTTCTGCTGCGGGCAGGTAATCGAGCTGAATATGTGCAGGTTTGTCGAATGTAAGCGGGACGATTGCAGATTGCGGCGGTTGCTTTTCGTGTTGTGGAACCCACCTTATCACTTCCTTGCCATCGACCGACAAAGTGTAAGCATCGCGTCCCTGGGCATCAGTCAAAAACAGGTGCTGCCCAGTCTTCTCGGGAGTGTACAAAGCCAAATAGCGAATGCTCTTGATCCCTGCAAGCGATGCCCGGCTGCCCTCGGAACTACCATCGATTCGCCGACTCTTCCAAACTTTTGGGGTGCCACTAAAATCTGTAGTCTTGAACGCTTTTGCGCTCACAGTCTCAGGTCCGCTCCAAAAATCGTTTTGTGCGACCCTCTCGCTGGCAGTGCCGAACTTTGTTTGCCGAAATATCTCGTCCGCACTTGGCAAGCCTCTGGCATAGAGAACTTTCACTCTCCCGCCCAGATGCGTTTCAAGCCCATTCAACAAACTTACGGCAGCGAATGGAGTGACGTTCGAACTCCCTCCACCTCCGGGTAATGCCGGCCAAGCATCTGGCCCAATTACCGCAAGCGTATGAATTTTGTTTGAATCCAATGGCAGCAACGAATGCTCGTTCTTCAGAAGTACTATGCTCTCGCGGGCTTCTTGGAGCGCGACTTGACGCCCCTGAGGATTGTCGCTTGGAATGTCGAGTTCTGTTTGATCCCGATCTAGAAACCCAAATCGAATCGCGGTGCGAAAGATTCGACGAACTTTATCGTCAATCACCGATTCTAAGAGCTTGCCGCTGGCGATAGCCGGTAAGAGAGTTTCATCATTCATGTGCCTACCGGAGTTCATTTCTAAATCGAGGCCCGCGTTCGCGGCCGCAACACCATCGTACGTGGCTCCCCAATCTGACATCAGGATGCCGTCGAAGCCCCACTCCCTTTTCAGGATATCCAGATTCAGGTGCCTATTCTGCGTGGCATGCTCGCCGTTCACGGGGTTCAAGGAATCCATAACTGCACCGACATGAGCTTCCTTCACAGCGGCTTCGAAGCTCGGCAAATAGATTTCGTGTAGCGTCCGCTCGTCCATATCCGAGCTGACGTTATAGCGATCGTATTCCTCATTATTCGCCGCGAAGTGCTTTACTGTGGCAATCACTCCCTGGCTCTGTACCCCTTCGATGAATCTGACTGCAATTTGTGAAGCGAGAAAAGGATCCTCGCCGAAATATTCCATGTTGCGGCTATCCATGGGTGCGCGAGTAATGTTCACGCCGGGGGCCAATAAAATGTGCACGCCTCTGGCACGCGCATCTTGTCCCAGGCTCACCCCCATTCGTCCGGCTAGATCTGTATCCCAAGTTGCAGCCAACGCTATCCCTCCTGCGTAGGCAGTCGAGGGTCCCCACGTTCGCACTCCTTCGGGTCCATCCGACATCTTCAATTCCGGGAACCCAACAGAAGGCTCCGCACGAATGAACGCGTCGTTATACCCTCCGATCAGTTCAATTTTCTGATGCAGGGTCAGCCTTGAAAGCATCGTATCTATCCGCTGCTCAATCGCGGGACTATCAGGTACGGGTGCTTGAGCCAAGGAAGATATACCCCAAACAGCCAAGCTTATAATTGCTGAAAAATAGATGGGTTGAATTCGCACAATTCAATCTTCCTCTGCAAATAAGATGCGTAGCTTGCAAGCTCCTTTGGCTATGCGCTTGCAAGCTACGCAGTTATTACCCATTGGTCAGGCTTGATTCAGTTCAGTAGAGCGCTCTAGAAAGTGTATTTGAGCGCAAGTTGGACGAATCTCCTTGACGGGTTGTTGGCTCCCAAGACGCGGGCGCCGGAAATCAGGCCGCTGGCAGTGTTGACGCCGCCTGATGGCTGCCCCAAGGCGACCGTGTTAAAGGTATCGAAAATGTCCGCGCGAAACTCCACATACTGCCCTTCAAAGGTAGTGAACCGTTTAAATAGCGATGTGTTTAGGTTGTTGAACCCTGGGCCTGAAAGCTGGTTCTTTCCGTAGTTTGTATAGGGGAGCACTGCGGCGGTTGACGTGAGTAGTTGCCCTGGCGCAAGGTTGCTGGAGGGCAGTGGATTGGAGAATGCGCACGGGTTGTACCAGTGCGTTGCATTTCTTACCGTGGTTGGGCATACGATTCCCGGATTAGTGGCATTCGGTGAGCCTCCGGCTTTGTAGGGATTTCCGGTCAAATGGGCCCTGGCGGAGACACCGGCGGGGGCAACGGTATTTGGCGTAATGTTGAAAGGCTGACCGGTCTGAACTGCAAACATGACTCCGAGCGACCACCCTCCGACAATCTCATCGGCAATTCCCTTATGGTTTAAGAACTGGCGGCCTTCTCCCACAGGCAGTTGATAATTCCCGTTGAGGCTAAGCCTGTGCCTCTGGTCGAAGTCCGAGTTTCCTTTTTGGTAGCCAATCGGAATCAGGTTCGCGTTTAGTGCGCCTAAATCGCCGAGAACATCGTCGATTGAGTGAGAATACGTGTACGTTGCGGTAAAGTACAACCCCTGCGAGAAGCGCTTGTCCAGTGTTGCCTGCAAGGAATTGTATTGTCCGGCGCCGATATATGCGACCTGCGTTATTGCGCCGAAGTTGGAGAAGGGCTCGTATGGCGTCATGAGCGTTCCTGCCGGTGCGGCTGCCCACGGCGAATTTATATTCCAGTTGGTTTGCTGCAGGTGGCGCGATTGAGTACCAACGTAGGCGACCGTGGCCGTCAAGTCGTGACGAAATGCTTCCTGGACCGATAGGTTGTAGCTCTGTACATATGGCGTCTTGATAGCAGCGGGATACGCGGCCAGTCCGAGTGATACAAGCGGCAGGTTCAGAGCGCCATTGACAATGTACGACGCGACCCCGGTTTCCAAGGTTATACCGTTAGTGGCGCAATGCTGATTGACAATGCAGCTTGGGGAGTAGAGATACGCTTGGGTAGACCAGGGGTAATTGATGCCGAGATTCGTACCGAATGCGTTTTCCACCCCGCCGAAGAAGATTCCATAGGCGCCGCGCATCACGGTCTTCGGCATAACTGCGTACGCAAAGCCGACTCGAGGCGCGAAGTTCAGTTCCTGATAGCTCGAAAGGGTACGGCTTCCATTAGTGACAATGGTTATGTTGTTTCCGGCTGCCTCGGCCACGAATGCCGGGTTCGAGAGGTTTACCGGAGATCCCATGGGCACGATATATTGCCCGGTCCCGGTACCTAAGTTAGAACCGTTTAGGCCGGAGGTGGTTGCGATGAAATTCGCCTGCCGGTCGTGCTTCTCCTCGAATGGCATGAAGTGGTCATAACGGAGGCCCAGATTGAGTGTGAGCCTTGGATTGACCTTCCAGTCATCCTGGAGGTATCCAGAGCCATACCAGCGGAACTGCAACGTATCCACGAGTGTGCTCAATCTATCTTGATACTGCTGATCGGCCAGAAAGTCGGCTACGCCATAGCCAGTGAATGAGGTGCCCGGCTTGCCAGTGAAGGTTCCATTATATGTGTAATAGCCTCTCGCGAACGTGCTCGCGTTGTATTCGGAACGTATCTTCTCGAATTGGAATCCCACCTTGAATGCATGGTTTCCAACGATCTTCGTCAGATTGTCCCGAAGCTCGGCGTTATTCTCACGCTCATTAACGGGGGCGCAGCAGGGTCCCCCAGGGGCTGGCGATATGCCACTAATGCTAAACGAGGGTATGCCGCCTTGGCCCGGTGCATATGGCACGCCTCCCAGCCCCAACGTCGGTGCAATGTTGGAATTGGAATTCTCTACGCCATAATAGAAATGTCCATACGTGAAGCTAAAGCGGATTTCGTTCGCGAGGTGGGGTGAAAACACATGCGTTTCACTTATGGCAAGGTTTTCCGATAGCAAGCGGTTACTCCCGTCGCTACCGTAACCACCGCCGTCGAGGATCGGCCCTAAAGGAGACTTTGCAACAAAGGGGTTATTGCTGTAGCTGTACCGAGCAAATGCCTGGTCGTGTGCGCTCACATTCCAGTCCACTCGTCCGTCCCATTGAGCGGTGTTATTGGTGGTATTGACGTTAGTAACGTAATTGTTATAGGTCTTTGACGCGTTTGGACCATTCGGAGTCGGAAACATTTGGAGAAGGTTCTTCGCGACCGTGCTTGTTTGGCCTGGGCAAAATGCATTCTGGACTCCGTTGCAAGTCAAAAGCGTAGCGCCGCCCGATCCAGGCTGGTAAAGCGTAGTGGGTTGGGCTGAACCCGTAAGAGATGTGTTTAACAGTTCGCTAAAATCACCTGGCCCTGTTGTTGTGCCGTTACCGTACTTCATCAGTGTTGTCGGTACGGTTGCAGTTAACGTGCTCCCGATAACGATGCGATTTGCCTCGAAGTCCCCGAAGAAGAACAGGTGATTCTTGAGGAAGGGTCCCCCGATCGTCGCGCCGAATTGGTTTTGGCGGTACTTCGGCATGGTCAGAGCCTTGTAATTCATCGCGTTTAGTACATCATTTCGAACGTACTCCCAGAGATTGCCATGGATTGCATTGGTTCCACTCTTGATGGAAGCGTTGATCACGGCGCCCCCTCCGTGGCCCAGCTCAGCGCTGTAGTTGCTTGTTTGCACCTTGAATTCGGCAAGCGCGTCCGGGGGAGGCTTAATCACATACGACGCGTTATTTAAGAAGTCGATTGCGCTCGTGTTGTTATCAACCCCGTCCAGAATAAAATCATTCTGATACGGACCAACGCCGTTCGCATCGAAATCTCCGTTAACCTGACTGCGTCCGTACGCAGGAGGGGTTTGAGCCACGCCTGCAGCAAGCTGCGCCACGAAGACGTAGTTGCGCTGGTTGAGAGGTGTGTCGTTTATGACCTTTTCAGAGACAATCTGGCCCGTGGATGAATCCTCAGTCTGTAAGAGAGGCGCATCGCTTGCCGAGACGGTAACTTTTTCAGTTGCCTGACCGATTGTCAGGTTGAAATTCACTCCCAGGCGGTCATTGACGTTGAGCATTAATCCCGATCGAGTTTCTGTCTTGAACCCTGGCGCGGCGCATGTGACGGAATAATGACCAATCTTGAGCGGAGAAACCGCATAATATCCACTGCTGCTGGTCTTTATTGATGTCATGAAGCCGGTGTCGACTGCTGTGACTGTGATATCGGCATTAACAACAGCCATCCCTTGTGGATCTAGTACTGTCCCGGTGATGGCCCCCTGATCAGCCTGTGCAAAGGCCGGCGTGCTCGGCAATAGTGTTGTGCTAATCGCGAGGATTAGCACACAAATGTTTAGAAAACATGAACTCAGGCCACTCCCGAAGAAAGTGGTCGCCCTTTCCTTCGTCGATCTCATAGTGCCTCCAAAGAATTCGTTGAGCGGCTCACCTCACGGGGAGACGCAACCCCTGAATTAGCGGTGGTTGAGCTTGAAATTCTCCCGATGCCGTAAAACGGAGCTTGATAGCGCATCGGCAATGTCGTGATCGTACACGCAGAAATCGCAAAAAAATCTCCGCACAGCCAGGCTCGGATCAATTGCAGACCGGAGCACCAATGCGCATAGCTCCAATGGCGGTGCTTCTGCCAACGGAACCCCTCATTCGCGCTGTACTGCTTACTGGCATATCCAACTGTGGAGGAGTAAATTTACTCCCCGTCTATATTCCGTCGCATCCTATCATTACAGGATGACAACACATGCAGCATAGGCACATGCTCAATCGGTTGTCAAGGGCTTGTAATTTTTTCCTCTGGATCACCAAGATTCGCTCGTTTCCGGAATTGAGCGTCGTCGGAATCACTTGGAACGATAGCCGGGAAGCGGGTCTCAACTGAATGCGGGACAGCAATGATCGTTACGAGATACGCCATCTCTTTTAAGCCCTTCCAGAAGAATATCTTACGGCAGGACGGCAGCCTGGTTTGGAGGATTTCTGTGGTGGTTGAGGGGGAAATCTCAAAAACGGCCGACGTGCTCTCTGGGACCAGGCCTGATAGCGGTGATGGTGTCCTCCAGGACGGATTCACCATGTTGCTCTAGGTTCGGGACGAATCGAGTCGGCGGGCAGATGTTGTGAAGAATTGGGCAGTTGGAAACAAAATAGTTTTACTTGATCGCCTTGCGCTGCTCGTCAAAAAGGCGGACTTTTCCAGTGCGGAGTAGCATCAATGTTGACAACGGAAAATATAAAATGTTACGTTATCATCCTATAATGACAGCATGTGAGCGAAGAGCAAACGGAGAGCAACGCCACGATTCCTCAGTGGGTTATGGGAGGAGGCAATATGGCGTTAATGGAGCGCTGAACCTCCTTGCAGCAACACCGGGGTGGGAAACATGCCAATCATAGATAAGATCTATAAACTCGGCAGGAGACTGTCAGAGGCTGTTCTCTCTGTCCGAGGATGGAAGGGCTTGATGATCCTCCCAAACCGGGTTTTGAGAGGTTCCTACAGCTGCCATAATCCGTTATGCCGTGAGCGAAACTTGGAAAAGGAATTTCAAGAGTATGCCAGAAGCCGTTAGAGTTTGCCTGGTCGGCGCAGGACGCGCAGGCCAAGTACACGCAGATTCACTCGTGAACCATGTGTCCTGCGGCCGACTTGTGGCATTGGTCGATCAGGCCCCCGACACGCTTCGTGCCACCAGTGAAAGGTACGGGATCGAGGCCTGCTACACCTCACTCGAACAGGCGCTTGCAGAGGCCTCATTCGATGCCGTTGTGATCACTACTCCGACCTTTACACATAAAAGCCTGGCCGTGCTGGCCGCCAACAATGGCAAGCACGTCTTGTGTGAAAAGCCGATGGCGCTGAACCTAGCTGAGTGTGACGAAATGATCGCCACTGCTCGGCGTACTGGTGTAATTTTGCAGATCGGGTTCATGCGACGCTTTGATCCAGAGTTTTCGGCGGCTTGGGCGCGTGTTGAAGGTGGAGAAATTGGCCGGCCTATGCTGATTAAATCGCTGACCCACGGCCCCGGATTGCCACCAGCGTGGGCCTGCGACCTACGAACATCCAATGGCATGCTGGCTGAGGTGAATAGTCACGATTGGGATACCGTCCGCTGGTTTGCCGCATCCGATCCGCAGCGTGTCTACACCGAGGTTGCGAATTTCAAAGGAGCGGCCAGGCAAGTGGATACACCGAATTTTTACGATAACGCGGTGGTCAACATGCGCTTCGAGTCCGGCGCGCTGGGAGTCATCTCCGGGGTATGCCCGTGTGAATACGGTTACGACGCACGCGTGGAAATCGTCGGCGAGAAGGGTATTCTGCAGATTGGTGACTTGCGTGGACAGGCCGTGGTCGTCTGCACCAATCGCGATCAGGGCATAATCACTCCCATCCATCGCACTTGGCCGGAACGATTCGCCGAGGGCTACGTGCGGGAGATGCGTCATTTTCTTGATTGTGTCCAAAAGGGCCGTGATCCCGTCGTAGGTGGAGTTGATGGTAGGTGGGCGGTCGCCTGCGTACTCGCTGCGACACAATCCTTTCTTGAGGAGAGGCCGGTGACTCTTCAGGAAATCTTCCACGCCGAGCCGGTGAGCACGCGATGACAATGCTTGCAGCGGTCTATCACGGTCCACTCGACCTGCGGGTCGAACAACGAGAGGTTCCGTCGATCGCAGCCGACGAAATGCTATTGCGCGTAGATTACGCCAGCATTTGCGCGACGGACTTGCGCATCATCCAGGGAAGCCATCGGAAATTTGGACCTGGAACAGTGCGTGTTCCGGGACATGAGATTGTAGGGACTCTGGAACAAGTGGGCGCCAATGTGTACGGCTATCGCGTCGGTGATAGAGCACTCATCGCGCCGAATGTCGGCTGTGGCCACTGTCGGCAATGCCGCGCGGGCTTCAACAATCTCTGTCCGGATTACGATGCATTTGGCATTACTTTGGATGGCGGTTTTGCCCAGTACATGCGAGTGACTGCACCGGCCATCGAACAGGGCAATGTGATTCTTGTCGATCAAGGCGCAGACGGCGCAAGCATGGCTTTAGCAGAACCCTTTTCATGCGTGATGCATGGTCAGGAGAGGTTAGGCGTTTGCGTAGACGACACTGTGTTAATCGAGGGTGCTGGGCCAATCGGGATCATGCATCTTCTAAATGCGCGGCTCCTGGGGGCTCGCCGAGTCATCGTCAGTGACCTCTCGCAATCGCGTTTGGCAAGTGCAAAAGCGTTCGGTGCAGATCGCGTGACAGATATAACTCAGGAAGACCTCACAGAAGTCGTCATGGACGAGACCGGCGGAGCCGGGCCGGACGTCGTCATCGTGGCTGCTGCTTCTCACGCCGCGTTCGAAGCTGCGGTTTCCTTGGCTGCCGTGGGAGGCCGTGTCAATTTTTTCGCAGGACTCCCCAAGGAACGGCCGACCATTTCCCTCGACGCCAATCTGATTCATTACAAAGAACTGGTCGTTACCGGCTCTACGGGCTGCAGTACGAACGACTGCCGGAAGGCGGCACAGCTCGTCGCATCCGGTCAGATCGATCTGCGCCCGCTGATCAGTGGTCGATTTCCACTTGTTGAAGCGAACTCTGCTATTGAGGCCGCAGGGGATAAACACAAACTCAAGGTCATTCTTGAACCGGGGTCCGGACCGACTAATGAAAGGCAATGATATGGAGGCAAATCTTACACCAAATAGCAATCGTACAATTGCTTCGGTAATGCGGCCCTTCGGCTTCGATCTCACGGGACCTTGCGCTCCGCCAGTGACCTTCGACGATCATATAGAACGTCGCCTTTCCGCGTTACGAGGTCAATTCTCCGACCAGGAGGCTTATGCGCGCCTCCTGGTTTCCGATCCGTTGATCTACGAGGTTTATGAGATGCGGCGGCCCGAAGTCGCCGGAGAACTGCTCCACGGAATCTCGATCGTGCACCCAGGGATGGTAGGCGAAGAATTCTACATGACTAAAGGTCATTTTCACTCTGTGCGAGCGACTGCAGAGATCTATTACTGTCTGCGCGGACACGGTACCCTGCTGATGGAAAACGAGGCGGGTGATTGGGCAGCAGAGACGCTGTCTCCCGGGCGCGTCCTTTACGTATCTCCCGGTTGGGCGCATCGGTCCATTAACACGGGCGATGCCGAAGATTTGGTTACATTCTTCGTCTATCCAGGCCATGCCGGCCATGACTACGCCACTATCGAGGAGCATGGCTTTCGGAAGCTGGTTCTTGCCAGCGGCCGAGGGTTTGAGATTGTGGACAATCCTCGCTGGCTCGCAGCGGGTGAAGAAAGATGAGCACCATGCAAGATTTGAAATCATACCGCGTATTGGTCACCCCCACCACCTATGGCATTTGCGAACCGCGTTTGCGCACCGAACTCGAATCGACAGTGGGAGAGGTCGTTTACAACGATCTAGGTCGGCCGCTATCGTCCGCTGAACTGCGAATAAGGTTGCAGGGAATTGATGGTTACATTGCAGGGCTGGATATGATCGACCGTGCTGCGCTTGAGGGCGCAGACCGCCTCAAAGTCATCGCACGCTATGGCGTGGGCGTGGACAATGTCGACCTCGCTGCTGCCCGGGAGCGATCAGTAGTAGTCACAAACACGCCCGACGTCAATTCAGTTTCAGTGGCGGAGTTAGCGGTGGGGCTCATGATTTCCTTGGCCCGTTCGATTCCACAGAGAATGTTTGAATTGAGAAGCGGTCAATGGCCACGAAATCATGGCCTAACATTGCAGGGAAAAACGGTCGGTCTGTTGGGCTTTGGAGCCATCGGCAAGGAAGTGGCCCGGCGTCTTGCCGGCTGGAATTGCCGTATTGTTGCTTGCGATCCACGCCCGGATCTCGATACCGCGCGCACTCTAGGCGTCGAACTTATCCCCACCGAAGAAGTACTGTCTCAAGCCGATTTTTTGTCGCTTCATGTCCCCGTTCTTGCCGAAACGCGTCGAATGGTAAATGGCGAGTTTCTTGCTCGAATGAAGCGCCAAGCCTTCCTGATTAATACGGCGCGTGGAGAACTCATTGATGAGAATGCACTGGCTGAGGCAATAATTTCAGGGCAGATTGCGGGCGCCGCTCTGGATGTTTACTCGAAGGAACCGCCGGCGCTTAACAACCGTCTGCTCGGAATGCCCCAGGTGATCGTTACACCCCACTGCGGTGCCCATACGGACGGCGCAACGCAGGCAATGGGTTGGGGAGCAATGAGAGATTGCATCGCAGTCCTTCGAGGCGATCGCCCGGAACATCCCGCTGCTCGCCATCCGGATAATTCAATGTTTCATATCAAGACGCAGAATCGTCCCACCATGTATTTCATCGGGGTGACGACAGAGCAATCATCGATCATGAAAGTCTTTCCGCTCTGGATGCGCGAGCTTGGGAAATCCGATGTGGGTATTGAAGGCATCGATCTGAAATTGCGCGATCGTCCGGACAAGTATCGCAATGCTATCGCTCAAGTCAAGCTCGATCCATTGTCGCTTGGGGCCTTAGTTACCTCCCATAAGATCAACCTTCTTGAGGCTGGGCGGGATATGTTCGACTATCTCGATCCCTATGCCGTCACATGTGGCGAGATATCGAGCATCTCCAAAAACGGGCTTTTGCTCGAGGGACATGCTAAAGACCCGCTTACCGCAGGCTTGAGTCTTGATGCGCTTTTGGGGATGGGGTACTTTGGGCGTACGAACGGTGATGTACTTTGCCTGGGTGCAGGCGGTTCCACGACGGCCATCGTTCTTCATTTCGCGCAGAAGAAGCATCCGGCGGATCGCCCGAAGCGCATAGTGATCGTCAACCGGTCACGTGACAGACTTGATCATCTGAAACAATTGATCGCAAAATTGGGCGCTGAAATTGAATGCGCATATCACTGCAACGTAAGACCGGAAATCAACGATGAGATTTTGGCCCAGATGCCGCAGGGCAGTCTGATTATCAATGCTACGGGTATGGGAAAAGATACTCCGGGATCCCCCTTGACGAGCCAGGCTCAGTTCCCGAAGAACGGTATCGCCTGGGAACTGAATTACCGCGGCGAGCTCGATTTTCTCCATCAAGCCCTGAATCAAGCGGGTCTAAGAAGATTGACCGTAGAAGATGGTTGGCTGTATTTTTTGCACGGTTGGACCCAGGTTATCTCTCAAGTGCTCAAAGTACAGATCGACGAACAGATGTTCGAACGGCTGGCCGCAATCGCAGGCAGGATCTGTACGCCAGTGTTACCCAAGCGCGTGGTTCCAGAGGGGAATGGAATAGGTTCCTTTGCCCGCGCTCAAAACACCGCAGCTCGATAAGGCAAAGGGGGCGCAATGCTTACAATTCCTCAACGAATTGAAACTTTTCGGGTCGTCCCTGAGATCGCGATCGAAGATGCGGAGGCAGCAATTCCACTAGCCGATGCGCTTGCGGAAGGAGGACTTCCGGTGGTTGAGATCACGTTCCGAACGGCGGCCGCTGTTGTTGCAATTGAGAAGATTGCGCATCAGCGCCCCGAAATTCTAGTTGGTGCAGGAACAGTGATTTCGGAACAGAACCTGCGAAGCGCCATGGATTGCGGGGCGGCCTTCGGTGTCTCTCCGGGATTCAATCCCAAGATCTTCGCTCTTGCGTCCAAAAGGAAGTTTCCCTTCATTCCAGGCATCATGACTCCGAGTGATGTGGAGAGTGCACTTACGGCGGGCGCCATGTTGCTGAAGTTCTTCCCGGCGGGTGCGGCTGGGGGCGAGCAAATGCTCAAGAGCATTGCTGCGCCGTATGTCCACACGGGCGTCCGCTTCATGCCTACCGGCGGTGTGAATGAGAATAATCTGAGAGACTATCTGGGACTTAGCATTGTTCTCGCAGTTGGCGGAACTTGGATTGCAACCCGCGAGGATATCGCATCCAAACGCTGGGATGTGATCCGGGACAACTGTCTCAAAGCATTCAGGATTGTGTCGGAATTAGAGTCTGCAGCAGCCAACCGTGTTTTGACAAATTGAGGAATCCAAATGGGACGATTGAAATATGCTGTCCATGCCTATGCATGGACAGCCAGTTGGAGCAACCGGACATTAGATTTAATCGATCGCGCCAAGCAATTAGGCTTTGATGTAATCGAGATTCCACTTATGGAATTGGAATTAGTGGATCCTGCCGCCATCCGTAGTCGCGCAGCGGAGGCAGGCATCGGCCTATGCACGTCGACTGCCTGCTCACTGGCGAACGATCCGACTGGCGACGACCAAGCTACCCGTCGGCGCGGTGTTGAGTATCTAAAGGACTGTGTTAAAGCGACAGCCGACATGGGCGGTACGGTGTTTACCGGCGTAACCTACTCCGCTATTGGCCGCCGGATCGCAGAAATGCCTGGCGACAAGTATTGGGAGTATGCAGCCGAAGCTCTCAAGGAAGTAGCCCGCTTTGCCAGCAGTTACGGTGTGGTTGTTGGAATCGAACCGATCAACCGCTATGAGAGCTTCCTCGTCAATACCTGTGAGCAGGGATTGAGACTTAGGGAGAGGATCGACGAAACAAATGTCTTCCTCCATTTGGATGCATACCACATGAATATTGAGGAAGCCGATTTTTATGAGCCAACGCGAATGGCGGCTCCATTTCTTTGCCATTATCACCTGAGCGAAAGCCATCGCGGAACGCCAGGAACCGGCCGGGTTGACTGGGAAGGTATCTTTCGAGCACTTGCGAGCGTCGACTACTCGGGCCTGGTCGGCATGGAATCCTTCAGCGAAGTTTCCGGAGCTATGGCGGCAGCCACATGCATTTGGCGAAAGTTGGCTAACTCGAGCGATGAACTTCTTACCCAGGGACTCTCGTTTTTGAAAGGCCTCGAAGCCAAACACTATGGAAGTCTTACGCAGAACGTGCAAGGGAAAGTGGAAAGCACATGAGGAGACTAAAGGTAGGAGTTCTCACGCTCTCAGATGGGCGCGAGTATATCCATAACGACTTGCTGGCGGTCAACCATGCATATCAGCGGAGGCTCGTTAAAGCCCTCGAAGCCACAGGCGAACTGGACGTTGTATCTGGATCCGAGATCATCTCGAATCAACACGTCGCTCAGAATGAGGGCCGGCGTCTGGCGCACGAAGGCTGTGATCTCACCATTCTCAATTACGCGATTTGGTGTTTCCCGCATCTCTCCGCTGTTGCGACGGCATTCGCCCCGGGACCGTTTCTTCTGTTCTGCAACCTCCACCCGTCCGAGCCTGGAATGGTCGGGATGCTTGCAGCCGCGGGTACATTGGATCAACTCGATAGGCCGCACGCGCGAGTTTGGGGGCAGATTGAAGATGCGGCCGTACTAGCGAAAATCATGTCCTTCATCCGAGCGGCTGGCGCGCTCGCGCAATTGCGCGGTCAAACGTATGGGCTCTTCGGAGGCCGCCCACTCGGCATGTACACGGCGGTTGCCAACCTGGATCAGTGGCAGAAATCGTTTGGACTTGACGTAGAGCATATCGAACAGCAGGACATTGTCGAGTACTCAAAACGCGTGAACGCTCAGTGTGTAGACCATGCGCATAGATGGCTCGAAAAGCACGTCGGCTCGATTCTATACGACGGCAAAGCGCTGACACCGGAAAAGCTGAAGCTACAGATCCGTTCTTATTATGCATACCGTGAAATCATCGCGGAACGACGGCTAGATTTTGTCGGGACCAAGGCTCACGGCGACCTCACCGATCATTTCGTCACCGTGGACGTGGCAGAGGCTTTCCTCAATGATCCTTACGACTGGGATGGACCGCATGAACCCATTGTGGCCGCTACCGAGGCGGATATGGATGGGGCACTGACCATGCAGATATTCAAATTGCTGACACACAAGCCCGTTCTCTTTGCCGACGTGCGGCATTATGATCGCTTGGACGACGTATGGTACTTTTCCAATTCCGGTACCCATGCGACATATTTCGCCGGAGCTTCTGATGATCCCTTCGTTAACTTGAAGAACGTTACATTCTATCCGGAGGTCTCCTACTATCCAGCAGGCGGAGCTTCCGTGCATCACTTCGCTGCGCCGGGACGGGTTACGCTGGCGCGTCTCGCTCGAAAAAATGGCCGATATTGGATGGCTATCGTGCCCGGCGAGTTCGTGGAGTTTCCGCGCGAGGTGTCGCTGGCAAAGGGTGCAACTTGCACACCCGAATGGCCGATCGCCTTTACACGGCTCCAATGCGCGGCGGATGATTTCCTCGCCACTTATCCTTGCAACCATATTCACGGATGTTATGGCGATTGGGAGAAGGAATTACTTCAGATCGCATCGTTGCTTGGTATTGAAGCTCGTGTATATCGCGGGTCTGCGCCGAGCGAGACTGGGGAACGCGTTTTGAATTCTTAACATTCAGGAGTTTATGGTCAAGATTTTAGTCCCAGCAGGTTCGAGTGCAGATAACAACCGGGAAGGCAGTGTTCTTTACCTGACCTTCATCAGTATCGTCTCAGCCCTTGGAGGCCTGTTGTTTGGATTCGATACCGTGGTAATCTCCGGCACACTGACGCCGCTGAGAGCACAATTCGTGCTCAGTCCGACTCTCGAAGGCTGGCTGGTGAGTTCCGGTCTCCTTGCATGCGCGATCGGCGCCGGTCTGGCGGGAATCCTGAGCGACCGCTTCGGCCGCAAACCTGTTCTACTCGTTTCCGGCTGGCTACTTGTCCTCTGCAGCGTCGGATGCGCATTGGCGTGGGGCGTGGATACTCTCATCTGGTCTCGGGTGATCGGGGGCCTAGGCGTGGGCCTTGCTTCGATGGTTTCGCCGCTCTATATCTCCGAGGTGTCCCTGCCGCGCCTGCGCGGCCGAATGGTGACGCTTTTTCAATTTGCCCTCACGATTGGCATTTGCCTCGCTTTGGCGTCAAATGCTTGGCTTCATCAGCTGGCCTTGCATGGGGCCGGTATCCAAGACCATGGACTTTATCGCTGGATGGTTGTCGATCAGGTCTGGCGAGCCATGTACGGGATGGAACTGTTCCCATCATTACTGTTCGCGTCGCTTTGCTTTGTCATACCCGAGACGCCGCGTTGGCTCATGAAGGCCGGCGGATCAGTACGCGCCTTGGAAATCCTCAGCAAGATTGGCGGCAGAGCAGTCGGCGAGAAGGAGATGAGTGAAATCCAAGAGGCTATCGCGGAGGAAGAGGGTTCGATCACCCAGCTCTTCGCGCCAGGCTTGCGGCGTGCGCTGTTTATCGCGCTGTTTCTGGCGATTGTTTCAGAGCTGAGCGGAATCACTGTGGTTTTTTACTACGGTCCCGGCATTCTGGAGAAGGCGGGCTTCTCGCTCGGCGCTGCACTGGGCGGATTCGTCTCCATCGGCATTGTCAACGTGGTGTTCACTGTGATCGCGATTTGGCTCATGGACTCCGTGGGACGCCGTTCGTTGCTGTTCATTGGCAATACGGGAGCTTTTCTCGCGTTGGCGTCGATCGGCTTCCTGTTTCAGGCCGGCTACAGCGAAGGACCCTTGCTTGTCGGCATGATGTGTCTCTTTGTGGCCTGCTTCGCCTTCTCCATTGGGCCCATTAAGTGGGTGGTGATGTCCGAGATTTTTCCTACACGAATACGCGGGCGCGCCGTGGCAATCGCTACTCTGGCTGTATGGGTGACCGACGGTGTCTACAACCAGATCTTCCCGATGGTTCGTAACAGTCTTGGCATGGCTGGAAGCTTCTTTATCTTTGCCGCGGTTCTGGTACCCCAGTTCTTTTTCATTTGGAAAGTCATGCCGGAAACCAAAGGGCGGTCCCTAGAACAAATTGAACGATTATGGGCGCGGTAGACAGAACCCAAAGCGGCGTGCGATCGCGCAGTTGACCTATCGTGAGAACTTGCTGGACGTCAAAGCTTGTCTGAGCTCACACTTTGCATGGCTTTACTCCATGGGTATTCGCCCGCCCGTGCGACGTTTCAACACGGTCGAAGCCAATGGGTGCGTCTTCCCGTTTGCAATCGTCACTTCAATCTGCCGTAGCAGGTTCACGATCTGCTCCGGACTGTATTGCTTTGGCCTTCCCATCCGAGGCTCTTCAACCATACCAGTTTGTCTCATACCAACTGGCAGAGAGTGCGCCGGGCAGATCAGTATTCAAGTGGCAGATTTTGATGCTTCATGATACGACCGAGTTCAGTCTTCATCGGGCCGAAGTCGCAGCCGTCGGCATGACTACGAAAGTGCCAACGAGGAAGTTGGATGGTAAGCCTAAGCACTACTCGTGTGCGGGATCCTGATTCACTCCAGCGTTGCTGTCACTGTAGAACCTATCCTTCAGGGAGATTTGTCAGCCGAAGTCTCACTTCAAGAGTCGTCGCAGCCGGTGCAGCGCCTGGGCCTGTAAAATTACCCCAGACCAGATCTGGATAAGGCCAAGAGTTATAGAGACTGAACGAAACCAGACCGTCGGACAGTACCGATGCCCGAACTGCTAAATCAGCGCTAGCCTCTGCGCGAGCTCTAACGGTACTTCCAGCCAAACTGCAGGCTGCATACCAGATATTCTCCTTTAGGGAGCGAAAATCATTAGAGGCGCGGGCCGAAGGGTGTTCTTTGCCCCAAAGGAAGAAGTCCCCCATATCTTCCGACCAGGACCACTCTGGCTTTTCCCTATAACTAAGAGCCTCATGATTCGCCAGCTTAGGCGCTTCGCCTCTCGGGCGCCCAATGTGATCTGCCGGATAGACTGACCAAAGGGAATCTCGATGCCAGGACAGCTTCTCGACGCTCGTCGGCAGCAAATACGCAACCCCGAGGGCTGTGTTTCCTGGAAGTTTGCCTTGGATTCGGTACCGAGTTATGATGAGGCCACTCCCATCAATTTCGATCTCGAACTCGACAGGAATGCTCTCGATTCCCTCTCCGTGTTTGCACTCCCCAATCGTAACAATCGTCACTGTATCGCCGTTGGTTGTGGCCTCGCCCTTGGGGGTCGGTCAAAAGCGGCCACTTAGGGTCACCTCAAAACCGGCCACTTTGAGGGGCTGAGACATTAGCTTCGACGGGGGAATATTAGCCTCTGT
>OBLW0100001006.1_pt1 | contig 24268 bp, 24 predicted proteins | sample 1520161 | NCBI WGS metagenome assembly OBLW01 (sample SAMEA3539309, study PRJEB22396) | soil metagenome | biome: tundra; feature: field; material: soil | place: USA | collected 2010-05 | depth 0.15 m | reverse complement strand
TTCGACCGCCTGGTCTGGCTCTGGCGCCGCATCGACCGCACGTTACCCTGGCCCGGAGTAAGCGTGATTGGAATCGGACGGAAACGGGAGAGCTGAATCAACTGGCGGAGGGAATCCTCCGGTTCCGGCACCATGATCGGGTGCACGTCATTGGCCGTGGGGCAACAGCCGATCAGTCGGACGTGTGGTGGCTCGCAATATACCGCGCTACCATTCGCATTGGCAGGAAAATGGAAACACGTAGCCTGTTTTCATGGGCGGCGAGCGCGCACCAGCAGCGATGAAAATGGCGGCGCTTGGCGACCTTGCGACGTCGCGGTGTCGGCGGCGGTGGCCTCAACGCATTTTCAATGACTTGCGGTGTATTTTCGAGAGTGTCACGGGTTTCTGTTATTCAAAAATGGCGGGTTGGTTTCGCATGGTTGGCGCTCATCGTGGCACTGCGTGGGAGGCCATGCGGAGCCAGGCCGCCGCCCGTAGGGCCGGATCGATGTGCTCGGCTCCGGCTTCGGCTTCGTTCATGGCGCGGCTCTAGTGACGTGAAACCAGTCCATCACCTCGCCAACAGTCGCTCCCGCTTCCGGATTGTCAAACACCACGGAAACGGGCGTTCGGGTGTCCCGGAATACCCGAGTGTTTCGCGGCAGGCCGGGCGTGCCGGGCCCCTACGGTCGGCGGTCGACCGAATTTCTGAAAGCGCCTTGCCGATCCCTTATTCTTTGCGCTGCGATGCATGGATCATTGCGCTGATGATCCCATCGCTGAGACCGGCATGCCTGAGCTGCAGCATATCGTCCGTGTCGAGATGGAACTGGGTCGGCGAGGCTTTGATCTTGTCGATGATGACTTGCTCGCTAAGTCCGGCCTCTTTGAGCTTGACAACATCTGCGTTCGTCAACGCGGCTCCGGTAGGCGGTTTTTCCGAGCTCCCTTGTGCCGGTCTGGCGGGCGCACTGGCCCGCGCGTTCTGGAGCTTGGCGAGGGACAAGGTTACACGATCTTTGAAATCAGCCGCATCGTGGTGCCCGGGCGGCGCGGCGCCCGCCTGCGTCTGCAATTCGCAACTGTTTCCCTGGGCGATCAGGACGACCGAGATGGTGCGCTTCGCGGGACCGCCGCCGACGTTGTACGAAGCGCTCATCGCGGCGTTGTCGATATTTTGGACCCAGTACTTCCCTGAGTTCTTGAGGGTATCGCTGACTGCGGGCCACAGCGCCCTGCAAGGGACGTTAAACACATCCTGGTGCGTGCCGGCGAACGCGGGTACGGCAAGGGCCAGCAGCAGAACTACGATTACGAGTCGCTTCACGAAAGGTCCTCCTGAATCGGAATTACCAACGGTGTTATTGTGGCCGGAACTTCCATTTCGGATGCCAGCCCCTGTTTAGTATATCCCCAGCCGCCTTCCGGGGAACCGGGACAGCCTCTACTGCGCGATCTATCCCTACTGCGCCAATTCCTCCGCCGCCGGTCGCGCCACTCAATTCCCCGCCCTACTTCTTGGGACTCCGAATCGCTCCCGCCAGATCCGCCGCCAGCGTCCTTGCCGCGTGCGTGTACCGATTCCTCATTCTTTGCGCTGCGAGGCATGGATCATTGCGCCGATGATCTCCTCGCTGAGACCCGCTTGCTTGAGCTGCAGGAGATCGTCCGTGTCGAGCTGGAACTGGGCCGGCGAGACTTTGATCTTATCGATGATGATCTGGTCGCTAAGTCCGGCCTCTTTGAGCTTGAGCACATCCGCGTTGGTTAGCGCGCGTCCGGCAACTGGTTTTTCCGAGCCCCCTTGTGCCGCCGGATTGGCGGCAGCTTCCGGTTGGGCGGACGCGCTGGCCCGCGCGTTCTGGAGCTTGGCCAGGGACGCGGTTACACGATCTTTGAAAGAGCCCGCATCGTTGTGCTTAGGCCCGGCGCCGACCTCCGTCTGCATTTCGCAACTGTCTCCCTGGGCATGCAGGACGACCGTGACGGTGCGCGCCCCGGGACCGCCGCCGGCGGTGAACGAAGCGGTCATCTTGGTGTTGTCGGTACCTAGGATCCCGTACTTCCCTGAGTTCTTGACGGTATCATTCACTGCGGACCACAGCACGCTGCAAGGGACGTTAAACACGTCCTGGTGCGTGCCGGCGGCGAACGCGGGCACGGCAAGGGTCGGCAGCAAAGCTACGATTACGAATCGCTTCACGAAAAGTCCTCCTTATCGAAATTACTAACGATGACATCATAGCCGGAACTTCCGTTTCGCGCGTCCGGCGACTGTTAAGTATACACCAGCCGCCTTCCTTTGATGCCTCGAATTACTGACGCTCGCAGTGACGATCACAGCGTGGGGGAGCAATCGGGGACCAATTACACCGTTCGAAACCAGGGGACGGGACGCAACCTTCTTCGGAGCGGGCGAGGTTTCGATCCTGGTGAGCTTCATTGCTGGCGGTGCTGTTGCATCAGATGGCGCAGATAGGCATTGATTCGAGTCTGATATCCATCACCGGTTGCCTTCAACCACGCCACGACGTCCACATCAAGCCGAATCGTAACGGTGGTTTTCTTGGGCCGGTAGAACCTGCCGATCACGGCATCCGACGGAATCTCCCGAATTTCGGGAATGTCGGACAGGTCGATTTCGCGGTCCGGCCTGGCGGCGAGCTTCTGAAGCTCTTTGCGTTTCTCAGCCGATAGCTTGCTCATAGAGCCACCTTTCCTTCGTGGTCGCGCGACGGGCCGCCAGGTCCGCCGCCAGAGTCTTCGCCGCGTGCCTGTGCAACGCGACGGGGGCGTCTACCGGAAAGGAATGTCCACTTCGGTGTAGCTGCCCGGTGTTGCGGCGTTCACGGCGGCGGCGACTCTTTCGATGTATCGGCGTAAAGTCGGCCATTGCTGATTTCCGAGAACAAGGAAGGCGATTTTTCGGCCCGTCAGGTTTTGCTGGTATCGAATGTTCTTGTCGGTCGTCAGCAAAAGGTCGAAGCCTGCGGCCTCAGCGGCCTCTATTAGTTCGCCGTTAACAAGCCTGTCCCATCCACGTTCGATTGCTTCCACGACTACATGACCTTTGAGGGCATAGCGAAGCGGCGCGGGGGTCCCGTTATCAAAGAGTATGAGCATCGACCATCGAAGCGGGGGGTTGCACTACAGGCGGCGCGTCGAGACTCCGCGCCGCGAATTCGAGCACGGCTGACATCTGTTCCCGCGTGACGTGAAACCAGTCCATCACCTCGCCGACAGTCGCTCCCGCTTCCAGATTGTCAAACACCACCGAAACGGGCGTTCGGGTGTCCCGGAATACCCATGCGCCGCTACGCTTGCCGGGGATGCTCTCCACGGCAGGGCATTGCGACCAGTCGAGACTTGCCATGATCCGCGCTCCTTCCTTGAGAATACCCTGTTACGCTGCCGCGCCGGGGCATGGGAAATCGGAAATCGGAGATGCGCCCCCCTACTTCTTGGGATTGCGAATCGCTCCCGCCAGATCCGCCGCCAGCGTCCTTGCCGCGTGCATGTAGGTTTCGTTGTTGGTTATGCGGTCCAGCATCGGCAGGAACTGCCCAGCGCCCACCACCCGGTGGCCCTCCATCGCCGCATCGAGCGTCTCCAGCGCATGCATCACACCCAGGTGATCGTACTTGGCCGCGCGCTCCAGATCGATGCGAAGCTCGGCGGATTCCGCCATTCGCTCGAACCAGTCGAGCAGCGTCTGCGCCGCCACATCCTCGGAGTAATTGAACTTGACTTCGCTCTTCACTTCGCTCTGGCCGTCGCCGCTCTCATAGCGCAGCAGCTTGGTCCCCATGAAAGCGACTTTGGCCGGCGATTCGAGCGGATGCCGGAAATAATCCAGCTTCTCCGCCAGCGCGAAAACCGCCGCCGCCTCTTCTTCCGATAGCTTGAACTTCAGCGGCAATTCCTCGTCGGGGGCCTCGCGGTATTCGGCGTCGCCGGTCTTCTCGACGCGCACTTCGAAATACGCCGGGGCGCTGCCGGGAAATGTCCTCGAAAAAAACAGCCGCGCGGCGCCGCCGCCCGCGCTCGAAGCCGTCGCTGTCGAGAGCAACAGGCAGAGCCACCGCGCGCCGTTCATGCCTGTTCGATCCTCGCCCGCGTGGCCTCGTGAGTGGCGTGGCAAATCGCCACCGCCAGCGCATCGGCCGCGTCCTCGGATTCAATCGGATGGTCGAGCTTCAGCAACGATTGCACCATCAACTGCACTTGCGCTTTTTCCGCCCGCCCGTATCCCACCACGCTGGTCTTCACTTCCAGCGGCGAATACTCCGCCAGCGGCACGCCCGCTTCCGCCACCACCAGCAGCGCCACGCCGCGCACTTGCGCCAGCTTCAGCGCCGTCTGCACGTTGGCCGAATAAAACACTCCCTCCACCGCCGCCCGATCCGGAGCGTGCTCCCGCAGCAGAGTCCGCAGTTCGTTGGCGATTTTGAGCAGCCGCTTTTCAAACGGCGCTTTCGCGTTGGTGCAAATGGTCCCGGCGGCCACCATGCGATGCAGGCGCCCGTCGCTCGCGATGATGCCGTATCCGGTGCGCGCCGACCCGCAATCGATGCCGAGCACCCGCACGTCAGCGCTCGAGGGCCTCCATCTCCTTCTCGTCGATATCGAAGTTGGAGTACACGTTCTGCACGTCCTCGTGCTCTTCCAGCACATCGTTCAGCCTCAGCATGCCCGCCGCGCTCTTGCCCTCCAGCTTCACCAGGTTCTTCGGAACCATGGCAATCGAAGCCTCCAGGACCGGAATGCCCGCCGCCTCCAACGCTTTCTGCACCGCCTCGTGCGCTTCCGGAGCCGAGAGGATTTCCCAGCTTTCGCCTTCCTGCCGAAGATCGTCGCCGCCCGCTTCGAGCGCCACGCTCATGAGCTGGTCTTCGCTCGCCTTTTCGCCGGCCACGAAGATCTGGCTCTTGCGCTCGAACATCCAAGCCACGCTGCCCTGCTCGCCCAGGTTGCCGCCGTTCTTCGAAAAGGCATGGCGGAGTTCGCTCACCGTCCGGTTGCGGTTGTCCGTGGCCACGTTCACCAGCACCGCCGCGCCGCCCGGCCCGTAGCCTTCAAACATCACTTCGTCGATCTGCCCGCCCTCGATTTCGCCGGTGCCGCGCATGATCGCTTTCTTGATGTTGTCCGACGGCATGCTCGCCGCCTTGGCCGCCAGCACAGCGCTGCGCAACCGCGGATTGCCGTCCGGATCGCCGCCGCTGCGCGCGGCGATCGTGATTTCCTTGATGATGCGCGTGAACGTTTTCCCGCGCTTGGCGTCCGTAGCCGCCTTCTTGTGCTTGATAGTGGCCCACTTGGAATGGCCTGACATGGTGAACCTCGGAGTGACCCCGCCTCACACGGCCGGGAAAAAACTGCTCATGAATTCGACTCATTGAGAATAGCAGAATGCGCCCGGCCCGCTCAAGGCAAGCCTTCAACATTTACCATTTGGCGCTGTTGCGCCGGCGGACGAGCCGGCGTGGGTGAAGCTCCGCCACATAGCACGATATACTCGTACCCATGAGCAAGAGGCTCCAGGTTGTGCTGCCCGACCGCGAAATGGCGGATATCCGGGCCTTGGCCGGACGCGAACGACTGACCGTCGGTGAGTGGGTCCGCCGCACACTGCGCGAAGCTCGCACGCGCATGTCCGTGAACGACCCGGAAGCCAAGCTGAAGGCGGTCCGGCGCGGATCTCTGTACTCGTTTCCCACCGCGGACCTCGATCGGATGCTGAGCGAGATCGAACAGGGCTATCGGCAGCGCGATAGAGCGCGCGAAAATGCCTTACGATGGGATTGAGGCTGCCATGGGCAAACGGGAGCTGATCACACGCGAACTGGATCGGATGCCGGAGCAAGATCTGGACAGGCTCCTGGCGTTCCTGCGGTCGCTCAAGGACGCGCACGCCGAGACCGCGATGCCGGCGCTGGCGGCCGAATCGTCACTGGCCAAGGACTGGCAAACGCCTGAGGAGGATGCGGCCTGGGCCAATCTGTAAGAGGCGACGTCGTAGTCCTCAACTTCCCTTTTTCGGACCTCAGCCAGGCAAAGCGGCGGCCGGCCCTGGTCATCGCGACACTCAAAGGCGACGACGTCATCCTGTGCCAGATCACCAGCCAGGCGAGAGCCGACGAGTATTCGGTTCCGCTTGACGACACGGATTTTGTCTCTGGCGGTCTTAGCCAGAGCAGCAGGGTTCGCCCCAATCGGCTATTCACGGCCGATGAGAGCATCGTCGTCTACCGCGCCGGTCGCGTGTCCGAAGCGAAGCTAAGAGAAGTAGTGGACCGCCTGACGGCGATTATCCAGCAGACCTGAACCCTACCACACCCGGCACGCGTTGGCGCTCACCATCGGCTGGCCGGCCTGGCAGGAAAACGCCCGCTGAAACTCGGGCATATTTTGTACCACGCCATTGACCCGCTCCTTGCCCGGCGCATGCGGGTTGGTCTTAACCTGCATGCGCAACGCCGCCTCCCGCTCGTTCACGCACCACACCTGGCCGAACGCCAGAAACAGCCGCTGCTCGGGTGTGAAGCCGTCGATCTTCTTTTCCGTGCCGCCGATCGTGTTGAGCAACGCCATCAGCGCGATGCGCACGCCGCCATTGTCCGCCGTGTTTTCGCCCAGCGTCAGCTTGCCGTTCACCATTGCGCCCGGCGCCACCTCGAACTTCGAGTACTCCCGTTCGATGCAGGCCGCTCGCTGCTCGAATTCCTTGGCGTCCTCCGGCGTCCACCAGTCGCGCAGGTTCCCCTTGGCGTCGAACTGCCGGCCCTCGTCGTCGAAACCGTGCGTCAGCTCGTGGCCGACCACCATGCCGATGCCGCCGAAGTTCACCCCATCGTCCATCGCGTTGTCGTAGAACGGCGGCTGCAGGATGCCCGCCGGGAAATTGATATCGTTCATCGACGAATCGTAGTACGCGTTCACCGTGGGCGGCGTCATGCCCCATTCCTGGCGGTCCACCGGCTTGCCGATCTTCTTCAACTGGCGCTCAAACTCGAATGCGTTGGCGCGCTCGGTGTTGCCCACCGGATCGTCGCGCCGGATCGCCACGCTCGAATAGTCGCGCCATTGGTCCGGGTAGCCGATCTTGTTCGCGATCGCGCGCAGCTTCACCAGCGCCTGCTTTTTGGTCTCCGCCGTCATCCACGGCAATTGTTCCAGGTCCTGCCCGAGCGCCTTTTCGAGTGCGTCCACCATTTTCAGCGTCCGCGCCTTGCCTTCGGCGCCGAACGTCTTCTCGACGAATTCCTTTCCCAGTGCCTCGCCCAGCTCGGCGTCCGTGAAATCCGCGCAACGCTTCCAGCGCGGCCGTATCTCGGTGGTCCCGGTCAGCGTCTTGCCGTAAAAGTCGAAGTTCTCTTTGACGAACGCCTCCGGCAGCAGGGGCGCCGCGGCATGCAGCACGTGCCAGGTGAGATAGGTCTTCCAGTCCGCCAGGCTGAATCGCTCGATCGCCCCGTTCAGCGCCTCCAGGTAGGCGGGCCACGCCACGTTGACGGATGCGAATTCGGGCGCGCCGCTCGCGCGCAGATACTCGTTCCAGTGAAATACCGGGCTCAGCGTTTCCATTTCCCGCGTGGCGATCTTGTGATAGACCTTCTCCGGATCGCGGCGAGACACAATGTCGAGCGACCCTTCGGCCAACGCGGTCTCCATCTTCATCACCGTCTCCGCGCCGGCCTTGGCCTCGGCCGCGGTCTCACCGGCCAGAACGAACATGCGCGCCACGTGCTCCACATACTCGCCTCGCAGCTTCGCGCTCTGCGCGTCCTGCTTCAGGTAGTAGTCGCGTTCCGGCAGTCCCAAACCACCCTGGTCCACTTGCGCGATCACCTGGTTGGAGTCCTTGAAATCCTGCCCCGAGCTGAACTGGAACATCACGTCGGCGCCCTCGCGCTGCAAACGCGCGACCACTGCCGCAAGCTGTGCCTTATCCCGCAAGCCGCGGATCTGCCCGAGTTCGTCTTCGAGCGGCTTCAGCCCTGCGGCCTCCACCGTCTTTTCATCCATGCAAGCCGCGTAGTAGTCGCCGATCAGGCGCGCCGTCAGGTCGCGGCCTGCATCTGGCTTGCTGGCCGCCTCCAGAATCTCGCGCAGCACGTCGCGATTTCGCTCTTCCAACTGGTCGAACCGGCCCCATCGCGCCTGGTCCGCCGGAATCGGATTATTCTTCAACCAACTGCCGCAGGCATACTGGAAGAAATTCGTGCATGGATTGGCGGTCGCGTCGATGTTCTTCACGCTGAACCCGAACGCGCTCGACGCCTTTTCCGGCGCCTGCCCCGAAAGGCTCCAGGCCGCGAGCGAGAAAACCAACAAGATCTTGTGCAAAGCGAGACTCCTTCTTTATCACTTTAGCTCGCGTCACCGCAGGTGGGGCAAGCGCCTTGGGTGTGCGACGCAGAAATAGCGGAACTCTCGATTCCTGGTGAATTCGCACGAATCCGAACGATGGGGATACGCACGGCTTCTCTCTTTCAGGAGGCCTTGTATCAGGGCACGGCTTCAGCCGTGCCGAAGGATCGGGAGAAAGGTTTGGGCTTCAGCCCCTGGGGACGCAGGAAAGCCTCAGCGGCTAAAGCCTTTGGCTACCGATGTGCTACGGCACGGCTGAAGCCGTGCCCTGATCCGAAGCCGGCCGCCGAGTTTCCACTTCCATGTCGCACACCCAAGCGATTCGGGCGGGTGCGCGACACCGAAATGGATTTGCGAAAACCCGCTTACGGCTCGCGCCGCCGGGCTTTCACGAAATCGATTTCCTGCTGCTTGGGAATGCCGGGCTCGAAGCACCGCCGGCAGCGCGCTTCGTACATATCTTTGGCGCCCACCACGATCAGTTCGTCGGAGCCCCGCAGCCGCTGCGTGTGCTTGGCCGGATTGCCGCAGCGCACGCACACCGCCAGCGTCTTAGTGATGGATTCGGCCTGCGCCAGCAGATCCGGAATCGGCGCGAACGGCCGCCCCAGGTAGTCCGTATCCAGGCCCGCGATAATTACCTGCTTGCCGCTGTCGGCCAGCCGCCCGGCCACCTCCACCAGCGACGGCCCCATGAAATTCGCTTCGTCCACTCCCACCACTTCCGCGCGCCAGTCGATCCGCTCCAGCATCTCGCCGGCGTCGTGGATCACCTGCGATTGCATGCGCAGATCGCCGTGCGAGACAATCTCTTCGGCCGAGTAGCGGTCGTCGATGACGGGTTTGAACACCGCTACGCGCTTGCGCGCGATCATGGCGCGGCGCAGGCGCCGGATCAGCTCCTCGCTCTTACCCGAAAACATCGGCCCGCAGATTACTTCAATCCAGCCGGCATTGCCCGTGATGATATCCATACGAACCGTTCAGCATCCCACAGTTACAACTCCGCCGCCACCGCGGCAACTCGCTCTTCCAGCGCCTCCAGCCCGCCCGCGAAAAAGTGGTCCGCGGCTTCGATCCAGATGATGCGTTTCGGGGCTGCCCAACCTGCGAACGCGGCTTCCATCTCGGCGCGCGGCCCGTATTGGTCGTGCGTGCTTTGCACAAAAACCTTTGGTGTCGCGCAGCGCTCCAAATACTCCGCGCCGCCCATGCTGGTCGGAAATCCCGCCGCCAGCAGAAAGCGCGCGCCGGCGGTTTCGCATGCCAGGCGCGTGATCACCCGCGCGCCGAAGGAGAAACCGGCCAACGCGTAGGGCAGCCCTGGGTGCCGCGCGCGCAGCCACTCGATGGCTGCGCGGGCGTCTTCGATTTCACCCTCCAGGTTCCCGTACTCTCCCTGGCTGCGGCCCACCCCGCGGTAATTGAACCGCAGCACCACTAGCCCCGCGCGGCGCAATCCGCGCGCCAGCCGGTAGACCACCTTGTTGTGCAGAGTGCCACCGTGCAGCGGATGCGGATGGCAGACCACCGCCGCGCACCACGGCTCGCGATCCTGCGGCTCTTCGAGCAGCGCTTCCAGTCGCCCCGCGCGCCCGGCGATTTCGTGCGATTCAATGCGGCGAGTCATCAGGGCTCTGCGCGCTTCAGACAGCGACAAGAAAGTTGGCAGGCGATAGCGCCTACCCCACTATGTGGGCGCGCCCAGGTGGGACAGGCGCTTCCGCCTGTCAACCCCGCGCCGCTAATTCGTCCGGTAGTTGGTGAACTGCATGTCCAGTCCGAAATCGGCAGCCCGCAGCAGTTGAATCGCCTGCTGCAAGGTGTCCCGGTCACGCCCGGAAACGCGCACGAAGTCGCCCTGAATCGAAGCTTGCACCTTTAGCTTGGCGTCTTTGATCGCCTTCACGATCTCGCGCGCCTTCTCGATCGGGATGCCCTGTTGCAGCGTCACCTCCTGGCGCACCGTCGAACCGGCCGCCGGCGTCACCGTCCCGAAGCTCAGGTTCTTCAACGGCACCTTGCGCTTCACCAGCTTCGATTCCAGAATGTCCACCACCGCCTTGAGCTTGAACTCGTCCTTGCTCGCCAGCGCCATCTTGCCGTCTTTTTCGTTCAGCTCGATCGAGGAATGAGAATCCTTCAAGTCGTAGCGCTGCAAGATTTCCTTCTGCGCCTGCTGGATGGCGTTCAGCACTTCCGGCATTTCGATTTTCGAGACCACGTCAAAAGTGTTATCGGGCATAATCTATTCCTGCACTTCGGGATTTTCCTCGTCGGCTGGGAAATCATCCAGGCCGAGGATCGATCCCGGGCGGCGGCGCAACGTCGTCACCCGGTGCGCCGGTTCCGGCCATGGACTCTGCTCGGTCTCCGCCTCCGCCGGCGCGGCCTCCGCATCCATCGGAATTTCCTCAGCCGGCGGTGCGTCGGAGGCCGCAACCGCTGGCCGATTGGTTTCCTGGCTTTCGAGCGCCACCAGCACGTGCCTGGTGATTTCCTCCACCATGAGAGCCATGGAAGCATCCAGCGCCACCGTCACCGCGGCGCGCACCTGCTCGGCATCCACCACTGCCACGAACGGCACCACCGGCGCCTTTTCCACTTGCGGCGTGGCGCGCGGATCGCCAGATCCGCCTTCCCGGTACTGACGACGCGCTTCCTGCGCCCGCTCGGCCAGCGGCCTCACCGACGCCAACAGCGCGGAAGCCTCGAACGGCTTGCGCAGCAACGCATCCGCCTCAACCCGTTGCGCCTGCGCCTCATCCACGCTTTCCAGCACTCCCGCCGTGAGGATCACGCCCACGTACCGGTGCTGCGGGCTCATTTTGATGTATTGGCAGATATCGTATCCGGTGCGGCCGGGCATCACCGTGTCCGCCACGATCACGTCTGGATCCACGTCCTGCAGCCGGATCAGCGCCGCTTCGGCATTGCTGACGGTGACTACCTCGTAGCCTTCCTCGGCCAGGATGCGCTCGCCCATCCGTTGCGCGTGCGGGCTGTCATCCACCAGCAGAACGCGGCTCATTGCTTGATGGTACTACCTCCGGCGTCGGCCGGCTGCGGCTGTGGCGGGGGCTGGGGCGATGGTGGCGCGGTGGTTACTTTCTTTTTCTTATTCTTCTTGGCCCGCTCTTCCTCGGCCTGCTTGGCCGCCTTTTCACGCTGCGCCTGCTTCTTCCGCATTAAATCTTGTTGTTGCTTGATCATCTTGGCCTGCTGCGCCGCGGTAATCTTGCCCGTGTGATTCTGCGGCAGCGCAGCGTCGGGAACAGGCTTGGCGGGAACTCCGGCCGGGTTCTCAGCCGTTCCGCCCGTGCCGGTCTTGCCGCTTGCCGCACCGGCTGCCGGCGCCGGCGCCGCCCCGGAGTTCTGCCGCGCGTCCGGCGCAACGTCAATCAGCTTGCTGTCGTTCACCGTGGATACGGTCACATCGCTGCCACCGCCGCCGCCGGAGCTGACTCCCGTGTTGCCGGTAGCCTCACCACCCTTGGCCGATGGCGGTATGCTCACCGGAGTGTAGGGCTTGAGCGTCTCCATCCGCGGCGATCCGGATTTGGCAACGTTCAGGACGTCGGGGTGCGAGCTGAAAGGCCCCCAAGCCTTGCTCAGCAACTTCTTCTTCTGGCGGTTTTCCATCTCGTATTTCTGGCGCGCATAAGCCACCGGGTCAGCCTCCGGCACCGGCCGGTTCATGGCTTTCAGGTGACTCGTCGCTTCGCTCACGTGCGGGCTCAATGGGTAGTCGCGCACGATCTTGCTGTATGCCGCCGCCTCCTGATCTTCCCACCGGTCTCCCATGCGGTGATAGGAATCGGCTTCCAGCATCAGCGCATCATCGGCGCGGCTGTACAGCGGGAACTGGTCCGTCAGCGCGTTCAGCCGGTTGGCGGCCGCCGGGAAACTCCCTTTGCTGCGGTAATAAAACGCGCCCACCCTGTATTCCGAGTCCCCTAGAACTTCCTGCGCCGTTCGCAGGTATTGCTGCGCGTCGGGAGCGAATTTGCTGTTCGGAAATTGCACCAGGAGCTGCCGGCATTCGTCCTCCGTGCGCCGCGCGTGCAGCGGGTCGCGGTCGGCCTTGTCCATCTGCTGGTACTGCATTTTGCAGACCTTTTCCTGGGCCTCGGCGGCTTCCTCCAGTTGCGGGTAGAACAGGATAAAATCCTTGTACTCGGCCTCGGCCTGCGCCAGGCCGTGGTTGCCGCCTTCGCGATACCAACTGTCCGCCACCGCGAGCTTGGATTTGGCCAGGTACTCGCTCGTGTCGTAGGTGTTCATCAGCGTTTGCAGCGTCAGCCGCGCCTGCTCGAAACGGGCGTGCTCGATATCGTCGACGGCCCGGTCGAACAGCACCTTGTCGGGTTGCTGCGTGTCTTTGGTGATGGGGTTCTCGTACTTCTTCTTCGCGCAACCGGGACCGAGCACCAGGGCGCACATCACTGCCAACACGGCAGCCGGACGGATGACATTTCGCGGCATAAAGAATTCCACTTTCACTTCACTTCTCCAGCAATCTTGGCCGGCCGGGCGGCGCTTTCGCCGCCGTTTCCATCAGCACCGCACGGCGGTCGCCTGGGCGGCAATTTCGCGCATCTCGCGCGTGGTGGCTTCCGCATTCGAACTGTGAAAGATGGCCGACCCTGTGACGATCCATTCACACCCCGCGCGCACCGCTTCCGCCAGGTTCTCCGGGTGGATCCCGCCATCGATTTCAATCGGGAAAGCTAACTTCTTTTCGCGCCGCATGCGACACAGCTTGCGCGCCTTTTCGAGCACGTATGGAATCAGCTTCTGGCCGCCCCATCCCGGGTTAACACTCATGAGCAGCACGTAGTCGGCCACTTCCAGCACATCTTCCAGCATCGCCACCGGCGTGGCCGGGTTCAGCACCACACCCGCCATCGCGCCGGCGTCCTTGATCATCGCCAGCGTAGCGTCCAGGTGCCGACAGGCTTCATAATGCACCGAAACCGAGTTGGCGCCCGCCTCGATGAACGCTTTGGCATACTGCTCCGGACGCTCGATCATGAGGTGGCAATCCAGGTGCGCCCGCGTGGCTTTGCGAATCGATGCGACCACCGGCGGCCCAATCGTAATGTTGGGGACAAAATGGCCGTCCATCACGTCGAGATGCAGGATCGTGGCCCCGCCTCGCTCCACCGAAGCGATCTCCTCGGCCAGGCGCGCGAAGTCCGCGGACAGAATCGAGGGAACGATTTCAACCATTTGCGGATGCTTCTGATTTTATCACAGCCGCCCAGAAACCATCGCCCGCGTCGCGCCCCGGCAGCCGCTCCCGCACCGCGGCGGCGCGCCCCGGCGCAGCCTCCGCGATTACGCGGCTGTTCTCTTCCGGCTCCAGTGAGCAGGTGGAATACACGAGGAGCCCGCCCGGCGCGAGGGCCTCCAGCGCGTTCCTCAAAAGCGCGGTCTGCCGGCCGTGCAGATCGGTCAGATCCTCCGGCCGCAAACGCCACTTGATTTCCGGATTCCGCCCGAGCGTCCCCGTCCCCGAGCACGGCGCATCCACCAGGATCCGGTCAAACCGCCGCGCCAGCGGCAGCGGCCGCGTACCATCCAAAACCACCAGGTCGACTGCGAGACCGCGCAGCTCGCGCAATCGATGTAAGTGCAAATCGCAGGCCACCGCGCGCACTCCCGCTTCGAGCGCCTGCGCCGTCTTATTGCCCGGCGCCGCGCACAAATCGAGGAAAGTGTGTCCCGGCTCCAGTTCGAGCAGCGGCACGATGGATTGCGAGCCGATGTCCTGGAAGCGTGTGCCCGCGGCGGAAACCCGCACATACTTCTGCGGCTCTTCGAGCGCCGCCAGTGCGATGGCGCGGGCGGCCTCCGATCCGTGATGCCGTTCCCAGCGCTCGAGCAGCCACTCCGGACAGGAAAGCTCCACCTCGCGCGTGGGCCACTCCACCGGCGCGCGGTCTACTTTGCGCAGCACCGCGTTCACCATCCCCGCCGCCGACCGCTTGCGCGCCCGCTTCACCAGTTCCACGCTCTCGGCCACCGCCGCGTGCGCCGGAATGCGCTCCAGGTAACGAAGCTGGTAGATGCCCATCCGCAGCGCCAGCCGCACTTCCACGTCCAGCCGCCGAGGCCCGCCGAAGTGTTCGATCAGGAAATCGAGCTGCGCGCGATACCGCAGCACGCCGAAGACAATCTCCGAAGCGAGGCCCGCATCGCGCGAATCGAGCCCCGCCGTCGCTGCCAGCAGCAGGTCGGAAGCCCAGCCGCCGGTCTCGACTCTTTCGAGCACGGCATACGCGGTCCGGCGGGCAGGGGCAATCGTCATTCCCTCGGCAGCGTAGCATGGTAGGGCATGCTTTAGCTTGCCAACGCCCGCTTGCGGGCGCACGGCAAGGCAAGAAGCGCAGGGGCTAAAGCCCCATGATGGCTGAGTTTTCGGCACGGCTGAAGCCGTGCCCTGATACAAGGCGTACGTATTTGGGTTGGCGGGGCTAAGCGCCGCCTAATGCTCAAATATAGAAACTCCATACGCCGCTTGCGGGCGCATTTTATTCGCCGCCCCGCTTCCGCTTGACAACCGCGCCGTCCCGCTCCATAATAAGACATCTTAGTAAGGAGTCTTAGCATGGCGCGTCAGGACGCATTGCAGGGTTCGCTCCCGCTGTTGGTATTGAAGATCCTCGCCCGCCGCGGACCGCTCCACGGCTACGGCATCGCCGTGCAGATCGAAGCCATGTCGGAGGACATACTGCGGGTGGAAGAGGGCTCGCTCTATCCGGCGCTCCATCGCATGGAAGAGGCCGGCTGGATCAAGGCTAAGTGGGCCACCACCCCGAGCAACCGCCGCGCGCGCGCCTATGACATCACTGCCGCGGGGCGAAAGCAATTGGAAGGCGAGCTAATCCGCTGGCGCTCGATCACGGCAGCGGTGGACGCAGTTCTGGAGCAGGCGTAGAACATGTTGTCAATCGAAAATGCCGCGTCGGTAGGACATTCAAACAGGCGATCGATTTTTGTCGCCTGTCACCGGCCGCCAGCGACAGGCCACAAAAGGCGATGGCCTGTCCTACCTTGCCCGGCGCCCGAATAACAGGAGGAACTCATGTCCTGGCTATCTCGATTGATGAACGCTTTCCGGCCGGACCGGCTGGACAGCGAACTCGAAGAGGAGTTGCGCTTTCACCTGGAAGCGCGCGCGGAGGAAGCCGTCCACCGCGGCGCGAATCCGCAAGACGCTGCCGTCGAGGCGCGCCTGCGGCTAGGCAATCCATTGCACACGCGCGAGACCAGCCGCGACGCGAAGCTGCTACCGTGGCTGGAATCGCTGCTCAGGGACGCGCGCTTCGGCTTCCGCATGTTGCGCAAGGACAGCGCCGTAACGGCTGCGGCGCTGGCCTCGCTGGCGCTGGCCATCGGCGCGTCGCTGGCGGCCTTCGCGCTGGTCGACGCGTTGCTCCTCCGCCCACTGCCGGTATACCAGCCCGAGCGGCTGGTCCAGTTATCCACCTGGGACGAACGCGACCCGCACGAAAACTACACGTTCAACTATCCTCTTTTCGAGCGCTGCCGCCAGGCCACGCGCGGGCAACTGGAACTCTTCGGCATGAGCAACCAGTCTCCCGAGGCGGTCGTGTTCGCCAAGTCGGGAGGCGTCCAGGAAAAGGTCCGGCTGCAATACGCTTCGGGGAACGCCCTGACCTCGCTCGGCATTCGCCCCGCCTTGGGCCGTCTGCTGAACCCAAGTGACGACTTGCGGCCCGGCGCGCATCCGGTCGCCGTGCTCAGTTACGACTTCTGGATGCGGCGCTTCGGCGGCGATCCCGCGGTGCTAGGGCGCTGGTTCAGCAACGGCGCGAAGCAGTTTCAGATCGTCGGCGTGACCGCGAAAGGGTTCACCGGCATCGAGCCGGGCAAAGACACCGATCTCTGGGTGCCGACTATGATGTGGTCGGTCCCGGAGGATCTGTCGGACGCGGGCAGTTACTGGTTTATCGTGTTGGGGCGGTTGAAGCCGGGAGTGACGGCGGAAGCGGTCCGCCCGATTTTGCAGGGCGTGTACGCGAACTTCCTTCGTGAACAGGCGGCGGGGTTTCGCGCGGACGAATCGCGCGCCGTCGTGGATAGCTTCCTGCACGGCAGCCTGCATGTGCTGCCGGCCCCGAACGGCCCGTCCCGTTTGCGCGAAACATTCGCGCGGCCGTTGTGGATTCTGGCCGCAGTCGCCGGCTTGCTGCTGCTGATCGCTTGCTCCAACCTGGCCAACCTGTTCACCGCGCGTGCGCTGGCGCGGGAGCGGGAGATGGCGCTGCGGATCTCGATCGGCGCCGGCCGCGGGCGCCTGCTGCGGCAGTTGCTGGTGGAAGGCTTGCTGCTGGCCGGCGCGGCGAGCGTGCTAGCGGCCATGTTCGCGGCGGTTGCCGCCCCTTCCCTCGTCGGATTGCTGAGCACATCGGATAGCCCGGCGTACCTGGATCTACATCCGGACTGGCGCATGCTGACGTTTCTCTTGTTGGCGTGTACCGCAGCCACGCTGCTGTTTGCCCTGCTGCCCGCGCTGCGCGCGTCCGGCGTTTCGCCGCATGAGGCTCTGAAATCGGGAGGCAGGCAACCGGCTCGCGCCGGTGCACTCAGGCCCATGCTGGCCGCGCAAATCGCGTTCAGTTTCGTGGTGCTGTTCGTGGCCGGCTTACTGCTGCTTTCCTTCCGGCAACTGACGCACGTCAACCTCGGATTCAGGAAGAACGGGGTGGTGCTCATCGGCGTGGAGACTACGGACCCCAACCCGTTCGCCAAGATATACTACACGCCGGCGGCCCGTCTCACCGCGCTCCAGTTGGTGGACCGCGTCCGTGAGGTTCCGGGCGTGCGTAATGCCGCTATGTGCGAGTTCGGATTCTTTTCGGGCTCGCTGATGGGCGAAAACGTGCGAATCCCTGGCCGCGCTCCTGGCGATGGGGGTATTTACGGCGTGCCGGTCTCGCCGGGATTCCTCGAAACGACAGGTGTGCGGTTACTGGAAGGCCGGACCTTGGCGCCATCCGATTTCACTCCCACGCCATCGGTGGTGCTGGTGAACCAGACCTTCGCGCACCGCTATTACCCGGGAGAAGATCCGGTTGGCAAACGCTTCGCGTTCGCCCAAAGAGACCGGGACCTACCGCAGGACATCATCGGCGTTGTCCAGGACGTTCGTCTGCAAAGTGTCCGCCAGCCGGCTCCGCCCACCGTGTTCGTGCCGCTGCGCGGGCTGAACGGAACCCTGGCGGTGCGTGTGGATGGCGATCCCTGGAAAGTGGTGCCGCTGGTGCGGCGGCAGATCAACGCGTTCGGTCATTCCGTCCGCGCCGGCGACGTGACCCTCCAATCCGCGCTGGTGGATGACGATCTGGTGCGCGAACGGCTGCTGGCGTTGCTGGCCGCCTTCTTCGCCCTGGCGGCGTTGGCGCTGGCGGGCGTAGGCCTGTATGGGGTGCTCAGCTATTCGGTGGTGCGGCGGACCAAAGAGATCGGCATTCGCATGGCTCTGGGCGCCAGGCAATCGTCGGTGGTTCGACTGGTAGTCCGTGAAATCGCCGCCGCCGCTGGCATCGGAATCGCCGCCGGACTCGTCCTCGGCCGCCTGCTGGCTCGCCCGGTGGAGAGCCTGCTCTACGAAGTGAAGGCGGGCGACTTCTGGAGCCTGGCTTTGCCGCTGACGTTGCTCCTGGCCGCCGCCGCACTGGCCGCCTTCCGCCCCGCGTACCGCGCCGCCAAAGTCGAACCGGCAGTCGCGTTGCGGAATGAGTAAGCGCCAAGTCTGACCGGGCGCCGTGGCGCACGCACTCATGCGTGCCGCGTCGGCACTCATGCCGACGCCCGCTGGCCGGGAGCGAAAACGCGTCGAGAAGAGTCTCGACGCGGCACGCATGAGTGCGTGCGCCACGGCGCCCTACAGCACGTCCGCAAAGCCTCGCTTCATATGCCTGAAGAACAGGCCGCCTAATATGAACGCGGCGGCGCCGAACGCGGTCAGGATGGCGAGCTCGCGGAGCGGGAAAACGCCTCGCAGCACGATGGCGCGGTAGGACTGCACGGCGTAGAAAAGCGGGTTGGCGGCGAGCAGCCAATGGGCCTTGGGCGGATACAGACTTTCCGCGATCATGATCGGGGTCAGCCAGAACCAGAACGTCAGGGCGACGCTCAAAAGCTGGGCCGTGTCGCGCAAAAACACGTGCAAGCTGCCCAAGATCCAGCCCAGCCCGACCGCCAGCAACCCGATCGAGAAAACGAATACCGGGAGCAGCAGCACGAACGGGCTGAGGTGATGCGCCGCCAACCCCACCACGGCGATCAGAAGTACGAGGGCGAGCGCGTGGCTCACCACGGCCGACAGGAAAACCGAGACTGGGATCAACTCGGATGGGAAGACGGTCTTGGTAATCAGGTTGGCTTGCTCGACCACGCTCGAAGCGGAACGTTGCAGGGTCTCGCTGAACAACAGCCAGGGCAGCATCCCCGCAAACACGAATAGCGCGTAGTTCCTGGTGCCTTCGCCGGGCGGAACCGCGACCTTCAGGCTGACGCTGAAAACGAACCACCAGCACACCAGCAGCACCAGCGGATGAATCAGCGCCCACACCCAGCCGATGATGGAGCCGACGAAGCGCTGCTCGAAGTCGCGCCGCACCAATTGGAACAGCAGGCTGCGCCGTCCCACCAGGTTTCGAAGAAAGAACTTGCCGGGAATTCGCTGTGACACGTGGAAATTGGACGATACCAGCTTGTTCGATAACTCGCAAGCTGGTAGGGCACGCTTTAGCTTGCCCACATTTTGCCATACCGGCACTTCCGGGGGCGCTCCACCGTCTGGTCCGGGCAAGCTAAAGCATGCCCTACCACAGGCCCTGCCAACCCGCTCAGCGCGCCGCTTTCCGGGCTGATATACTGAGACATTGAGCTAAAATGCCGAAGCGTACATTTCAACCAAATAACCGCCATCGCGCCAAGACCCACGGGTTCCGCAGCCGCATGGAAACCAAGAACGGCCGCGCGGTGCTGGCCCGCCGCCGGGCGCGGGGCCGCAAAAAGCTTACTGTCAGTTCGGAGAGGTAGGGGTTTCCGGGCATGCCCGGCCGCTACAATTTCCCCAAACGTGTTCGTCTGCTGCGATCCACGGATTTTCGCCGGGTGTATGACCAGGGAAGCCGTTTTTCGGGCCCCCTGTTCGCGGCGTTCTGCCTGCGCGGGGCGGTCGAGGACGGGTCGCGCATCGGATTCACCGTGCCGCGCGCGCTGGGCAAAGCGGTGGTGCGGAACCGGATCAAGCGGCGCATGCGGGAGGCCGTACGGTTCCGGCTGGACGGGCTGAAGTTATCGTGGTCGATAGTCATCAATCCGCGGTCGAGATCGCTCACGGCCCCGACGGCGGAGCTGGAACGCGAAGTGGAGCGCCTGTTTCAGCGCTGCAATGGATCATCTTAGGGCTGCTGCGCGTATACAAGATGGGGATCTCGTGGTGGCTGCCCTCGGCTTGCCGTTTCCATCCGACCTGTGCGGAGTACATGCGGCAGGCGGTCGAGCGATACGGCGCGCTGCGCGGAGTGTGGATGGGCCTCGGCCGGTTGGCGCGCTGCCATCCGTTTCATGCCGGGGGCTTCGACCCGGTCCGGTAATCGGGACAGGCGGAATCAAAGGGAATGGCAGAACCAGCTAGCGGCGGATCGCCGAAAGAAATGTCGATGGAAGTGCGGCTGCTGCTGGCCTTCCTGCTGATGGGCGTGGTGATGTTCGTGACGCCCTACATCTACAAGAGTCCGCCGCCGGCACCGAAGACCGCGCAGAAGACTACGGCGGCGCAGAACGAGCCGAGCCAGCCGCCTGCCGCGCCGGCGGCCGCGGAAACGGCGGCGCCGGTTGCCCCGGCAGCTCCGGGTGTGCCTCCAACGGAGCCGGTCACCGTGGCAGTATCCTTGCCGCCAGTGACGATTGAGACCAACCTGTTCCGGGTGACCTTCAACAACCAAGGCGCGACGGTGCGGAGCTGGCAGCTCAAGAAGTACAAGGGCAACGACAACAAGCCGCTCGACCTGGTGAATCCGGCCGTCGGATCGTCGGAAGTGCCGTTTCCGTTCTCGCTCTATTTCGCTGGTCAGCCGCCGACCGCCAAAGTCAACCAGGTCTATTACACCGAGACGCCGGATGCCGACGGTCTGGGCATCGCGTTCGGATACAGCGACGGCCACTCCCGCGTGCGCAAAACGTTCCGCTTCCGGCGCGACAGCTATCTGTGCGAGGTGACGAGCGCTGTGACCGTGGACCAGCGGCCGCTGGCGAACGCGATTGAGTGGCGCGGCGGTTTCGGCGATCTGACGGTGGCCAACGCGGCCTCCAAGGAAAACACGATCTACTTCAACCCGGCTGAAAACAAGCTCTTCGAACAAGGCGCCAAGGCCGGCAAGGACGGGCCATCGCCGGCCACCGCGAACTTCTCGTTCGCCGGCCTCGAGGACCAGTATTTCGCGGCCGTGTTTCTGCCGGAGACGACCGAAGTTCTCGTGGGGGAGGAGCGGCCGCCGTTTGTCGTCACCACCTTCGCCGACACGCTGCGCACGGAGGCCGTCGAGAAGCCAGGGCCGCTGGTCGGCGCCGCGGTTTCCTTGGGCACCGACAACCATTTCCGGCTGTTTGTGGGGCCCAAGGATCTGGACCTGCTCAAGAGCGTGGACCCGAAGCTGGAGCAGGTGGTGAGCTTCGGCTGGCTTTCGATTCTGGCCAAGCCGCTCTTCCTGGTCGTCAACTGGTTCCACAAATCATTCATCCACAACTTCGGCTGGTCCATCGTCCTGGTTACGATCATCATCAACGTGGCGCTGTTCCCTTTGCGGTTCAGCAACATGAAGTCGATGCGCAAAATGCAGGCGCTGAAGCCGCAGCTCGACACCATCAACGCCAAGTACAAGAAGCTCGGCCTGACCGATCCGCGCAAGGCGGACCAGCAGGCGGAGACGATGGCGCTCTACAAGCAGAACGGCGTGAACCCGATGGGCGGGTGCTTGCCGATGGTGATCCAGCTCCCCTTCTTCATCGCGTTCTACAAGGTGTTCACGGTGTCGGTGGAAATGCGCGGGGCGAACTGGCTGTGGGTCACCGACCTTTCGCAGCCGGAGTCGCTTCCCCTCCACATCCTGCCGCTGATCATGATCGCCAGCCAGTTCTGGATGCAGAAAATGACGCCCACCGCCGCGCCGGGGGGAGATCCCGGCCAGCAGAAAATGATGATGTATATGATGCCGCTGATCTTCGGCTTCATGTTCTACAATTTGCCCAGCGGCCTGGTGCTATACTACTTGACCAGCAATCTGGTGGGGATGGGCCTGCAGTTGTTTTTCAACCATACGGCCACGGCCGAGAACGCCGCGCGCAGCGTGGAACCACCCAAGAAAAAGAACAACATTAGAAAGTAAGCCGTGACACAGCGAAAATATTCGGTCGAATCGATTGGAGCGCGGATAGACGGTTTCCTCGGTCCCCTACTGGCCAGCGCCGGCTTCGAGTTGCGATACAAGATTTCGGACGCGGATGCGGGCGAAGGCGATTTTGAAACCCCCGACCTGCTGGTGATCTTCAGCGGGCCGGATGTGGACACGCTGCTGGCCAACCGCGCGGAGCTGCTGCTGGCGCTGGAGCAGGTGACGATGGAGATGCTGCGGTTCGGCTCCGACGAGCACTCGCGGCTTTCCTTCGATGCCAACGACTACCGCCTGCTGCGAATCGAGGAGCTGCGCCTGAGCGCGCAGACCGCAGCCGAGAGGGTGAAACGCACCGGAACGCCGTTCCGCTTCAACCCGATGAACAGCCGCGAGCGGCGCGTGATTCACCTGGCGCTGCGCGGGGAAACGGCGGTGCGCAGCGAAAGCGCGGGCGGCGGGCCGGGACGGCAAGTGGTGGTCTATCCGGCGGGAATGGCCAGCCTTCCCGATGTGCCGTACGTGCCGGAGCCGCGGCGCGACGGACCCGGCGAGCGGCGCGGCGCGCCGCGTCCGCGCGGCCGCCGGTAGGTCAATGTGGCGCACGCACTCGTGCGTGCCGCGTCGGCAATCCTGCCGACGCCCGGCGCTTCGGAGCGAAGAAGCGTCGAGAAAAGTCTCGACGCCTGAAGCTTCTACATTTCCCAGTGTGTGGGGATATGATGAGCAATGTATCAGGGCATGGCTTTAGCCGTGCCGCGGACTCACAGTACGGAATCGGGCTTTAGCCCCTGGTAATGGCCAATCAGCGCGCAATGAAGGAAAAGAGCGGCAGGGGCTAAAGCCCCATGATGCCTCCATTTTGCGGCACGGCTGAAGCCGTGCCCTGATACACGGCACAACGTTTGGGTTGGCAAGGCGAGGTGGCGCCGAACGCTCAGATGTGGAAACCAAGCGTCGAGAAGAGTCTCGACGCGCACGCAAGGATGCGTCAGCCACGGCAGCATCCGCGAAGTCAATCCTACGACGCGATTCCATGCAGCTTGACGACACCATCGTCGCTATCGCCACTCCGTTAGGGCGCGGTGGTCTGGGTATGGTGCGGCTCTCAGGCAGCCAGGCCCGCGCCATCGCCGAACGCGTTCTGCGTTTCCCAACGGAAAGCGGCTGGCGTTCCTGGCACGCGCGTTCGGCAGAACTGACCGACGCGCGCGGAAGAGCGATCGACCAGGTGGTGGCCACCTTCTTCGAAGCCCCTCGCTCCTACACGGCCGACGACGTGGTGGAGATCTGCTGCCACGGATCGCCGGTGGTGCTTCGGCATGCCGTGGAACGCGCGGTGGAGGCGGGCGCGCGCCTGGCCGAACCCGGCGAATTCACCCTGCGCGCCTTTCTGCGCGGCCGCATCGACCTGCCCCAGGCCGAGGCCGTGCGCGACCTGATCGAAGCTACCACGCTTTACCAGGCACGCGTGGCGGCGCAGCAAGCCGCGGGTTCGATCTCGCGGCGCCTCGCGCCGATCAAAGAGAATCTGCTGGAACTGATTGCCCTCCTCGAAGCCGGCATCGATTTCGCCGAAGACGATGTCGGGGTGGCGGCGGATTCGGCCATCCTCGCCCGGCTGGCGGCGGTGGAGGCCGGCGTCAGCGAGCTTGCACAGAGCTTTCAGTACGGCGCACTGGTGCGAGACGGTTTGTCGCTAGCCATTGTGGGCCGGCCCAACGTGGGCAAGAGCAGTTTGTTCAACCGCCTGCTGGAACAGGACCGTGCGATTGTGACCGAAATACCCGGCACCACGCGAGACGTGGTTTCCGAAACCGCCGCCATCGGTGGCATCCCAGTGAAACTGCACGACACGGCTGGTATCCGCGAAGCCGCCGGGAAGGCGGAGGCGATGGGGATCGAGCGCAGCTTTCAGGCAATGGCCGATGCGGATGTGACGCTGGTGGTGCTGGATCGCTCGGCCGCGCCGGAAGCGGAAGACCAACGCCTGATCGAGCGGGCGCGCTCGACAGGGCGGGCACTGGTGGCGGCCAACAAGAGCGATCTGCCGCCCGCTGCCGCGCCGCCTGCCGAGGCGATCCCGGTATCCGCCCTCACGGGCGATGGCATCGCGCGCCTGCGCCAGGCCATCCTCGACGCGGTTGCGCCAGCCGGCGCCTTCGAGCCTGAGACCGGCTTCATCACCAGCCTGCGCCACGAGCAACTGCTGCGCGAGTGCGGGCGCTGGCTCGAGAAAGCGCGCGCCGCCGTGGGCGCCGCGATTCCGCACGAGATGCTGCTGCTGGATCTTTATGCCGCGCTGCAGCCCATCGACGCCATCACCGGAGGCACCACCGCCGACGATATTTTGAACCGCATTTTCTCGACATTCTGCATCGGGAAATAGCTCCGATCAAGCACACCCTCGGTATCTAATAGACAGCCTGGTAGATAAGGTACGCTAGACGTCGAGCTTAGGCAGCGTTCGATTCCCACGG
>OBLW0100001005.1_pt1 | contig 24271 bp, 25 predicted proteins | sample 1520161 | NCBI WGS metagenome assembly OBLW01 (sample SAMEA3539309, study PRJEB22396) | soil metagenome | biome: tundra; feature: field; material: soil | place: USA | collected 2010-05 | depth 0.15 m | reverse complement strand
GATGCCTAAGTGACTGGAGTTCAGACGTGTGCTCTTCCGATCTGAAGTGAGCGAGAAGCAACTCCATGGCCACGATGTCTCAGTGGGTCCAGGGCGCCCGGCCCCGCACCCTTCCCGCTGCTGTGGCACCTGTTCTGGTCGGTACCGGCGCCGCCTACGCAGTCGGCTCAGGCAACGCCGCGTACGCCCTCCTTGCCCTCCTGGTCTCCTTGGCGCTACAGGTCGGGGTGAACTACGCCAACGACTACTCCGACGGCATCCGCGGCACCGATCACGAGCGGGTCGGCCCGGTACGACTCGTGGGTCAGCGGCTGGCCGACCCAGGAAACGTCAAGTTCGCGGCGATGATCTGCTTCGCCAGCGCAGCCCTGCTCGGTCTGGCGCTTGTGGCACTCAGCAGTGCATGGGTCATGCTGCTGATCGGGGCCGCATCGATCGCGGCGGCCTGGTACTACACCGGTGGGAGAAGGCCGTACGGATACTCGGGGTTGGGTGAGGCCTTCGTCTTCGTGTTCTTCGGTCTGGTGGCGACCTTAGGCACGACCTACACCCAAACACTGTCCGTCAGCCCGGTTTCGATCGCAGGCGCGGTCGGCGTGGGCGCCCTCGCCTCGGCGATCCTGGTCGCCAACAACCTGCGCGACATCCCCACGGATCAGTCAAGCGGCAAGAAGACGCTGGCGGTGCGGCTGGGCCAGACTCGGACACGTGCGCTGTACGCGGCGCTGCTGGTCGTCTCGCTCGGCTGCGTCCTGGTGGCTGGCACCATCTACCGGACTGCCCTTATCGCCGTGTTGTCCTTCGTCCTGGCGATCCCGTTGCTTCGTCGAGTCCTGGGCGGCGCCCTCGGCAAGGATCTGATCCCCGTCCTGTCAGGCACCGGCCGCCTCGAGCTGCTCTACGGCGCACTGCTGGCGATCGGCCTGGCGGCAGCCCCCAACCTGGGCTGAACGGCATCAGGGGCGGGCGGAGTCATCGTCAGCCTCGGCGTCCTCGGCAATCTCGTCCATGCGAAGGGTAGGCGCCAGGTCTGCCCGTCGGGCGCGCTCATCGACGCGGCGCGCAATGCTGGCGCTGAACTGTGCCCGCGGGCCCTGCAGAACGAAGTATGAGACAGCCACCGAGCCCGCGGCAGAAAGACCGAGCAGCCACCAACGCTGGCCCGGATCGCGCAGGCCCAAGAGCCAGAATGCGCAAAGAAGCCCGAAGAAGATCATCAACCGCAACACCGTGTAGCGCGCCATGCTCACATCCCCGAGTACGAGTGCTGGCCGACAAAGAACAGATTGACGACCGTGTAGTTGACCAGGATGGCGCCAAAGCCCGCGAGTGCCAGATAGTTGGCCGCCCGCGGCGACCACCCCGTCGTCGCGCGCGCATGCAGGTAGGCAGCGTAGACGACCCAGATGACGAACGTCCACACCTCTTTGGGATCCCAGTTCCAGTAGTGGCCCCACGCCTGCTCGGCCCAGATCGCGCCCGCGATGAGCGTGAAGGTCCACAGCGGGAATGCCACGGCGTGCATCCCGTATGCCGTCCGGTCCAGTGACCGCGAAGAAGGAAGGGCCGCGTTCACTGTGGTTCTGATGCGCGACATCGCTATGGGGTCCTGCGCCTCCAGCCACGTCTTGACAAGGTGCAGAATCGTCACGCTGAACGCGATCGTAAACAGCGCGACCGCGAACGTGGCCACCGTGACGTGAATGACAAGCCAGAAGCTCTTGAGCGAAGGCAGCAGCTGACTGGCATCGGTGTACCAGACCGTGATCGCCATCCCGAGCGTCAGCAGCACCGGGCCGACGACGAAGAGCCCCAGCCAGCGGAGGTCCCGGCGCAGGCTGATCGCGACGAAGATGACAACCACGAACATTGACCCCACGAGGGCGAACTCGAACATGTTGCCCAGTGGCGGGCGGTCAACGGACAGACCCCGCATGGCAACAGCAGCGATCAGCAGAAGACCCCCCAGCCGGGTGAGCATCATCGCGATACCGGCAGCCTTGCGGGCCCGCGGCGCGTGCAGGCCCTCACCCTGGACCGCGGGGGCAGCCCCGGCCAGATCGAGCGCGAACGCGGTCATGGCGATGGTGAACACCGCCATGGCCGAGTAGACCGAGAGGTTGGCGTACTGCGCAAGAGTCTGATTCGTCATGCCTTGGTGTCGCTCCCCTTCGTGCCGATGCGCTGTGCGATGCTGCTCAGCAGGTCCTCGACGGTTGTCCCCAGCCCGGGGTCCTCACCCTTGGCCAGGGCGCCGATCGAGACCACGGTACGTGGTCCCAGCGGCCGGACGCGCACAAACACCCGGCGACGACGGATCATCAGTGAGGCGATCAGCCCGGCCAGGGCGGCCACGGAGCCAATGAGGGCAAGCAGCTTGCCCGGATCGTAGCGAACCGAGAGCCCGGCCCAGCGCTGGACTGCGTCGAAGGTGATACTCCCCCGGCCACCGGGAAGCTGGATGGTCTGACCCGGCTTGAGCAGCAGCCGCAGCGGCTCGCCCCTGGCGTTCGTGAGCTGCGTCATCTTCTCGGTGCTGAGGGTGTAGACCGACTGTGGCCGCCCTTGCGGATACAGCTCGCCCTCATAGACCCCGAGTGCGAGGGCAGGGTTCTTGAGGTCAGGGAAGAAGGATGACGGCCCCGCATCCTTGTCGAGGTACTCCGATGGCAGGAAGAACCCGAAGAACCCCAGCTGTTTCGGCCTGGCTGCGGAGACCTTAACCGCGCCCACCGACTTGTAGTTGGCATCCTGCGGCAGGAATGGCGTCGCCTCGTGCAGGAGCACCTGTCCGGCCGCATCACGCACGGTGATGACGGGTGCATAACCGTTGCCCAGCAGGAACACCGATGTCCCACCGAACGTCAATGGCGCATTGACCTTCAGAATCTGGTGGATCTGGGGAGCGCCGGGGCTGGTCTGCGTGCGCGTGTAGGCCGTGAAGTCGCGCGGGGCGCCGCGCTGAGCGCCCGTGGCGTGCTCCTCAAAGGTGACGACAAGCTTGTCGACGGCCACGCTGAACGGCGACAGCCCCTCGGTGTCGACCCAGGGGCCAGGGTCGAAGGTGTCGTAGCCCGAGATGGTGTTTGAGAAGCTCTTGCCGGTGACCAGGATGCGGTCGCCGCGCCATCCGAACAGGTGCCCCACCGCCACAGCCACAATGACGACGATCAACGCGGTGTGGAAGACCAGGTTGCCGGTCTCGCGCAGGTAGCCGCTCTCTGCGCTCAGCGACAGGCCATCAGAGCGCAGACGGTATCGCCCGGCCCACAGCTGCCTTCGCCCCAGAACATCCCGTGCGACCTGGAGCACCTCCTTCGGGGTCCCGTCGACCTCTATCTGGCCATGTTCGGGGAGCCGCTCGAGGTGTCGAGGCGCTCGAGGGGGCTGCGATCGCATCGCCCTCCAGTGGATCTTGGAACGGGGGACGACACAGCCGACCAGCGAGATGAACAACAGCAGGTAGATGGCGGCGAACCAGGGCGAGGAGTAGACGTCGAAGAAACCCAGCCGATCCAGCCACGGGCCGGTTGTCCGGTGACTGGCAAGGTAGTCCGCGACACGTCCGGCATCGATATTGCGCTGCGGCCAGATCGAGCCCGGTACCGCTCCGATCGCCAGCAGCAGCAACAGGAACAACGCCGTGCGCATGCTCGTGAGCTGGCGCCACGCCCAGCGCAGCATGCCGACCGGACCGAGCGTCGGCTCAGTCACGTCGCTCTCGTCGGGACGGGTGTCCATCCTGCTCTGAGTCATCGCCGCAGCCTCGTCATTCCAACATCTCGATATCTACAACACTGTCCGGAACTGCTCGACCAGGCGGGCCTGCATCGAGGTGGTCACAATCTCCCACAGGCCAGTCACGAGCAGGAGCCCGACGACCAGCAGGAGCGTGCCGCCGGCGATCTGGATGCCACGGTAGTGCTCCCGAAGCCATCGTGAGGCGCGACCGGCACGCGAGTAGCCGCCGGCAATCAGCAGGAACGGCAGGCCCAGGCCCACCGAGTAGGCCGTGGCGAGCCCGATGCCCCGGGCGATGAGGTGCTGGTCGCCCGACAGTGCCGTGGACAACGCGATGATCGCTCCGAAGGTCGGCCCGGTGCATGGAGCCCACCCCAGGCCGAAGACCATCCCCAGCAGCGGCGCACCCGCCAGGCCCGCGGCAGGCCTCCACCCGGTCCGTAGGGTGCTCAGCCTGCCGCTGCCCAGAAACATCAGCGCCATCAGAATCACGATGACGCCACCAAGTCTCAACAACAGGCTCTCGTGGGCCTTCAACAGCGTCCCGGCTGTGGAGACGGTCACGGCAACGGCAATGAACACGGCACTGAACCCCAGGACGAACAGGAGCGCCCCGAGCACGAGCCGGCCTCGGCTGCGCTGCTCGAGGCTGACGCCGGACAGACCGGTCACGTAGCCGAGGAACCCCGGCACCAGTGGCAGGACGCATGGAGAGGCAAAGGAGACGAATCCGGCCGCAAGAGCCACGAGGATAGCCAGAGGCAGCGCGCCGGAGGTGATGGCGCCTGCGGCATCACCTCTCACGCGCCCTCGCCGAGCACGTCATCGACCAGCCCGCTCAGGGTGGCCGCGGTGACCGGCCCGGAGACCCGGGCCGCGATGCGTCCCTGGCGGTCCAGGATCAGTGTCGTAGGCGTCGTGTTCGCCTTCCCGCGCAGTGCCAGCAGGGTTGCCCCGCCATCGTCCTGAAGCGAGGGGTAGGTGATCTTGTTGGCACGCATGAAAGCCTTGGCCGTCTCGACACCGTCGCGGGAGTTGATCCCCATGAACTCCACTGGCCTGCCAGCTGCGGACAGCTGCAGCCAGACCTGTTGAAGGTGCGGCATCTCGGCCACGCACGGACCACACCACTGGCCCCACACGTTCAGCACCAGGACGTGGTTCGCGGCGTCGGCGACCCTCCACGGCGTTCCTTCCATGGTGGTCCCGCTCAGGGTCAACGGGCTCGAGCGCTGGTCCGGGGCCAGACGCTCGATACTGCCGTCACCGGAGACATAGCCCTTGCCGTCGCCGGACCTGGCTTGGGCCGCTATGGAGTTGGCGTCAGAGCCGCAGGCCGAGACACCCAAGGTGATGGCCCCCACGGCCATGGTGACCACGGCGACGACCGCGACACGGCGGAACATCCACGCTGGCAAACTCATGCGCCGGCGATGTTGTGTGCTCCTGGCAGCAGGGCCGCAGCGGGCTCGCTGTACGTAATCGACTCCAGCTCGTCACCCACGAACATCAACGATGTCAAGGAGGCCAGCGAGCACTGCCGATTGCGGGGGTCGTGCCACAGGTGGCGACCCTCCAGCTTGGAGCGCACGGTCCACACCGGCAGCTGGTGGGAGACGATCACGGCCTCGTGGCCCTGGGCCAACCCACGGGCATCGCCGATGGCCGCAAGCATCCGATCGGCGATCTCGCGGTAAGGCTCCCCCCAAGACGGTTTGAACGGGTTGACCAGCTTGGACCAGTGTTTCGGGTACCTCAGCGACCCGTCCCCGACACCGAAAGTCTTGCCTTCGAAGTAGTTGCCGGCCTCGACCACTCGCTCGTCCGTGATGATCTGCAGAGCGTGGGCGGAGGCGATCGCCGCAGCCGTCTCCTGCGCCCGGTCCAGCGGTGAGGCCACGACCACGGTCACGTCGTGGTCACCTAGATGAGCACCGACTGTGCCGGCCATCTCCCGACCCAGGTCGGAGAGGTGAAAATTGGGCAGGCGGCCATAGATCACCCCAGTCGGGTTGTGCACCTCGCCGTGGCGCATCAGGTGCACCACGGTCCGACCAAGGCTGCCGGCACCAGCGGTCATGGTGAGACTGTCGCAAAGGAGCCAGTGACAGCTAGGGCCGCGGCGGGAAGCGCCGCCAGGACCCGGTCGAGGGCCGCGTCATCGTGAGAAGCACTGACGAACCACGTCTCGAACGCGCTGGGGGGCAGATGCACACCCTGGCTGAGCATGGACTGGAAGAACGCCGAAAAAGCCGACACCTCTTGGGCCCTGGCCTCGTCGTAGTTGGTCACGGCCGCCTCACGGAAGAAGATGCTGAACATGCTTCCGGCCCATTGGACCACATGAGGTATGCCGCGGCGGGTGAACTCCGCCGACGTTTCGTCCGCAATCGTCTTGCTCACGACCCCAAGCCGGTCATAGACCTCCGGGGTGCAGCCCTTCAGGGTTGCCAGGCCGGCTGCCGTGGCCACGGGGTTACCCGACAGCGTCCCGGCTTGGTAGACGGGTCCGTCCGGGGCCAGCATCGCCATGATGTCGGCACGCCCCCCGAATGCCGCCGCGGGAAAGCCGCCGCCCATGACCTTGCCGAAGGTGAACAGGTCTGGGGCGCCACCGGAGTAAGGACCCTCGAGGCCGTACCAACCCGCAGCGCTGCAGCGGAACCCGGTCATCACCTCATCGGAGATCAGCAGTGCGCCGTAGGCCGTGGTCACCCGCCGGAGAGCCTCGGTGAAGCCAGCCAGCGGCGGCACGATCCCCATGTTGCCGGGGGATGCCTCGGTGATCACGGCCGCGATTCGGTCACCATGCTGGGCAAATGCCGCCTCAAGGGCTGGGACATCGTTGTAGGGGAGAACGATCGTCTCGCTGGCGCTGGACGCAGGAACTCCGGCAGAGTCAGGCAGTGCGAAGGTGGCAAGACCGCTGCCGGCTGAGGCCAGGAGCGCGTCGACGTGTCCGTGGTAGCAGCCGGCGAACTTAACAACTGCGGATCGACCGGTAAACCCTCTGGCCACGCGCAGGGCGCTCATGGTCGCCTCTGTCCCGCTGCTGACCAGGCGCACCTGCTCGACGGGCGGCACTCTGGCCACAATCTCCTCGGCGAGCGCGACCTCGTTCTCGCTGGGCGTTCCGAAGCTGAAACCCTTCAGCGCTGCCCCCTGAACGGCGGCCAGCACGTCGGGATGCGCGTGTCCCAGGATCATCGGGCCCCAGGAACACACCAGGTCGACATACTCCCGGCCGTCGACGTCAGTGAGGTACGGTCCGCTTGCGCTGGCTATGAACCGAGGGGTTCCCCCCACGGCCCGAAAGGCGCGCACGGGGCTGTTAACTCCACCCGGGGTCACCGCGACGGCACGGGTCAGCAGCGCCTGGGAAGCGGGCGCGTCATACGGGTATGGCGTCTGGGGTGTGATCATGCGAGCCATCATCTCAGTCCCCGGGCGCTCCGGCACGTCGGGTCGCCCGCCTCACGAGCCCATGACCGCGCGTTCCTCAGGCGTGCTGTTCCTCGGTTGCCCGAACATCAGCGCACAGCCCTGTACTCAGGATCCCGTTGCTGATGGCCGCCATGGCGCGGCCGAGGGCAAGGAGGTCTTCGCGCGAGAGGTGATCCAGCAGGTTCCCACGCACGCTGCCGACATGGGTCGGCGCCATCCGGGTGATCTCAGCGAAACCGGTGTCGGTCAGGACCAGCTCAACACCGCGCCGATCCCCAGCGCATGCCTCACGTCTTACCCATCCACGGTTCTCGAGGCGGCCGGCCGTGTGGGTGAGCCGGCTACGGGACTGCACGACCAGCTCTGCGATCACCGACATCCGAAGTCGTCGGTCCGGCTGCTCGGAGAGCATGGAGAGGATCTCGTACTCGGAGAGCTGCAGCCCATGAGCTTGGAGGTCATGATCCAGGGCGGCTTCCAGCAGCCGGCTCCCGCGCAGGTACTCACGCCAGACCTCTTGCTCCTGCGCATCGAGCCACTGCGACCGCGGTGTCTTCGGGTTCATGGAACAGATCCTACCGGTTACTAGTTGAAAAATAAACTTAATTCTGCTACCGTCTCACATGGCATGAAGACCAGCACAAACAGGTTGAAACCACCAATATCAAGGAGCATTCACATGAGCAACCTTTCTGACCTCAAGCCTGGCATCTGGAACGTCGATGCCACCCACAGCGAGGTCGGTTTCACCGCTCGCCACCTCATGGTGAGCAAGGTCCGCGGCCAGTTCAAGGACTTTGCCGCGGTGGTCACCGTTGCCCAGCCGTTCGACCGGTCGACACTCGAGGCCACCGTGCAGATGGCCTCCATCGACACCAACAGCGCAGACCGCGACACTCACGTGAAGTCTGCTGACTTCTTCGATGTTGACAGCAACCCCGTCATGACCTTCAAGTCGACCAAGGTGAGCGACAACACTCTCGAGGGCCTGCTCACCATCAAGGGAATCACCAAGCCAGCCAGTTTCGACCTGGACTTCGGCGGCGTCAGTGCCGACCCGTGGGGCGGCACCCGCGCCGGCTTCGAGGCCACCACCGAGATCAACCGCAAGGACTTCGGCCTGTCCTGGAACGTCGCAGTCGAGGGCGGCGGCGTTCTCGTCGGCGAGAAGGTCAAGATCGTGCTGGATGTGCAGCTCGTCCTCGCCTGACCTGACGACCAAAGCGCCGCCGAGCGACCCGGTAGCACACGTGCTAGCGGGTCGCTCGGCGCACACTCGCCCACCCCAGTACGGCAATACGTGTGGGCCTCGGCTGCACACCATGGTTCACTGAAAATCATGGGGTTTACCGCACGGGCCGCTCAGGGGTGTTGTCCGACCACTGGCCGCCGCACTGGCAGACGTGCGGCCCAGGCCGGCATCGCTGCCGAGGGCGCGACTGCGCGACCCCAGATGGCAGCCGAGAATGTTGGGGGGGCCACCTCCCAGGCTGCAGTCTGAAAATCGCGGAATGGAGACGTCCAGAAGTTGGCCAGAAGTTGGCCCAAGGTTGGCGCGGCCGTGCGGCAGGGAGTCGAACGGGCCCGCGAGCACGCTGCCACACCAGGTTTCAGCGGTCCGCTCCTGGCGCCCATTCCTCGTAGGTCACCTCCCCAGAGAACTGACTCGGGTCACTTGAGCCTGCCTCGATGGTTTGGACCCCACCGCCACCGGGCCTTGGAGGGTCAGCGCAAGAGCCGGGCCGCCTCGAGCGCGTAGTACGTCAGGATGATCTGGGCACCGGCTCGGCGGATGGAGATCAGTGACTCCATCATCACCCGCTGGCGGTCGATCCAACCCTGGGCAGCGGCGGCTTCGATCTGCGCGTACTCCCCCGACACCTGGTAGGCCGCCACCGGCACCGACGACATCTGTGCCACCTGCGACAGGATGTCGAGATAGGGCAGCGCCGGCTTGACCATCACGATGTCCGCCCCCTGTGCGAGGTCGAGCTCGACCTCGCGAAGGGACTCGGTGGCGTTCGGGGGGTCCTGCTGGTAGGTCGACCGGTCGCCTTCCAGGGTGGACTCCACCGCCTCGCGGAACGGTCCGTAGAACCCTGATGCGTACTTGGCGGCATAGGCCAAGATGATCGTGTCGGTGAAACCAGCCTCGTCGAGAGCCGCACGGACGTAGCCCACCTGGCCGTCCATCATCCCGCTCAGACCCACCACGCTCGCGCCGGCCGCCGCCTGCGCGAGCGCCATCGCGGCATACCGCACAAGCGTGAGGTCGTTGTCGACGCGCCCCTGCGCGTCGAGCACCCCGCAGTGCCCATGGTCAGTGAACTCGTCCAGACACAGGTCGGCCATCACCACGAGGTCATCACCGACGGCTTCGCGAACGCGACGCAGCGCCACATTGAGGATGCCCTCACGGTCGTCAGCGCCAGAACCTGTCGCGTCCCGGGCGGCCGGCACTCCGAAGATCATCAGACCGCCCAGACCGGCAGCCACAGCCTCATGGGCCACAGCCACCAACGAGTCCAGACAGTGTTGGAGGACACCGGGCATAGACCCTATGGGTTGGGCTTGGCTGGCACCCTCGCGGACGAATACCGGCAACACCAGCTCAGCCGGATGCAGCCGCGTCTCAGCCACCAGTGCACGCAACGCCGGGGTCTGGCGCAGGCGACGTGGTCGCTGGGTCAAGGGATCCACTATTTGGCCTTCCGGCGGGTAGACGCCCTGCGTGCGCTGGGGCGAACCACACACTCGCCAACCTCGGCGGCTGCCACCGCCAGACCCATGCCGTACTCCGCCAAGGCATCGACCAGCGAGGCGGCGGACGCTTCAGGAGCCAGCACGTCGACCCGCAGACCGTGCTCCTCAGCAATCTTGGCTGTGGCCGGGCCGATACAGGCGACCACGGTCGAGGGGTGCGGCTTGCCCGCGATACCGACCAGGTTTCGGACGGTCGAAGACGAGGTGAAGACCACAGCATCGAACTTGCCACTCTTGATCGCCTCACGGATCGACGCCGCGGGCGGCGCCGCACGAACGGTACGGTATGCCGTGACATCGTCCACCTCCCAGCCCATATCCTGCAGGCCAGCCACGAGAGTCTCGGTGGCGATGTCCGCCCGCGGGAGGAAGACCCGGTTGATGGGGTCCAGGACCTCGTCAAAGGGCGGCCAGTCCTCGAGCAGGCCACGTGCTGACTGCTCGCCGGACGGGACCAGGTCGGGCTCCAGACCCCACTCGCGCAGCGCGCCGGCCGTCACGCCACCCACCGCGGCGATCCGCAACCCGGCGAACGCGCGGGCGTCCAGGCCGAACTCCTCGAACTTCTCACGAACCGCCCGAACAGCGTTCACGGAGGTGAACCCGATCCACTCGTATCGTCCGGTGACCAAACCCTTGATGGCGCGTTCCATCTGCTGCGGGGTTCGCGGCGGCTCGACACTGATCGTGGGAACCACGTCGCTGGTCGCGCCGTAGCCGGCCAGACGTGCGGTCATCGAACCGGCCTGGTCCTTGGTTCGCGGCACCAGGATATTCCAGCCAAACAACGGCTTGGTCTCGAACCACGAAAGCTGCTCGCGAAGATGGACCGTCGAGCCGACCACAGCCAGCGACGGGAACTCGACCTTGGCCGACGAGATCAGGCCAACCACCTGACCCAAAGTGGTGGTGTGCGTGCGCTGGGTGATCGTCGTGCCACGCTCGGTGAGCGCGACAGGGGTGCCCTGGTCACGACCGGCGGCAAGAAGGTCCCCGAGCGCCTTGCTCAGTGTCTCGGGCGTGCCAAGCACTACCACGGTGACGTTGTCGGCGGTCGAGCACGCCCAGTCAACCTTGGTGCCACCGCTGACCACATGCAGTGACGGAGAGGTCGCGGACGTCAGCGGCACACCGGCATACGTGGGGACGGCGCTGACGGCGCTGACGCCGGGGACTATCTCAAACCTGATCCCGGCCTTATGGCATGCAAGTGCCTCTTCGGCCAGGCCGTTGAACATGGCCGGGTCTCCGTCCATGAGCCTGACAACCAGCCCGTTGCCGTTGACCGCACCGGCCGCCTTGACCAGCAGCTTCGCACGTGAGGCGTGGGTCAGCGGCTGACCGTGCTCGCCGTGTCCCGCATCGATGACCACGGCGTCTGGGCGGCCGTGACGGGCCACGAACTCCTCGCGGCTGACCTGGTCGATAACGATCACGTCGGCTTCGGCGAGGTACTGCGCGGCGCGGACGGTCATTAAACCGGGGTCACCAGGACCGGCACCGACGAAGGCCACCCGGCCGGGGTGACCAACTGCCGTGGCCGACGTGGACTGTTCTCTGAGGGTCGAGTGCGTGGAGCTCACAAGGCACGCTCGCTAACGGATCGATCTGGACGGGAGGCATCAGGCTGGATGGTCTTTGAGGCGATGATGTCGGCGGCGCCCTCCTGAAGGAGGACGGCCGCCAACTCACGGCCAAGGCGTTCAGGGTCCTTGAGTGGTCCGACGCTGGAACGGCGCAATTCGACACTGGCATCTGGGCTACCCGCAAAAGCGCGCAGAAAGAGCTCGGCGCCGTCATCGCCCTCGACAACCTCGGCAAGAGCCCCAACGGGGGCAGTACAGCCGGCTTCAAGAGCAGCGAGCAGTGCGCGCTCGGCGCTCACGCAGGCGCGGGTGTCGGGGTCATCCAACGATGTCAGAGCCTCGATCAGGTCCGGGCGATCGTCGCGACACTCAATGGCGAGCGCTCCCTGACCTGGGGCGGGGAGCATCTGCAGCGGGTCAAGGGACTCGGTGACCACATCCAGTAGGCCGAGGCGAGCAAGGCCGGCGCGGGCCAGCAGAACCGCATCACAGGAACCGTTGCGCACCAGTGAGATCCGGGTCTCGACGTTGCCGCGGATGTCAGTGACCCGCAACCCGAGCCCGAGGGCTGCCAGCTGTGCGGTCCGTCTCGGAGAACCGGTGCCGACCACTGCCCCGGCGGGAAGCTCACCCAAGGTCAGGCCGTCCCGCGCCACCAAGGCGTCACGGGCATCCTCACGAACGGGAATCGCAGCAATGAGCAGACCAGGCTCAGCGGCCACCGGCAGATCCTTGAGCGAGTGGACGGCGATGTCGATCTCGCCGGCAAGCAGGGCGCGGCGGATGGCGGCGGCAAAGACGCCGGTGCCCCCGATACTGGACAGCGAGACCGTGCAGATGTCACCAGCGGTGGTGATCTCGACCATCTCCACCGTATGTCCCAGCTCGCGTAGCTGGTCGGCCATCATCGCGGCCTGCGTCGTGGCCAGCGCGCTGCGTCGAGTGCCCAGCCTGATGGTCATGACGTTCACGGCAGACCTCCGGTCTCGGGAGGGACCGATACGGCAGCCACCTCATGCGGATCGAGATCGAAGAGCTCGCGCAGCGCGCGGGCGTAGTCACCCCCCTCACCGCCCGCCACAAGTGCCTTGGCTCGGACGGTTGGATTGTGCAGAAGCTTCTCAACGACCCGGTGCACCGTGAGGCGGATCTCGCCACGGGCGTTCTCTGAGAGGTCATCGGGCAGGCGCTGGTGCAGGCGGCTCAGCTCTGCAGCCACCACATCCGCGGCCCGGGATCGCAGCAGGGCAACCGTCGGGGCGACCTCTTCGGCTCGACGACTGATGAGGTATTCGGCGACCTCGGCGACCACCAGATCGCTGACCGCCTTGACATCCGGCGTGTACTGGCTGTCGGCCGCCAGGATCTGGTCAAGCTCTGTAAGACCCACGACATATTCACCAGGAAGGTCAGCAACATCGGGAGCCACATTGCGGGGCAGTCCAAGATCCATGAACATCCGCGGTCCGCTCCTGCGCGTACCACCCGAACTCACCAGGGTCTGGGCCGTGATGACGTGACCAAGCCCGCCGGTGCACGAGATGACCAGGTCAGCTCCAGACAGGGCAGCCCCGAGATCAGCCAGCGGCACAGCACGGCCACCGGTCGCGGCCGCCAGATGTTCGGCCTTGGCCAGCGTCCGGTTGATGATGACCAGGTCAGCAGAGCCCAGCCTCGAGATCGTCGTGGCTGCCAGACTGCTCATCGACCCGGCGCCGACAACCAGCACGCGGGTACCGGCAAGGGGTCCCAACAGATCGGCCGCACGCCGCAGGCCGGCCTCGACCAAGGACACGCTGACACGGTCGATGCCCGTCTCGGAGTGGGCCCGTTTCCCGACCCGAAGTGCCTGCTGGAACAGCGCACTGAGGGCGCCGCCGACCTGCCCCCGTTGCTGGGCGGAACGAAGCGCCATCCGTAGCTGCCCCAGGATCTGGCCTTCACCGACCGCCATGGACTCCAGCCCAGAGGCGACAGAGAACACGTGGGAAACTGCCCGGTCCTCGTAGTGGACATACAGATGCTCCCGCAGCTCGGCCAGGGGCACTCCCGAGGCAGCCGCCAGCGCGTCACCGATCTCGGCAACCGCGCCGTGAAAAGTCAGGACGTCGGCATAGACCTCGACCCTGTTGCACGTCGCGAGGACCAGGGTCTCGTTGACGTTCTCACCATTTCGCACAGCGATGGCCAGAGCCGCGGCACGAGCCGGGTCCAGGGCGACAGCCTCAAGTAGTGCGATCGGCGCCGACCGGTGCGAAAGTCCGAGTACAACAACACTCACGGAGCAACCTCCAGCAGGGGCATTCTGTGTTGAGCCGCAGGGGCCTTGCGCTGTTCATGGAAGGCCAGAATCTGCAGCTCGGTGGACAGGTCAACCTTGCGCACGTCGACGCCTTCAGGCACCGAGAGCACACACGGGGCAAAGTTCAGCACCGATCCCACGCCAACGGCTACCAAGCGGTCACACACCCCCTGAGCGGAGGCCGCAGGCGTCGCGATGACGCCGATGGCGACTGCGCGCTCGGTAACAATCCGCTCAAGGTCATCAACGGAGCCGACGATCATCCCGGCGATCTCCTGGCCGATGACCCCAGGGTCGCGATCCAGGAGGGCGACAACCTGAAACCCTCTGGTCGCAAGACCCAGGTAGGCAGCAAGCGCATGGCCCAGGTTGCCCAGGCCAACGATCGCCACGGGCCAGTCCCGCGCGAGCCCCAGCTCACGGGTGATCTCATGGGCAAGCATCTCGACCCCGTACCCCACGCCACGAACACCGTAGGAGCCCAGATGGCTGAGATCCCTGCGCAGCTTGGCCGAACGGACCCCGGCAGCGACTGCCAGCTCCTCGGATGAGACGGAAGCCACACCGCGTTCGGCGAGATCGCTCAGGACACACAGATACTGCGGCAGTCGAGCAACGGTGGCGTCGGGGATTCCTTGACGCGTCGCGGGGTCGGCGATCACGAAGTCACCGACTCCTCTCAGGGTTGAGCCCCCCATAGCACGGGAGCACCGGCAGCGCGTTGATACCCCCCAACAATAGGTCTTTGTGAACGCGTACACAAAGTCACACAGGGCGCCAGCCCCGCCGAAACGCAGAGGGCATCAGGGCACGTTTGTCAAACCGAGAATTACGCGTACGTAGCGTCCGTCGTGCCAGTGCTCCCGAGCGCGCGGCGAAGGCGAGACTCGTCCACCCGCCAGTGGTCATGGTGGACCCCGTCCACCAACGTCACCGGGATCAGCTCACGGTAAGCGGCGCTCAGGGCGGGGTCGTCAAGGATCGAGAGTTCCAGCCAGGGGACACCTAGGTCTCGGGCCACCCGCTCGATCACCTCACGCACGGGCCCGCAAAGATGGCAGCCGGGCTTAGAGACGAGAGTGATCCTCGCAGAGACGCGGTCAGTCACGACCCCACTGTATGTCGGGAACCCTTTGGATGCCCGACCCGCCGGCTCAGAAGAAGACCGACCTGCGCTGCAACAAGAGCGAGTAGAGCGTCTGCTGAATCGTCTCGCGCACCCGGTCGGTGAGGTCGAACACCACCATGGGGTCGTCCGCCGCCTGCCGCCCCAGAACGGCGGTATCCAACGGCGCGCCGAACTCGATGATCCACTTGCTGGGCAACGGGACCAAGCCGAGCGGACCCAGAAGCGGGAATGTCGGCGTCACAGGGATGTAGGGGACCCCGATGAGACGTGCGACGGTCTTGAGGTTGCCCACGATCGGGTAGATCTCTTCAGCTCCGACGATGGAGCACGGCACGATCGGGACGCTGGTGCGCAGTGCCGCCGCGACGAACCCGCCCCGGCCGAACCGCTGCAGCTTGTAACGCTCACTGAACGGCTTACCGACGCCCTTGAAGCCCTCGGGCCACACACCGACAAGCTCACCGGAGGCAAGCAGGCGCTCAGCATCGGGGTTGGCAGCCAGCGTGCAGCCGCTCTTGCGAGCCACAGAGCCGACAATCGGCGTTCTGAAGACCAAGTCAGCGCCGAGCATGCGCAGGAAACGATGGACCGGGTGCTCGTCGTGAACCGCGACCTGAGTCATCAGCGAATCTAACGCCACGGTGCCCGAGTGGTTGGCGACGATAAGAGCACCGCCGGCGCCAGGGATGTTCTCGATGCCGCGGACCTCGACGCGGAACCACGACTTGTACAAAGGTCGCAGAAGTGGGAGATAGGCGTTCTCGGTGAAGTCCTCGTCGAAGCCGAAGTCGTCAACGGCGTAGTCCCCGCTGAGGCGTCGACGGACGAAAGCCAGCGCTGCCGCGACCTGACGTTCGACGTCGTCGCCGGAGAGCCCGGAGACCTCAGCCGCCCGGCGAAGGGTCGCGATGGCGAATGTCACCAGCTCGTCGACGCCGGCGCCCACCCGGGTGGTGGCTGGCGATGGTTCCACCGTCTTGGCGGTGACCCGCTGCGAGCGGGACGTGGTAACCGAGCTGCGTGCGGCCTTCACCTTCGGAACCCGGCCCGACTTCGGGACTGGGCGCGGGCGGTGGACACTTGTCGCTCTGAGGTCAACGGCGGCGAGGACCGGCCGCGGCGCGACCTCGTCGCCAGAGGCATCGGTCAACAACGGTGTTCGGCGCCGCTTAGCCCGTTCCCCCGAGGCTCTGGCTGCCCCTGCTGCAAGCATATCCGCTCCAGAGTCACGACTCCTGCCCTTGCCGGTTGCGGACCCTCCGTGGATCCGGACAACCTCGGGATCGGCCATCAGCTATTCCTCCTCGACGGATGTGAGCACGTGAGAACCTTGGCTGCCGTGCCCGCCATCGCGCCGACCGCCGCAGAAATCCCGGTGCCCGGCAGCGCTGATCCGGTGTGGGCGATGAAGTCCTCGAAAGCCGCGCGAGTCGTGAACTCTGGCTCGAGACCGAGGACCTCTCGCATCCTGGTTGTGTCCATACCCCTGCCCCAGGCGAGGTACTGCATCTGGTCTGGGGAGAAGTCTGCCAACCCTGTGCGCTTGACGAACTGACCCAGCAGCCCGCAGGCGGACAACGGCACGGGGACCGTGGGCCGACCGGCGAGCCGGGCGGCCTGCTGCACCGTGATCATGCCGTCAGCGGCCACGTTGACAATGCCGGCCGGGGGCCCCACGGTGGCCAGCAGCAAACCCCGCAGTGCGTCGTTCTCATGGATCAGCTGGAGCCGGGCGTCATACCCCAGTGGGGTCGGGATCACAGGCAGACTCAGGTAGTCGGTCAGACCGGTCCGCAGGCCCGGGCCGACAATATTGGCTAGGCGCAGCATGGAGATCTCGACGTCGGCACGGCGCCGTGAGAAGCCTCGGACGTAGCCCTCCACCTCAACCGAGTCCTTGCCAAAACCTGCCCGTGGCAGCGCCTTCGGACCCATGTCCTCGGCGAACATCGCCGGGTCACGAGGAGAGGAACCGTAGACGGCCGCGGAGGACTTGACCACCAGGCGGCGAATACTGGGGGCCTTCTGGCAGGCTGCCAGGAGCTGCATGGTGCCGATGACGTTGATCTCCTTCTGGGAGACCCTTCCACCGGCGGACAGAGGCGTCGCAATGACGTTCATGTGGACGACGGTGTCAACCTGCGCCTGGGTGATGATCCTGGCGATCATCGGGTTTCGTATGTCGGCCCGGACGAACTCCGCGTCACCGATATCGTGCGGTGGCGGGATGACGTCGATGCCGATAACTCTTTCGACGCTGGGCTCAGCGGTGAGCAGACGCGCGAAGCGACCACCGAGATAGCGGGACACGCCAGTAACCAGGACCACGTCCGCCATGAGCCACCCTCCCGGCCGAAATTGCCACGCCGAACCCGGCGCTTGGTGACGATCCTAACCAGAGCAACACGAAGGCCCGTCACGAAAGTGACGGGCCCCGCATGAAATCTGACTTACTTCTTGTTGCGACGCTGGTGACGGGTCTTGCGAAGCAATTTACGGTGCTTCTTCTTCGCCATGCGCTTGCGGCGCTTCTTGATGACTGAGCCCATGAGTGTCCTTTGCCTTCAAGCCTGAATAAGTGGGCAGTGCTGAGTTGTTGCGCTGAGTTTGTTACCAAATACTGTGTCGACCTACGCCTTGCTCCGAGAACACGTTGCAGGCACGAGCGTTGCAGGCACGAACTCCGCACCACGCCGAGCATTCTGCGACAGCGTACCGCCCTGGCTTCCCCCATCCCAAACCCTGGGGTCAGGCGGTGTCGATGAACGAGGTCCTCAGGTAGTCGTGAACAGCACTCTCCGGGACCCGGAAGGACCGACCGACCCGAACGGCCGGAAGCTCGCCGCTGTGCACCAGGCGATAGACGGTCATCTTCGACACCCGCATGAGCGACGCCACCTCGGCGACGGTGGCAAACCGTACGTCGGCCAGTCGGCGATCCTGAGCCATCGTGCACCTCATGTTTCTTCTGCATTCGGCCTCACACCGGCGTCCCCTCCGGCACTTGTTGTCTTCCGTACAAAACCAGAATAAGGGCAGCAGCAGACCATGGGACACCACGGGTGGCTCTTCAGCCATGGTGCATGGCTGGGAGCGGCCCCGCGGGCACGCCGAATGCAGGCGGCTCAGTCGAACCAGATGTCGAGGCCATGAAAAGGGAACACAGCCTCCCGAGTTGCCATCACGGCTACGTCCACCGGGTCCTCCGGGTCAAACCCGACCGCCCATGAACGCCACCACACTCGTCCACCCTTGGTCATGACGTCCCCCATGTGGGTGGGTCCTGGCCGTACGAACCGTTCCTGCACGTAGTCCCGCCACACCTGCGGCACCACAGCGTCAAGGGGGATCGGGCGGTGAGCGGCGATCGCTGTCAAGTGCGTCCACGCCCGGGGCACCACGGTGACCAGCTCGTAGCCTCCACCGCCAAGGGCAAGCCACTTGCCACCACATACCTCATGGGCCAGATCATGGATGGACTCGTAGGACGTTCGTTGCGCGTCCACGGACAGGGCCAGGTGGGCCAGCGGGTCGAGGATGTGTGAGTCACAGCCGTGCTGGCTCACCAGGATCTGGGGGTTGAAGGCGCGCAGCAACGGGGGCACGACCGAGTGGAACGCCCGCAGCCAAGCGGCGTCGCCGGTGCCGGGCGGCAGCGCCACGTTGACGGCGCTGCCGGGTGCACCCGGGCCGCCGGTGTCACCAGGGAATCCGGTGCCAGGGAACAGCACCTTGCCGGTCTCGTGCACGGAGATGGTGAGCACTCTCGGATCGTCCCAGAAGATGTGCTCGACGCCGTCACCGTGATGGACGTCGACGTCGACGTATGCCACCCGCTCGGCACCGTTGTCCAGTAGCCACTGGATGGCCACGGCGACGTCGTTGTAGATGCAGAATCCCGAGGCCCGCTCAGGCATTGCGTGGTGCAGCCCACCACAGAAGTTGACACCGTGCTCGGTCTCGCCTCGCCAGACCGCAGCTGCAAGGCCCTGGGAACCGGCCGCTATGCGAGCACTCGACTCGTGCATCCCGACGAAGGCCGGGTCGTCCTCGGTGCCCAGGCCTTTGGACTCGTCTGCGTCCTTGGGCTCGACCGAAGCATGCCGAACCGCCGCGACGTAGTCGGCGTCGTGGACGGTGAGCAGGACCTCGTCACCGGGCATCGCGGGGCTGACGACCTCGACGTCTGGCCCGTCGAACAGTCCGAAGGCTCCGCACAGCCGTGCAGTGAGGTCAAGGCGCACCGGGTTCATGGGGTGGTCCGCGCCGAAGTCGTAGCTCGTGAAACTCTGATCCCAGACCACGCGCGCCTGTGTTGGCATAATGGAACGGTACCGGCAGGTTGCCTGAGGCGCCGTCTGAGTTAACCTGCACGCTCCAAGGAGAGTTCATGGCCAAGAACCGTTTGTACCAAGATGACGTCCTCGTCGTCGGGCTCGGCCGATTCGGTTCTGAGGCGGCCCTTGGGCTCCATGCGCTCGGGCACAAGGTCGTGGCGATCGAGAAGAACCCGCAGGTCGCCGAAAGCTTCTCCGGGCGGCTGAACCGGGTCATTGTCGGCGACGCTTCTCTGCCGCAGATCATCGAGGCGCGCGGCACGAACACCTACAAGTTCGCCGTCATCGGCATCGGCACGTCGGTCGAGGCGTCAGTACTGACCGCCGGGAACCTCGTCGACGCCGGGATCCCGTCAATCTGGGCCAAAGCCGTCAGCTACGAACACGCCCGCATCCTGGAGCGGATCGGGGTGCAGCACGTCGTCCGGCCCGAGGTCGACTCCGGCCGCCGGGTGGCGCACCTGGTCAACGGGAGGTTGCAGGACTACATCGAGTTCGACGACGGCTACGCGATCGTCAAGATGTCTCCGCCGCAGGAGGCGATCGGGTTCACGTTGGCGCAGAGCGCGATTCGCACCAAGTACGGCGTGACGGTCGTCGGCGTGAAGGCACCCGGCGAGGACTTCACCCACGCCGTCCCGGAGACGAAGGTGAACGCCAACCACACCCTGATTGTGAGCGGGCCGAGCGATCTGCTCGAACAGCTGGTCGCCCGACCGTGAGCCAGCCGGGGAACCCAGCCTGACGAAATCAGCGAATGACGGTGCTGGGGACCGTGCCAGGGTCCTCGCCCAGAGGCAGGACCATCACCATCTCCTCGGCTCCGTCGGTCTCGTTGGTGACCCTCATCGCCCGGCGGGTCCCAGTCGGGCGGAACCCGAAGCTGCTGGCAAAGGCCACAGCCGGCCCGTTGTTGGTGCCGACCCAGTAACCCAGCTGCCTGTGCCCGTCTGCGAGGGCCTGGGCGGCGCCCGCCTCGACCAGCTTCCAGGCAACGCCGGTTCCCCGTCCCTCAGGTGCAACCCACAGTCCGAACAGCTCACCGGTGCAGGAGTGCTCAGGGTCGCCCTGTCCGAGGCTGACAACTCCCACCGGTGTTCCGTTGCGCTCGGCGACCAGTCGGCGCGCCCGTCGCATGCGCTCGCGCCAGGCCTGTTCGTCCAGTGCCGCCTCCTGCGCGGCGGTGGCGACGAAGGCCTCTGGAGAGTCCCGCAGCGCCGTCAGACGAATTGTGCGGAACTGCTGCCAGTCCTCTTCCCCGAGGGCACGCACATTGATCTCGCTCATGGGCTCACCATAGGTCGGAGGGCTCCAGGGCAGCGACGCGGGCCGCGCAGGCTCGCCGCCGCGAACGGTGACAGGGACCGTGGACGTCGAGCCACATCCCGACCTCGGTCAGCGGGTCTGCGTACGGCTGGGGTGGTTCAACCTGTAGTCACCGAGCTCGCTCGCTCGTCAGGTCCGTGGGCCCGGCGCCTTGCCACCACGTGAGGGTCGACGCGTCGCTCGCCTTGGCTGCGACCCGCACCAGGGGCAGCCGGCCAGACGAAGCCAGGATCAGCCCACATGCCGCCCGAGCCGGGCGCGACTGGAAGACGTGAACCGCCCAATCGCGTCATAGCCCGGTCCGTCGTCCTGGCCAGCCTGCCTGGTGACGGTCTAAGACTCAGCCACTGCCCGACGCGAGCTGTTTGGAGCGCAGCGCGGCCGCTTCGATCGCGGTGACGAACGCCGCCCGCACCTTGTGGTCATCAAGCTCGCGCAGCGCTGCCATGGTGGTACCGCCGGGGCTGGAAACCTGCTCACGCAACACGGTGGGGTGCTGGCCAGTCTCCTTGAGCATGGTGGCCGCCCCATAGAGCGTCTGAACGACCAGCTCGGTCGAGGTCGTACGGGGCACACCGAGCAGCACCCCCGCCTCGATCATCGCCTCCACGACGTAGAAGATGTATGCCGGCCCGCTGCCACTGATGGCGGTGACAGCATCCAGGTGCTTCTCCGCCAACCGCAGGACCTTGCCGCAGGAGCGCAGCAGCTCCTCGGCTTCAGACAGATGCACCTCGTCGCAGTGCTGTCCCGGGCTGACGGCAGCCATGCCCTCGTCAACCAGGGCAGGTGTGTTCGCCATAACCCGCACGACTGCGGTGCCCACCGGCAGGCGCTCCTCCAGGAAGCCGGTAGTGATGCCAGCGGCAAGGCTTACCACGAGTGCCCCGTGTGGGACGTGGCCACGGATCTCAGCGAGCAGACCCTCCATGTCCTGGGGTTTGACCACCAGAACCAGGGTGTCGGCCGCCTGCGCCGCGTCGACATTGCTCATCAGACGAACGCCGTACGTGCCAGCCAGCATCTCTGCTCGTTGCGCATTACGGCCCGTGATGACCAGCTCGGCGGCATCTCGTCCTGAGCGAATCAACCCTGAGAGCAGTGTCGAACCCATGACGCCAGCGCCGAGGATCGCGACGGTCTTCGGGCCGCTGGCGCGCTGGTGGCTCAGAACGTTCGCATGATCTTCCGCCGGAATCTCCATGGCTGCTGCTCTCTCAGCTCTTGGTCGCAAGTCCACGCAAGAAGACCATGGTGTTGGCCGGACGCTCGGCCATCCGGCGCACCAGGTAGCCGTACCAGGCCTGGCCGTAAGGGATGTAGACGCGCATCTGGTCCCCGCGATCGGCGATCCGTTTCTGTTCCTCAGGCCGGATGCCGTAGAGCATCTGGTACTCGAACGTGTTCGCGGCTCGGTCCTGCTTGTTGGCCAGGGCACCCGCGATCTCGACCACGCGCGGGTCATGGCTGGCCACCATCGGATAGCCGTGCCCTTCCATCAGCACCTTAAGACACCGGACGTATGACTTGTCGACCTCTTCCTTGCCCTGGAAGGCCACCGACTCCGGCTCCTTGTAGGTGCCCTTGCACAGGCGGACACGGCTGCCTTCGTGAGCAAGGTCATGACAGTCGGCTTCGGTCCGGTACAGGTAGGTCTGGAGCACGGCACCCACCGAGGGGAAGTCCTGGCGGAGCTCGCGCAAAGTCTCCAGCGTCCCGTCGGTGGTCGTGTGGTCCTCCATGTCGAGGGTGACGTTGGTGCTGACATTGGCGGCTGCATGGCAGATCTCGCGCGCGTGGTCCAGAGCAATCTTGGCGCCGTCCCCCGGCAGTGCCTGTCCCACAGCGCTCAGCTTAAGGCTCACCTCAGCCTTACCGCCCTGGGCCAGTCCGGCCTCGCCGAGCGCCGAAAGCAGCGAAAGGTAGGCATCGCGGGTGGCCTGCGCCTGCGCCAGGTCAAGGGTGTCCTCACCGAGGTTGTCGATCGTGCACAGACGGCCAGTCAGGTCAAGCTCGCCCGCCACCCTCACGGCGTCAGCCGTCGAGTCGCCAGCCACGAACCGCCGCACGACGTCCCTACTGACCGGAGCCGTCTCGACCAGGTCACGCACGCGATCACTCTTAGCCAACTGCAACAGCACCTGGCGCAGTACACCGCTTGGGTCCAACACGTGTTCCTCCTCATGCCGTCTTCAGTGATATTCACCCCAGGCTAGGCCCCACAGCCACCTCGGCGTGCAGCGCTCCCTTCCTGCGCCGTCAGCGGTGCGCCGAGGACATGAGCCCGCCGAAAGCATGGCCGCCCACCACGTGCACCGCCACCACGTGCACCGCCATCACCTGGGCTGCAGCACGAAGCACTGCCGAACCACCCAACCGCCGAGCTGAGCACGGCAACCGGGGCCGCCTGCTCCCTCAGGACCATGGCGGCGCCACCCGAGATGGCCTGCACGCAACGATCGGCCAGAGCAGAGCCTGCGGCTAAGAGCCGAGCTGTTGGACAGCGCGGGTGCGTTGTGGTCGGCGACCGAGACGTCCTCACAGGCCGCGACCTGGTCCCTGTAGTCGCCGGTGGCCGCCGGCTCTATCGGGCGTCAGGTTGGTCCGGCCAAATCGTTGTGCCAAATCGTGTCTCGGGCTGGAGCTGGAACCACAGCGATGCCGTCCCTGATGGCGCCGGCCCGTACAAGAGATGGTACCGAAGGCGCCCACCTTCAGCCCGATGCTCTTATGCATGCAGAATCCTGCTTCCTTTGCTTGTCTTCGCGTGTCCCCGCTGTCCCTGTGATGCGGGACCAAGCTTTGTCCCGCTGATGTCAGACAAAGCGGAACGATATGAGGCAGCAGATCCGTTTGCGATTACTTATGCCGCATCTCACCAAGAGCCCGCCCAGGACCAAACAGGGCCTATGGCGCGGGGAGCAGCGCGGCGGTCGGTTCGATCAGGTCAGGGGAACAGCCGCCGTTGCCAGGTGCAGCCTGGCAAACGCCAACGACTCGGCGAGATCTACCTCACGCTGCTCTTCGGACACCCGCCGGGTGCTCACCTCGACCACGACCGACCCCGAGAACCCTTGTACCGCAAGGGTTTCAAGTAGCTCCGCGCACGGCTGACTGCCACGACCGGGAACAAGGTGCTCGTCCATCGAAGAACCCAGGCCATCGGCCAGGTGTAGGTGCGCAAGCCGTGGCCCCAGTGCCGCCGCCATCGCCAGGGCGTCCGATCCAGAAATAGCCGCGTGGGACAGGTCCAGGGTCACGTGGTCGTAGGGCTGTTCGACCGGGTCCCAGTGCGGCAGGTAGACCTCGACCGAACGCGTATGCGCCCGCCACGGGAACATGTTCTCGACAGCAAGCCTGATGCCGGAGTCGTGTTCACGAAGAGCCACCCCGTCGGCGAACGCCCTGGCGTACTCCTTCTGCCAGCGAAAGGGTGGGTGGATCACGACGGTGTCAGCGCCAACGGCTGCAGCCAGTTCGATGGAGTTGTCGATCTTGGGCCACGCCTCCGGACCCCAGACCCGCTGGGTGAGTAGCAGAGTCGGCGCGTGAATCGACACAATCGGCATCTCATGGAGGTCCGACAGAGCCTTCAGCGCTCCAGCCTCCTGTGAGACAGATCGGAAGAGCACACGTCTGAACT
>OBLW0100001004.1_pt1 | contig 24277 bp, 10 predicted proteins | sample 1520161 | NCBI WGS metagenome assembly OBLW01 (sample SAMEA3539309, study PRJEB22396) | soil metagenome | biome: tundra; feature: field; material: soil | place: USA | collected 2010-05 | depth 0.15 m | reverse complement strand
TCTATGTCGACGAAGTGAACACCCCGCAAAACTGAAATACACACTTCTTAAGACCAGTCGTGTCCACTTAAATCATCGTGTACACATACGGTCCTTACCAACACATATCCCAAGCTTCGTCTAGACGGCCAGAAAACCACGCTTACTTATAGCTGGCGAAATGTGCAGTATCAACTATTTGACCTTGAAGAAGAGATGTTGTGCGGATGCTTTTATACCGACGAGGCTTTTATCGGAGAGCAAGCGGCTGAAATGTCGCGCCTCCAAGCTGAGTGTGAGGAATGCTTTCTGAGGTCGACGCGAACGACTCCCCTTCCTAGTGAAAGCGGTTGTAAGCAACTCGGCATGCAACGGCTCACTCAGCGGCGTTGAGGCCGCTAAGCGGCCGTCATAGAGGCTTGCTTGAGTGTCACGGAACTCGGCTCTCTGCAAGTGGTGCCGCGCGTGTATAGCAGTAGGAGGAAAATGGTTCGCTGATCGAGCACAGAAAACGACCGATCAATACAACGCTTCTCGGCTAACGGAGCCGAGAGAGGAGAGCCCGATAAAGCCAAATCCAACAAAATTCACCCTTATGAGCGCGGGTGCCCGGCTGCCTGGCGAGAGCTATGCAGCACTTCATCCAGAACTGAAAGACGTCAACCCGAAAAATATCCAGACATCCACAAGCTGGCCACCCTGGCAGATGTGACTCTCTACTCGCATGAGTACAATACCTACCGTCAGAAGATCGGTAGACAGGCACAGGGGCAACACCGAACTCGAGATCGAGCACGAGAAGATCCTGAACAGGATGAACAAGACCCATGAGTCTGTCATCCGCATGACTGACCGGCATTACACGGAACCCGTTGATGAGACCTCAGGCACCGTTGAATTGGCATCTGCCGGAGGAATCACCCTCAAGGAATATCCTGGCCGGCGCTTCTAGTTCTCATCGGTGAGCACCTGTGCTGCAGACATGCCGGCGCGCATTCTGGGCGAGAAGAACGATATGACCAGGTCTCTTCGTCCTGCCGGAAACACAACACCTCGCGCGCCCGCGCCAGAAGCTCTCTGCCTCCGCCGAGACCGTCGCCGGCCTTCAAGGCCGCTCCGGTTTACATCCTTGCACAGGCAAAGTTACTTTCATGATGCCCATCGTGAAAATAGCACCGAAACTTGCGTCGACCTTTTGGATTGTAAACACAATGAGAAGGTAGGGAAACAGCGTTCTCCCTGCGGAGCATTGACACTTAGTGTAAGTTTTTGATTCTGAGGCCGGCCAAATTCCCCGCCCTAGTGTAGGTGAAAATCTCAAAGTGAATAGCTTACTGTTGGCTACGTAGTACTCTCCGAAGCCGTTTTCGACCCACCCTGGCTCCCGAAACTGGCCAAGCGTACCGCGCAGTTTCCCGCTCAACTCAATCTCAGTTGGCGCAACAATGACCGATTATTAGGTGCGGACTACTTGAGAAACTCTATCATCAATCTGATCACTTCTTCCGCCTGCTCTTGCTGCACCCAGTGACCAGCCCCATCCAACAGATGAACACCACGGAATTGAGTGCACACTTTGGTCTGCATGTTCTCAAGCGCGCCCGGCCTTTGATAGGTATTCCAGTCGCTCTTGCCGGCGATGAACAATGTTGGCACGTCGATAGTTCGGCCGGAAAATGTCCTCAATTCGGCAGCGTTCTGGAGATCCTGGCCAATGCGGTACCCATTCAGCCCGCCCTGAAACCCCGTTCTGTCGTACTCGGTGCTGTACACGTTCAATTCATCTTCAGTGAGCCACTTGCAGGCGGCTATCTGCGCGGAAGCCGGCATTACGGGAGCGACTGTCTCTGCCATTCCCTTATCCAGATCCATGATGTAGTAGCGGGGTATCTTTGCCAGTTCGGTGGCGCTCCACGATTGAAGCGGATGCGGCATATTGCCAGACCAGTCTGCGCTTTTCATGTGATAGTAGGCGCGCAGAAAAGCATGAACACCCTGAGGAGCGTGCCATAAGTTATCGTTCGCCTCGCGAGTGGCGTAATAGCGTTGATAGTGCTTGCGCGGTGGAGAGAGCTTGGCCATATCCTCATAGACAGGGTCTTTGGCGGGGCTCGATGCTGTACTCGATTGCGGGGTGTTGGCGGTGTTGAATGGTAGTGACGGAGTACCGCCAAACGGACCGCTCATCAGCACGAGAGAATGAAAGACATCCGGCCTCACGATTGAGCACCACGCCGCCAAAGGCGCTCCGAAGTCGTGCCCTACAACCGCGGAAACGAAGCGATAGCCGAGCGCAGAAACGAGTCCGAGTACGTCCCTGACTAGATTGAGCGTCCGAAAAGGATTGAGGTCTTCGTCGTACTTCACGTCCCAGCCATCGGTGCGGCCATAACCGCGCAGATCGGGAGCCACGACATAATATCCAGCACTGGCCAGAGCAGGCATTACCTTGCGCCAACTATAGGCCAGTTCCGGGAATCCATGGAGCAGCACAACGATCGGCCGCCCACCTGTTCCGAAACCGGCTTCCAGCATATGCATCCGTATGCCATTGCCGTTGTTCAAATAGCGGGAACGGATCCCCGCAGGAAGAACCGCCGGGTAATAGGGTTCGGTCTCGCCGGTTTCTTGCGGCAGAGATAGCCCGCTTGCGTGCATCGGAAGCGCTCTCCCGGCGAGGACGCCAACTCCGATCATTCCCGCAAAGCCTTGCAGGAACCCGCGCCGCGTTACTCCATCGCTGGGGATACCGAACCGTGCTTCCTTGGTCGCAAACATGTGCCCTCCCCTTCCGGCGCTTCGTATCGCATCAACCATCAAGACGCTCGATAGAAGGCATGATGGGCAAGGAACCCCTGGTCTCATCCAGCCAATTGCTCCATGCCTTTGGGTCCTTGCCATCGTCGCGCCCTGTCAAAGCCTTCAGCGTAAGATGGGCAAACTCGGCAAGATTAGCACGGCGATCCTCAAGATAGGGAATCAATGCTTCGTACCCTTCGGCGTCACCGAGCGTCGCCATAGCCCGGCCAAGAGTCAGCTCGACGAGCGCTCGCCGGTCAAGCCGGAAATCGATGACGAGGCCCTCGCGAATCGATTGCCGATAAAGGTTGGGCTGGCTATGAAGCTTCTTGAGGATTGGCAACGCACGCGTATCGCCCAGCAGCATTGCCCCATAGCAAATCGAATCTACGTAATGGAATGGCCAAGGCAACTCTGATGCAAAGTCGTTGGGTTCTGCATGAACCAGATCCGCAAACTTTTCCCAGACAGAAAGCGCGCGTGGATCGCGACACATTCCGATGCAGTAGACAAGATCCGCCGGCGCAATCGGGACGCAATGCCACTTTCTGTGCGGCAGTTCACCGTTGGCAAGTGGCTTTGGTGGAACATTGCTGTTGGTCAATGCTCGCTCAAATGCATCGATCAGCGTGGGTACGCCGGCTCTTGAAGCAAACATTGCAAGCGCCTGCGCAATCCTCACTTTCCGTTCGCCTGTTGCAACCGCATGCTCCTCTTCCAGAATGGGCACTGCAATGCCCGGATCTGCGGTGCAGATCTCGACAAACGGCACCCTCTTGCGAAACTCCTGAGTTCCTTCGCGCGCCAGCAGGCGCTCTTCCCACGCTCCGAGCGGGCTGCCGTCCAGTTCTTTGACGAATGCCCGCACCTCGGCCTCCGTCCATGGTTCATCTCTGATGGTGCGTGTAAGCATCTCAGGAAGGATTGTGCCGACCTGTGTAAGGCGCTGTTGAACTTTCTTGAAATCGACGTCGCGCGGCGCAACCTTGTCGCGAACCGAATAGGCGGCAGCAACTCCCACCGAGCCGCCCAGGTTCTCCATATCAGGCTGGTTGCGAAGATTGAAAAGTGTGTCGTGTTTCCCCGAATATGCTTTTGCAGCCACGATGATATGATCTAGCCCCTGCGGAAGCAATGCGCGGAAAGGCATCTCCGTGGGAATAATCGGCGAAATGAATCCCGTGCGCAACCAATCGGTCGTGACTTTGCCATGGATATCCATGGTGCCCGCTCCCATATTGATCACGTCTGCATATTCCCGTTGGTGGAGGATGTCGGAATACTTCACCACCACGTCTCCGATAATGTGGCGCGATTCTCGCGGTGCAAGGTATGTGCCATGATCGTGGCATTTGGGGCCTAGGCGGCGACCAACCAGAATGGCTCGCGTGTAGTCATCGATATTGCTCACATCGACGGAGTTCTGAAAGTCTAGTCGAAGGAAGGTGGGCTGAATAAATTCGGCCAGGTAGCAATACATGGAATAATGCTCGTTCTTGGGACCGTACACAAATTCTGCGCCGGCGAATGCCGCCACATCTCCGTCTCCGGTCGTATCGACGGTCAATTGCGACAGTATCGCCGTAGGCCCATAAGGCGTTGCGGCGACAACGCCGCGCAATCCCTCGTCTTTCAGTACCGCAGCTATCACGGTTGTGTTGAAATTGACGTCGACGTGAGAATCGCATGCATCCTTCAGCAAAGCCCACATCTTCGCTTCGATATTCCACGACTGGTTGAGCGTATTGGACGATTGTGGCCAATGGATCGATTTGTGAACCTCATCCACCAGGCGGCTGTTGCGCAGTGCAAAACCTGACCAGTAGCGGCCGAAGAAGTATTGATACACGCCGCCGATGGTTCCAGCGCCGCCTAACCCGGAGTTGAGATCAAGAACAATGGTCTTCGCGCCTTCGCGACTTGCTGAACTCGCACATGTCGCACCGCAAGTGCCTCCGCCGACCACCAGAACATCTGCCTCCTTATGCACTCGCACGACTGACGGCGGCAGCATCAGCCTTTCATACGAGCGTCCACGCTGTGGAGAGTCTTGCGCCTTCACTTCAAGTCGATGGGGATAGGCGTACAGAACCTTGTAATCCGCACTTTGGTCGACAACCACTTTGCCTGTAGCAAGCATCGGCAGCGTGATCTTGGCCAGCGCAGTTCCCAATAGAGATGCATTGACTGGATCGTGAGTCATCTCATGATGTCCAGCTGCGTCGTTGACGCACCACAATCCCTTCACGGGGCCGGCCAGATCCGCAAGCGGCAGGCTCACTGCACTGCCGGCCTTGTCCTTCACCGTCAATTCCGTTGGACCCAACCCCTCTGCCCATTGCGGCGCCGGACCTTGGAATCCAGTTGTTTGCGCGCCGTCAAGTTCCATTGCGCACACGCCAAGCTTTGCACTATTGAACGCCGGCACATTCTGAACCAGGTGCGCAGCTACATGCAAGCTCCGACGGCGAGCCTCAATCTCTCGCTGCGATCTTCCGTCGTGGTCCATTTTGCCGAGATTTAAATCCATAGGACATTCGATCAGGACGTGTCCCGCACCTCTGTAACCTCGGTGAACTTTAAGCGTATCTCCCGCAACGCCCAGCTCCGCAGGAACTCGAATGGAATGCGATTCCAAAGCCCCGACAGCATCGAACTCCATCATGCGCACGAAGTGGAAATCGTCTGCAGTCTCCTCCTTGAACTTTGCTCCTGCCAAGCGCGCCACGAGCGCTGTGCTTGTTGCATCTATAACCTGGTGCGCGAGTAGTGCCTGCCTGCCGGACTTGTTCCCGATCACGACGCCGCGAATCTCGCCGTTTGAAATGATCGCCTCAGTCGGAAAACTAGCGTAGATCAATTCCACCTTGGCGTCCAGCAGCAGGTCCTCGGCCGCACGCTTGAAACTATCCATCCACAGCGGAGTTTCTCCGGCCGTGGGGTTGACGTCCATCTTCTTCAAACAGGCGGCAAACACATCCGGAACATTCCCACCATTCGCAAGTGCACCCAAATCTACCCAGGGCTTAAGAGTGGCAGAAACTTCCCGGCCCAGGTAGGTCCGATATTCAACAATGACGACTTTCTTTCCGGCCCGGGCAAACTCAAGCGCAGCGGCAACTCCGGCCAGCGACCCTCCAGCCACAATCACGTCAGTTCGCATCATGATCGGCACACGAGAACGCTCAAAGCGAACGCTCGGGCCCTTGGCTCCAGCGGCTGCGTCCTGGCCGAGACCGTCTGCGATCAATGCCGAATCTGTCACCAGCATCGCAACAGTACCTGCACTAAGGCCCTTCAGAAAATTACGGCGGGAAACTCGATCTGATCTTCTTTCCGTCATCATGTCTTTTCTCCTAAGTTCATCGGTCAATCGATGCGCTCGAATCGAACTAACCTGCACGGTCGCGGCTAACCAACTTAGCCTCATTTTTCATTGCAGTTAGAAGGTTATTTTCAGCGAGCCTTGCATAACCCGCGGCGGAATTGCACCTATGCTGGTGATCTGCCCGAAGTTGGATGCAGTTGGACTGTTAATCGGGGTTGAGAAACTTGCATGATTGAAGGCGTTAAAGGCTTCCCAGCGGAACTGCAATCTTGCGTTCTTCTCGAGCGCCCAGTTCTTTGCAATGCCGAGGTCTGCAGTAGCCACTGCTGGCCCCGCCAGGATGTTCTTGCCTGAGTCGCCAAAGGTGCCGGGTGCGTTGACCGTAAATGCCAGAGGGTTGAAGTATTGCCTCAACCACTGCGCTTTGCTACCGCGGTGAAGATTCAATGGTTGGCCGGCCACAATGTCAGCGCGATCCCCATTCTGCAAAGCTTCAGAGTTGTTGCCCGAACCACCGGTGATGGAGAACGGCGACCCGGCCTGGAACGTAACAATGCCGCTCGCTTGCCATGAGCCAAGGACATTTCTCAGAAAGCTCCCGTACCCCTGTAGGCCCGGCGTGGTGTAAATAAAGTTAGTAATCGAAATCATCGGTACATTCATTGCCGAGATGCCTCGGTTCCAGCGCAGATCGAAGGGATCTCCAAGCTCAGGCGAGCCATAGCTGGCAATGGATATGTCGGCGTGCGCCGCTAGATCAATGGCTTTCGACCAGGTAAAGTACGACTGACATTGGAGCCCGGCAGAAAGACGTTTCTCGATTCCAACCTGTAACGAATTGTAGGACGCGGTTCCGTTGCCGAAGATCGACAGGATTCCACCGAAGTCAGGATAAGTGGTGCGTAGACCTCCTTTCGCATAGACTCCGGGGTTCTGATCGATTACTTCCGCCTGGTGATATGTCTCAGATCCGACATAGCCCAGGTGCGCTGCCAGATTTGATTTGAATTGGCGCTCGACCGATACGTTCCAACTCTGGGTGATTCCCAGCTTGAAGTCACTTGCGAAGATGGCCGAAACGGTGACCGGAGCAGGCACCGCTGCGTTGGCGGGCGGTCTGAACAGTGAAGGAAATGGAGGAAACGGGCTTGTGTAATTAGTCGCCGAATAGTTCGCCCACGGATTCTGAAAGGACATCGGAGAACTGGGGCTGCCAGGAAATGTGTAGACCGGATCGAATGGTGCAACCTCAGGGGTATGCGCATAATCTGAGAAGAGCAACGGGGCCTGGAAAAGCCCAAATGCCGCTCGCAGAGAAGTGTTATGCAGCCAGCTAGGCTGCCACGCTATGCCAATACGCGGGTCGAAGTAGTTATAGCCTGAAGGCCTGAGCGAATTGCTAACTCCCGCATCTCCGGGATAGACCAATCCAGCTGGCGCATTGGGAAAGACCCTGCTCTGCTGCCCAGGATGGAACGCAGCACCCAGCCCTGCAAGAACGTGCGGAGCTAGATCCGGATCCCAGCGCAGGCCGGCAGTGATTGTCAAATTGGGCCGGATGCGAAATTGATCCTGGATAAATAGGCCTATCTGCCATCCATTCAACCCTTGCACTAGAAACTCCCCCTGCGTGAAAGTTGAAACGTCTCCAAGCAGAAAGTCGGCTAGGCCAAACCCGGTGTAAATACCTGAGAAGGAAATGATTGGTTGTGCTGGATATTGAGAGGTCACCTGCAGGTATTGATGGATTACATCAACTCCCGCACTGATCGTATGTTTGTTGATCGTTTGTGTGAGCGATTCAATGACACCGAGTGTAGTGCGCAGCTTCTGCGAAGGTTCAGCGAAAGCAATTGTGAAGCCGTTTGTTACGTTCAACCCGTCCATGTAACATTGTCCGGCCGGCTCGTTAACAGCGATGTATCGCGAAAGGCACATTGGCTGACCATTGGAATCGTTTATGGCTGTGTAACCACGCCCTTCGAACTGAGTCCAAAACGCTGTGAGGACATTCACGGTAGAAGGATTAATCGTCCAGGTGTGACTAAGGGCTTCGTTATAAAAGTCCATGGGTTCGTATAAGACGGCAGAAAGCATATTTCCGTTTGTGTCGGCTGAAGGTTGATTGAAGAAGTTCTCAAAAGTCCGTAAGCTGAACCGCTGGCTCAATGACAGATCGTAATCCAGGCGGACCGTGGATTCGTTGAAACGATCGATCGTGGTGCCCCCCACATAGTTGACTTGTCCTGATGCTGGATTCTGGCCAAGGGGCAAACCTGTTCGAGCAATAGTCACTGCGGCCTTGCTGAGGAGCGCTGGATCTACCTGGTTGGGTTTCCCTCCGATATTGGCAAACGGAGGACCGAGCGTCTTGGGAATGGCGCTGAAATCTCCATTGAACATTGCTGCCGTTGGAGTATAGACGCTGTTCGACGCTCCGGAAGAGACGGAATGAGTACCCTGATAGTTATAAAAGAAGAACAGTCTATTCTTGAGAATTGGGCCGCCGATCTGGCCGCCGAATTGGTTGCGCTTGAGCGTATCCACTGCGCGCGTAAAGTAGTTGGCCGCGTTCAGATCGTTGTTGCGAATGAACTCGAATACCCCTCCGTGGAAAGCGTTCGCGCCGGAGCGGGTCTGGATACTGACCACAGCTCCAGGAGATGCGCCATATTGCGCGTCGAAGTTATTCGTGACGACGCGAAACTCCTGTGTAGCATCGGCATTTGGAAACGGCATAGCCAGAGCCAGAGACGTATCCATGTTAGGTGCGCCATCAAGCAGATAGTAAGTGCTTCCCTGCCGGCCGCCATTCGCTGAGGCCCCTGTCTCGTTGGGAAACGAGTAGACAGTTTGGAAGAGCCCGCCTGCGGTGTTGAGCACGTTTGTCGTACCGGGCGATAAAAGCACCAGAGTGGATGGATCGCGGCCGTTCAGCGGGAGTTCGGTGATGGCATGCTCATTGACCAGGGAGCTGATCTCCGCAGAAGTCGTATCAATCAAATCTCTGTTCGAGGTTACTGTGATCGTCATGGTAGCCTCCCCAACTCGCAGCGCGAAATTGAAATTGATCTTGGCACCTACATGGAGCGTAATATCCTTGGCAATAAGTGTTTCGAAACCGCGGGCCGTGATAGTGACGCGATAGTGCCCCGGCTCCAGCGCAGGCGCTACGAATGCTCCGTTTCCATTCGTTATAGTCTCGCGCGTAGCGCCCGTATCCTGACTGACGATGAGTACCGATGCGCCCGGAACAACGGCGCCTCGCCCATCCTCGACAGTTCCTGCCATCTCGGCAGATGACATTTGCGCGCCAAGCGAAGACGCCATGCTTAGCACAGTCACGATACAGACGGCTGGGAAAACCAGACGATCCCAGTGCAGCCTCATCTGTTGGTTTCTCGCGGAGCAACAACGGTTCTGCGTATCTGTTGATCCGAAATCTGGAGTTCCACCTGCAAACGGTTAAGCGCAGTGCGCAAATTCAGTTCGATTGTGTCCACGTCGTCCTTATCGCTATCCGGCGAACCCGCGAGAAGTGTTGAGATGGATTCGTGGACAACGTCGACTGAGGAATGAATGCGACGGATATGGTTCTGCCAATCGTCCGAGGCCTCCGGTCTGCCAGTATCGGCGCGGTTGGAAAGGTCGGACACAGATGCATTGACCGCGGCAGTATTGGAGGTTAATGAAAGTATCTGCCCCAACTGATTGAGGAGAGCACTGGTGTCTTCGCGAAGTGCGGAGATGTGGTCCGTGAGCAACATATGCAGTCTGTCGCGCTCGATGTTGTTCAGCAATCCAATCTTCTCGGGGGGGTATTGATCGGCAAGCCGATTTAGTGCCCATGCTCTCCCTGAAGCCAACTGGGCAAGCGAGAGCGTTTGGTTGACGTACTGGATGCGCTGATCCTTATCCGGGAATCGCGACCTCAACTGAGACTCCAGCAAGGGCGCTGAACTCGCGGCCAATTGCACGAGAGGTTGATCCGCTCGTGCCAACGGGCCCGTGCTGGACCGGCGTTCCTTCCGTTCTTCCTGAGCAGCGGCCTCTGCAACAGTGAAGAGGTGCAACTCGACATAACGTATTCCCTGGAGCGCATCGGTTAGCTGTCGCTTTCGCGCGTCGTCGGAAATCACGCCATCGATCGAAATCACCTCTTCGGGTCGAATCGTGAGTGCAATCTGTTCGCCCAGGTCTGCGCCGAGGTCATGCAATGCAGACTGCGCTTCCATCTCTGAGTTGACGAGATCCGCTTCTGTGGGCAGCATGCTCCGGCCAGGGATAATTGGAAGAGACGACTCGGTGGCTGCAGTGGATTCCAACTCCGCCGATGCAAAAATGCCGGGCGGCACCGATGCATTCGCGACTACCACCCAGGATTCTTCCATTACTTGTATCTGGGCGCTATCTCGAAGCTGAAGACTTTCTTCGACGGCGTGAAAATCGTTCGCCCTCACTGTCAGTGAAGCCTGCGCGACTGGCCCGGTTGAGGACTTCGTTTCCAGCCTCAGTAGATTACCGCCAACACGTTCGACTGCATCATTCTCGTTGACCTGGCTTGCTCGCCATCGGGCGTAGGCATCGGGGTCAAGCAATGTGTCCCAGTCAAACGAAGATCTCAAGAAGATCTGTTTCACATCGGTCAAGTCCAGACTTGAGGTGCTGGTGCGGCTCGCGACACGCTTGTTGGCGACATCCCGATAGATCGTGCTCGTCAGGGTCTTGCCGTTTACCTGAACCCTTACCTTCTGGATTACCACCGAATGCGGCGGAGCCTTGAGGCCATTCTCCTCAGACGCTGCCGCAAGGTCAAGGAACTCTTTTGCAGAAACAATATGCGGCTTTCGGAATTCATAGAACATGGCTGCAGACAGCGCCACAAACAATGCTGCGCCAGCCCAAACGAGTGCGCCTCTGCATTCTGAATTCATGAATTGAAAGAGTCGCTGGATCGCGCGTTTGAAGGGAAAAGGGTTCCCCAGTTCGGCAGCCAAAGCATCCAGACGGGCCAGAAAGATACGCCTGTCATCCGGCGGCGGCGGCAGGTACGGATCAGCTATGGCATTCTGGTGTTCCACAATAGCGGCGATCATGCGGCTTATCTCTTCTCTGCGAGCACGGCAGAACCAGCATGAATATAAATGAGATTTGGCAAGCGATGAATCCTTCGGCGAAAGTTCGTTGTCAAGAAACTGAAGCATCGTTTCGTCGGACAAATGACCAGCTTGCAGGAGTTCATTGAGTGAGGAACCACCTGGACTTTTCGGTTGTCTCCTCATGAATACTCCTTGGCTAACCTGGTGATCGCGTTCCGTAAAGAGCCTGAGACTGTAGAGGTGGCCACTCCGAGGATTCCCGCAATCTCTCGATAACGGAACCCCTCTACGCGGAGGTTCACGCAATCTCTTTGCAGTTTCGTCAAATCTGAAAGGGCCCTATGAACCCTCATGACCCGCTCGCGGCGCAGAACCTGGTCTTCAGGACCAGGCGAATTGTCGGGTCTCGAGTCGCTCAACTCGCCCCAAAGCTCGGGAGTGGTCTCAACCAATTTGCGGCGGCTCTTGCGGAAATCTGCTGAGAGGTTGTGAGCAACCTGATATATCCAGGCGCGCAGATTCTCGTCAACCCCATGGTTATGGAGGTGCCTGTAAAGGCGGAGGAACGTTTCCTGAACAATCTCCTCGACGTCCTGAGAGGCCAGCCCGACGTTGAGCAGGTATCTATACAGCGATGGGCGCAGACTATCGTACAGGCGCACAGTTTGCTCATCGATTCCGTCGCTTCCTTGTTCCTTCGTATCCGGCTTCGCCACGTCCAGCCGCAAGCTCAGAATGTCGCCAGGCACACCATTTGCGCTTGCCATCATTGCCGCGAACCCAAGGCCAAGGTTGGCGGCTCCCTTCCGACTTGGCCAAAATAGCGTCAAACCTTTGCCAATCAGCATACTCTGCGGATTTGAGAATTGCCCCATTCTATCTATATGAACGATTCGCCGGCTTGTTTTGTGCTGCGCCGGACCAGATATCTTTGCACTGAAGCACCAGCCTTCCGTGGACCACTCATCAAATTAGTGGCTATCTGAGTCTGGCAACCACACGATTCCCTTAAAATCGGCCTCGGTCCTGGAAATTAAATCTTAATAAATAATTGATTATGGAAGCTTTATAACCGCTCCGATGATGGGAGACTTACGACCCCTCGCTGACAAGCCTGAGCCCCGCTCCTCCAGCAACCGAATACATCCCAAGAATTGTTGCCACGCAAACATATCTCATCCGGTAAAGCACAAAACCCTACCTCAAGTCGTTTTACAGTACAGAGCGATCCTTATCTCCGCAGACCGTGTGGGACGCCGAAACTGTGGTGCGAGGATGGCAGCTGTTCGATGTCGCGCGCATAAAGGCGGCCAAAGTGTTCCGCGCAATATGCAGGTGATACCTGGCAACGGTGTAAACGATTATTCAGTCAGCGTGGCCGATTGTGACCCTTGGGTCAAGACCATGCGGAAAGAAAATGGAGGACATTCGGATGGGCATTGATCGCAAAACTACCAGTTGGCCAGGGAAGTTCGGCTTTCTGATCCTCGCGTGTTTCTGCTTGCTGCTGGTCCAGAGCCATTACGCATTTGGCCAGATGGATGAAGGAACCATCACTGGAACGGTGCAGGACGCTTCCGGCGCCGTGGTCCCTGGCGCGCAGGTCACGCTTTTGAATACCGACCAGGGCACAACCCTTCAGATGAAATCGGACTCGAGCGGCGGATACACGTTTTCCCCACTCAGAATTGGACATTACAAGGTCTCCGCCACCGCGACTGGTTTCGCCACGACGATCCAGGAAAATCTGACATTAAACGTGAATCAGATCCTGAAGGTCAACATTCAGCTCAAGCTGGGCGCGGCCACTGAAAGCGTCCAGGTCACCACGGCGCCACCGCTGCTGCAAACCGAGGAATCGTCGGTCGGGCAGGTCATCAACGAGGAGACAAAAAACAGTCTGCCTCTCAACGGGCGCAACGTCATCTTCCTTGCCCAGCTTGGCGCCGGTGCGCAGTCGCCCCAGCCGGATACTCGCGGCAATGCCGCCACGGGTACCTTTTCCGCTAATGGCCTCAAGCCGGCGCAAAATCGCTACATGCTCGATGGCGTGGACAACAACAACTACCTGGGCTTGAACCAGACCGGGTGGGTCTCTCTTCCCCCGTTGGACGCAATCCAAGAATTCAAGGTTCAGACAGCGAATTTCAGCCCAGAACTGGGCCGTTCCGCGGGCGCGGTCCTCAATGCTTCAACCAAGTCGGGAGCTAACAAACTCCATGGCGACGTCTGGGAGTTCTTCCGCAATGACAAGCTCGATGCCGCGGACTATTTTGAACAGACTCCGGGTTCGAAGGGCGCGCTGCGGCAGAATCAGTTCGGAGGAACCGGCGGCGGACCGATCATCAAGAACAAGATATTCTTCTTTGCTGATTATGAAGGACTGCGGCGTGTTCAGGGCAATACGCAGTCCGGGCTCACCGTGCCGACCGCAGTGGAGCGGAGCAGCAATTACACAAATCTATCTGACATAGTCACCACCAGCGCGGCGAGAGCCGACCTTCTGGGGCGCAAGATCATACCGGGCACTATCATGGACCCAGCCACAACGCGGCAGGTTACCGCAGGCACGCCCGATCTAGTCTCCGGCCTCACGCCGACGGCGAGCGGCTATGTTCGCGACCCCTTCGGCACCTGCGCTCCCAGCACCGTGAGCTTCACGGCCGGATGCAACCTGAACGTGATTCCAAGCGGCCGTCTCGATGCGAACGCGGTCAAGCTGATGAATCTTTACCCGGCGCCGACCAGTTCGGGGGTCACGAATAACTTTCAATCGAGTCCCAAACTGTTCGAGCACAGCAACCGATTTGACACCCGGTTCGATTTCAATTTATCGCAAAAAGACCAGGTATTCTACCGTTTCACCTGGGCGTCTGATCCGGAATACCTTCCCGGTCCATTTGGGGGAATACCGGATGGCGGCATCTTCGCGGAGGGAGTTCAGACTGATCGTACCAACGCGGATGCCTTGGTGTACACCCACGTATTTACTCCCAGCATGATCAATGTGGCGCGCCTAGGATTCAGCCATATCCACGTCACGCGTGCCGGCCCGGTAGCGGCCACACAGGGCATTCCAGCGCAATACGGAATTCAGGGCATCCCGCAGACCTCGGATAACGGCGGTCTGCCTACCTTCACAATCAGCGGACTGAGTTCGCTGGGCGCCGCCACCTTCCTACCCGGAGATGAAATCGGCCAGGCCGCGCAGTTGGCCGACGACTTTACGAAGATCTGGGGCAAACACAGCTTCAAGTCGGGCGTTGAAGTCCTGCACGTGAAGTTCATCGTGAGACTACCTTCGGCTTCCCGCGGTACCTTCGACTTCAACGGCACCTATACCGACATTCCCAATGCGAACAGCAGCACGACGGGCAGAGCGCAATTGCTTCTGACGCCTGTCGCGGCAACATATCCTTCTAACGGCGGAGTGAACTTCTCGGGCGGCTCCGATGCGGTAACCGCCTCCAACATCTTCAGGTTCTACCATGAGAAGAACTACTACGCGCCCTACTTCTTGGACAACTGGAAGATCACTCCCACGCTGACTCTCAATCTGGGCCTGCGCTGGGATTACTTCCCGGCGATCCAGGAGCTGAATGGGGCGCAGGCCGACTTTGCTCCCTACGGCGGCCCCACGGGTTCCCCAGTGTACATTATCCCGGCAAGCGGCAAGGCCTCAAGAGCGTTGTCTTCCACCGCCACCACTCCGAGCCTCAACGGCAACGGCTTTGTCGATCTGCTGGCCAAGGATGGAATCACGCTTGCACAAACCGATTCCTATGGCAACGGAATCATCCAGATGCCGAAGACCAATTTTGCGCCGCGTGTAGGCTTCGCCTGGCAAGCAACCAATAGGCTGGTCGTGCGAGCAGGGGCAGGCATCTTCTTCAACGCGTTTGAGAATGTGGGAGTTTCACCCGATCTGGCTGAGAACTATCCGTTCGGGTTCACCTTCAGCTATGCTCCGCTGGTGGCGTCGGGAGCTCCTACTGGTCTTTCGGCGGTGGCGCCCATCAGTGTCAGCACTCCATTTGCTGGATGCGCTACCGCAACCAATGCAAACGGGACCGTGACCGGAACCGCTACCCTTGAGGCCGGTCTTTCATGCCTCCAATTCCAGTCCTCTCTTGTGAACGCTTCAGGGCTCGGAATCATGGGAGTCCAATACCACTATCAAACCCCCAGAAACACGAATGCCAACCTCACCCTCCAGTATTCGCTTACCCACAGCCTTGCCGCGCAGGTCGCCTATGTGATGACCGATGCCGAACATGAAGAAACGGGACACGGAGACAACAATGCCACCGCGCTCCTTGCGCCCGGCGCTAACGTCAAGACTGTGTTGCCATTTCCGGATTTCGCGCGCGGCGGTTCTTTCAGGAAAACTGAAGGCCACAGCATTTATCACGGCCTGCAGACCCAGGTTGAGCAGCAGATGCGCTACGGGCTGAGCTTCCTGTTTGCTTACACCTGGTCCAAAACGCTCGCCAACGCTGGGGACTTGCTCAATCCCGGTGGTACCGCCGGTGGCTTCCGAGCGCCGGACATACCCGGCTATGGTCCCAAATACGACTGGACTCTGGCCAACTACGACATCCGCCAGGTACTCCATTTCAGCGGCGGATATGAGCTCCCCTTTGGTAAGAACAAAATGTTCCTCAACAAGTCGGGATTCCTGAATACCGCCTTCGGAGGCTGGGCGGTCAACTGGCTCACGACGCTGCAGGGCGGGCAACCTGTTGCACTCGGCTGTCCAACTGCCACCACCACGGGAAGTACCTGCTACGTCGTCAAGGTTGCTGGGCAGAGTCAGAAACTTGGAACTCACATCGACTCAAACAAAAAGCTGAGTTGGTTCGGGAACCCGGCGGCCTTCGCTCAACCTTGTGTGTACGGGTCCACAACCACACCGGCTGGCTGCGTAGCCGGCGCCAATACTCTTGGCGGCTCCCTTGCGGCGACGACGGGGCCTGGCTTCCATCGCCTCGACTTCTCGACATTCAAGGACTTCCACATGAGCGATCGGTTCTCCGCACAATTCCGGGCGGAGTTCTTCAACATCCTCAACCATCCGAACTTCAATGCCCCCAACTTCAGCGGCAACGGTGTTGTAGCTGTCGCCAACTCGGGTAACTTCACTAACGCCAACTTCGGTGAAATCGGATCCACTCGCGATGCTCCCTACGATCCCAGAGAGATTCAGTTCGCGCTGAAGCTGTTCTATTGAGTTGAATCACGGACTCCCCGGGAGCACGCTAAACGGGCGGGCTCTCGGGGAGTTGATGCGCGTATATAAGCTTGATTGAGGAAGGGCACAAGGAAATGGATCATTCTACATCGCGACGCAATTTTCTGGCAGGCTCAGCGGGATTCGCTGCGGCCGGCCTTGCCTCTCTCGGAAACCCCATCGGAGCCGCCGCGCAGTCGGTTGGAGTCAAGGCGGGTGACCTACCGGATCTCACGATCAAGGAAGTCAAAGTCTATGTCACCGACACCACCAAGATCGAAAACTTTCGCAAGCTCGATGCGTCGGAAACCGGCGAGTTGATCTCCATCGTCACCAACAGCGGCATAGAGGGCAATTACACCATCGGCGCACGCAACCCCACAAAAGGATGGCTCGAATGGGCCAAGGCAACGCTCCTTGGCAAAAGCGTTATCGACGCGCTGCCCACCCTCACCTCGACCAGCGGCCTGAAAGGCCCCATGGGATTCGATGCTCCCAGCGAAAGAGGGAGCTATGAATCCCAAAGGAAAGCCGCCATCAGTGGTCCGGGCATGGGACCCGCCTTCTCCGGCATGACAACGCGCGGCGGCGGCGCTTGGCCCAACTTCTACACCGCGGCCGCCGACGTCTGCATGTGGGACATTCTCGGCAAGGCAGTGAACCGTCCCATCTACAAAATCCTGTCGGGCGGCAATCCAACCAGCGACCGCCTGATGTGTTACGCCACTTCGCAGTTGCTGGCGCATGAAGAGGATTTCGTGGCCGACGCTCTCAAAGTGAAGAGCCTCGGCTACAAGGGCTACAAGATCCATCCTGGCGGCGCGCAGCATGCCAACGGGCCGGCGATTCCAGGCTATCTCGGATGCATTGAAGAGATGCGCGAGGTTCGCAAGGCAGTGGGGGACGAGTACCTGCTGATGTGCGATCCGATCATGCGTTATAACCGCTACGAGGCGATGAAGATTGGCCGCGTGCTCGATGAACTGAATTTTGCCTGGTATGAGGACCCGATCGTATCAACAGATGAGGAAGGTCTCATCGAACTATGCGCAGCCCTCAACCTCCCGATCCTTGTCGGCGAGTTCCTCTACTCCATCGCCGACTTCGCCGAATACATCAAGCACGATGCACTGGACGTCGTCCGTCTCATCGCCGACAATGTGGGCGGAATCTCCGGCTCCATGCGCGTGGGTCTTCTGGCCGACGCCCATGGCCTGGAATGCCATCCGCACAACTGGGGCATTGCTCCCGATATAGCGGTGGCCTTCCAGATCGAGTTGGCGCTTCCCAATTCGTTCTGGTTTGAGATGGCGCATCCGGCCGAGTGGGCCGACCGGCCATATTACAAGGATAAGTTCCGCGTGGATAAGGATGGATATGTCAACGCACCGACGGCGCCGGGGCTCGGCTATCCCATCGACCACGACGCCTTGGATAATATTACCGCGCGCATCGAGCGGTAACAGCATGCAGACCGGAGAGGCGAGGCACAAGAGACATGCCTCGCGCCCCGCCTCTCCCTAAGCCGCCAACGAAGCCACTTACGACGACAAGGAGTGATAAAAAGTTATGACCAGACAATCACGGCGATCTTTTCTCGCTGGATCCGCTATAGGGTTGAGCGCCACCTGGCTGGCTTCAAACTGGACTGGAATCCTGGACGCAAAGGTCTACGCTGAACAGGCAGGCGGAGAGAAGCCGCCCGACTTCGCGTTCTTTACCAACGAACAAGCCGCCGACGTCGATGCGATGGCGTCCCAGATTATTCCCACAGATGAAACCCCGGGCGCGCATGATGCGCGCTGCGTTTATTTCATCGACTTCGCCCTGGCCACTTTCCTTAACGAGAGCCAGCCGATCTACACCGAAGGTCTGAAGGCTCTACAAGCGAAGACGAAAGAAATATTCCCTGACACAGCCAGCTTTGCAGCGCTGTCCTCGCCGCAGCAGATTCAATTGCTCACGGCCATCGAGGACACCCCCTTCTTTTCCGCCGTTCGCCTGCACACCATCACCGGCATGTTCGCCAGTCCGGCCCATGGCAGCAACCTCGAACAGGTTGGCTGGAAGCTCATCGGCTTCGACGACACGCTCAACTTCAAGCCACCCTTTGGCTACTACGACGGCGCCACCGACCCATGGTAAGGGTAGCTTCGCCCCGGCAACAGGTTCTTTGCATGAAGCTCCTCTTGGATTTTCTACATATGTATTCAATCGCTGACAGTTCGCGCACAAACAGTTTGTGTTGAATTGCGGCATTCATCGGAGACTGTGAGCAACGTGAGCCGCCAGGCTCAGGAGTGGAGAAGTTACAAATGGTTAAGTACAAGCCAACCACCGAAGTTGATTTTGTAGTCATTGGGTCCGGAGCCGCTGGCGGCATCATGGCCAAGGAACTGTCGGTGGCCGGGTTTTCCGTTGTGGTGCTGGAGCAGGGCGGCCCCGGCGCGTATGGGCACGAGCAGGACTACGGCAAGGACGAGTTGCTCAATATCTACCCGTCAGGCCCCGAAGACCGTTTCATGTCCGATCCCCTCAAGCAGCGGAACACCTACCGTCCCAACGACAAGGTGAAGGCCGGCCCCGCAAAGATGACATTGCCCTTTGTGCTCGGCGGAGGAACGGTAACCTACGGTGGCAGCAGTTGGCGCCATCTTCCCTACGAGTTCAATGAAGCTACGCACGAAGGCGCCATCGCCGGCACCGGCTTCGCAGACTGGCCCATTACCTATGATGAGATGGAGCCCTACTACACAAAGGGCGAGTGGGAGCTGGGTATCTCCGGCCGCCGCGTAGATACGCCGCTTATGGCGCCAATGTCGAAGCCTTATCCGTTGCCACCGTTGCCGCTTAAAGCCTCCGGCGCTCTGCTCAAGACTGCGGCAGCGAAGCTTGGCCTGACCGTGGTTCCCAATGTCGCTGCTATTCTGAGCCGGCCCTACCTGGGACGGCCCGCCTGCATCAATTGCGGAATGTGTTCGGGATACGGATGCCAATTGAAAGCGCGGTCGAGCACAGCCGTCACCATGCTTCCGATTGCCGAGCAGACCGGGCGATGCGAGATCCGAACCCAAAGCTATGTTCGCGAAATCTCTGTCAATAACGCCGGCCAAGTGACTGGAGCCATCTATTTCGATGCCGACAAGAACGAAATCTTTCAGAAGGCCAAGGCCGTTGTGCTTTCTGCTAACGGTATGGAAACGCCCCGTCTTTTACTGCTTTCAAAATCTGCCCGGTTCCCAGACGGCCTAGCCAACTCCAGCGGTCTAGTGGGCAAGTATCTCATGAGCGGAAATGGCGCGCACGCATACGGCCTCTTCGAGCATCCGCTCAACGAATACAAAGGCATCGTATGCGGAGCCGCCATTCTCGACTACGTACCAAGCGATCCCAAGAGGGGATTCTACGGTGGCGGGCGCATCACCGGCCGAGGCCTCGAGATGGAGACGCCAATCCTGTTCGGGCTTCAAGGTGTGCACAGCACCATCAAGTGGGGGGCGGGCTACAAGAAGGCCCTCAGAGATCAGGCCAACCACATGATGTACACAACCTGCTATATCACGCAGTTGCCGGTTGAGAGCAATTGCGTGGACCTCGACCCCGACGTGAAAGACGCCTGGGGCTTGCCCGCGATGCGTGTCACCTCCACGAGCCATCCCAACGACCTGAAGGCTGTCGAGTTCTTCAGGCAGAAGTCGGTCGACATTATCCAGGCAGCCGGTGCGACAACCGTGTGGTCTGATCCCGTTGGCGACGCTAAAGGTGGGCCTCATGCGCGCGGTACATGCCGCATGGGGAGCGACCCCAAAACCTCGGTGGTGGATAAATATCACCGTGCCCACGATGTGCCCAACCTGTTCATCGTAGATGGCAGCAGCTTCGTGACCGGCGGCCGCAATCATCCCGCATTCACCATTCAGGCGCTTGCGTTCCGAGCGGCGGACTACCTCGTCAAGGAAGCAAAGAGTGGAGGAGTTTGAGAATCAGAGACAAACTCCGAGGTTGATGACAATAATGAAGGGCATGCCAGAACCCATGGCCATGCCATCATGGCATTAGATGATTTCGGCGCTGTCCTCCACTTAATGTGGTTTGAAGGAGGTCTTCGATGATTCGCATTCCTCGCCGCGATCTGCTCCGCTCCGGATTGGCTCTTTCTGCCTCTTCTCTTGCAACCCGCTCTGCCTGGGGGCGCGCTGCTGCCCTGTTGTCGTCTTCAAACGCGCCCCCTGTGTTGATTGAAGCGGAGAGCTTCACCGACACCGGGGGCTGGGTCATCGATCAGGAGTTCTCTGACCGAATGGGCTCCGCATTCCTGCTCGCGCACGGCATGGGAACTCCTGTCGCTGACGCGCACACCGAAATTGAAATCCCGGCCGCCGGTACATATCGCGTATGGGTGCGGACTCGCGACTGGGTCGCGCCGTGGAAGGCGCCCGGAGCTCCCGGCCGTTTCAATCTGATTGTCAATGGAAAAACTATTGAAACCACATTCGGCACGGAAGGCGAAGCGTGGCATTGGCAGGACGGTGGATCGATTGACCTGCCGGAAGGCAAGGTTGCGCTTGCGCTCCATGACCTCGCCGGCTTCGATGGCCGTTGCGATGCAATTCTCTTTGCCGCCGACACCAACTTCCGCCCACCGGGCGAAGGACCTGTGCTCGCCGCATTCCGCAAGCAGGCTCTGGGCCATGGCCCTGTGCCCGAAGATGCTGGGCTCTTCGATCTTGTCATCGTCGGCGGGGGAATGGCAGGCTCCGCGTGTGCCATTTCCGCGGCAAGGCTCGGCATGAAGGTCGCGCTCATCCAGGATCGTCCCGTCCTCGGCGGCAACAGCAGTTCTGAAATTCGTGTGAGCCCTGTCGGCGACGTCAACCTTCCGCCCTATCCTGCGCTTGGTGTTGTGGTCGCCGAACTCGATTCGGCTCACCGCGGTTTTGCCAAGCCAGCCGCCACCTACGATGATGCAAAGAAGCTCCGCGTGGTAAAGGCAGAAAACAACATCCGCCTTTTCATGAACACGCACGTCTTCGCACTTGAAAAACAGGGAAACCGAATCACCGCAGTCATCGCGCGCGACATCATGTCCAGCCGCGAGCTTCGCTTCAGCGCGCCCTTGTTTGCGGATTGCACAGGCGACGGTGACATCGGCTTCCTCGCCGGCGCCGACTATCGCTACGGACGCGAGAGCCAGGTCGAAACCGGCGAGCCCAGTGCGCAGGTTACCGCAGATCGCCACACGTCGGGAACAACCATCATGTGGTATTCCGAGGACTCAGGCGGCGCGGCGTCCTTCCCCGAGACCCCATGGGCGCTGCAATTCAACGAGGACTCCGTGCAGAACGCCACCAATGGCGGAGTCCATTGGGAAGCCGGGTGCACTCGCGATCAGCTTGCCGAGGCCGAGTTGATTCGGGACTCTCTCTTCCGTGCCATCTACGGCAATTGGGCATACCAGAAGAATTCGAGTGTCGATAAGGCGAAGTACGAGAACCTGCGCCTCGTGGGCTGGGTGGGATACGTCGCCGGCAAACGCGAGTCGCGTCGTCTGCTTGGCGATGTTGTGCTCAGAGAGCAGGATATCCTCAACGGTCAAACTTTTCCCGATGCGTGCGTGACAACCACGTGGTGCATGGACCTGCATGTTCCTGATCCGAAAAACATGGCGCAATTCCAGGACGACTCTTTCCGCACGGTCGCTGTTTATATCAAGAAGCCGCCCTATGCTATCCCCTACCGGTGTTTCTATTCCCGAAATATCGACAACCTCTTCTTGGCTGGACGCGACATCAGCGTCACCCACGTCGCGCTTGGAACCGTGCGTTTGCAGCGGACCACGGGGATGATGGGCGAGGTGGTAGGCATGGCAGCCGCCATCGCACGTAAACACAAGACATCCCCGCGAGGCGTTTATCAGGACCATCTATCGGAACTGAAAGAGGTCATGACGCGCGGCGTGGGCAAAAGCGCACTGGCGCCGCCCCCCCGGCCTTCCGTGCCGGAGGGATATGAACTCACCTGGTCCGACGAGTTCGATGCCGACTTCCTTGACCGGTCCAAATGGAACTTTCGCACCGATACAAAGCACTGGAGCACGCAGCTGCCGCGCAACATTGCGTTCAGTGACAGCAATCTGCTTATTACCCTGAACAAGATTGCGCATGACGGCACGGACTTGAATACCACGGCTGCCGTTCTCAGCAAGAGCTTCTATGGCTATGTGCCGGAAGGTGGCGAAGGTCAATATACCGGCGGCGGAGTAATCAGCAAGGATGCCTTCGGCTATGGCTACTTTGAGACCCGAATGCGCATCATGGCAGGCAAAGGATGGCACTCGTCGTTCTGGCTCATGAGCCATGATGGCTCCGGCGGCACGGGCACCGCCGCAGCCGATCTGGAACTTGACATCGTCGAGAATGATTCCATCGACCCTCTGTCCTACGGCGTAACAACGCATAAATGGAAAGGTGGCCACGAGTCCTACGGACAGAAGCGAGTCGCAACGCTGCCGCTCTTCGACTACCACGTCTACGGCTGTGAATACACGCCGGCGGTTGTGAAGTATTTCTTCGATGGCGAACTGGTGCAGACCGTGGATATCTCCTCGTTGCCGCAAGGCAAGTTCAACATCTGGCTGACCTCGATTGGCTCCAGCCTTGGTGATACCGACTCGGTGGATGACTCACGCTTGCCCGGCCACGTCGACTTCGATTACGTCCGTTTCTACCGTAAAGCAGATGAATCCAAATGAATGTGTGAGGGTGAGGGAATATGAGTTCCTCTAATCGGCCCCGACAATCTTGAACCTCGGCGAATGTTTGTCTTCGTCGGGTTGATTCGCCCCGGATGGTGAGGTTTCACCCAGATTGTATTCCAGGGGCGGTTTTCGTGGTTTTCCTTGCGGGGTATCGGGGACCGCCGGGTTCTCGGGCCAGAAACCTGTGAAACTCGAAAATTTCGATCTTTTGTCGACCGTGACTGAAGCAGGGTCCAACATGGGTCCAAAACTCGGTGAATTTGAGTAGTTTTCGGCACTTTGGCATGAGCTAAAGGCATTGAAATCAATGGGACTTAGCCTTTGTCGGTTGGGCTCATAACCCAAAGGTCGCTGGTTCAAATCCAGCCCCCGCAAACAAGAACTTCAAGATTCTAAACGGCTTCCGTGAGCAACCCGGAAGCCGTTTCCCCGTTTGGAGGGAATTTAGGCAAATCTTGAGCAAGAAGCCCCTTGTCAAGCAGTGCTCCAGGTTCTCCGCCGACCCGAACATCATCTGCCGTCACCACATGCGTGTACCCCATGGTCGGGCTGGCAGGGACGGAGCTGCGTAGCACCGCGGCCGTGTGAATTTGTCCTCTCCCAGGTCCCAGAATCGGGACCTGGGGGCACCCAATCGTCATAATCCTTATTACGCAATCACGCGGTCATGGTAGTAGTGGGTTGCGCGGTTGCCGGGGCTACGAATCTGACGCCTGAACATCGCCGCATAGGTGGGGACGGCTGATGCCGCGATGCGCAATGCAAAACCAGGCCGCGCGTCCAAATCTTCTGAGCGCGCGGCCTGACTCTTTGACTTCTGTCAGGAGACTTCGGAGTTGGCGGCGTTGATCAAGGCCTTGAGATATCCATAACCAAATGCATAGGCTTGAAGCTTTCCCGGATCTCCGGGACTGGCAGGCATGTGGTCAGGCAAGATACCGCCCGAAAATCCTGAGTCACGCAGGATGCGAATGATCTTGAAGAAGTCGAGTACCCCGTCGTCTGGATAGACCTCGGCGAAATTATTCAGTCCGCCATGAAGGGCGCGCATGTGAATCTGGTGGATTCTGCCGCGGTCCGCAAGC
>OBLW0100001003.1_pt1 | contig 24279 bp, 22 predicted proteins | sample 1520161 | NCBI WGS metagenome assembly OBLW01 (sample SAMEA3539309, study PRJEB22396) | soil metagenome | biome: tundra; feature: field; material: soil | place: USA | collected 2010-05 | depth 0.15 m | reverse complement strand
TCTGGGGAGACACGCTTTGACATATCCGCTTTCAGCGATGCGCTTCAAGGTAGTCCCTATAGAGGACAAAGGGTTGGCCTTGTATTGCCGAAAGTCAAAGCCCAGGTCATTCAGATGGTCGCGAACGTCGGAGACACTCAGCAACTCGCCTGCGTGGGTGGAGAAAACCAGCTTGATTGCATCCTGAAGACCAGCGCTTTCCGCTTCCATGTCGTCGATGGCCTGTTGGTTTGCTTTCTGCTGATCCTCGCGAAGCAGCGCAAACACGGACACAATAAGCTGTTTCATCTTCGCGAGTTCTACTTCGGCTTCGTCGCGTTGGCGAATCAGTGTGGCTCGGCGTCCCATGAGATCAGAGAACATCTTCCAGTAATCGATAGGCAGTTGTGTTTCCATAATGGAGAATAGCATGAGACAAACGTCTACACATGGCAAGCATAATCGTAAGACAGATGAAGATAGTGTTCTAGGTTGGGACGCTATGATCCGAGATGCCCGGAAGCGAATTGAAGACCTCAACTTTTCAATCAAGGTGTTTGAGAAAAAGAAGGCAACAGGTGAACCGTGGCCCGGTACGCAATCAGTTGGCTACGTTACAGAGAAGCAACACAGTGTTTAAGACACTACCAAATTTTGACAGTCATGAAGAAATCACGTTCGGTGTTAGACCCGAAGAGCGCATCCTCACTCCCGAAAACGAAAAAGAGTTCGGCGACCTGGTACGCCTTGCCGCTATAGTCCGCCACAAGGACGGCCCAAAAAATCACGCGCTCTGGCGCATGCATCCCGAACGCTGGCTCGAATCTCTCGTCTTCAATGACATCACTGCCCTCGACGGACGCCTGCGTCCCGAGTTCGTCTACTCTCAAGTTCCAGCCTTCGCCGCCGCCGATCGCGCGATGATCGACATCCTCGCCGAAACCAACGACGGACGCCTCGCCGTCATCGAACTCAAAGCCGACGAAGATCTCCAGCTTCCACTTCAGGGAGTCGACTACTGATCGCGCGTAGCTTGGCATCAGGCTCGCGGAGAGTTTTCGCACTTCGGCTATTTTCCCGGACGCTCAATCGCGCCCCAAAAGCCGCTACTGATGCTGGTTGCGCCCGCCATGCGCGTTCACCCCACTACCGACATTATTCTTCGTTATCTTTCGCCCGAAATTGATCTGCAGGTCCTGGGAATCGCCGAGAACTGGCGAGAAGAATTAAAAGTGGTCTTCCGCAAAACCCCAGCCCGCACCCCAAGCCGAGCCGCCTAAAAAAAGTGGCACCAGTCGCTACGTCTACACTCGCGCCGCCGAGCACTCCCCACAAGGACAAACTTCGCGCAAATAAAACCACGAATAGAGCCCCAAATCGTGCTGATCGTTCCACGAAAATTTCAGCGCATACTTCCCCACCGCTTCCGCCGCCAGCGCCTTCACCGCCGGCTTGAACATCGGCAAAGCCCCTGGAGCCAGCCCCGCCGGCTCGCCCGCCTTCCGCCCCGCCTTCTTCCGTTCATCCTCACAGAGCGCGCACGGACAAGCATCCCGCAAAAATGCAAACGTATAGACGGACCGGTGTCCATCCTTCCACTCAATCTCCATCCCTTTGCCCGTCGTCAAATGAATGACCACCGACTTAGGATCGTTCCCTACCCGCGGAGTGAAATCCGGCAGCGCCATGAATTTCAGTATCGCATGTCAGCGCAATTAGGAAAGGAACTCGAGGGGGCGCGGGGCGCGAACGGGAGTGGTTCGCGCCCAGCGCGCAAACTCCCAGATCGGGAGTTCAGGGTAACAAGGCGAGACGAAGCATATTCAATTACGCGTCAACTACCACTACCACCGCAGCAGCTTGCGCCGCATCGTCCCAGCAATCGCAATCAATCCGGTCCCTAGTAGGCTCAACGTGCCCGGCTCAGGAACCGCCAACTGCGTGCCGCCCAGATGGATTCCACCTTTATGATCGACTGGTTCCTGATCGCTGTAGACATAAAGCGTCTGCGAAGTCGATCCTGTCACCATCCGTCCCGTGTAATACATCCCCGAGATTGTCCCCGAAAGCGTGAAGATGTACTGCGTGTGATTTTGGCTTACCAGCGTCCAGTCAATCGGAGAAGTAAACGATCCGCTAAACAACGACACCGGATTCTTCGTCTGTCCCGTCAACGCCTTCACCCACTGGCCAACTCCAATGACATTAAAAGTTGACCCAACGTTAGAGAACGTCCCGGAGTTCCAAATGCTCGATCCCTGAAACGCGCCCGTCGAAAAGCTCACTTTGCCGAGCGAGTGTCCTTTCGCCGCTTGGATGTTCCCGTAGCTCATCAACTCCGAGCCCGTAGTGACAAGCGTCGTAACTCCACCCACCGTGTTGAATGTAACCGTTCCACTCTGGTTCGTTAGTTGTAGCGGATCTGCCCATGCTGCTACCGATAGCAGCGCGAATAAACCAAGAATTACTGCAAGTCGCCTCATTATTATTCCCTCCACAGAAATAAGCGAACCTCTCTCAATAACAGGCCGCCAGAATAGGGTCACAAAGTTGAATTATTAAATCGTGCACTCTTTCAACGAGTGCAAGATTGTTTACGGAACGGCCGTAGGGGAGGATCGACGAATTCAAGACTAATCTGAGAGGAAAAAGAAATCTGTGAGTTCCATCACCGAGCAAAGTGATAAATCGCTCAAAGCAAGTGAACTATTTTGCAGCCAGATGCCGCGTCCAGTGGCCCATTCGGGCCATTGATATTCATGGTCGCAGTGTTTTCTGCGAAGCAAGTGTGGCGCGGACACTTTTGTCCGCGTGCTGCGAGCCGAGCAATTTTCGAAGAAACTCGATCAACCAAAATCTCATCGACTCGGGGTAATCTCGCACTAAAAAATATTCTTAAATCCCCAAAACAAAAATCCCGCCAACAACATCGATGCCGGAAGCGTAAGCACCCACGCCATCGCCAGATTCCGCACCGTCCCCCACTGCAGCCCCGAATGGTTCGCCGCCATCGTCCCCGCGATCCCCGAAGACAGCACGTGCGTCGTACTTACCGGCAATCCAAACCAGTCCGCCGCGCCAATCGTAAACATCGCCGTAATCTCCGCCGCCGCACCCTGGCCATAAGTTAGATGATCTATGCCAATCTTCTCTCCCACCGTTACCACAATTCGCTTCCATCCAATCATCGTGCCCAGGCCAAGCGCCATCGCCACCGCAACCTTCACCCATCCCGGAATAAACCGCGTCGCCGCGTCAACGTGCTTCTTGTAATTGTCCAATCCCTGCCAATCAGACGCCGTCATCGCCGGCTGATGGCTTTTCTTCATCAACCGCAGGGCTTCGCTCGCCACATACATATCGTTACGAAAATTTCTTACCCGGTCATTCGGAATCTTCGCCATCTCCCCAAACAGCGCCGTCTCGTTGCCAATCCCGCTCACCAGTTGCCGCAGCGCCAACATCGTGTTCGGAGTAAATTGCTTCGTCCTTATGTAATCCGTCACCTCTTCGCGATCGTCCGCAATCACCGCCTCCGGATTCACATACTGCGACAAAATCTCCGCCGCCTGCTGCGACACCGCAATAAAATCTTCCGACTGCCGGCGCGTGATTGCATGGTTTAACGCGTAAGCCGTCGTCACCGAGCCCACCAGAATCAGCATGATCAGGCCCATGCCCTTCTGCCCGTCATTCGATCCATGCGCGAAACTCACACCCGTGCAAGTCAACAACAGCAGCGCCCGAATCCAAAATGGTGGCGGTTCCGTTCCTACCGGGGCTTCATACAACGCGCGGTTCTTGATCACCGCCCTCATCAACGTCAACAGAAGAAACGCCCCCACAAACCCGACCAGCGGAGACAGCAGCAACGACTTCCCAATATTTGTTGCCTGCCCCCAATCCACGCCACTGGTGCCGGTTTTGGGAGAGAGCAACTGGTTCGCGATTCCCACTCCAATAATCGAACCAATCAACGTATGCGAACTCGAAGCCGGAAGGCCGAAATACCATGTCCCCAAATTCCAGATGATCGCCGCCACGAGCAAAGCGAAAACCATCGCGAACCCAGCTTTGCTTCCGACCTGCAAAATCAATTCCACCGGCAACAAAGAAATAATTCCAAACGCGACCAGTCCGCTCGAAGTCAATACGCCCAAGAAATTCCAGAACCCCGACCACACCACCGCAACATGCGGCTCCAGTGAATGCGTATAAATCACGGTCGCGACTGCATTCGCGGTATCGTGAAATCCGTTGACGAACTCAAATCCCAAAGCCACCAACAGAGCGATGCCCAGCAGCACGTAAGGCATCAACGACCCGCTATGCACCGTCGAGAGATCCGTGAGCAAATGAAACGCGGAGTAAATGATTCCGACCAGCAGCACCACGCCAAACCCCAACATCCCAATCATTCCCGGACGCCGGTTCAGTTTCTCGTGAATCGCCGACTTGCCAACCAAGCCAATCGGTTCCACTGGTTCAACAAAAGGTGCAGCATTCGGAGCAGTAGCCATATCAACAATCCCCCACGTTCAAAAGGTTGCGAAACTATAAAGAGAGATTGTTAAGAGAGTGTTAAAGGTGTGCCTCTGTGTGGCGCGGACACTCCTGTCCGCGTGTCGGCAGCAAAACCCTCACACAGGGAAAAAACAAGGACGAAAGAACGCCGCCCGCGTGGGGACAGACGCCGCCGGCTGTCCAGCCGCAGCGCACTCGGTCCACACGCGTGCGCCACGATTTTAGACTAATTTTTAATCGGCGCGGTAAGCAGCGCGGCGCCCATCACCTCGCCGGCATCCGCTTCCTGCATAAAAACGATCAGCCGCAAGTTTCCCGCATCAGCCGGAGATTTCAGTTTCACCTCCACGTCGCGATCAAAATTCTTGCCCTTCTCAACTGTACCCACTTTGCCGATACTCTCAGCCACTGCAACATGCCGAATGTCGCGCCCCTTATTCTCGCCCGCCGAAACATGCGATTCCGCATGATCCAGCGCAACCGCAACGAAAATGTCGGCCTTGCGCGATTTCAAGTCCGCCGGCAAAGCATCCACCACAACATGAAGGTGAATCGTCTTCGGATCCGTCAAAGAAAATGAAGACACATGCACCGCAACCTTGGCGCGCGTGCGAGCACTTTCAATCGCGCGTCCCACCGCAGCAGCATCGCTTCCGTTCATTTCCGCCGCGCCGTCAATCACCATCTCCGGAGTGTAAGGACCCTTTGCTCCCAAACGACGCACATACTCTTGCTGCCGTTCCGTAAAAAAACTCGACGAGTAAGCGTCCTTCCAGCCATCGTGGTTCCAATAGTCCACATGCTCACTAAGAACAATAACCTGCGCTCCCGCGATCGGCTGCAACCCGTCCAACTTCGTAAGCAAAGCGTCCGCTGGAGGACAACTCGAACATCCCTCCGAAGTGAACAACTCAACCAGAACCGGCGAAAGAGCGTCGTGTGCAGGAGCATCCGCGGCAACCGCGCTACGGAAACCCATCGCCGTTACCAAAACCAGCAGAGCGAGAGTGAGCCAATTAGTTTTCATAGAGCCTCCATAATAGCCAGAGACGCACAAAGCCTTGAAAAGTAACCGGAGAATCCAAACCTTCGCATCCGCTCTCGCTAGAATCCGTCGAGGGACTATAGTGCCGGGAACTATAGTGCCGGTTGCCCCACACATTCGCGCTATTTGCGAATGAGGGGTTCACGATACAGCCAATCACCGACAGTGTGTGCGGAGAAACTTGAGCTTCGTATCAGCGTAGCGCTTCAGCGTGCAGAAAAACTCCGGTTGTCATCCCGAGCTGCTCTTGCTCGAAGGAGGCACATCCAATGGAGCGCCGGGCGTCCCGCCCAGCCCCCAAAAAACTCAAAGTCAAATAATCCTGGCCCCGCCAAGAACCGAGAACTAAGACCTATACGCCTGAGTTTGCTTTGAAAGGGCGCGGCTAAACAGCCGCTGAGGGAATGCGTCTTCCAAGCTAAGCCACTACTTTGGATGCCTTATTGCTTGCCCCTCAGGTCGTCCAGCTTTCTTAACTTAACCACCGCGTCACTGGCGACATCCTGCCTTAGCCATCCGAGGTGACCCGCCCCATAGATCACCAGAATCCGGTTTAATAAGACATTTTCTCGTTGCAACAACAAGGGCGGTCGGCTGCCGCAGCTACTTAGCACCTACAAATTTCGCCAGCGGGATCACCTCGACTTTTTTCCCCAGCGAATATGTCTTCTCTCCGGGATACAAAACGCAGAGTCGGTCGAGTTTGAGGTCGGTGAGCGCGATTTTCATGGATGGCGTCAGCACTGGCGCATCAGCGCGCTTGCATTCGACACCGATCCGGCGCCCGTCCTTAAAAAGAACGAGATCGATTTCCGCTCCATTGTGTGTCGCCCAGTAGTATGCTTCATCCGGACGAACAGCTTTGAGGACCTCTTCGACCGCGTAGCCTTCCCACGACGCGCCGACCTTCGGATGAAATTCAAGGTCGCGTCGATTCGCAATCCCCAGCAGCGCGTGTAGCAGACCGCTGTCGCGAACATATACCTTCGGCGCCTTAACCTGCCTCTTGCCAATATTTTCAAACCACGGTGGCAGCTGCCGGAGCATGAAAACATCCGCCATGAGGTCGAGATACCGCCGCACTGTCGCCTCATTAACACTCAAGGCCCGAGCCAGCTCGGCAGCGTTCCAGATTTGACCGTGATAGTGAGCGACCATGTTCCAGAATCGCCGCAAGGCCAACCCGGGAATCGTGACACCCAGTTGGGGCAGGTCGCGCTCGAGAAATGTCTGCAAGAATTGATGACGCCATACCATCGAGTCTTTTTCGGTTCGCGCCGTGTAAGCCAGCGGAAAACCTCCGCGCAGCCAATGCCGATTTTGCTCCGCCGCCCCCAAGTCGGAAAGCCTGAAGCCCTCCAAGGGAACGGTTTCGATGCGGCCCGCAAGCGACTCCGAAGATTGCCGTAGCAACGATGGCGATGCGCTCCCCAAAATGAGAAAGCGCGCCGGTAGCGGCCGCCGGTCTGCCAGCACCCGCAACAGCGGAAACAGATCGGGTCGCCTTTGGATCTCGTCAATCACCACCCACTTCCGGAGCGGGCGCAGAGCCACATCGGGTTCGCTCAGCCGAGCGAGACTCTGAGGATCTTCCAGATCGAAGTAATTAAGCGAACCTGGCGCGACTATTTCCCGCGCCAGAGTGGTCTTGCCGCACTGCCGTGGCCCCAGAAGAGCCACGACGCGGCTGCGTCGTAACGCGGCGCGGACCAGCACAATATCCGCCATACGAACAATCACGGTTACATCATACCATGAAATTCCCGCTCTTACTGCGGGATTTTCATGGTGCTAAAAAACACGCCTCAACTATCCTCCAGCTTGTTCCCTTCGAAAAAAGCCGCTGGTGAGTCTTTCTCGACCTATTCCCACCGTCATTCAGCGCGGCCCTTCCCCTGCTAGAATTCCCCATTATGTCCACCCCCGTCCTAATCGTTACCGGCGCCAGCCGAGGCATTGGAGCCGCCACCGCCCAATTAGCCGCAGCGCGCGGTTACCAAGTATGCGTAAATTTCCTCCGGCAAAAATCAGCCGCTGAAAATGTCGTAGCAGCGATCCGAGAAAACGGAGGCACCGCCATAGCCATCCAAGCCGACGTTAGCAACGAAGACGATGTCCGCCGCCTCTTCGAAGAAGCCACCATCCACCTGGGCCCCATCACCGCTCTGGTCAACAACGTCGGTATAGTCGACCGCCAAACGCGTCTCGATCAGATCGACTCGCTCGCCTGCAGCGCATCTTCTCAACCAACGTCTTCGGAAGTTTCCTCTGTGCCCGCGAAGCCGTGCGCCGCATGTCCACGCGCTACGGAGGTCAGGGCGGAGCCATTGTCAACGTCTCCTCCGGAGCCGCGCGTATCGGCTCGCCGAACGAATACATCGACTATGCTGCTTCAAAAGGCGCGATCGACACGCTAACCATGGTTTTGGCCAAAGAAGTTGCCGAAGAAAAGATCAGAGTGAACGCAGTTCGCCCCGGACACATCTACACTGAACTCCACGCCCAGGGAGGAGAGTCTGACCGGGTAGAAAGAGTGAAAGCTGGAGTTCCCATGCAACGTGGAGGTCAACCCGAAGAAATAGCCGCCGCCATTCTGTGGCTTCTGTCTGAAGAAGTCAGCTACGTAACCGGAGCCATCCTAGACGTAAGCGGAGGGCGATAAGCGCCGTCAGCGTTCAGCCATCAGACAAAGCAATTGTTATTGGCGTTTCTTTCTGACGGCTGATCGCTGATGGCTGAAACCTGATCTCCCTACGCCTTTAAATAAAACGGTACATTAATAATATTGATTCGCTCGTCCCCACCCAGCAGCAGCAGAGCCGTCAGCATTTGTCCGCGCTGATTGTGCAGAAAATAGTGATACCAGTGCCGCTCCACCATCGAAGCAATCACCACGGCCACCGTCCTCTTGGGATTTTCCTTCTCCACCTTCAACACATAGTCCACAATCGGATGCACGACCAAGCGATACGGCGACGGCAGCGTTACCAACTTCGGAACCTTCGCTCCCGCCAGAGGCTTCTCATCCCACGGAGCTTTATCCTGATCCGCGTCACACGCCACGTGCACTGCCTCAACATCTGGAGACAAAGTCAGTGCAAACTGCAGCGCCTTTTCCGTCGCCGCATTCCATCGATCCACCGGAACCAGCACGATCGGAGGCGACTGATACTCCGATCTCAGCTGTACCTTCTGCTTCAGTTCCACCTCCTGGTTTGTCATTCGATAATGCCGCCGGATTCTCCCCATAAAAAGCAGCAGCAGCGGTAGTAGCAGCACCACCACCCAAGCTCCCTCTGTAAACTTCGCGACAATAATCACAACCAGAGTCAATCCCGTAGCCAGAGCACCAAGGCCATTGACGAACATTCCTCCCGCCGCATGCCTGCCCTTGGCGTTCCTCCGCCAATGTCCCACCATCCCCGCCTGCGACAGTGTGAAAGCCAAAAACGCACCCACAGCAAACAGCGGAATCAGCCGGTCCGTTACGCCTCGAAACAAAATCAGCAGAAGCCCGGCCAGAATCGCCAGTGCCCAGATTCCCTCGGAGAACACCAGCCGCCGTCCTCGCGTAGTGAGCGAATGCGGAAGATAATCATCCCGCGCCACCATCCGGCAGAGCCGCGGAAAATCCGCAAATGAAGTATTTGCCGACAAGCACAGCACCAACAGCACCGAGAACATCGTCACATCGTAAAAAATTCCCTTCCCCAATACCGCCGCCGTCAACAGCGACAACACGCTCTGATATCCCGGAGCTCCCGGATCCGTAGCCATAATTCCGTAGTACTTCACCAGCACCGCAATCCCGCCCAGCAGCACGATCAGAATCGCAATGATCGCCGTCAAGGTTTTCCGCGCGCCCGCAACTACGGGCTCGCGGAACGCCTGCACTCCGTTGCTCACCGCCTCGACGCCAGTCAAAGCCGTGCATCCCGAAGCAAACGCCTTCAGCAAAATCCAAACACCAACCAGTTGCATAGTTGGGCCCGTCCCGTTTCCCATCGGCGCCAACGCCACCACCGCTGCCGGATGCCCTCCTGACGCAATCACCTTATAAAGCCCCATCAAGATAACTATCGTTAAAGTTCCCACAAAAAAATAAGTGGGAGCAACAAACGCCGATCCCGCCTCTTTGATTCCGCGAAGATTCACAACGGTCAAAATCACCAGTACCACCAAACACATGGTCAAGGTGTGCGGCTGCAACGACGGAACCGCCGATACCAGCGCCCCAATTCCCGCCGAAATTCCGACCGCAACGTTCAGCAGGTAATCGATCATCAAAGCCGCGCCCGCCATCAACCCCGCGCCGCTGCCCAGGTTCTCTCGCGCCACCGTGTAAGATCCGCCGCCGTTGGGATAAGCCGCAATCGTCTGGCGGTAACTGAAAAACACAATTACCAGCAGCCCTATAATCGCGAACGTCAGCGGCACAATATATCGAACGCCAATCAGGCCCAGCGGCAACAAGATCGTCAACGCCGCTTCGGGGCCGTATCCGGCCGAACTCAGAGCATCGAGGCCGAACGTCGGAATCCCCTGCGTAGGAGTAAGCCGTTCCCCCGCATCTTCAGAAGACGCCAATGGCCTGCCAAATAGAACGTCAACTAATCCCATAAGCGATGCGCTCTCCAAAACTCAGTCCAGCGACGATACCAAACCCTGCGCTCCAACGCCGGCTCGGCGACAAAAAACAAAATCGCCAACTTAAAGATGCAATTGGCGACCCATTCGAAAATCGATTTTCTTGGAATGGAAGTTCGGTGCCGCTAGCCCGCGTGATCGAAAAAGAATTTACCAATACGCGGGAAGGATTAACGATCAGGAAGCCGGCCCCGTATCCGCCTATCCAAAACTAGCGCTCTTAAATTTCCTCCTAAAGTCCGGGCCATCCATCTTCACAATGCGGCACATTTCATGTAATCGGGAACGCATGGGTTCCCCGATTCGGTCGCCCAAAGTGTATTTCGCCCAGTCGGGATCCGCTGGTTCACTAAAATCGTCGGCGTGTTTGGTTGTGGGTTTAACGATGGCCTTTGTTCTATCCGAATGGGCTGCGGGTGGACGATTCTGAAAGTTAGTAGTGATAATGGTGGTGCGATTGTCGTTATAGCGCGTATTTACGATCAAGCGAATCGTGTCCCAGCGCCAGTCTGTTGGCCTTACGGAGCCCAGGTCGTCCAACACCAATACTTCCGTCTCGAATACAGGCCTCAGTAATCCAAGCTCGGTGGTTTGCACCGTGGGGTTATACGAGTCTTGGATCTGTTTAAGCAAATCCGCATAATCGTAAAAAACGCACTCGATGCCTTTTTGACGGATCAGTTCTTTCGCGATGCCTACCGAGAGATGGGTTTTCCCCGAGCCGGCATTGCCGATAAGCAGCAGACCAGTCTTGTCCACTGGATACTCCTCTACGAACCTATACGCAGCCATTCGCGCATGTAATAGATGCGAGTGCGGTCCCTCAAATTCGAAGTTTGACAGCTCACAATGCTCATATCGTTTCGGAATTCGCGCCGCCGAAATTAACGCTCCACCACGCGCCCGCATCTGGCAGTCGCAGCGCGTGACGCCCCCGTCCGGAGCCTCCGCCACTACCTTCCATCCTGAACCCGCGCACAGCGGGCAAGCTTCTACTGCTGTCTTCATCGCTTCAATCCTGTATTTAAACTTTGCACCTGAACCTGCTCGCGCCGCAACTCGAAAGCGTCGCTCATCTGTGTACATCCTGTGGAGAGCGCAGAGACTTGTGGAGAAAACGCACGGGAACACACTTTAGTCTGAGTCTGCAGTCCGCTGCTTTGCTTTTAGACATTTAATCACGCGTTCAAATTTCCGACGCGAACAGCGCTGAATCCAATTGCGCCTCGCTTGGCGATTCACGGCAACGACCAAACACCTTAGCTGAATCGTGCCATTGGCACACGCAACACTCCTCCACGTGTCAAAAGCGGCAACTGGCACGTGTTTACCATTGACAATCGTTGGACATCGGCGAGAATGGCCATCGCCGGTGCTCGCGCTTTGAGCTCTCCCTCCCCGGCCGATGCGCGGGAGCCGTAATGACAACTGTCAGGAGAAAGCATGAACAAAGCTGATCTAGTTGACCGGATCGCGGGCGCCTGCAACATTTCGAAAGCACAGGCGACCACCGCGATCGATACCACCGTGGACAGCGTAACTGCTGCCCTTCGAAAAGGAGACCGCGTAGCCTTGATTGGATTTGGTACGTTCTCCGTCTCGCAGCGTAAGGCCCGCAATGGCCGGAACCCGCAGACGGGCGCTACCATCAAGATCGCCGCGCGTAGAGTCGCCAAATTCACTCCCGGGAACGAACTCAAGAAAGTGGTCAACAAAGGTAAGTAAGGGGCCCCGAAATTTCTGGATTCAAGCAGACGGCAGGGAGTTGACCTGCCGTTCTGTTATTTTTAAGCCATCAGCCATCAGCCATCAGCCATCAGCCATCAGCCCTCAGCAAAAGCCTCCTGCTATGTCGCCGTAACTGGTCGCCGTTGCTCTTCCTGATGGCTGACACCTGACGGCTGAGCGCTGGGTCTCTTGCTGAATCGTTACTATGTCCGGTAGAATCAAATGTCTGAATCGAGGATTAGGAATCGACATGAAACCAGCTATTCATCCCAATTACACCGAAATCCGCGTCCACTGCGCCTGTGGAAACGCGTTCGTCACCCGTTCCGCGCACAAGGGCGACATCTCCGTAGAAATTTGCGCCGCCTGCCATCCATTCTTCACCGGCAAGCAGAAGCTCATGGACACCGCCGGACGCGTGGAACGCTTCCGCCGCAAATACGCGAAGAGCGACGCCGGCAAAGCCGAAGCCGCAAAAATCGAAGCTGCCAAGAAGTAAGTTGGTATTTTAAAGCCCTCGTTTCGGCGAGGGCTTTTTGTTGCCCGCGAAGCTCACGTTTGCGCCAATGTTTCTGACGCTATTCCCAATCAACATCCCAACAGCAACTAATAGGATTCCCGTAAATGTAGTCGAGGTAATCAACGCTAGCGGATATCGGGCGTCATTCAAGGTGGCTACGTTTCGCCAACCGTGCTCGATCAAGAAATTAATCGCTCTGACTACGGGAGCCTCCAATGGCGTTGCTGCTGCCTGAACCAACGACTCAATCCCCCGGGCGAGAACCACAGCCGCCGCTATCGAAATGGCATAGGACGCTTTCGAGTTTGTACCGTATGCTGTCATAGGCGATGCAGCCATCAGCTCTCGAGCGGTGAATTGGCACTATCGTCATCGTCGCGCATGCGTTCTTCGGTTCGATAGAGCCACCCCAACAACATGTAGCAGACGATTACATATAAGGCGACGGTTATTGCTGTCGGCAGCATCTTGAGCCAAGGGAACGGACCCAATCCAGACATGACCGAGCGAGAGTCTCGGCTCTGCGTGTACCAAATAACCGGTTGGATCACCAGCGAAATAGTTCCGACGGCTGCTTGCACCACTAGCATCCCGATGACGATGGCACCGATATACTGGGTCAGGAAGATTTCTCTGATTCGCTTCATGCGGTGAATTCTAAGCCTGCGTTCGGCGCATGGAAAGAACGTAAACTTCAGTTATGCAAAAATTCTGGGACGAAGCAAACGCGGAAGCCGGACGGACAAGCGAATTGTCCCCCGTGGTACCCGCACGCCTTTTCCCTAACTCGTTTTCCATTGGCAGCGTTCGCATCGCTCCCGCCACCGTGCTCGCCCCCATGGCCGGAGTCACCGACACCGTGTTCCGCCGTTTCATCAAAAATCTTGGCGGATGCGGCCTCATCATGACCGAGTTCACCTCCGCAGACGGCCTGCTCCGCGACCAACGCGTCCGCGGACGCTACCTTCACTTCTACGAAGACGAGCATCCGGTTTCGGCTCAACTCTTCGGCAGCAATCCCGCCGTGCTCGCCGATGCCGCGCGCCTGGTCGAGGATCTGGGATTCGATCTCGTCGACCTCAACCTCGGGTGTCCCGCCAAAAAAATTGTGAAGTGTAACGGAGGCTCCGGCCTGCTCCGCGAGCTTCCGCTGATCCGCCAGATATTTGAATCCGTGCGTGCCGCCGTCAAGATTCCTTTCACCGTAAAATTTCGCGCCGGCTGGAACGACGACGAAATCGTCTGCGTAGAACTAGCGCGCATGGCCGAAAGTTGTGGCCTCGGCGCCGTCGCTCTCCACGCCCGCACTCGCGAACAAGGCTATAGCGGAAACGCCCGTTGGGAGTGGATCGCCTCCGTCAAGCAGGCCGTGAAAATTCCCGTGATCGGCAATGGCGACATCCGTTCACCCGAAGACGCTTGCGCCGTGGTAGCGCAGACGGGATGCGACGCGGTGATGATCGGGAGAATGGCTCCGGCCAATCCTTGGATCTTCCGCCAGATCGACCAGTACGTCAGTGGAGCGGCAAGCCTCTCCGTCCGGCATGCGGAGCAAAGCTCCGCCGTGAATACCGCGGGCGCCAAACCCTACGACGAGCCCACCGAAGCCGACCGCTACCAGATGATCCGCACCTACTTTCAAATGCTGTTGGAAGAAGAGATGCCTGGAGCGGAAGGAAAAATGAAGCAGTTCGCCTCCTGGTTCACGCATGGCATTCCCGGAGGAGCGGCCCTGAGAAAGTCAATCTACGACGTCAAGAACGGGCCGGAAATCCTAACCCGCGTAGAAGAGTTTTTCGAAACCAGATTAGCCGCTCCAACCGCGACCACGTAGGCGGATCGATCCACAAGGAATCCATCGAGTGAAGAAGCTGCCGCGAAAGGGTCAACGCAGACCAGTTAAGCCCGACCCGACCCCCACCCGGCCGGCATCGAATCAACGCGCGTTCTCGAAACCTACGTCGCCTAAGCGATCGCAATTCGAGTCACCCTCCCGATCGCGCAACGAATCGCAAAAAAGATCTCCCACCGGATCTCCAAATCTACCTCCGAATGAAGACCAGCGCCGCCCGGCTTTTTCGCGAATTCTCGTCGTTCTCTACGAAGACGATGCCGTCGTCGTTCTCGATAAGCCAGCTGGACTTCTCTCCGTGCCCATCAAAGGTTCCGAGACGCCGTCCGCTCTGACTCTGCTTGCCGCCAAACTCAAGCCCAAGCGAGAGCGAGCTCTGATCGTGCACCGCATCGATCGTTTCGCCTCGGGAATTCTCGTATTCGCGAAAACCAATCCCGATCGCAACTCTCTCGTGAAACAGTTTCTCGCGCACACTCCCGTGAGGCACTATCTCGCCGTGGTTCGCGGACGCCTAGACGCTCAGTCGGAAACCATCGTGCATTATTTTCGACGGGAAGGAATGTATCAACTGTTGCGCTCGGCCAAAGATCCCAGCGCCACTCGCGCCGAACTTCGCTATAAAGTTGAACGCCTCTTTGCGAATGCGTCTCTCGTGCGCGTTGAACTCGTGACCGGATTGCAAAACCAGATCCGGGCGCAATTCTCAGCCCTCGGTCACCCTCTCGTTGGCGACAGAAAATATCGTCACGCCGAATCGTCGGAGCCTCTGATCGCCCGCGTGGCGCTTCATGCAGCCCACATCGAATTTGTTCATCCGCGCACTGGAAAGAACATCACGATCGACTGCAAGTTGCCGAACGATTTTCAGCATCTGGTTCGAGAGTTGTCGCGCTCAGATCCTAAGCGCGCGTGATCGCCGCCGACTACACGAGCGGCGCCAGCGTCAACCTTCCGCGCTCTCCGCGCTCCACATATCCCCACGGCGTTTGGTCGTCGTGAGTGAACACGGTCAGCCATCTCTCAGGAATCGCAGCCGCATAATATTTCTTGCGACTCTCAATGCAGTCCAGCGGATACAGATCGAACGCCATCACCCAGGTCAGGTCAAGATGAGCCGAGGTCGGAATTAAATCGGAAATGTAACAAGCTCTCTTGCCGCCGCTCTCGATCATCACCGCCTGCATATTCGCCGTATGTCCCGGGAAAACTTTGACTGAAATTCCAGGAAGCAACTCGAGATCGCCATTGAGCAGCACCATCTGGCCAGTCTCCAGCAGCGGATCGTAATTCGGACTCATGTAACTGACCGCGTCCCGCTCCAGTTGCAGCCGTCCGTGCTCCCACTCTTTCTCTTGCACATAATACTTCGCGTTCGGAAACGTTGCCACGACCTGCTCGCCGCGTCGCACCGTGTTCCACCCACAATGATCGAAATGCAGATGAGTATTGATAACGATGTCGATGTCTTCAGTCGCAATGCCCGCCGCGTCTAAATTATCGAGAAGCTTCGCCGGCTGTTTGTAAATCTGTGCCATCTTCTCCGGCAGTTTGTTTCCAATGCCCGTCTCAATCAGAATGTTCTTTTCACCTGTTCGCACCAGCAAAGAATTCAATCCCGCATCAAGCCGGTTCTGCGCATCCGGAACAACCTTCTTAGACCACATAGTCTTGGGGACGACGCCAAAGAAAGCTCCGCCATCAAGAAAGTAAGTTCCATCAGAAACAACAGTAAGTTCGAAATCGCCAATGTTAGTGCGGTGCATAGTCAAATCTTCAACCTTCTCAGTCTGCCGAAAAACGAGTTTCGTATCAGGGTATCGCTTTAGAGGTGGAAAAATGCAAGTTTTTGGCGTAAAGCGCCGGCACAGCAACCACATTCCCGGCAAATTGAGGTTTCAAAGGCGGATTGGCGCTGATCGTCGTTGTTTGGCACGCCTTACTTCATCGCGCAGCCCTTGAGCGGCGCATATTTTGGGTATGCCGCGAACGCTAGGATGGTCTCGGCGTCTCTAAGTCCAATGCCGTTCACTGGCTCCGGCGTGGAACTAAACCAGAGGCAACGTCGTATCTTAAGCAGACTGAGAGGTTCTACGTGACTCCTGATTCCGACGCATTGTGTAGCTCGTCCGGGAATTCTGCAGGGAATTCTGAGGCCGACTCGGCTGGCGGACGGAAGTCGCCGATTCATAACGCGTTCGTGGGGCCCAGTGGAATCCGCGCAGGCTGGCGACTTCTACTTTTCATTGTTTTTTTGCTGGCGATCTTGAACGGCGTTGGCTTTGTGCTACGCCGGATACCTATTGTCCGCGCCTGGCGGCTCTCGCAAAATCCGGATATTATCACCGCGCCTGGCCAACTCTATCGCTACGGCATCGGCATTGCCGCTCTGCTATTTGCCACTTTGTTGATGTCGCGGATTGAGAAGCGCAGCTTCGCGGAATCTTATCTTCCGAAAGACCAAGCTTTCGGAAAACGCTTCTGGCTGGGAATTCCCTTTGGTTTTGCTCTGCTGTCGCTGCTGTTGGCACTGATCGCCGTCTTTCAAGGATTTTCCTTGGGCAATATGGCGCTCTCCAGCGGCGAAGCCCTGAAATACGGGCTGCTGTATGGAGTCGGATTTATCCTCGTCGGCGTGTTTGAAGAATTTTTGTTTCGCGGATACATGCAATCGACGCTCGGTTCCGGTATTGGTTTTTGGCCCGCCGCACTTCTCCTGTCGATTTTGTTTGGCGCGCTCCATCTTCAAAATCAAGGCGAAGGATGGTACGGCGCGCTGACGCTAGGCTCTTTCGGGTTGCTTGCGGCGTTCGCTTTGAAACGTACGGGCGATATTTGGTTTCCTATCGGTATGCACGCGGCGTGGGACTGGGGCCAGACATACTTTTACTCCACGCCCGACAGCGGTTTCCTCGCGCGAGGCCACCTCCTGAACTCTTCCTTCCACGGACCCACATGGATCACCGGAGGATCGGTCGGACCGGAGGGTAGTGCCTTTGTTCTTGGCGTGTTGATTCTGGGCGCAGCAGGTATCCACGTCCTGTTTCCCGTCAAACAGAAGCCTGTTGGAATCCGATCTTCAAGTTCCCCTCATGCCTGAAAAATCCCCCGCCCGAAGGGCGGAATACTCACTAACGGGCAACGGCGCTTCTCCATTTCAGACTGAGCCAACACGACAGGACAAACAAAAAAGCGGCCCCTTTCGGGGCCACCCTTTTCAAAGAGGCTAATAGGCGGGTATCAGAGGAACATCATTTGGCGCCGCTCCCGGGAGAGTGGAGCGAACGGAGTGAAATGTCTAATACTTCGAGAGTTGATCCAAGGTGCGACCTCTTCAGTACCTTAGGAATAAGCATTTGCCGAACCAAAATGGTAATTCTACCCGCCGCAGAAACCCATTTTCTCAAATGCCGCGAAATCAACAACTTAGAGGGATATGTGCGACCTCGACTACGTGACTTAGATCACTAACCCATGTGCGCTCGTATGAATAAACCTGCACATCGTTCCGAAACGAGTTGCGAACTGGCGAGGAGCAAAGGAAAAGATGCCAAAAAGCAAAAGCCCCCAATCACGGGGGCTTATGAAAAAAACATCCGCTGTCTAGCTGTCTCCAGCTACCGTCCGTACTTTGCCCGGTAAGAAATGATAAGGAGGCCATGGGCCCGTCACTACCATCTGGCAATTCTTCAACTGTTTCGCCGCCGTGCTGTACCGGTTCTGATACTTCTCGATCGATTTGGTGTCGATCAGATGCGCGATGTCGAGCAACATTCCATCCGCATCGACCTTCTTGCAGCTCACTTCTTCTTCCAGCGGATTGAACAGCTTGTGTACCTGTACCGACAACGCCCGCGCCTTGGTCTGCCGCTCGCGCTCCCGCGAAGCCTTCTCCCGCAGCTTGATCAGGTACTCGCGGCCCACTGTATCGGGCAACACGATCTCTTCCATATTGCCGCGGAGAGAGCCCTCGCGCACCGTCAGCTTGATGCGCATCTCGGACTTGCCGCGCAGCCGTTCCACGCTCTCACAGAAAGTGCGCCGGTTCGATCGCACCGCTTGCCGGATCGCGTCTTCCGTGTCAAATATCGTTCCAAACTTAAACGGCAAAACCGTTGCCGTACGAAAGCTCTGGCTCACAACGCGCGCATGTTGCAAGACCGACTTTTCATCGAGCTTCGAGGTGGCGCGGTCGTATTCACTGACAATCACCGCAAACTCTCCACTCGGGTAGCTCATAACGGGGGCGGCATTGACCCCCTGAATTCCTTCTAAAAGATAGGGACGACGGGCGCGAACACCGTTGGCGAGGGTCGGGTGTTCAGTGAGGCAGTACGCGTACCACGACATGCATTCTCTCCGAATTGCACCGGGGCTTGGGCACCCCTTTAGATTTTTTAACTAGGGCTGCGTTTCTACCTGGAAGTTTTTGTGTGTTGTGACAAGATGGACGCGAAAGCTACGTCCAAAGCCCATATTACTTCGGTTCCTACTTATTTGCAACCATTCTTATGGAGCGTGCATCCTCCGAACGTCTCAATTTGCTACTGAAGATGGCTGTTTTGGTAGCGCGCCTCTGCGTTCGAACTAGTCTCCAACCCCTTTGCTAGCGTGTTCTCTGTGCCCGCCGCGGTTTCAGCTTTTCTCACTTCCGATATTTCTGTATCAGCGCCACGTACCGCGCATCCCCACGCAACGAGGCAAAATACGGACTCGCATCGAGCCCCGCAAAATCCTGGAACCCCGTCTCGAATGCCTTCTGCAATGCATCCAGTGCCTTTTCTTTATCGCCGCGACCCGCATACGCCGCGCTTAGCCAGAAATAATTAATTCCCGCCGGACGCAAGTTCTTCAACATCGACGCTAGCGCTTTATCGTATTGCCCCTGCGCCAGATAAACTTGCCCCAACCCCAGGTCTGCCCACAGCGATTTCTGATCTAATTCTCGCGACTGCTCAAACGCCGAAATCGCCTCCGGATACTTCTGTTGCAAAAACAACGCGCGCCCAAGGTGATAGTAGGTCTTGGCATAGGACGATTCCAGGCGCAGCGATTCCCGCGCCGCCTTCTCCGCCGCCGCCGCTTCCGGAGGCTGCTCATAAGCCAGCGCCCACGCAAGCAGGTCCCATGCATAGGCATCGTTCGCATCCAACTCCGTCGCCGTGCGAAACTCCCGCGCCGCGCCGACGTAGTCATACTTGTCAGCGCTCACCGTTCCTAGCGCGAGGTGAGTCTCCGGCAATCGCGGATCAATCGCTAGCGCACGTTGCGCAAATTCCTCAGCCCGTTTCAGATGTGCCGGATTCGCATCGCTATTGCGATAAATCTGACCTTCGACAAACGCCAGTCCCGCCAGCGCCGGAGCGTAATTCGCATCCGATTTCAGCGCTTCTTCAAAATGTCGCCGCGCTGCCTCGAGCTTATCCACCTGGTCCGATGCCTGCACCAACGCTTGTCCCCGCAAGTACGCGTCATAAGCCTGCGGATTCTGCGTGTAGCGATGCTCAATCGCCTCCTGCTCCTGCGGACTCAACTTCAAATTCAACGACTGCGCAATTTTCAGCGCCGTCTGCTCCTGCAGCGAAAAGACGTCTTTCATCTCGCCCACAAAATCATCGGCCCAAACCTGAAAGCCGGTGCTCGCGTCAATCAAGTGGACATTGATCCTCACTTGATCTCCCGCCTTTCGGACGCTTCCCTCCAGCAAATAGCGCACCCCGAGCGCCTTCCCAATCTCGGCCGCGTTCTTGTCCGCCCCCTTCACTGCGACCGTCGAAGAATGTGAAGCAACATCGATACCCTGAATCTTCGAGAGCTTCGTCGTGATCTCGTCGGTCATCCCTTCGCTGAAATACGCGCTGTCGGGCTCGGCGCTCAAGTTCTGCAGTGGAAGTACCGCCACCGACGGCTTGGCAGCTACAACCGCTGCGGGAGACGAAGAGTGCCGCGCATACCACGCGATTCCTCCCGCGACCATCAGCACCGCCAACGCCGCAATCGCCGCGTACAACCTCCCACGCTTCGAATTTGAAGCTCTCGGACGCGCTCGTTGCGGCTCGCTCACCGCCACGTTTCGACCCGACTCCGACCCGCGCTGAAGACGCCGTAAATCCGCGCGCAACTCCGCCGCCGACTGGTAACGCAACGCCCGATCTTTTTCCAGCGACTTCTCCAGCACCCGCTCAAACTCCACCGGCAGAGCGGGATTCAACCTCAACGCCGCCATCGGAGCCCGATTCATGATCCCGTCAAAGATCACTCCCGTGCTCTCGCCAGCGAAGGGCAGTGCGCCCGTAGCCATTTCGTACAACACCACGCCAAACGAAAATAAGTCGGTCCGCGCGTCGAGCTCTTTCGCTCGCACCTGCTCCGGCGACATATACGCGACCGTCCCCAGCGTCGATCCCGGACTAGTCAAATGTTCATCCACCGCCGTCAAAGTATTCGCCGATGCCACTTGACTCGAGGCGCCGCCCACGTCTGCAACTTTGGCCAATCCAAAATCGAGGATCTTTGCGTGTCCGCGCTCGGTCACAAAAATATTGGCGGGTTTAATATCGCGATGCACGATGCCTTTGGAATGCGCCGCATCCAGCGCATCCGCAATCTCAGAGGCCAAGCCCAGCAGGACTTCGAACTCAATCGGCTTGCCCGCAATGCGATGCTTCAACGTCATGCCATCGAGAAATTCCATGGCAATAAACGCCTGGCCATCTTCCTCGCCAATGTCATAAATCGTGCAAATGTTGGGATGATTCAGAGCCGACGCCGATTGCGCCTCGCGTTGAAAACGCGCCAAGGCTTGAGGGTCGCGAGCTACGTCTGGAGGCAGAAATTTAAGCGCAACAAATCGATGCAGCCGGGTATCTTCGGCCTTGTAAACCACGCCCATTCCGCCGCCGCCGAGTTGCTCGACAATGTGGTAATGAGAAATAGTGCGCCCGATCATTCGCGCCAATCTTACGGGGCAATTTCAAGCTGGTCAACGAACACAAACAGTTCTCAGTTCCTAGCTAAGAGGCGGCTGGCCGACATCCCCCGCCCGGAGATCCGAATTCTGGCGGCGCGAGAGCCCTCGCTGTCGACGATTGGGCGGACCACTTCTCAAAGGCGAGAAGGGGAATGGAAGGACCTCCTGCGCCTGATACGGAGCGCGCGCCATTTCCGGATTGCTTCTAAGCGAGGCTTCTTGAAAGACGCATCGACAAAATTCGCCCATTCACGGCTCTGCCCCTCTGCGCCGTCCAACCGCCGTTGAAGCAAATCAGCAATGTCCTTATCATTCATACTCTGTCGTCGAGTATGGTAATCATAGGTCTTAGCCAGCAGCGCAAAGAGCGCAATAGTGCAAACAATCCCGATGATCCGCATTTCGTGAATCCTTGAAACCATGGAACGAGCGACCGACTACCAACAACCAATGACTGTTTCTATGCCGGCCCGACCCGCATGCTCATGTCAACTGCAACCGACGACTGCGTGAGCGCTCCAACCGAAATAAAGTCGACGCCGGTCTCCGCATAAGACCGCACGTTCTCAAGCGTGATTCCTCCAGCGCACTCCAACGGAATTCGCCGAGAATGCCGCCCGCAAATCTCCACCGCTTTCCGCACATCTTCAACGCTGACGTGGTCGAGCAGAATCGCCTCTGCCCCATGATCGAGCGCCAACTGCAGTTCTTCCAGCGAACGTACTTCAATCTCGATCGGCTGCCGGCCGCGCCGATTGTGAATCGCGCGATCCAGCGCCTGCACCGCGCCACCGGCCAGCGCAATATGATTGCTCTTGATCAACACGCCATCCGAAAGATCGAGCCGGTGATTCTGCCCGCCCCCGCACCGCACCGCATACTTGTCGATTAATCGCAGCCCCGGAGCCGTCTTGCGCGTATCGAGAATCCGCACATGCGTTCCCTCAACCGCATCCACAAACTGACACGTAGTTGTGGCGATGCCCGCCATGCGCTGCAGAAAATTCAGAATCACGCGCTCGCACGAAAGAATCACCCGCGCGTTATGCTGGATCACCGCAACCTGTTGCCCCGCGTTCATCCGTATGCCATCAAATATCGATGGATGGCTAGTCACCTCGTAGTGCGAAGTCACCGCTCCATCGAGCGCCGCATACACGTCGAGAATCCGCGCCACGCAGCCGATTCCAGCGAGCACGCACCCCTGCTTCGCGATAACCGTAGCCACCGCCCGCTGGTTCGGATCGATGCAAGCGTAACTGGTAGCGTCACGCGTAGCCCGATCTTCAGTCAGCGCGTTCTCGAGAATCGCCGTGAGCCGTCGTGAATTCCAATCCATAAAAGCAGTTGCCAGTTGCCAATGACTCAGTTGCCAGTTGGAGCTTTTAAGCCGCTACCATTCGCGCCGCCGAGCTCCGTCAGCTTACCTACCGTTTTTTCCCGCAGCACCGCTAACTCTTCCGCCCGCGCCTTCAACCCCTCCACCACTTTCGCCGGAGCCTTCGCCAAAAACTGTTCATTCGAAAGTTGACGCTGCCCGTTCGCCTGTTCTTTCTCGATCTTCTCCAGCTCTTTCGTCAGCCGCTCGCGCTCCGCCGCAACGTCAATCTTCTTTTCGTAAATCGCGTGGACATCAAATCGCGACGTACTCCGCGCCCCCGGCATATTCGCCAGCGACCGCTCCACAAACGTCACCGTCTCCACATTCGCGGGACGATCCATCATCACCGCACCCATATTTTTCTCGAGCATCGCACGAATCGCCGGCTCGTGCGCAAACACTTCAATCGGAACCTTGACCTTAGGCTCGACCTTCAACTCCGCCCGCAAATTCCGCACGCTGACGATCAGATCCTGCAGAATCGCCATCTCCGTCTCCGCCGCCAAATCAATCTGCGCTTCATCCGCCGCCGGATACGCCGCCAGCGCAATCGACTTCACCGGAGGCTTGCCATCGTACATCGCCTGCCAGATTTCCTCCGTAATAAACGGCATCACCGGATGCAGCAGCCGCAGCGAAGCGTCAAACAAATTAATCAAATTTGTACAAGCCACCCGGGCCGCCGCCGTATCCGCGCCCTCTTCAAAATTCAGCCGCGGCTTGATCAACTCCAAATACCAGTCGCAAAGCTCCGCCCAGAAAAAATCGTAAATCCGCGTAGCCGCTTCATCAAACCGATAATTATTCAGCGACGAGTGCACATCAGCCGCCGCCCGATTAAAGCGCGAAAGAATCCACCGATCCTCCAGCGTCTCGATTCGAAATCCCTCAACCCCCGTCTGATGCCCCGCCTCTACCGTGCCCGGTCGCAGACTCGCCGCCACGCGATCATCAGCCGGCCGCAGCCCCGCATCAATCCGGTCCACATTCATAAACAAAAATCGCGCCGCATTCCAAATCTTATTGGCAAAATTGCGATAGCCCGCCGTACGGCTCTCGCTAAACGCAATGTCCGTCCCCGGAGCCGCCATCGCCGCCAGCGTAAACCGCGTCGCGTCCGTTCCATACTGCGCGATCACTTCAATCGGATCGAGCACGTTCCCCTTCGTCTTCGACATCTTCTGCCGCTCCGCGTCGCGCACCAGCGCATGAATATAAACATTGCGAAACGGAACACTGTCATCCTTCTTATCCGCCCACCCGCTCGCCTTCTTGATCGCTGCGTCCTGCTTGTGTCCCTCCATAAAGTGGCAGCCAAACATGATCATGCGCGCCACCCAGAAAAACAAAATTTCATACGCCGTAATCAACAACGTCGTCGGATAAAACACTTCCTGATCCCGCGTCTTCTCCGGCCATCCCAGCGTCGTAAATGGCAAGAGCCCCGACGAGAACCACGTATCCAGTACATCCGTATCCTGCTCCAGCCGCGCGCTTCCACACTTCGTGCACGCCACCGGTGTCTCGCGCGCCACAATCACCTCCGCGCAATCCCCACAATGCCACACCGGAATCCGATGTCCCCACCACAGTTGCCGCGAGATCGTCCAGTCGTGGATGTTGTACATCCAGT
>OBLW0100001002.1_pt1 | contig 24283 bp, 21 predicted proteins | sample 1520161 | NCBI WGS metagenome assembly OBLW01 (sample SAMEA3539309, study PRJEB22396) | soil metagenome | biome: tundra; feature: field; material: soil | place: USA | collected 2010-05 | depth 0.15 m | reverse complement strand
GTCATCCCCACAGACGGCGAGCCGGAGCAGGGGACCTGCATCCGGTGCGGTCAGCAGTCCGCCTACGGCAAACGCCTCATCTTCGGCCGCGCCTACTAGTGGGCCTCGGCTATGGCCGTGTTCGATCGGCCCTCGGCCATGAGCGCGAGCACTTCTGCCTCCCGCGAGGTGAGCCGCTGGAGCGGGTCGGCTTTGCGGCTGCGGGCGAGGAGCTGGCGCACGACCTGCGGGTCGAGTGCGGTGCCGCCGTTTGCCACACGCTGGAGTGCCTCGATGAATTCCCCGACATCGGATATCCGGTCCTTCAGCAGGTACCCGATCTTGTCGGTGTTGTCTGCGAGGAGTTCGCTGGCGTAGCGTTCCTCGACGAACTGCGAGAGCACGACCAGGGCGACCGCTGGCCAGCGGTGGCGGATCTCGATCGCCGCCCGGAGGCCCTCGTCGATGTAGGTGGGAGGCATGCGGACGTCGATGATGGCGAGTTCCGGCTTGCCAGCTTCAGGCCAGCCCCGGTGGCGGCCGGGCCGGCCTTGCTGCGAGTACGGCGCAAGCGGACGTCAGGTCACGGTGTGAGTGGCGCAGGACTTTCGTTGATGCTGGTTGGCCCGTCAGCGATGATGAGCTGGCCGACCTTATCGGCGAGAAGGGCGCGCGCCGCGGGGTGCAGTTCGCTGTCTGTGATCAGCGTGTCCACCTCCTCGAGGTCGGCGAAGGAACTCAGGCCCACGATGGCCCACTTGGTATGGTCCGCCACCACGGTGACCCGGCGGGCCGCGTGCACGAACGCGCGGTTCGTCTCGGCCTCGGCGAGGTTGGGCGTGGTCAGCCCGGCCTCCACGTCGATCCCGTGGCAGCCGAGGAAGAGCAGATCGACGTGGAGCGAGCGGATGGCCAGGTCGGCGATGGGGCCGACCAGGGCGTCCGACGGGGTGCGCACACCGCCGGTCAGCACCACCGAGGCGTTCGCGCCGACCTGTACCGCTGGCCGGGCAGTCTCGAACAAGTTAGCGACTCGCATCGAATTGGTAACGATTGTCAGCCCCGGGATGTCGAGCAGGTAATGAGCTAGGGCAAAGGTGGTCGTCCCGGCCGAAAGTGCGATCGCCGTGCCCGGGACCACCAGGGCCGCCGCCGCACGGGCAATCGCCTCCTTCTCGGGTCTTTCCAGGACGGACTTCGCCTCGAAGCCTGGCTCGTGGCTGCTCGGGGCGCCGGGCAGGACTGCGCCGCCATGCACCTTCTCGATCAGCCCCGTCCTGGCCAGCACTTCCAGGTCCCTGCGGATTGTCATGTCGGACACGCCCAGCCGCTGGGTGAGGTCACTCACCCGGGCGCTGCCGGCCCGCCGAATATCTTCCAGTATCAGAGACTGCCGGTGTCTGGCAAGCATCCCTGGGCCTTCCTTTGACAGGGGTTGTGCCCACGGCTCAACGTCGGCCGCCCCGTGATCACGTCGGAATCGGATCTTTATATCTTGTTCGTTGACGATCGACTCTGTGTGATTTAGCTTAAGGCTCCACAGGGGTGTGCCGCTTCGATCATGGGTTCGATCCGACAGCGCATCCGGGGGGCACAGTGCGCCGTCCGGGTACCCATGGGTGGGCCGGGCAGCGGGCACTCCGCACTATGCACGGCCCCGGAAGACCGACATCGAATCGAGGACGAGCGATGCAGCGACTGCGGGCCGTTCGCTGCGTAACCTCATTTTTCGGCGGGGGGCCTTGCAGGGCCGGAGAGGTTAGCGCTAACAATTGTTCCGAGCCCGCCACCACGATGCCTACGGCGCCGCCGGTTCCACGTGCCGTGTCCCAGGACCGAGCCATCTATCCGCTTTTCGGCGCGCCGCGCTGTGGTGTCGCACCGAGTACTGAGCAATTCTTCTGGAGGTAGACACATGAGGAAAAGAATCGACCCGAAGGTCGACGAGGCGATCGAGACACTGAACATGAGGGACGGGGTTACCCGCCGGAGGCTGCTCGAGGGCACCGGGCTGGTGAGTGCGTCGGCGGCCGCTGCGGCCCTGCTGGCCGCCTGCTCCTCTGGCAGCAGCAGCACCGCCGCCACCGCGACGAATGCGGCCGGAAAATTCCCGAAGACCCCTTCGTGGAAGTTCACCTTCGTCAACCACGTCACGGACAACGCGTTCTTCACGCCCACCCAGTACGGTTTCGCGGATGCCGCCGCTCTGCTCGACATCTCCACGCCCTCCTGGACCGGCGCGACTTCCACGCAGCCGACCGTGCCGACGATGATCACCTCGCTGAACTCCGCGATCGCGGCCAACACGGACGGCATCGCGACCACGGTCGTCGACCCGAATGCGTTCGTCGCCCCGATCAACAAGGCCCTCGCCGCCGGGATCCCGGTCCTCACTTACAACGCCAACGGGGCGGTCAACAACCCGACCAACGGCATGGCGTACATCGGCCAGGAACTGTACGTCTCGGGCCAGGCGGTCGGCGCGCGCATCGCGGCGAAGATGCCACATGGCGGGACGGCGTGCGGCATCATCGCGCAGCCCGGCTCGCTGAACATCCAGCCGCGCCTCGACGGCGCGAACGCCGCCATCCTCGCCGCGGGCAAGGGCCTGAAGATCCTGCACACCGCGGGATTCGACAGCGGGGCGTCGCAGAGCCAGGAGACGACGAGCATCCCGGCGTTCATCCAGGGCAACGGGTCCAAGCTGCAGGGCGTCTTCGCCGTGGACGGCGGCTCGACCGCGCTGCTCGGCCCGGCGCTGTCGAAGTACGGGCTGGCGGGCAAGGTTTCGTCCGGCGGGTTCGACCTGGAGCCGGCGACTCTCACGGCGGTTGCCGCCGGGAACCTGGACTTCACCATCGACCAGTCACCGTACCTGCAGGGCTTCCTGCCCACCCTCTACATGTACCTGTACAAGCTGTCTGGCGGCCTGGTCTCGCCGCCCGCGACCGACACCGGCCTGACGTTCGTGACCAAGGCCAACGTCGCCCCGTACAGCGCACCCGCTAGCAGGTACGAGGGATCGACCAAGGCGGAGAAGCTCCTCAGCAGGACGGGCGCGATCTCGATCTGATCGCTGGATGAGCAGCTCTGGACGCGGACATTCACGCCGCGCCTGCCCGGCCAGGATTCACTGGCCGGGCAGGTCGCGGCGCCGTTCGGGCGTCGGGGGTGCCCAGAGCGGGAATAAGCTGGGCGGAAGCGCCATACAGAACGGACAATTGACGTGAGTGACACTGCTCAGCGCAGCGCAGGAACTCTCGGCCCCGCGGGCGGGCAGCCAGCCGCCCGCACTGGCTTCGGGTCTTTCCTCAGACGTGGCGGCGCCACCTTCCTGCGGCAGCGGGAGGCAAGCGTCTTCGTGATCGCGGCCCTGCTTGTCGTCTACTTCGGCTTCATCAGCTCGGCGCACACCCATTTCTTCAGCAAGCTCAACCTCGACAACGTCTCGCAGGCCGCGGCCCCCACCGCGATCATCGCCATCGGCGAGGTGCTGCTGCTGGTCTGCGGTGAGATCGACCTGTCGGTGGGTTTCGTCTGGGGCCTGTCGCCGTTCCTGATGTATTTCTTCATCACCGACTACCACATACCGGTCATCCTGGCCATCCTGCTCGCCGTGGCCTGCGGCCCGGTCATCGGCTGGATCAACGGCGTCATCACCGTCCGCCTGAAGGTGCCGTCGTTCATCACGACCCTCGGCACCTCGTTCGCGCTCTACGGTTTCTTGCTCACGATTGCCCAGGCCCAGGCCAAGAACCTGCCCCCGGAGTCGATCGGCCTCGGGCACTGGTTCGGGACCTTCGCCTGGTCGGAGATCATCTGGTGCCTCGCGCTCGTCGCGCTCTTCCACGTCGTCCTGACCAGGACCAGGTGGGGACTGCACACCGTCGCCGTGGGCGGCAACCTGCTCGGGTCGAGCGAGGCTGGCATCAAGGTCGGACGGGTCAAGATCGGTAACTTCATGCTCACGAGCACCCTCGGGGCGATCGCGGGAATCCTGGAGGCGTTCAGGAACAGCACGATCGACCCGAGCGCCGGCCAGTACAACGTGATGTTCTACGCGGTCGCGGCGGCGGTCATCGGTGGCACCGCGATGGCGGGCGGCTCCGGCACCGTCCTCGGCGCGTTCCTCGGCATGCTGGTGCTCGCGATCCTGCAGGACGGCTTCAACCTGCTCGGGATCAGCACCAACCCGTTCTTGATCATCCTTGGTATTTCGATCCTGGGTGCGATGGTCGCCAACACCTACCTCACCCGGCTGCGAAGGGCAGGCAAGACCTGATGACAACCGAGGCGTCCGTGAGCCCCGCCCCGGACGGGCAGGCACCCGGCGGTGACGCCCTCCGGGTCGAGCACGTCAGCAAGCGGTTCGGCGCGGTGACCGCGCTCAAGGACATCAACCTGCGCCTGGGCAAGGGCGAGGTGCTCGCGCTGCTGGGCGACAACGGCGCGGGCAAGTCCACTCTGCTGAAGATCCTCTGCGGCTTCCAGCCCCCTGACACGGGCCGGATCCTGCTCGACGGTGAGGAGGTCGTGCTCAAGTCGGTTGACCATGCCCGCTCGCTCGGGATCGACGCGGTGTACCAGGATCTCGCCCTGGTCAACGAGCTCACCGTGTATCACAACATGTTTCTCAACCGGGAGCGCGTCCGCTGGCCGCTGCTGAACAACCGGGCCATGCGCAAGCTCGCCCGGGAGCACCTGGATGACATGGGAGTCGGCATCAAGTCGGTCGACGTGGAGGTGGCCAAGCTGTCCGGCGGCCAGCGCCAGGCGATCGCCGTGGCCCGGTCGGTCTACTCCGACGCGAAGGTCCTGCTGCTGGACGAGCCGCTGGCCGCGATGGGCGTCAAAGAGGGCGCGCTGATCCTGGACCTGGTGACGGACCTCAAGGAGCGGGGGGACGTCTCGGTCATCATCATCGCCCACAACTACGGGCAGGTGCTGGAGGTCGCTGACCGGATCAACCTGCTCCAGGACGGCGAGATCACCCTCGACAAGTACTCCAAGGACACCTCGGTCGAGGAACTCACCGAGATCGTGGTCGCCGAGTACCGGGCGGCGCTGCGGGAACGCCATAAAGCTGCGGGAGCGCCATAAAGCAGCCGAGTGAGGCGCGACAGGCCAGCAGCCGCCGCAGCAGCCCAGGTGCCACAGCACGTGCCAGGGCAGGCGCCGGAGCAGGTGCCAGGGTTCGTTGCCTAGCCGTAATCCCGGTCCCGGGGGTGAGCGGCCGCAGCGTGCCGCCGATCGGGCAGGATGGTTTCCATGCCGATTCCACACTGGGTTAGCAGGCTGCGCTCGCGCCGCGGCGCGCCGCTGGCCGCGCTCAGCATCTCCTGTGCCGCGCTCGCCGCGGCCGGCTGCACCAGCTCGGCCAGTCCCAGCACGCAGGGCTCGTCCGCGGCGTCCGGGACGTCCGCGGCGTCTGCGGCTCCGGGGCAGGCTACGGCGTTGCGCTGGCATTCATGCGCGGCGTTGGGTCCGCGCATGCGGTGCTCCAGCCTCCAGGTGCCACTCGACTACGCCCACCCGAATGGCAGGAAGATCACGCTGGCCCTGTCCATGGCGCCGGCCACCGCGCCCGCCAGCCGGCAGCAGGGCGACATGCTGGTCAACCCCGGAGGGCCGGGCGGCAGCGGGCTCGAGCTCGCCGCGATCGTCGCCGAGGGGCTCGACCCGGCGGTGGCCGCTGACTACAACATCGTCGGCTTCGACCCGCGCGGTGTCGGCTCCAGCGTTCCCCAGCTGACCTGTGATCCGTCTTTCTTCTCCGGGGTGCGGGCCGACTACATCCCGGCGAACGCGGCAGCGGAGCAGGTGCTCATCGGCCGGGCGGATACGTACGCGACCGACTGCGAGAAGAGTTTCGGCTGGCTGCTGCCGTACATGACCAGCGAGGACGTCGCGAGGGACATGGATTCCATCCGGGCCGCCCTGGGCGTCGCGAAGATCAACTATTTCGGCTACTCGTACGGGACCTACCTGGGCCAGGTCTACGGCACGTTGTTCCCGCACCGGATCCGGCGGATGGTCCTCGACAGCACGGTGGACCCAGACGGAGCCTGGTACGCCGACAACATCGACCAGGACTACGCGTTCGAGGGCCGGATGCTGGCGTTCTTCTCCTGGGTCGCGGCCAACGACAACGTCTACCACCTCGGCAGCACCCGCGCACAGGTGGATCAGGCGTGGTACCGGGCGCGCGCGGAGCTGGCATCTCACCCGATCACCGGCCCGAACGGCCCGATGATCGGCCCGGACGAGTTCGACGACACGTTCCTGCAGGGCGGGTACAGCAACTCGCTCTGGCCGGGGCTAGCCGGGGCCCTGGCCGCCTACCTCCAGGGCGGCTCGACCAGCCAGATCGTCAGCCAGTACAAGCAGGAGGGCACGCAGGGCAACAACGAGTTCGCCGTGTACAACGCGGTGGAGTGCAGCGACGTGAACTGGCCGCGTAGCTGGGCGAAGTGGAACACCGACACCGAGCAGGTGTACAAGACCGCCCCCTTCGAAGCCTGGGACAACGCGTGGTTCAATGCCGCGTGCGCGTTCTGGCCGGTCAAGGGCCCAGCGCAACCGCCGCAGATCAGCGGCGCTGGGCTGCCAGGCATTCTCATGATCCAGGGCACCCTGGATGCGGCCACCCCTTACGCGGGCGCCCAGGATGCCCATCGCAGGCTGCCCAGCGCACGGATGGTTGTCGTGGAAAACGGCGGCAACCACGGGCAGTCCCTGGCGTCGCCGCCGAACACCTGCGTGAACGGCTACCTGAACCAGTACCTGGCCACGGGCGCGCTGCCATCCGGCACTGGACTGGTCAACGCCACCTGCCCGGCGCTGCCCGCCCCGTCGCCCGGCTGAGCGTTTCACCATGACATGCCGATATCCTGGGAGGGTGCTGCGCACCAAGGCGTTGCGGTCGTCATCGCTCCGCTTGCTGAATGACCGTGATCGCGAAGACGTGCTTGCCCTGTGCGACCAGGACCCGGTGGTCAACGTCTTCGTCACGTCCCGGGTACACGAGGCCGGTCTTGATCCGGTGCGGCTCGGCGGTCAGATGTGGGGATTCGTGCCCGGCGGCCGGCTGACCTCACTGTGCTACGCGGGCGCGAACCTGGTCCCGGTGGCAGCGACACCCGAGGCCATCACGGCCTTCGCGGGCCGTGCCCGGCTGCAGGGCCGACGCTGCTCGTCGATCGTCGGGCCTGCCGATGTCATCAGGGACCTGTGGGACATGCTCCGGCCCTACTGGGGGCAGCCCCGCGAGATCCGGCGGGCGCAGCCGGTGATGGCCATCTCGGGCCCGCCGCACGTCGCGCCTGACCCGATGGTACGCCGGGTGCGCCCGGACGAACTGAGCGTGCTGATGCCCGCGTCGGTGGCCATGTTCACCGAAGAGGTGGGGGTGTCCCCGGTCGGCCCGGACGGCGGCTCCGCCTACCGGGCACGGGTGGGTGAGCTGATCGCGGCGGGCCGCGCCTTCGCCAGGATCGAGAACGGCCAGGTCCTGTTCAAGGCCGAGATCGGCGCGGTCACCAGTCAGGTATGCCAGGTGCAGGGTGTCTGGGTCCGGCCGGAACTGCGCGGACGCGGGCTCGCCGTGGCCGGGATGGCCGCCGTGGTGCAGGAGGCACTCCGCTCCGTGGCGCCGGTCGTCTCGCTGTATGTCAACGACTTCAACGCCCCCGCCCGGGCGGTGTACCGGCGCGTGGGCTTCACCGAAACCGCGACGCTGATGTCGGTCCTGTTCTAGCTGGACTTGCGGACTAGCGGACTGCGGCCGGATCGTTATCTATCAGGTCCGGATTTCTCATCCTGGACCGACCCCCGGGCCCCTGCGCGACACCCGGGACCCTTTCCATGAGGCGGGCCCGCCGCACTGCGGCGGGCCCGCATCCTGGCCCCCCAGTCGCAGTCTCGCTAGCCCTCCCCTTCGCAAGATGCGAATTGTAGGCTAGCTCGCATAAGTCGCAGTAAGTTCGCACACGACTGATAGGGCGTGCCGTGACGATAGGGCGTGCCGTGACCGATAGGGCGTGCCGTGAGCGATACCCAGTTTGCCGCCGGCCGGCAGGCTGCCGGAAAGTACCTGCGTGAATTACTGCTGCGCCAGGGCCGCTACCGGCCCCAGTGGGAGCGGTTCGCCGAGCGGGTGCGGCCAGGCCGGATCAACCACCTGGCCGTGGCCGAGGTGCTCGCACGGCACCTCTGGAACGCCCCGCGCACGTCGGGGGACGCTGACGTCCTGCCGCGCCAGCTGAAGGACACCGTCGGCCGGGCCCTCTCCGGCCACCTGCTCAGCCGGGCCACGCTGGCGCTCTTCATCGAGGCGTTCGGCTTCTCCGGGCAGGAGGAGGATCGCCTGTGGCGGCTGTGGGGCGGGTCGGGCCGGATTAGCGTGCTGTCCGGGCCGCGCGCGATGGCCTCCAGTCACGCGGCCGAGGTGGCGGCCGCCCTGGGCCCCCGCAGGCATCAGACACTCTCACTGCACGACCATCACGAGGTCGGCCCGGACGGCTTGCCGGCCCGCACGCGCACCCTGCAGGTCATCGAGTCGATCGTCGACGGACTTGACCGGATCCCTTACATCTACGACACGAACGCGCTCACCCTGGAGGTGGGTCAGGGATGCAAGGAACTCACCGGCCCGCTCTATGAGATCAGGGAGGGCCTCTACGGCACGGACATCTCGCTGGCCAGATCGCTCGCCCCCGGTGAGACCCTCACGCTCGAATACTGGACCACCTACCACTACCACGGGCGACCGGAGACCGCCGAGGAGTGCCAGTACCGCCGGGCGGTGATGCGCCGCCTGGAGAACTTCGACATGCGCGTGGAGTTTCATCCGAGCCGGGTGCCAGCGGCTATCTGGTGGGCGACCTGGGACGGGATGGAGGGCGGCATCATCGACCAGGAGGAAGCCGTCCTGGACGGCCAGCACTCGGTGCACAGGTACTTGAGGTCCGTCGAGCAAGCGGTGGTCGGTTTCCACTGGTCGTGGGGGCCCGCGGTCGAGGGCGCCGGTGGCCGGGGTGCCGGTGGTTGAAGGTGACTGAGACAGGTCGTGCGGGCCCAGACCTCGATTAGGCTCATTCCGTGTCTGATGCGGAAAAGGCAGTGATCGCCTGCGGCGAGTCAGCCAAGGACGGGGCGCCGAGCCTGGCCCTGGCGCCTGACGAGGCCGTGGACAGCGCACTGCGTGCGATGGCGGGACTGCTCACCGGCCAGGCCACCGAGATCCTCGCGGCCAACGCCGCCGACGTGGCCGACGCCAAGGCCGAGGGGCTGGGCACGGGGCTGATCGACCGGCTACGGCTCGACGAGACCCGGATCGCCGACATGGCGCGGCAGATCGGGCTGCTCGCCGACGCGGCGTTCCCGCCGGAGACCACCCCCCTGGGGGAGCTTCCCGGGGGATTGCGGCTAGCCGAGCGCAGGCTGCCGGTGGGAGTGATCGGCGCGAATTTCGAGGCCCGGCCGAATGTCACCATCGACGTGGCGTCACAGCTGCTGAAGTCCCGTAACGCGGGGGTGCTGCGCACCGGCGGAGCCGCGCTGCGGTCGGCCGCGGCGCTCTTCGATCATGTCATCTCCCCAGCGATCGCCGGGGCGGGTTTCGATCCCGGTGCGCTGCAACTGGTCCGCACCGCGGACCGGCAGGGAGCGCTCGAACTGGTCCGCCAGCCCCGGCTGATCCCGCTGGTCATCCTCCGCGGCAGCGGCCAGACCACCCGCACCCTGGCCGCGGAGGCGGCCCGGCACGGGGTGCGCACGCTCGCGCACGCCGACGGCGGCGGGGTGCTCTACGCGGACTGGGCGGCCGACCCCGTCATGGTGACGCGGATCGTCACGGCGAGCCTGGACCGGCTGGGCGTCTGCAACCGGCTGAACCTGCTGCTCATCCATTCCGGCGTCTGGCCGGAGATGCTGCCGGCGGTGCGCGACGCGATCCGCCCGCTGGGTGTCGCCGCCTCGCTCCCGCCGCACGACCACCCGCTGGGCCACGAGTGGTCGCTGGACGCCGGGCACGAGGCCACCGTGACCGTAGCCCCGGCCGACGGCCCGGCCCAGGCGGCCGAGCTGGCCAACGCGCACACGTCCGGGCTCGCCGCGACCATCGTCACGGCCGACCCCGGCGCCGCGCGCGAGTTCCTCGCCGCCTACCGCGGGACCGGGGCCTTCTGGAACGCGAGCACCCGGCTGCTCGACGGGTTCAAGCTGCGCGGGGTCCCGGAAACGGGGATCAACGTCGACCACGTGCCCGGCCCGCGCGGCCCCGTCACCTTCCACGACCTGTGCCTGCGGCAGTACGTGATCACGCCCGCGTGACAGCCCCTGTGCCCGCGTGACCGCCCCTGTGCCCGCGTGACGCCCTACGCCTGCCCGCCTGAAACCACACCCCGCTTACCCAACGAAACCCCGCCGCGACCGTCCCGGCCCCTGCTGGGGGCCGGGACGGCTGGTGGCGACGCGCCTCAGGCGGTAGCGCCGCGCCGACGGGCCAGGGTGTCGATGGTCACCGCCGCGAGGAGCACGAGCGCGGTGACGATGAAGGTGGGTCCGGCGGACAGCCCGATGAGGCCCAGGCCGTTGTAGATCACGGCGATCACGAGCCCGCCGAGCAGGGCATGGATCATCTTGCCCCGGCCGCCGAACAGGTTGGTGCCTCCGATGACCGCCGAGGCGACGGCGAAGAGCACGTACTCGCCGCCGTTGATGTCGGTGCTCATCGAGTTGAGCTGCGACGCCAGCATGATGCCGGCGATTCCCGCCGTGAGGCCGCACAGGGTGAAGCAGAGCGTCCGGATCCTGATCAGGTTGACGCCGGCCCTCCGGGCCGCCTCGGCGTTGCCGCCGATCGCGTAAATGTAACGCCCGAAACGGGTCCGGCTGGTCAGGACGGTATAGAGCACCAGGACGCCGAGCACGATGAGGACGGCCCAGGGCACTCCGTCGAGGGTGGTGAAGCCGGCGCCGCGGTTGGTGTTGCCCACGATGACCACGAGAATGCCGGCGATAGCCATGACGGCGATCTTCAGCAGGGTGACGCCGATCGGGGGAGCCACCAGGCCGCTGATCCGCCTGCGGCGGTCGCGCATGATCATGAACAGCCCGCCCAGTGCGACCAGGACCACCATGACGACCCAGCCGGCCACCGGGCTGAGATTGCCGGCCGTCAGGTCGTTGAGGATGTTGCTGGGGTCGGGGATCGAGCCGCCCGCGCCATGCCCGGTGTGGGGGACCAGGATGATCAGAAAGCCTTCCAGGCCGAGGTAGCCAGCCAGGGTGACCACGAATGACGGCAGGCCTAGCCGGGTGATGATGGTGCCCTGCAAGGCGCCGAAGAACGCGCTGGCCGCGAGGCCCAGGATGATGGCGACCCACCACGGCAGCGAGTAAACCGCCCACAGGGTCACGGTCGCGCCGATCGCGGCGTTGTAGCCGATGGACAGGTCGATCTCGCCGAGCAGCAGGACGAATACCTCGGCCATGCCCAGCAGGATGAACGGGACGCCCTGGATCATCAGGTTGACCAGGTTGCCCGCGGACAGGAACAGCGAGCTGCGCACCTGGAAGAAGATGACGATCGCGAGCAGGCCCAGCATGATGGGCAGCGCGCCGCTCTCGCCGTTTCTGACCCGCTTGATCCAGATGCGCGCGTACTCGCCCACCGAGTTGGCGATCAGCTCCGGCGCACCGGCCACTACCGCATCGTCGGTCGCGCTGGGTTCGGGCTGGTCGGCGACTGCGGCGGCATCTGCCGGTGCAGGCCCGGCGCCGCTTTCTGTCGGTGACATGGTTCAGTCCTCCGTGCCGCTGCCGCGGCCGTGTGATGACGCGGGCTCGCTTCCGTTGCCGCCCAGGCGAGTGGACGTGCCCGTGGTCATGTACTCCACGGCGGACTGGGTGTCGAAATCAGACGCGGGGCCCGACGCGACGAGCTGGCCGAGGTAGAGCACGGCCAGCCGGTCAGCGACCTGGAAAACCTCGTTGAGGTTGTGCGAGATCACGAGGACGGCATGCCCGCGGTTCTTCAGCCGTCCGATGAGATCCAGGACAAGCTCGGTCTGGGTCACGCCCAGCGCCGCGGTCGGCTCGTCCATGATGACGAGGCGGGCGTCCAGCATCACGGCCTTGGCCACGGCGACCGACTGCCGCTGCCCTCCGGACAGCGAGCCGACCAGTTGCCGGATCGAGCGCACCGTGGTCACCCGCAGGTCGGCCAGCGTCTGCTTGGCCGTCAGCTCCATGGCGACCTCGTCGAGCAGCCCGTGCCGCCGTACTTCGTGGCCGAGCATCATGTTCTGCACGATGTCCAGGTTGTCGGACAGGGCCAGGTCCTGATAGACGGTCGCGATGCCCAGGTTCGTAGCGTCCTTGGGGCCGTGCAGATGGATCGGCTTGCCCTTCCATAGCAGCTCGCCGAAGGTCGGCTCCCAGATCCCCGAGACGGTCTTGATGAGGGTCGACTTGCCTGCGCCGTTGTCGCCGACCAGGGCCGTTACCTGGCCCTCGGGAATATCGAGATCGATCCCGGCCAGCGCGTGCACCGGGCCGAAGCTCTTCCCTATCCCGCGCAGCTGAAGCAGCGGCGTGTCCGTCTGGTCTACTGAGGCTGTGCCGCCGGATGGCGCCCGGCCCGCGGATGCGGGCCGGGCGCCATCTCCGGCGCTTGCTGTCACCACTGGGTAGACCCAGCGATGGGCCGAGCGCTCATGATCACCCCGAGATCCCTGCCGCCGTGCAGGCCGCCTTGTACGCGGACGTGCAGAGCTGTGACGCCGGCACGAACTTGTCAGTGATAACTGTCGTGGCCATATTCGCCGGCGTGACCCATTGCGGCGTCAAGAGCACCGACGGGACCTGCACGTGCTCGGTCGAGTCGGTCGTGGTCCCGTTGACCAGGCCCGATGGGGGAGTGTCGCCGGCCCGGATGTACATCGCGAGCGCGGCGGCGGCCTGGGCCTCAAGGTAGATCGGCTTGTACGCGGTACCGCACTGGTAGCCGGAGAGGATGTTCTGCAGGCCCAAGAGGGTGGCGTCCTGCCCGGTCACCGGGAACGTCTTGGCCTTCACTCCCTTGGTCTGCAGGTAGTGGATGATCGGGGCCGCGTTCTCGTCGTTCGGGGCCAGCAGCGCGTTGATGTTCTTATGCGCGGTGAACTGCTGCTGGAACTCGGTCTCCGCGGTGGGCGGGTCCCAGGTCCCGGCCGCGCTTCCGACCTTGACCCATGTGCCTGCGCTGAAGAGCGGCGCCATAACCGCGTTGTAGCCCTGGCCGAACAGGGTGGCGTTGTTGTCGGTCGCCGCGCCGTACATGACGAGCACGTTCGGCTTGGCCACCTTCCATGCGGCGACGCAGCTAACCAGGCCCTGGCCGATCAGCTTGCCGACCTGCACGTTGTTAAAGCTGACGTAGTACTTGCGGCTGCCGCCCAGGACCAGCCGGTCATAGTCGATAACGGCGACGCCGTGGGACTTGGCGTACTTCTCGATGGACACACCGACACCGGGGTCGATCGGGTCCATGATGAGGACGCTCGCGCCCTTGGTGATGTCCGCCTGGGCGTCGGCCAGTTCGGTCGCGTCACTGCCCTGCGCGTTCTGCACGCTGAACTGTGACGCCGTGAGGCCCGCTGTTTGCAGGGCCTTCGTCAGGTAGGGCGCGTCGAATTCGACATAACGCGCGGATGTGACGGTGTCCGGCAGAATCACGCCGATGTTGCCCTTGCCGTGTGACGCCAGCGACTTGATGGCGGCCATCTGTGAGAAGTCGTTCGTGAACGATGTCGCGGAGACCGACGGCACACTCGCTGAACTGCTGGAACTGCTGGCACTGCTGGATGGAGAGCCGCTGCTGCCGCAGGCGGCAAGAACCAGAGCCGCCCCGCCGGCCACGGCCGTAAGGCCGGCTCTCTTGGTTGCTGAATACAAACAAACCACCTCGCTCATGGGTGAGATACGTCAGGACGCTCCCAATGACAGGCCCGCATGATGGTCACTGCGGGCCAGACAGCTATCTGGGAGAACAATAAGCCGACAGGAATAAACGGAGTCGTTAACATCCACGTAACCATGTGAAAAAAACGTAAACAACTCTCTTAAGATCCGGCCCCCGCATCGCGATAAGGCATTAACGTCTCATTCCTGTCTCATTCTGATCTCATTCCGCCGCGATCCGGTAACCAGCCCGGGGCTGGGTCAGGATTAGCGGGGCGCCATCATCTGACTCTAGCTTGGCCCGCAGCCGCCGGATGTAAACGCGCACGTACTCGGTCTCCGTCTCGTAACCGCGGCCCCAGACCCGCCGGAGCAGGTGGGCGTGGGTCAGCAGTTTCCCCCGGTTGGTGGCGAGTTCACGCAGCAAGGCGAACTCCGTCGGGGTCAGGTGCACGGCCAGCCCGGCCCTGGTCACCTGCTGGCTGGCGAGATCGATCTCCAGCTCGCCGATGGTGATGATGGGCGGCGCGCTGTCCGGCGCCGCGTCGGCGGGACGGGTGCGGCGCAGCGTGGCCGTGATCCGGGCCAGCATTTCCTCGATGCTGAACGGCTTGGTCATGTAGTCGTCCGCGCCCATGTTCAGCGCGGTCACCTTGTCCCGCTCGCCGCCGCGCGCGGAGACCACGATGATGGCCACCGACGAACGCTCGCGGATCAGGCGGCACAACTCAAAGCCGTCGACCTCGGGCAGCATCAGGTCGAGCAGCACGATGTCCGGGGCCTCGGTCTCCAGCAGGTTGAGGGCGCGCAGGCCATCGGTGGAGACGACGGTGTCGAATCCGCGCACGGCCAGGTTCGACCTGATCAGGTCGACGATGTTCGGGTCATCCTCGACCACCAGCGCCCGGGTGTTCACGGCCTGATCAAGCACCGGTGATGGCCTCCGTCGCCGGCCGCGCGGCAGCGCTGCCCCGGGGAGCGGGGGGAGCGGGGGTGGCCGGCATCTCCACCGGCAGGTGAATAAGGAAGCACGTGCCCTGGGCCGGCTGCACCAGCCCGATAGTGCCACCGTGGGCCACCACGATTCCCCGGGCTATGGACAGCCCGAGCCCGGCGCCTGCGCCCGCGCTCGGCGTGCGCCGCCGCCGCATCGGCTCGAACGGCGCGGCCGCGACGTCCGCGGGCATCCCGGCCCCATCGTCGATGACGCTCACCGTCACTCCGGCCGGGCCGTCCACGCTCGCGCTGATCCGCACCCTGGTGCCGGGCGGGTTGTGGCCGAGCGCGTTGGCCAGCAGGTTGACGAAGACCTGTTCCAGGCGGTCGTGGTCGGCCCAGACGACCGGCAGGCTGGCATCGCACTCCAACTCCACCATCGGCGCACGCGCTGGAGGCAGGCAGGCGATGGCCGCGTCGAGCACGAGCGGGATGTCACACCAGTCGCGCTGCAGGCGGAGGATCCCTGACTCGATCGCGGAGAAGTCCAGCAGGTCGTCCACGAGGCGTCCCAGCCGCGCCGACTCGGCCGCGATCCGGACGATGAACCGCCGCTGCGATTCGCCGTCCCAGGTCACGTCCGGCTGCATCAAGCTGGAGGCGTACCCCCTGATCGCCGTGAGCGGCGTGCGAAGCTCATGGCTCAGCCGGGACAGGAAGCCGCGCTGCAGCTCCTGGGACCGGCGCAGGGCCATGGCCTCCTGATGGGCGAACCATGCCTCCTCGCGTTCGAGGGCCAGCCGGAGCGAATGGGCCGCGTCCTCGAGCAGCGCTGCCGCGTCGGCCGACGGCGGCCCGCTCCGCCAGCGGGCCACCAGTGCCGTCGGGCCGCCGGGCGCGGTGAACGTCACCGCCAGCAGCCGCTCACCATCGGCTCTGGTCCGGTGCATGGCCGCCCCCTCGCGGCCGGCGGACTCGAGGGCCGACCGGGCCGCGTCGAGCGTTCCGTTCGTCACGGCCGCGGGACTCGGGTCGCCGACCGCGCCGGAGGAGGCGCGGCAGGCCGCCGGGCCGCCTGGCGGCTGGATGACCAGCGCCACTTCGTCGGCCTGCAGGCCGCGGCGCAGCGACTGCAGGGCGATGCTGAGCCCGTCGGCGACCGGGATGGGGCCCGCCAGGGTCTCCAGCATCTCCCTGATTGTCTCCAGCACCTGATTGCGGGCGGTGACTTCCTCGAGGAGCCGGTCCCGCTCGATGGCGCTCGCGGCGTAGCCCGCGTAGAGGGTGGCCAGGTCGAGGTCGTCCCGTTGCGGCTTGCCGGTGAGCGCGCGGAACACGGTGATGACACCGAGCAGGCCGCCGGGGCCCAGCACCGGGACTGACCATGAACTGGCCACCTTGGCCGCCCGGGCCAGGTCCCGGAACGGGGCCCAGGCGGTGCCGCCCCGCGCGTTCTCCTCGACGACCGGCTGTTCCGTCATGGCGGCCAGCCCGACTGGGCCTCCGGCCAGGCCGCAGGGCAGCCGGGACCAGGCCGACAGCAGCAGCGGGGAGAGGCCCAGCGAGGCGGCGCAGACGAGGGAGGAGTCCTCGAGCAGATGGATGCACAGCCGCTCGCTGCCCAGCGCCGCGCCCAGCGCCGACAGGATCAGCGACAGGCTGGATGACGGGTCGGCCGACACCAGCCGGTCGGTGAGACCGTGCAGGCGGGTCAGCTGCCGGCGGGCGGAGGAGTCCACCTCCTGGCCGGACAGCAGCGCCACGACGTCGTCCGGGTGCACCTCGCTGGGGTCCACATCGGCGTGCACCCGTCCCTGCCGGAGAACCACTATCCGGTCGGCCAGCCGGAACATCTGGCTGATGTCGTGACACGCCAGCAGGATCGTCGTGCCCTGCTCCCGCAGCCGGCCGATCAGCTCCTCCACCAGGGCCGACTCCTGCACGCCCACCGAGGCTGTCGGCTCATCGAGCAGCAGCAGCCGCGGGTTGTGGGCCATCGCCCTCGCGACCGCGACCAGCTGGCGCTGCCCCCCGGACAGGGACCGGACACTGCGGGTCGTGTCCCGCAGCGGGATGCCCAGGCGCTCCAGGAGGCGCACCGCATCGGCATGGAAACGGGTATCCGACATCAGCTGGCGACGGCGCTCGCGGCCGAGCATCAGGTTCGAGGCGATGTCCAGGTTGTCGCAGAGGGCTAGATCCTGCCAGACGACGGAGACGCCCCGGCGTGTCGCGGCGGGCTGGCCCACGTGCACCGGCTTGCCGTCCAGCGCGATCACGCCCGAGGTCGGGGCGATGTCCCCGGCGATGCAGCGCACCAGGGTGGTCTTGCCGGCGCCGTTCTCACCCGCGAGGGCAACCAGTTCGCCCGGCCGCACCTGGAGCTCGACGCCTTCCAGCGCCGTCAGCGGGCCGAAGCGCACCCCCAGGCCGGACACCGACAGCAGGGGCAGCACTGGCTCTTCCAGGCGTCCGGCAGCGGCGACGGTCATCTGCACATTGTGGTCCGAACTACCTGGTGACGCCACTGCGACCAGCCGCGGGGCCGGGCCGGGCCCCCCACGCAGGGAAAATGAGATGACCCGCGGAACCCGGCATTGGTAGGGTGTTGGGCTCTTGTGCCTGCGGGCAACACCATCGAACCCATGCCATCGAGGTGATTACTCATGCCCTCGGCCAGCGGGACTCGCCGCGACCCGCACACCGTCCTCAGCGCTGAACAAGCTCACCTGCGCCGCTCCCGCGACTTCCTCCGGCTCATGCGTGAAGACGTGCTCTCGCTGCGGGCGCTGGGCGGTGACCCGGTCTCCGAGGAGTACCTCAAGGCGGACCTGCACCGCCGGGCGGAGTCTCTCCGCGACCTGCCGGACACGCCGCTGTTCTTCGGCAGGCTCGACTATTCCGCGGCGGACGGCCCTGCGGCGGACGGCCCCGCGGCGGACGGCCCCGCGATGGACGGCCCCGCCGGCGAGGGGGTCGCCGGGCGCCGGTTCCACGTGGGCAGGCGGCACATCCATGATCCGGACGGCCATCCCGTGGTGATCGACTGGCGGGCACCGGTCTCCCGGCCGTTCTACCGGGCCAGCTCGGCCGAGCCGATGGGCCTTGAGCTGCGCCGCCGGTTCGGGTTCTCCGGCGGCGAGCTCACCGCCTACGAGGACGAGACCTTCAGCCGCAACGAACAACCAGGGCTGCTCCCTGAGACCGCTGTCAGCCGGATTCTGCTGGACGAGATAGAGCGGCCCAGGTCCGGCCCGATGCGCGACATCGTGGCCACGATCCAGCCCGAGCAGGACGACATCGTGCGCGCGGCCGCGAGCGAGACGCTGTGCGTCCAGGGTGCTCCGGGAACCGGCAAGACCGCAGTTGGCCTGCACCGCGTCGCCTACCTGCTGTACGCCCACCAGGCCCGGATGAACCGGGGCGGGGTGCTGGTGGTCGGGCCGAACCGGGCCTTCCTCGGCTACATCCGCAACGTGCTGCCCGCGCTCGGCGAGGTCAGCGTGGCGCAGGTGACCGTCCAGGATCTCGTGTCAGCGGTGCCGGTCCGGGCCGCCGACCCGGAGCGCGCCGCCCGGATCAAGGGGGACGCCCGGATGGCGCTGGTGCTGCGCCAGGCCCTTTGGGCCGCGGTGGCCGAGCCTGCCGAGGCGATCATGCTCCCGCGCGGGTCGAGGCGCTGGCGGGTGCCCGCGGCCGAGCTCGCCGGGCTGGTCAGTGAGTTGCGGGAGCGCGGGGTACGGTACGGCGCCGGCCGCGACATGCTCGGCCACCGGATCGCGCACGTCATCCTGACCCGGATGGAGGAGGCGGGGGAGTCCTGCGATGACCGGACGCACGAGGCCGTGCGGCGGAGCAGGCCGGTGCGCTCGGCCGTGGATGCCATCTGGCCGAAGGTGGATCCGGTCCGGCTGGTCATGCGCCTGCTGTCGGACCCGGCCCGGCTCGCCGCGGCCGCGCGCGGCGTGCTCGATCCGGCCGAGCAGCAGGCGATCTGCTGGGACACGCCGCCCCGGGGGCCCGCGTCCGCGCGCTGGAGCGCCGCGGACGCGGTGCTCGTGGACGAGGCGAGCGACCTCATCGAGCGGATCCCGAGCCTGGCGCACGTGGTAGTGGACGAGGCGCAGGACCTGTCGCCGATGGAGTGCCGCGCGATCGGGCGGCGATGTGCCACCGGCTCAGCCACGCTGCTCGGTGATCTCGCCCAGGGCACCTCGGCGGCGGCGGCCACCAGCTGGCCGGAGCTCCTCGCTCACCTGGGCAAGGCGGATGCCGGGCTGCGCGTGCTTGATACCGGCTACCGGGTGCCCAGGCAGATCCTCGAGTACGCCAGCCGGCTGCTCGCGGACATCGCCCCCGGCCTCGTCCCGGCCAGGTCGCTGCGGCAGGACCCGGGCTCGCTGGTCGTCGTCGAGGCGACAGCCCACTCACTGCCCGGTGACCTGGCCCGGGTGTGCGCCTCGGCCATGAGCGGCCCGGGGTCGGTGGCGGTGATCGTCGCGGACGAGCAGGTGACCGCGGTCTCGCGGCTGCTGCGGCAGGCGAGCCTGCGGCACAGCGTCCTGGACCAGGTGAGCGGAGAAGGGCTGACGGTGGTGCCGGTGACGCTGGCCAAGGGCCTGGAGTTCGACGAGGTCATCGTGGTCGAGCCAGCCCGCATCGCCGCCGCGGAATCGCGGGGCCTGCCCCGCCTCTACGTTGCGCTGACCCGTGCGGTGTCCCGGCTGACGGTGCTGCACGCGGAGCCGCTGCCTGAACCTCTGCGCTGACCGCGCGTGGCTGAACCTCTGCGCTGACCGCGCGTGGCTGAACCTCTGCGCTGACCGCGCGTGGCTGAACCTCTGCGCTGACCGCTGCCCGGGTCACTGCTCCTTGATGGCGGACGTGATGAGTGCCGAGGAGTCCTCGAACGACAGGGCAGTGGCCCGCAGGTGATTGAAGAACATGTTGTAGCGGTCCACCTCGTCGACGTCTTCCACGTACAGGGCGCTGGTCAGGTCCTCCAGGTACACCACGTCCGGGTCGGCGCGCTCGGGGAAGGCCAGGATGACGAACGGCCTGCCCATCGCCGGGTGCGCGCCGGCGCCGAACGGGATCACCTGGATCGCGACGTTTGGCAGCCGCGAGAGGTCGAGCAGGTGGTCAAGCTGTAGCCGCATCAAGCCGGCCCCGCCCACCGTCCGGCGCAGCGCCGCCTCGTCCAGCACGGCCCACAGCCGCGGCGGGTCGTCGCTGGTGAGCGGCGGCTGGCGGGCCATCAGCACTTCCACGTTGCGCTCCACCCCGTCGCGATCGCCGCCCACGATCCCGGCCGTGATCACCGTGCGCGCGTAGTCCTCCGTCTGAAGCAGCGCGGGGATGAGGGTGACCTCGTAGATCCGGATCTCAGAGGCCGCGCTCTCCAGGCCGATGTAGGTGGCGAACCGAGGCTGGATCGTGTCGCTGTAGGCATGCCACCAGCCCTTCTGCCGCGAGTCGCGGGCCAGCTGGACCAGGCTTGCCCCCTGTTGCGCCGACACGCCGTAAAGATCCAGCATGTCGCGGACATCCCGGGGAGACACGGAGACCCGCCCGGTCTCGATCCGGCTGATCTTGGAAGTGGAGCACTCCAGGTGCTCGGCTACTTCCTCGCAGGTGAGCCGGGCGGCTTCGCGTAGCCTGCGCAATTCGAGCGCGAGCCGGCGGCGCCGGACAGTCGGGCTGTGCTCAGCGGCCATGTGTCCCCTCCCGTCTCTGCCGCCATATCTGACGTCCGGCCCGGCGGGCTGGTTCCCCACCGTGCTGTGCGCGCGCAGGCCTCTGCGCGACCAGGGCCTTGTTAACGCGAACAGGGCCTTGTTACTAGTGTGGCCACCCGCCTGCCCGCCGTCCACCGAGTCCCGCGGATGTGGTTAGAGGTAACAAGAGTTGCTCATGACCAAGAATTGATCTTGCGAATCACTCTATGCATGTTGCAAACCGCAATGCATGAAGGCATTCTGAACCTTGAAGGAACTCTCTGCTTCTAACCAGTTACTAGAGGTGAGCATGATGGCGATGGGCACCGAGCAGCGGACCGGCCTCTCCCCGCCTGACCAGGCGCACATGGACCGGCTCGACCGGCTCGCCCATACCCTCGCCGGGCACGGGCTGCAGGTGAGCCTGCTGGCACCACCCGGCCGGGTGCCCAGCCTGCACGTGGTGAATCCTGCCGTCCTGGCCCTGGCCGAGGACATTTACGCGGGATGCTGCGAAGACGGCAGATGGTGGTTCTGGTGGTCGTGGGCCGAGCGGATAGCGGCCGACGATGACCTGGAAAACGCGGCGGCACGCATCGAGCACGTCCTCGCCGCGCCGCACGAAACCTGAGCGCTCCCCTCGGGGTCAGGAAAACCGGGAAGCCACGACGAGGTCAGGAAAACCTGGGCCGCCACGACGGGGTCAGGGCTGCCACGACGGGGTCAGGGCCGCCACGACGGGGTCAGGGCCGCCACCACGGCGGTCAGCGAGCCACGGGCAGCCCCGGGAAGGCCGCCGTGCTGCCGGACCAGGACGTGGCGCGCACCGCGGATGCCCGCACCTGCTGCGCGCCCCAGGCCCGCAGCCCGGGATCATCGAGCGCGACGAGACCAAGGTAGGCCGCGGCCACCCGGTCCTCGAGGAACGCGGCCAGCGAGACCGCGGCCGGGATGGCGCCCACCTGGAAGGGCAGCTGGTACGCGTCCTGCGCCGGCACGGGCTGAGCGCCGAGCGACGTCAGCTTGCTTTCCAGCGTGTCCCGGGCCACCTGGTGCGCGGCCCAGTCCTGCTGCGCGGCTCGCTCGAGGATTCCCGTCAGGTGAGCGCCGAGCACCCCGTAGCCGTAGATCGCCGCGTGCTCGGCGGCCAGCGCCAACTGAAGTGCGCTGCGAACGGGTTCCATCACGGAATTCCTCCCCGGGAGCGGAGCAGCAGAGCATGGCTGGCCTCGGACGCAGCGATGCTCGCGAGCAGCTGAGCGAGCGAGGGGGTGACCTCGGCAAGGTGGCGGACCAGGCTGTTGGCGGCGTCCTCCTCGGCGGCCGGGAGTGCGCTGAGTGCGGCGGACGGCGGCACGGCCCGCGCGGGAGATGGTGAGCGGGTGCTGCTGGCCGGCCGCGGATCGATCAGCCGCGACGTCAGCCTGGTGAGGTGCGCCCGGTGCTGGGCGAGCAGGGGGGCGAGCAAGGCTGCCTGCCCAGGGGAGCCGGAAATGACCGCCTGGTATCGGGCGATCATCAGCTTCTCGGCGGTGATGGCCTCGCTCAGCACGGCGGTGTCAGGCAACGGGGTCGGCGGTGTGCCGAGCGCTCCGATGCCCTTGCACCCGGCCGCAAGCAGCGGAAATGTCATGGCCGCCGCCGCGAGCACGCTCCGCCGCCTCAGCGTCCTGTCCGCGCGGCCTTCAAGATCTGCCGGCACCGGGTCCTCCTGCCCTGTCCATGACTGCTCCCGCTGAGCGTAGGGGAGCGCCAGGTGGCCGGGCACGGGGTAGGGCAACGGCACTTAGGCGCCGTTGCAGCACTAAGGATGTCACGGCAGGCCGGCCCGGTGACGGCCGATGATCACCGTCTGTGCGCTGGTGGGCCAGCGCCTGAGTCACCCCCCGCGACCAGCCAGTGCGCCGGGCGGCCAACGCGCCGCCCGGTCCGGTTAGGCTAGACCAGGCAGGACAAGAGCACAGGTGGCAGACGAGGAGGTCGTGATGCGCGGAAGTTCCCGTCACGGACCGTCACGTCCAGATCAGGCGAGGCGGGCCAGCGCCGACGGTGGCGCGCCGGGCCGTGGCGGCCGCCCCGCGCGCCGTCAGCCGGATACGCAGGCCAGCGGCCGTCAGTCAGCTAACCGGCCAGCTAACCAGATGGCGCCGGATCGCCCGCTGGGCGGCAAGCCGGCCGACGCCGAGCGCCTCACCACCGCGCTGGAGCCGGTGGTCATGGCCGCGGGCATGGACCTTGAGTCGGTCCGGATCGCCGCCGCGGGCCGGCGCTGGCTGCTCCGGGTCGTCGTGGATGCCGACAGCAGGCCCGGTCTCGATGAGATCGCGCTGCTCAGCCGGTCCGTGTCGGCGGAACTCGACGCCTCGGGGGTGATGGGCCAGGCGGCCTACACCCTGGAGATCTCCTCGCCCGGGGTGGACCGGCCGCTGACCGAGCCGACGCACTGGCGGCGGGCCACGGGCAGGCTGGTCCGCGCCCCGCTGTCAGCCAGTCCTGTCACATCCATACAGGGCCGGGTCGTGGCGGCGGGTGCGGACGCGGTGACGCTGGAGATCGATGGCGAGCAGCGCGAGTTCGGCTACCGGGACCTCGGGCCCGGCAGGGTGCAGGTGGAATTCGGCAACGCGGGAGCCGCGGGGGCGGTCTCCGGGACGTCCGGCGACGAGGGGGAGCGGGATGGACATTGACCTGAGCGTCCTGCGCAGCCTGGAGAGCGAGAAGGACATCTCGATGGACCTGGCCATCAAGGCCATCGAGGACGCGCTGCTGGTCGCGTATCACCGCAGCGGGGGGGTGGCCGCCACGGCCCGGGTCGAGGTGGACCGCGGCAGCGGGCACGTCACTGTGTGGGGCGCGGAGACCGCCGAGGACGGCACGGTGCTGCGGGAGTATGACGACACGCCGAGCGGGTTCGGCCGGATCGCGGCGACCACGGCGCGCCAGGTGATTTTGCAGCGGCTCCGTGACGCCGAGGACGAACTGACCTTCGGGGAGTACGCGGGCCGCGAGGGGGATATCGTGGCCGGCGTGATCCAGCAGGGCAAGGACCCCAGGGCGGTCCTCGTCGACCTGGGCAAGATCGAGGCCATCCTGCCGCCGTCCGAGCAGGTTCCCGGCGAGCGGTATGCGCACGGCGAGCGGCTGCGCTGTTACGTGCTGCATGTCCGGAAGGGGTACCGCGGACCGTCGGTGACCCTGTCCCGCACCCATCCCAACCTGGTGAAGAAGCTGTTCTCACTGGAGGTGCCGGAGATTGCCAGCGGGGCGGTGGACATCGTCGCCCTCGCCCGCGAGGCGGGCCATCGCACCAAGATCGCCGTGATCTCGCGCCAGGCGGGGGTGAATGCCAAAGGCGCCTGTATCGGGCCGATGGGCAGCAGGGTGCGGAACGTGATGGCCGAATTGCACGGAGAGAAGATCGACATCGTCGATTTCTCCGAGGACTCCGCCCAGTTCGTGGCCAACGCGCTGTCCCCGGCCCGGGTGTCCCGGGTGATCGTCATTGACCCGCAGGCCAGGGTGGCGCAGGTGATCGTGCCCGACTACCAGCTGTCCCTGGCGATCGGCAAAGAGGGGCAGAACGCGCGCCTGGCCGCGCGGCTGACCGGATGGAAGATCGACATCAGGCCGGATACCGCGGCGGACGGCCCGGCCGGCCCCGGCCCCATCGCGCCGCCCGCCCCCGGCGCCGTCGCGGCGGCGGCCGT
>OBLW0100001001.1_pt1 | contig 24291 bp, 17 predicted proteins | sample 1520161 | NCBI WGS metagenome assembly OBLW01 (sample SAMEA3539309, study PRJEB22396) | soil metagenome | biome: tundra; feature: field; material: soil | place: USA | collected 2010-05 | depth 0.15 m | reverse complement strand
TTCCGATCTATGTCGTCGCGCAAAGCTTGTGTGTTCGGAAGCTTCGTACCTTTCTGATATGCCTGGAGCAAAGCTGAAAAAACGTCCGCTGCCCGCAACGCGATTTCGGGAACCAGAGCGGCTGATGCCGTGTTGCCCAGAGTCAGAACGTCTTCGAATTCGTGTGATAATTCGCTGAGTTCGCGGAAGCCGCAGGCCGCTGAGTCTCCCTTTAATGTATGCACCGTACGCCGCAGACTGCGGGCGGTTTCCACGTCTCCGGGGGATTTTTCCAGGCGCAGAGCTTCGTCATTCAAGGTCTGAATGAGCTCACCGGCGGTCTCGAAAAATAGTTGGCATAGTTCGCTCATGCGATCGTCGTTCGCGTGATGGGAGTTGGCGCGAGCTTCCGTGGCTCGATTCTGTGTTGATTGATCACTGCCGTCGCGATGATCCGTCGTATAACCTTGATCCTTAGGCGGCAAGGTCACTGATTCACCTCGACGCGGCGGTAAGCCGTACCGCTGTTGCGATGTACCATCTGAAATTTATCGGTCAGACCGAGCAGGCTTTCCGCGTGACCAACGAATAGGTATCCGTTCGGATTCAAGCAGCGGTAAAACTTCTCGACCAGCCGTTTTTGCTCGGCTTCGTCGAAATACATCATCACGTTGCGGCAGAAAATAATGTCGTTGCGTTGCGGCAGGTATTCGGTCTTCAGATTATGAAAATCGAAGTGCACCATTTCTTTGACGTTCTTTTTTACCGCGTACCGGTCGCCCAATTTATTGAAGTAGCGCAGGCGATAGCCATAGTCGACGGCGGCCATCTGCTGCTCGCTATACGACCCTTCTTGCGCCGTCCGCAGAACCGAGTAATTAATGTCGCTGGCCAGTATTTCGACTCGCCATGGCGCGGGCACCAGCGGTTTCGGCAAGGACGGATCAAATGGAATGGGATTGCGAAGGTAGTAGTAAGAAAGCGCGTCGGCCACCTGCATCGCCAAGGTATAAGGCTCCTGTCCCGTAGAACAGCCCGCGCTCCAGATTCTCAAGCTAAAATCGCGCCGCTCTTGTTTACTCCGGAACAGATCGTCCATCACGTCTTTTTGAAAGAGGTCGAGCTGTGCCTTGTTTCGGAAAAAGCTGGTCTCGTTGACAGTGAGATTTTCCAGCAGGCACGAAAGCTCTTGTTTCCCCTGCTTGCTGATGAGCAGTCGGTAGTAGCTGTAGAACGAATCGAGGCGACACTCCTTCAGCCGGCGCTGTAAACGGTCCTGCAGAAATGGCGTGCGGCGATCGTCGAAGTGCATGCCACACTCCTGATAGACGAGCGTCTGCAGAAGCTTCAGTTCGGTTTCGGTCAGTGCGGGTGATTCGCTCGTATTCATGCGCTGCTACTTCCCGGCTGAGGCGCCTTTGGATCCTGTTTCCGCCTCCGCCTTGACGCCAGCTGTCTTTTCCGAGTTCACATTCGACACGAGAACATTTTCCGATCGCTTTTCCGGTAGCGCTCCATTGCGAAGGTCGCGCGCGCCTAATACTTTGCCGATATCCAGCAAAATGATCAGCCGGCCCTGAAACTTGCCTAGTCCCGTGACGCAATCCAAGCCGGCCTCCTTCATCATGGTGGGCGCAGCTTCAATGTCACCTTCGGGAATTTTTAAGACCTCGGACGCCGAATCTACGATCATCCCGACCAACCGGGCCCGGTGCTCTACGACCAGGATGCGGCTTCTTCGATCGAGTTTTGCGGCGAGCCCAAAACGCTTCCTCAAATCCACGACCGAAACGATCTTTCCGCGCAGGTTGATTACCCCTTCCAGATAATCGGGAGCGTCGGGAACGGCCGTAATTTCCGGCACGCGCACGATCTCATGCAGAGAAGTAATCGGAACTCCGTAGGTCTCGCGGCCCACACGAAAGCCAACCACATGTGTTTCTCGGCTCATGCTCGCAGTGTCCTCAATGAGATCCTGCCGCAGCGCCACGGAGCGCTCTACCGTGGCTCGGTGTGCTGTGACTTGCTCCGCTGTTCGACCTATCGTTCGTCTCTTCATTGGGGCGCAGCGCGAAACGATCCATCGAATCGAGCAGGCCGCGTGACATCTTCGACATTTGGTCGGAGGATGCGGCTAACTCGGTAGAACCCGACGTCGATGCCTGTACTAGCTCGCGCATGCGTTCCATCGCCATCACGACGGCTTGCGCGCCGGAAGCTTGTTCTTCGACCGCCGAGTTGATTTCGTGGGTGATCTCGTTCAGCCGCGTTGTTGCCCGCGCGATCTGTGACGATCCGTGGGACTGTTCGTTTGTGGCGGCGCCGATTTCCTGCGCGAACTTATAGACTTCCGTTACGACGTTGGAAATTTTTCGCAGCGCCGAATTCAGTTCCTGGCCCAGGTTCAGCCCTTCGTTGACGATGGTGGTGCTCTTCTCCATGTTGTCGACGGCTTTGCGGGCTTCCTTCTGGATGCTCTCGATCAACTCGGAAATTTCTTTGGTAGACTGCGCCGATTTTTCCGCGAGCTTTCGGACTTCGTCGGCCACGACGGCGAATCCCAGTCCGTGTTCACCGGCGCGCGCTGCTTCAATGGCTGCATTCAGCGCGAGAAGGTTGGTCTGCTCCGCCAGATCGTCAATCACCTCCACGATCTTGCCGATGTTGTCGGCTCGCGTTCCGAGGGCGTCAATGATTTCCCCGGAAGAACGAATGGTCGTATTGATTCGATTCAGCCCATCCGTCGCCTTTTCCATGGTCACGATGCCGTTGTGGACCTCTTCACGCGAACGGTTCGAAATGTCGAGAAGAACTTTCGCGGTGTCTGCCACGCGTTGGATCGAGGTGACCATCTGATCGATGGAGGCGGAAGTTTCGCTGACGCTTGAGGCTTGCGTTTGCGTACTCTTCACCATGTTTTGCACGTTCACGCTCATCTCGTGCATCGTGCTGGTCACTTCGTCGATGGCTGAAGAGGTCTGCAAGCTATTGCGCGCTGATTCGTCGGAAGAACTGGCTACCTGCGTGGACGAACTCGCCACCTGCGAGGCCGCATCGCGAACGTGGCGCACCATTCCACGCAAGCCTTGGACCATGCTGATAAATGCATTAGCTAGCGTGTCATTGGCTGAGCGCGGAGTGACTTCCACCGAAAGATTTCCTCCCGCAATCGCCTCCGAAACCGCTGCCATTTCTTTCAAGTAAGTCACCATCGAGTCGAAAGTCCTGGCCAGTTGCCCGATCTCATCCTTACCTCGAACGTCAATATTGTGCTCGAGGTCGCCGGATTGCCCAATCTGTTCGGCCACATGAATCAATCGAGTCAGCGACCCTGTAATTACGGTTGCTGTTCGATAAGCGATGACGCTGCCGAGAATCACGGCGAGAAGGGAACTGATCCACGCCGCCAAGATCGTCCAAGCGGCGGCGCTTTCATCGTTGTTACGCCGTTCGTCGAGAAGCGTGCGATTTTCCCGGTCCACTTCATCCAAAACGTCGCTTGAACGCGACACCCAGGAGTTTGGATCTTTTTGCAGATAGAAAATCTGCAGCTCCGCCACCGTCGCATTGCCGCTGTCTACCGCTCGCCTTTTGTCTACGAGTGGATTTGCAAATTCGTTGCCCCAGGCCTGCTCGAGTCCCTGCACTTTTTCGAGATTGTTGCGTTGTTGGGTGGAGTTCGCCAGGTCTTGCGCGCGGTGCAGCGCCTCGTTCAACTGGCGTTCTCCGTCACTCATTTTTTCAACGTCGCGGGAGTCTCCGCTCAACAGGTAATTCTGCAGGTGCAACCGGTTCTGCATCATCTGAAATCGAACGGAAGACGTTGCTTCTGCCATGTCGATCGATCGCTGCGCCGCAGCCTTGGCCTCGTGCTCCCGATGCACTCCGTACAATGTGATGGCCAGCAGCACCATCACCGTCAGTAGAATGCCGCCGAAGCTCAAATAGAGTTTTTTGCCAATGTTCATGGTTCAACCCTTCCCCAACTCTTCCCGGTCCGCGCCACTACTGGTTTGGACTAAAGCGAAATTCAACGACTCCGGTGGAATCTTGCGGCGCGACTTCGAACCGCCATTTTCTGACCGCTTCCAGAGCGGCAGCCGCGAGTACCGGATGGCCGCCCATCAATCGAGCGTCCTTGACCGACCCATTCGGTGCGACCGTGACTAAAACTTTCACGACGCCGCTCAGATTCGTGCGTCTAGCCAGTTCCGGATATGACGGCATCACTTTACTTTTTGGTCGGCGATTCAGTTCTTCCTGTGCAAGAGCCGGCGTAAACACAAACGCTGCCCACAAGCCGAGGAGCGCGAAAGTCAAGGCGAATTTCCGATGCATTGCTTGAAAAGACACGGGATTCCTCACTTTTGTTATGGGTTGGTCCTATGTTCGTGCAAGGGTGAGGACAACGCCTACCGAAAGTTCATGGTTCGCATTACTTTCGTGACCGGATTTTCTGTGCAAAGCGATGTGGAGTCGGTTCTTAGCTCTAACTTGGTGAGGGAGGAAAATGGCCGATTGGAGTCGGAGAAGAGTTGTGCCAGTTGCAAAGTGAGACCGGAGTGTCACTTTAGAGGCGTTTCCCAAGTCGGCACTGGCACCGTCTATTTCCTTGACTCAATTTGAGAACGAAGCGTAGGTTCTACATGTAATTCAATTGTTTTCAGATGCTTAGCTAAGAAATGGGTACGCACTGATCAGCCGCAGAGGAAATTCCGGAGATGAGCGCACGTCTCAGTCTGACGAGGCTTCCCAAAAGCTCCTTCGCGAGTTATCTAGAGCCGTTTCTCAAAATGCCGACTCCAGTCAACTTATTCGCGCATTCTGTGCGCTGACCCGGTCGTACTTCGCGGCCAGTAGCGCTTACTACTGGACCCTTTCGTCAAATGGTGATTTGACGTTGGTGGAGGCTGATGCTGACTTCCATGCCGCGCGCGATAAAGTAACGTCTTCTCGCGTCGCGCGTACGTGCGCTACAGAAGAGTCAATCGCGTGGAGTGCGGTTCGAAAGGGGCGCGCTTTTTCGGTCAGTCATCTTGAAGCGGGCCACGACCTCTGGTTGGTTGCACACCACGCCAGCGCTGCGCTGGCCGCGCCAGTGCTGGTTTCAGGACAGGTGATCGGGGCGGTCGTCTACATCAAGACAGAGCACGGCGCGGTATTCGAGCACGAGACGGTCGCTAAGCTCGGTGTTCTTGTATCTCAACTCGGGACCGCTGTTGAAGCTCTCTGCTTGAATCAACTTTCCTCTGAAGCACAGCGGCAAGCCACAATTCTCATCGACGTCGCCTCCACACTTCGTGGACTGGCCGACCCTGCAGCCGTGGTGGAAAGAGTCGCCGAGAGCATCCGCGCTGTGCTGCATTCGCCGGCAACGCTCGCCTTCAACCAGCAGCTCGGAGTTTTCCACCTGCAAGCGGTCTCGACCGACGGGCCGAGGTTAGCGCACGACATCATCGATCGCTTCGAGCGTAACGATCTTCGCTCTGCGCTTGAGATCGCGCGCCGCGCCGTGGCGGCAGGGGACCGGATCACCGTGAGTATCGACAGATCATCCCATTTCGGAGAGGATTCGCCCCCCGGCGTTTTAGTCGCGGTGCCGTTTTCTACTGCACTTTCTCAAGGCGCGATACTCGTTTACCCACGCGCTGATAATCCATACACACAAGCGGACAAGACTCTGATATCGGCTTTGGCGAGTTTAGGAGCGGGGGCGACCAACAACGCGGAATGGTATGGCGTAGGCCTGCTGAAGGCTCACGAACTGCACGAGATTCCAGAGATTTCGATAGAGCTTGGTTACGCGGCAAAACTGGACCAATCGATGCAGACCGCAGTGATTCGAGCCGCGAGTCTAGTTGGCTTCAAACGTTGCTTTATCGCTCTCCTCGAAAAAGGTACATACCGCGTTCGATGGACAGCCGAGAATGACGCAGCGCATGCGGTTGATATCCCGATGCATGATTTCGCCGCAACGGGAATCATTGACGAAAAAAATGTATTCGTCACCGAAAACGCCACCTACACTTCCGCCAATGCTCCTAACGGGAAGGCGGATTTTATTGCGGCGTTGAATATCCGCCAACTGCTCGCCGTCCCGCTGCTGGACTCGAACGGCGAAGTACTCGGAATGTTCGCCGCGCTCGATCGCATAAAACCGGGGACAATCGATGATCAAGATGTTGCGCGGGCCCGCGTTCTGGCAGCGCAAGTTTCCGTCGCCCTTGATCTCGCCCGCAGGCTCCACCAATCCGAAGAAGACCGCCATCGCGCTGAGTTATTAACTACTCTCGCGATTGAACTATACAAACTTCAGGATCCAGCGGAATTCATGCGCACCTTGGCCGAGTGTGCCGCCGGGCTGCTCCGAGCCCATTCGGTTGCGATGAGCCTGTTCAGGTCGGGGGAACTCGATGCAGTTCTGTTGACCGGTTTCCCTGCGGGCAGGAGCAATGCTGCTCAGGATTACGCCGAAATTAAGGATCAACCGACGCTGCGCCGGTTGAGTCAGGCGATGAGTACGGCCTTGACCAAATACACCACTGACATCGCCTTCGATACTGCCGGCGAGATGTTGGGGGGGGCGCTGGCTTCTGGTCTAGGTTGGACTGATTGCACGCTGTTGAGGCTTTGTGGCTCTTTGGGGGAAGTTGTTGGCGTGCTTTGCATCGCCGACCGAGGTTCGTTGCCCCGTCAAGAAGATCAGCAATTGATGCGCGCTATTGCGGGACACGCGAACGCCGTGCTGGAGAATACTTCTCGCTTCGCGCGGACTGAGAAGGCAAATCGACACTGGCTCGAAGTTTTCGACGCGATCGGTGACTTCATCGTAGTCCACGACGAGCAATACAACATAATTCGTGTCAATCGCGCGCTGGCTGATTTTATCGGACTCTCTCCCGATCAACTGATCGGCGTGAATATGCGCGGTCTTGATGACCTCTCCACGGCGACATCACCGCATTCCTGCCCCTTCTGTCGTAGCGGCGAGGGACCTGATGAATACGTGCATCCGATATTGGAACGTACGTACTTGATTTCAACTTCACGCATCCACGGCGATGGCAGCGGCCAGTTAGAGACTGTTCATGTGCTCAAGGACGTTACCGATGGCCGGGAAGCTGAACGCCGCTATCGTGAATTGTTCGACAACATTCAGGAGGGGATTTACGTCTCCACTCCCCAGGGCCGCTTCGTCGAGGTCAACGACACCCTAGTTCGCATCCTCGGCTATAGCAGTCGCGAAGAAGTGCTTCAGTTGGATATCCCTTCGCAGGTTTATTTTTCTCCGGAGCGGCGGAACGACCTTGCCGAGCGGCTCAAACGCGGGGGCGAAATGCGCAACCACGAAGAGGTATTGCGCCGTAAAGACGGATCGCCCGTCCACGTTTTCATGAACTGCTTTGCGATGCGGGACCACGCCGGCAACGTGCTGCAACATCGTGGCCTGATGCTCGATGTATCCGGCCTTCACCAGTCGCAAACCGAGTTACAAAAAGAACGCGATTTCTCCAGCAAAATTCTCAGCCATACGCAGAGTCTGATCCTGGTCACGGATACCGAAGGCTTCATCAGTTATGCCAATCGCCGCTGGAGCGGCCTCGGTTTTCAGCAAAATCAGATTATCGGACACACTTTTGCCGACCTCTGTGCACCTCCTCGGCGCGGGGCTCTGCGCGAAGCCATGGCCTCCGTCGCCCGCGGACAACAAGTGGACAACTTCGATCTGCCTCTGCTGCGTGGCGACGGAGTCAGCGCACAGTTTTCCGTCAATCTCAGCCCGATCAGTGGAGAAGACGGACGCGTCAGCAGCATCGTGGTGGTGATGAGCGACGTTACCGATTCCTCGATGTTGCGGGCCAAGCTCGTGCATGCGGAGAAGATGGCGGCCGTCGGACAACTAGTCTCGGGCGTTGCCCATGAGGTCAACAATCCTCTTACCGCCATTCTCGGTTTCACGGATCTGTTGATGGAAAATCCGGATCTCCCCGAAAGCGCACGTCGTGATCTTCGCGTCATTCTGCAGGAGGCTCAGCGCACGAAACAGATCGTACAGAATCTCCTAAGCTTCGCCCGCCAGATGCCGCCTCAGCGCAAGCAAATTCAACTCAACCCAATTTTGCAGCGGACGGTTCATTTGCGTTCCTATGACTTTATTAGTCACGGCGTTCAGGTAGTCGAGCGCCTCGATGAGGCGTTGCCACATGTCGTCGGAGATTCGCACCAACTGCAACAGGTATTTCTGAACATCCTCAATAACGCTTACGACGCGGTCCGCGAAACCTCGCGCCCAGCGCGCATTGAAATCAGCAGCGCTGCGGCTGATTCTTTCGTCGAAATTTCCTTTCGTGACAATGGTCCTGGCATCGTTGATCCGGAACGCATCTTCGATCCGTTTTTCACCACCAAAGACATCGGCAAAGGCACTGGTTTAGGCCTCAGTATTTGCTATGGCATCGTCCGTGAACATGGCGGCGAGATCGCCTGTCACAACAACCTCGACTCTGAAGGAGCGACTTTTGTCGTGCGCCTTCCAGTAGCGTCCGAGTCCGCATCTTTCGAAGCAGTTGCAGGAGTGAACCCCAAATGACCCAGACTGGAACCAAATCCGCCCCCGCTCGTGTGCTCTTAATCGAAGACGAACCCGCAGTCATGGCACTGGTACGCGCGGTACTCGAGAGCCATGGGTATAACGTAGTGCCGACTGAGTCGGGAGCTGAAGCGCTGCGTCTGCTTGAGAAGAACGATTTTCATGGCGTGGTTTCTGACATGCGCACTCCGGGCGGCGTCGACGGCGCCCAAGTCTATGCCTGGATCGCCCAGCATCGTCCCGAACTCGCGCGGCGCCTTGTCTTCATTACTGGCGATATCGCGAATGAGGAGACGGCCGCGACCTTGCGTCGCACGGGCGCGCCTTGTGTCGAAAAGCCTTTTCGAGTTCACGATTTCATTACCGTGGTCGAGCAAACCATGGGTAGGGCGGCGTAATGACTCACAATTTAACGACTCAGAACTTGACCACTGATGACCTCAAACTGAGGTTGCTGATTGTCGACGACGAACAGACGATCCGCCGGCTCTGCATGACCGTGGGCGAATCTCTCGGCTTCTCGTGCCTTGAGGCGGAGAGTGGCGATGCTGCGTTGGCGCTGCTCGACGAGCAACCCGTACACATGGTGCTCACCGATATGGTGATGCCGCGCATGTCGGGGCTCGAATTTCTGGAGCAGGTCAAACGCACCTATCCGCGTATCGAAGTCGCGCTCATGACCGGTCACGGATCGGTCGAAACCGCCGTCCAGGCGATGAAACTTGGGGCTTACGATTACATCGGCAAGCCCTTTTCTCCGCTCGACGACCTGCGCCTTTTCCTGTGCCGCATGGCGGACAAGGTTCGGCTGGTTGAAGAAAATCTTTACCTGCGCGAACGATCTGAGACCGAGACTTCTCTGCACGGCATCATCGGAAATTCACCCGGCATTCAGAATGTTTTGCGACTCATTTCCCGTCTGAAAGATACACGTACGCCAGTTCTGATTTCCGGCGAAAGTGGGACCGGCAAGGAGTTGGTTGCTCGCGCGCTTCACTTCCGGGGAACTATGGCGAGTCGCCCATTTGTTGCCGTGGATTGTGGGTCGCTGGTCCCAACCCTCATCGAAAGCGAATTGTTTGGCTACGAAAAGGGAGCCTTTACCGGAGCGCTTCGCTCGAAGCAGGGGCTCTTGCAATCGGCTGATACGGGAACCATTTTCTTTGACGAAGTAGGCGAGCTGCCGCTCGAAATGCAAGCGAAACTGTTGCGTTTTCTGCAGGAGAAAGAAGTCCGTCCCGTGGGCAGCAATCAAAAACTTAAGGTGGACGTCCGGATTATGGCCGCCACCAATCGCGATCTCGACGCCGAGTACCGGAAGGGAACCTTCCGCAAAGATCTTTATTTTCGTCTCAACGTGGTGACGATTTCTTTGCCTCCGTTACGTGAGCGGCGTTCGGATATCCCTATGCTGGCGGCGTTTTTCCTCGAACGGCTTGCTCCCGGACGCACCCTCTCTATTTCGGGCAATGCCATGAAAGCGCTGCTCGCTTACGACTGGCCGGGTAACGTTCGTGAACTGGAAAACTGCCTGGAGCGGGCGGTCGCACTTGGCGACCAGACTATCATCGAAGTCGATGATCTGCCGCCCGGAATCGTCTGCCCTGAGGGCCATGCCGATGCGCGCGACGCTCAGCAAACTTCCGGTACCGATCTTGAGGATATTGAGCGCGCCACCATCGAACGCGTCTTCTCGCAGGTCAAAGGAGACAAAGCCTTAGCGGGGAGAATGCTGGGTATTAGCCGGGCCACGCTCTATCGCAAACTGAAGCGCTATAACATAGGTCCGCGTGAAGATTCTCGGCAATCGAGCACCCTGCAGTAAGGCAGTGCCTGCAGAATGTGCTCTGAGGCAGGTTGCGTCGGGCTGACGCTGGCTTAGATTTACATCCCATAGCAGAACAAGATGTGAGACGCCAGTTTCATTCTGAGACTGCTTTCTTTAGAGCGCGGCTAATTCGGTGATCAGTAATCGCTGACGACACCCCTAACTCCAATCCTTACTTTGACTTGTTCGAAAGTGCATGTCCCTCATGTTTTTGGTGTTGGTCGTGCATTATGAAATGGCGACAAAGCCACGTGAGTCTTCTCGCAAGTCTTTCAAACCGGGAAGAGAGGAGGCTCGCCTAGCTCAGTTTGTGGTCGAGGTCTCAAGTTGGCACATCCGGCAACCGCTCGCGCTCTCGAATCCGAAATTGTAGGCCGTCTGGCCAAGTTCTTTCCCGAAGCCACCCCGGTGCGGATTCCGATCAAGTTGAGCCGGGCCAATAGCGAGGTTGGCGTCAGTGGATGCGAAAACGAGAATGCTTTTTTTCAGAACACCGTGATCGAGTTCAGCACATCGCGTGAAGTGCTGTTCATGGTGAATCGACCACTGGAATTCGCCGATCGTGTCCTCGTCGAGAGCAATGACGGTTCGCTGTATGCGGAAGCGTCCGTAGTCGCGGTTCAATATCATCCGGATCGGACCGTGGTCGCGGCTCGATTCCTTAAAAACGTTCCCAATTGGATTGTGAAATCATGATTGCGTCCACTGAAACTCAGCCGCCTTCCGAAGACCAGGCAATCAACTTCCGTGCACTGCAGCCGGTGTACGCGGCGCTGGTGCGTGAATTTGTCATTGAAATTCCCGCCTGCCAGAGCATGAATGACCACGATAGTGTGCCCTCTGCCGAGACGCTTGAGGCTGTTGCGGCCTGGTTTCAGCAGGTGGATGCGCAAATCCAGGTGCACCAGTTGCGGCAGTTTCTGCAAACGACTCCTCTCGCCAGCGAGGCCGTGTTGCGCCACCTTCTGCTGCACCACATGAAGAAGAACACAAAGTCCGCGAGCGATCGCGACAAAACCGACTTTCTGTTAGTGCAATATTTTTCTCTGTGCGTGCCCACAGGCCTCGAAGATAGCGACGTTGATCTCAAATATGTTGCTCAAGTACTCGAACCGGTATTGGGCGCGCAAGAACACTCGCTCCCCGACTGGCTCAGTTCGCTCGATAGCATCATGCAGTCGGCGGCACATTGCCGTCGCCTTAGCGAATTGCTGCACGGTGGCGTCCTTGAACAGGGTCGCAAGCTCAAGACCCAGAATGCCTCCCGTTATTTCGAGCCCTCGGCAATGATTGCCTTCACGCGCTTCAGCTTCATGATTCGGAGAATATTCTTCCGTCTCATGCAAGACGATCTGAATGCTATCCAAGATGGTTTGCGAGAACTCGATCATCGCGGCGTCTCTACGGTGGATTGCCGCCGCGCCCAGTTTTCCGCCGAGGAGCCAATCGCGCGACTGCGCATGATTTGTCAGTCATGGAAAGTTATGTTCCACGCGGAATATTCCTCGGGACAGCCTTTGCGCATGCTGGTCGATCTCCGCGCAGCTGTCGATGATGCACTTCAGAACGACGCGCACAAGCCACTCGCGGCACGCGCGGCTGCCGCGTCTGGATCAGACGGTACATCAGAGAGCTAGATCTCGGCGCCAACTTTCTAAACGCGGTTTAGAGAAATACCGCTATCAAGAATGTCTCTCGAATCGCCACATAGAAATAACCGTTTGAGTGCGGCAGAAACTCGGCCGGCAGAGCCACAAAGTGACAATGCAGCGTCCCTCCGTCCTGATTCTCGCTGACGACCCCGCCTTCGCGCGAGAAATCACCGCGAATTGGCCAGAGGCTCAGCCCTCAGGCCATAGTCCAGAATTTACATTGCTCGACAAGGGCTTCTGCAGCCATCTCGATGGTGATCAGTACGATCTTGCGATCGTCGACGCCTCTTCTATTTCTAAGGCCGGAAGCGCTCACCGCAGAGAGCCCGGTAAACGCATGGATGTAAATGAAGATCTAAAGCGGGCACTCGTCGCGGTCGCGAAGCCCGCCATTTTGATTCATTCTGGCTCGGGACGCGAATCTTTTAAAGCTCAGGGGCCGATAGTCGAAATATGTCGCGAGGCTAAGACATGGCCTGCGTTAACTGGTTTTGTCGGACGCGAAATTTACGCCGTCGCGAAGCCGAATTACGCGTTTCGGAAGCTAATCAACTTTGTGCTGCTGCACAAGCAGACGCCACACTCGGGCGCTACATGGTTGAGATGCGGACCAACGTCAACAATGCGCTCACCACCGTTCTTGGCAACGCTGAACTTCTGGTGAGCGAGACCGGGCTGCCTGCGACCGTCGCTGCACAGGCCGACGCGATCCGAAATATGGCGCTTCGCCTGCCCGAAATTTTTCAGCGTTTTTCGTCACTTGAAAAAGAGCTGAATGTAGCGGCTCGAGCGCCGCGCAAGAGCGCTGCCACTGCCGCAGGTAATTGAAATATCTTCGTAGCCCGTTCTTCCAATTCGACCTGGGTCTTAGTCGTGATCCCGATCTGCCGGTTGTTTATCGCCGCTAACGAAACAATAAAGGCTCCCCCGGCATATTTTTGGGTCGTAGACCTGAGTGTTATTCAAACCTACTCACCCTTCACCCCCTGTGAGTAACCATGCCGAATTCTCGTAATTCTCTTCAGTACCCATTTCCGTGGGGTCGCCTAGACGGAGGCCTAACTCATTGATCGCGCTACTCAAGGGGTCGCGTGACGTTGCTGCACATAAACTCAACTCGCCGCGGATCCCACTGTCCCAGAATTCACCGTCAACGCCTTTGAACTCCGACTCCGTCGAGGCATGAACTAACGAAACATCCTCTCCTCTCCGCTGCTTTTCTCGGCTCCGCACTCAAGGCCAGTTCCTCATCGCCGATAGCGCCTGTAGCTCCAGAGTCACTGGAGCGATGGTCGTCGGGTCGGGTCGAATACCCGGTCCAGCGCCGAAGGAGAAACGATGAGGGTTTTCAGATGGAGCGGCCCGGCGCTATTTGTTTTTATATTGGCGTCTACGGCCACGCCGAAGCTAGCTGCCGAAACGAATGACAATGCAAACATGCCGGATGCCAATGCTGCAACTTCAGCTAGGAAGCCGGCCTCGCCGCCAACGTCCGAAGTTCCCGGCGTCACCTACGGAATAGAAGAGCGTTTCCGGTCGCAGGGTTACAACAACGCCGACTTCAACGATTCAAAACTCGATACCAAGCGGCAATTACTATTGCGCACCAGACCATACGCCGACTTCAACTTCAATAGTTATTTCGAACTCTACAGTCGTCTTGGTTGGGAAGGCACGAAGAATACGGCTGACCCCTCCTATCCCGCTTCGCCATCTGGTGCAGCGCAGTCTTCGCCGTTTTATGCAGGCGAGATGTGGATCGACCAGGCTTACCTGAAGCTGAAGAAATTTCCGGGCCTGAAAAGTATGTCGCTGCAGGCTGGACGTTTCGATATTTTCAAAGGCGATGGGTTCATCTTTGGTGACGGCAGTGCGCTTGACACGTCGCGCGACGTCTACTTCAACGCTTTCGATATTGCCTACACCGGACGCAAAGCCAAGCTAGAACTGATCGGAATTTACGATCCCAAATATGACCTCTTTCCGGTTGCCAACGCCTTTCCAATCACTAACCCATCGAACACGGGTTCGGTTAAGGGCGCGGTTGCTTCACTTGCCCAAACCGGCAAGCAACTAAACGAATGGGACGAAACCGCAATCGGCGCATATTATACGAACCGCGACTTCAAGAACACGGACTTCGACGCTTACAGCTTTTTCAAAAAAGACTATGGAGATATCCGGCTAAAGACCAACTATCTTTACTTGCCCGATCGTCATTACACGGTGTTTGGCGGCCGTTTTGTTCACCGTCCTCCGCAAATCGCGGGCCTCAGTTTCACCGGGGAGTTTGCCTACGAAGCGGGAAGCGGAGACAGCATGACGGCTTCGAGAGCGAACCTCGATCTCCGCGCCGGGGCGGGTATGGATACGCCAAAGAAAAATTCAAAGCAAAATTCAATCCGTTCGTAACAACTGGCTTCTGGGGCCTGTCTGGTCAGGATCCGAAAAGTAAAACCGTCGGTGATTTCGATCCCGTGTTCTCTCGCTGGTCAATGAATTCGACCTCCGGCGAGGCGCCGTTTGTTAGCGAATTTTACGGTTACTCGCTGACGCCGGAGACCGGAATCATGTATTGGACGAACCTAAAGATGTTTAAGACCGAATCCGGCCTTACTCCATGGAAGCCAGTCACGCTTGTCTTCGGTTACTCGCATCTTGATTCCATGGAGCCTTACGCGGTGAATCCATATCACGCGACAGGTTCGATTGCCCCAGCGTCCGCTCCAAAAGGATACTTCGGCGCCGGTCTCGGACGAGGGCAACTACTCGATGGGCGCGTGGTGTACTCCATCAACAGAAATGTCCAAGGCTACTTCAATATGGAAAAATTTATGCCTGGAGACTTTTATAAAATTCAGAACAACGGCTATTGGTACCGTTTCGATATCACGTACCGGTACAAAGGCTTTGTTCCGTTTCATCAGTCACGAGGATAATTGCTGGGTAGGAGATGGAAAAAACTTAGAGCGAATTTAAGGGCGGGAGAATTTCTTGACGTGTCGAGAAATTCTCCCGCAACTGAACCGTAGCTGCTTCGAGAATTCTCATACGTTGAAAGCCCTGCTTCGGCAGTTTTCCGAACGCGCCTGGCTCGGGAGGCGAGTTCGGAATCTGCCGCAAAGCAGGGCTGATTGAAAAGCTTGTGTTGTTTTACGCTTGAAAGACTTGTTCGTGTTGGCGTGCTTCATACCACAGCGCCAGTTCGACGCGGTTCCACAAACCAAGCTTGTCGTAAATCAAACGCAAATAATTCTTCACTACATGTTCGGTCGTGCCCAACGAGTCAGCGATCTCCCGATTCTTGCAACCTTCCGCTACGCGTTGAATGATAAATCGTTCGCGGTCGTTTGGCCCCCGACGGACTTCTGTTTCTCCAAGCATAATTGCCTCCGATAAAGTAGTGTCGCGAGCTTAACCCGCTTGATGCCACCTTTAATTCCGAAACGTAAAAATAAGCGGTTGAAATGCGCTTTTACGGTGCGCTCGGCGATATTCAAATCCCGAGCAATTTCTGCATTGTCACACCCCTGCAGAAGCAGATCGATGATCTGTCGTTCCCGGGGAGCCACTTGGTTAAATTTCTCTTCCATGGTTACCTGCACTTACCGATGCGCCTCGGTCGCGGTAAGTGGCGCTAAAACCGTGCCCTTCGACGCATCTGAAACTCGGGTCTTTGCGTCTCATTTTGCAAATACGCGGCCAAACAGCGTAAAAAGACGTTAACGAGGTGTAAAAAATACGACTTCATCGTTTTTTCCTGAAAAACATAGGTTATACAGTGATTACTGTAGTCAACGAAGGCGCTCTGCAATCAGAGGTTTCCACAGAGTCTAGGGTGAATCACCTAGTACAAAGTTCCCAGTACCAACCTACAAAAGAGCATATTTACACGGAAGTGCATGTGCCTAACGCTTCCAACCTTCCCATATAATCGAGTTGTGGACTTCAAGCTGGTAAGCACTTACAAGCCTCAAGGGGACCAACCACAGGCGATTGACGCCCTTACGCGGGGCATTTTTGATCGCGATCAGCATCAGGTTCTTCTCGGGGTCACCGGGTCGGGCAAGACTTTTACCGCCGCAAAAGTGATTGAGGCCGCCAACCGTCCCGCGCTCGTAATGGCCCACAACAAGACGCTGGCCGCCCAGCTCTACCATGAATTCAAGAGCTTCTTTCCGCACAATGCCGTCGAATATTTCGTCTCCTACTACGACTTCTATCAGCCCGAAGCTTACGTACCTGCGGCCGATCTTTACATCGAAAAAGAGTCGACCATTAACGACGAGCTCGACAAGTTACGCCTTTCGGCGACGCGTTCGCTCTTCGAACGGCGCGACGTTTTAATCGTTTCGTCAGTCAGCTGCATTTATGGATTGGGATCGCCCGAAGCCTACTACGGCATGATGCTGTTTTTGGAAAAGGGACAGAAGATCAAGCGCGGCGATATCACGCGCAAACTAGTAGACATTTTGTACGAGCGCACCGAAGGCGATTTTCGCCGCGGGACTTTTCGGGTGCGCGGCGATGTCATCGAGGTTTATCCAACCTATGACGATAATGCGTATCGAATCGAGATGTTCGGCGACGAGATCGAAACGCTCTCACAAATCGATCCATTATTCGGCACGGTGAAGCAGCGTTACATGCGCCTTCCGATCTATCCCAAGACCCACTACGTAATGAAAGAAGAAACTCGCGCTTCCGCAGTCGCTTCCATAAAAGCGGAACTGGCGTGGTGGGAAGCGGAACTAGAAAAGCAAGGGCGCATCGTCGAGGCACAACGCATTCACCAGCGTGTGATGTACGACCTCGAAATGATCAAGGCTATGGGGTATTGCCACGGCATCGAGAATTATTCGCGCCATTTCACCGGACGTCTTCCCGGCGAGCCGCCGCCCACTTTGCTCGATTATTTTCCGCGCGACTTCCTCCTGTTCATCGACGAGTCGCACCAGACTGTTCCCCAGTTGCACGGTATGTATCACGGCGACCGTTCGCGCAAACAGACGCTGGTCGAATACGGATTCCGCATGCCCTCGGCCCTCGACAACCGTCCCTTGACGTTTGAGGAGTTCGAGCACCGCACCAATCAGACGATCTATGTTTCCGCGACTCCCGGCCCGTACGAACTGACGAAATCCGCGGGAGTGGTGGTCGAGCAGATTATTCGCCCAACCGGCCTGATCGATCCCCCGGTGGAGATACGGCCGGTAAAAGGACAGATCGACGATCTACTGCACATGATTCGGGACCGCGTCGCGCGCAACGAGCGCGTGCTGGTGACTACTTTGACGAAGCGAATGTCGGAAGACTTGGCGGAATACTACAGCGAAGTCGGTGTGAAATGCCGCTATATGCACAGCGAAATCGAAACTCTCGAACGGGTGAAGATCCTGCGTGACCTGCGCAAGGGCGAGTTCGATGTGTTAATCGGCATCAATCTTTTGCGCGAAGGTCTCGACCTGCCCGAAGTTTCGCTGGTAGCGATTCTGGATGCCGATAAAGAGGGCTTTCTTCGCTCCGCCGGTTCTCTGATTCAAACCATAGGGCGCTGCGCACGCAACCTCAATGGCCGGGCGATTCTCTACGCCGATCGTATGACGGACTCGATGAAAAAGGCGCTCGACGAAACCAATCGGCGTCGCGCCATTCAAGAGGCTTATAACCTGGAGAACGGAATCACGCCCGAGTCGATCATTCGTCCGCTCGACATGACGTTGGTTGCCATTGTCGGCGCCGATTACACCGACCTCACCGGTCCTGAAGCTGACGGCATTCCAGATATGAAATCGCAGGAGGAATTGGACGCCTATATTGCGAACTTAGAGAGCGACATGCGGGAGGCGGCGAAGCGGTTTGAGTTTGAGAAGGCGGCGAAACTGCGGGATACGATCAAAGAACTTCGCACGAAAGAATTCTTGTTTGCGTAGATGCCTCGCGGACGCGAGATTCTCGTGTGGCGAGAGGTATATTCCGCAATCGCCGCATCACTCAAGCAAGCCAGGCCGCTTTATCCGAGAATTCCTTCTGCACCAGCGTTACTTCTTCGCTAGCGATCGGATGTAGTTCACGAGATTCCAAATATCATCATCTTTTGCGCGATCGCCTTCAGGTGGCATTTCGTTTTTGCCGTGGCGTATCACGTAGAAAAGTTCGCCATCGGTGCGATTTTTCAAGGCGTCAGGATTGATGAAGTCCGTGACATTCTTCATGTCTGAAGCCATATCGCCTTTGCCATTACCGTTTGCGCCGTGGCACATCGCGCAATCGATGCCATACAGTTTCTTGGCCTTGGCGAGAGATTCCGGGCCCGGCTTGACCGGGTTAGTTTTGGCGGCGTCTGCGGGCGGAATTTTATATTCCGCTGGTGGCTGAGGCTTTTGTGCCCACAATGTAAAAACAAAAACGAACAACCCGAGGCAGAGAAAACTGACTTGCTTGAATAATTTGTATTGATGTTCGTAAATCTTTAGCGTTTTCTTTCTCAACGCACACCTCCTGTTAGGGAGCGCGGAACTGCTAAAGATACTCCTCGCCATGAGAACGTGCACGCAAAACTTTTAACGAGGAATTCGAGAGTTAACCTAGTCTGTGCCGATTAGATTTTGTCATTCCTTGCGAAGCGAGCCGCAGTTTGAATCAACCTCCGGGGATGCTCAATCTCGTGTCGCGTCCCGGCAACGATGCGAAGCTTCGGCGTGCCGCCGATTCCCGTTCGTCTCACGGCGCGCAGTCCTCGCACCAGCACCGGCCGCCGGAGCACCGTCTCGAGTAGGTGTCGCGATGCCGCCACTTCTTCTGCGGCACGATCTTGCGCCGAATATCCCGACATCCGCACTACCACGCTCCCGTCCGCCGCACTCACCTCAAGATTCGGAGCAGCATCCTTGGGCACGCCTCGCTCGCTGGCCATTTCCATTGCTTTCGCGAGGCGCAGAACGCCCGCCAATTCCATCGCTACTGGACGATCCGCCATGTCCAACTGTTGCATCGCCTTTGCACTCGGCCTCGGCAGCGCGCCACTATGATAGCGCGCGATCACCGCCGCGAGTTCCATCTCTCTTGCGGTCCAGCCTAACGGACGTTCCAGCTTCCGAATCATCCGGTACGACTTCTTGTGGTGATTGTTGCCGCCCTTCGATTCGCCGACATCATGCATGAACGCCGCGGCCTGCAGCACGGTTCGCGCCTCGTAACTGGAATTACTCTTGGCATCAACTTCTTCTTCGGTTTCTGCTGCTGCCTTTAACAGATATGCCTGTCGAAGTCCGTCATACATAAGCAGCGCCAGTTGCGTGACGCGCTCGGAGCGAGCGAAATCCGGATCGAGATATCCTGCCCATGTTCGCAGGCGGCTGATTGCGGCGGACCGCAACTGCGCTCCCGCAGGCAACTCGGCGCGCCAGACATGCCATAACGAGGCATGGCCAATCATCATCTCGCGATAGCGGGCGATGCGTTTGGACCGTTCCGCCGACAGCTTGGCTCGCCAGCGAGTTCGGCTCGCAGCATCAGCGAAAGCACCAACGCTCGGATCGATAGCTGTGTTCCAGAGCACATCGAGGTCGTGCACATCGCCAAGCAGGTCTTGCAGCTCTTTCAAATCGTCACCCCAAGCGGCGTGCTGGCGCGGCAGAAAGTTCTCGACCGTATAGCGAAAGCGTTTGATTCCGATGCGCAACTCGTGAATCGCAGTCTGGGAGCGTGTTCTCATTGCGCGCTTATGCAGTTCGTAAGCATCGGTCCATTTCTCGAGCGCCAGATGCAGATACACGATGCTGCCGGGACGAACCCGCGCTGCGCGTTGCGGCAAACTCCGACTCCATTGTTTCCATTGCTTGCGGTCGAACTGGTTGAGATCTTTCAGGGCTAGCTGCTTACATTCCGCTTCGCGGTCATGCACATGTTTGAGCAGCTTCGCGGCAACGTTGTCATCAGAACTTCCGTGAGGAGCATCTTCGTTGGCGTCCGCAGCCGAATCGTCGGTAGTTCCGATGGTCGATTCCGCCGGAGGTTCATTCGTGCTCTGGCTATCGGACTGGTCTTCTGACTTGCTGTGAAAGCTGTTTGCCGTCTTGCTGTCCGATCCGTTGTTCGATCCCTTTGCCGCACGCTTAGCAGAATCTTCGCTATCTTGATCTTGCAGCTTCTCGATCCACCCCTGCATCACTTGCATGTCGCGCAAATCGCCGAGCGCCTGAAAGAGTTTCTTGCCCGCCTTCTTCATATCATTCCAGGAAGAATCGGGATCGATAGAACGCAGTCCATCAGCCAGCGAACGGCAGCGCCGCAATGCAACCCGCAAATCATGTACAGCGTCGGCGTCGAAGCCCTTTTCCGCGTTGTCGCACTCTTCGAGCACGCGATTCATCCATGCGCGCAGGCCTAGTTTAGGCTTTGTGTTGGCGATTTTTGCTTTAGGTTTTAGAACAGGTTTAAGACCAGGATTCGCTCCCACAAAACTCCTTAGCTTGCTTGGGACCATTGTCGCTTTTTTGCGGTGAATGTTCCAGGCGATCCTTTTGCAAAGGCTCGAAACACGGAGGAACACGTTATTCGCCGAGTTCTATGGTCTTTTTCTCACATCCACAACGATCGTTTCCGCGAGACGGTCTTGGGCACACATTCGATTCTTGTCCCAGAAAAACTGGACGAATCCCAGGCCGCCTTCGAGGAAGGCTGCTCCGTAGCCGAGCGCCCGTTCGATCGATTGCCAGGCACCGAGTCGCTCGCTGGTCAGGGAGACGGCTTGCGTGCGGGCTGCGAATTTGCCCGGGGTGCGGCCGTTGCCGAAATAATTCCAGACCGCCCAGTACAGCAGCATGACGACTATGTTTCCGGCTTCGTGAAAATCCCACTTCAGGTCGATGTGGTGTTGGTGAAGCACGTAGCGTCGCCACGAAAATTCCAAGGGAACCCACACGATTAGGGCTAGAAAGATGTCGATCACATAGCCGAGTAGCCTCTGCCCAAATGTCGCTAACGGAAGGCCTTCGAGCGCGTGCATGCGTGCCGTCTCGTGCGCCTGAAAGAGACGTCGCGGCGGCTTACTTTCCAGTTCTGTCATGACTCATAATATCCGTCGCGTCATGTGCGGAAAGTCTTTTACTGTCAGGCATCCTCCCGGTCTGTACCCCCTTATGCCGGTACAGTAGAATCAACGAGTTAGAAATTCGGTATAGCGTAATCAATGACTTAGGAGTTCGGACGGTTCTTCACTGTCAGGGATCCTCCCGGTCTGTACCCCACGGCTGGGGGTACCCCCCCTATGCCAGTACAGTAGAATCAATGAGTTAGAAATCAGGTATAGCGTAATCAATGACTTAGAAATTCGGTATGGGGGGAAGGACCTTTCACTGTCAGGGGATGCTCCCGGTCTGTAACCCCGGCTGGGGGTACCCCCCTGTGCCGGTACAATAGAATCAATGGCTTAGAAATCCAGTATAGCGTAATCAATGACTTAGAAATTCGGTGTAGCGTAATCAATGAGTTACGGCGTTGGGGTGCCTAGGTCTTGAACTCTAAAGGACTTTACGTGTCGAGCCAAAAATGAAAAGGGTGCGAAGATCGCACCCTCACAGCCTTACGTTTTTGCGAGCCCCTTCGAAGAGGGCTTCGCAGATTCTAGCTCTAAGTATATTTTACCATTTTCAGTAGGGTGGACCGGACATTTGCGGCGAACTGTATTTCGATTGATATGTTTGAGTTAGGCGCAAAATTGGCTTTGATCGGGTTGACAAGGTAAGAGACGCGGTGAGCTGCGTCTCTACCCGGAGATTGATGTTCTGCTTTCTTCGGCTTGTCTTCGGCTCGCCTTGGATCTGGTTATTTCGCCGATGAAACTTCTTCTACCTCATGCAGGACTTTCTCTCGCTCTTCCGCGTCTTGCCGCTGCTCGCGCGGAGTGCTGGGCAGGGCTATGGCCAGCACCTCGTCGACGGTTTTCACGTAATGAGGGGTCAGGCCGAGCAACTGTTCGGGCGTCAAATCTTCTTCGACGTTCGTCTTGTTTTCGGCGGGCAAGATCACGTCGTGCACTCCGGCGCGTTTGGCGGCGAGAACCTTTTCTTTAATGCCGCCTACTGGAAGCACGTTTCCACTGAGCGTGATTTCTCCTGTCATGGCCGTGAGCGGGCGAACTTGCTTGCCCGTTAACAACGATACGAGCGCGGTAACGATGGTGACTCCAGCGGACGGACCGTCTTTTGGAATCGCGCCCGCGGGCACGTGAATGTGGATGTCATGGGTGGCGAAGAATTCTTCGTCGATGCCGAGTTCTTTGGCATTGGAGCGCACCCAGCTCAGTCCAGCTTGCATGGATTCGCGCATCACGTCCTGAATCTGACCGGTGATGGTGAGTCCACCTTTACCCTTCATACTGTTGGCTTCGACGAAGAGCACGTCGCCGCCTGCCGGGGTCCATGCCAAGCCGACGACGACTCCGGCGCGTTTGGTGCGCTCGGCAATTTCGCCCTCGCTGCGGACTTTGATTCCACCCAAAAATTGCTGGATGATTTCTTTGGTGACGACCAGCTTTTCGCTCTTGCCTTCGGCGATTCGGCGGGCCTGCTTGCGGCAGATTGTGCCGATTGTGCGCTCGAGATTTCTTACTCCAGCTTCGCGAGTGTAATGGCGAATCACGTAACTGACCGCTTCTTCTGGAAATTCGATTTGGTCAGTGGTGATTCCGTTTTCTTCGATCTGACGCGGAATCAGGTATTGGAACGCGATGTGGACCTTTTCTTCTTCGGTATAGCCCTGCAGTTCGATGATCTCCATGCGATCGCGCAAGGGCTCGGCGATTGGATCGAGCATGTTGGCGGTCGTGATGAAGAGGACTTTCGAAAGATCGAAGGTCACATCGAGATAGTTATCACGGAAGGTCGCGTTCTGTTCGGGATCGAGCGCTTCGAGCAGAGCCGAAGCGGGATCGCCGCGGAAGTCGCGTCCTACCTTGTCGATTTCGTCGAGCATGAAGACAGGGTCTTTCGTCTCAGCGCGGCGAATGCCCTGGATGATCTGGCCGGGCAGCGCTCCGATGTAAGTGCGGCGATGGCCGCGGATTTCGGCCTCGTCGTGGACTCCGCCGAGCGAGAGGCGCGTAAATTTGCGGCCTAGCGCGCGGGCGATCGATTTGCCGAGCGAGGTTTTGCCGACACCTGGAGGTCCGACGAAACAGAGAATCGGTCCTTTCATGCTCGGCTTCAGGCGCCGCACGGAAAGGTAGTCGAGAATGCGATCTTTGACTTTCTGCAAGTCGTAGTGATCGGCATCGAGAATCTCTTTTGCCTTGGGAATCTCGATCTCTCCGCCAGAAGTTTTGGCCCAAGGAAGAACGGCGAGCCACTCAATGTAGTTGCGCGTGACGGAATAGTCGGCGGCCATCGGCGACATGCGGGCGAGGCGTCCGAGTTCTTTCAACGCTTCTTTCTTTACGTCGTCAGGCATGCCTGCGGATTCGATCTTCTGCTTCAGCTCTTCGGTGTCGCGCTGGCCTTCGTCCTGTTCGCCGAGTTCTTTTTGGATCGCCTTCATCTGCTCACGCAGGTAGTACTCACGCTGCGTTTGTTGAACGCGATCCTGGACTTCGGACTGGATCTTGTTGCGCAGTTGTTGGACTTCGAGTTCCTTGGCCAGGTGTTGATTGATCTTCTCCAGACGGATGCGTACGTCCGTGGTTTCGAGCGTCTCCTGCTTATCGGAGGTCGACAGCGAAGGCAACGACGAGGCGATGAAGTCGACGAGACGTCCTGGTTCTTCGATGTTCATTGCGACCGTGGAGAGCTCGTCCGAAAGAGTTGGAGAGCCGGCGACGATCTGCTGGAACAAGGTTAGAACGTTGCGCTGCAGAGCCTCAATTTCGGAGTCTTTGGGAGGAATGATCTCGGGAATCGAGGTCACCTTTGCGCGCATGAACGGAGTTAGCTGCGCGAAGTCGGCGAGCCGCACGCGTTCCAAGCCTTCGGCAAAGACGAAAAGGCTCTGGTTGGGCATCTTGACGACTTTGTGGACGACGGCCAGAGTTCCAATGGAATAGAGGTCAGTCGGCTGCGGTGTGTCGACGCGCGCTTCGCGCTGCGCCACTACTACGATGGTCTTGTCGTCGCCGAGCGAGTTGATCAGTTGGACAGAACTCTCCCGTCCCACCGTAAGGGGAAGAACGGCGTGGGGGAACAGAACGGTGTCGCGGACCGGCAGAATGGGCAGCGAGCGCTCGGTAGTTTCGAATGAAGTGTGTT